>Ga0154718_1024_pt1 | contig 11851 bp, 9 predicted proteins | sample Rifle2008BG16ft_FD_105726 | JGI IMG/M metagenome (GOLD analysis project Ga0154718, IMG submission 105726) | Betaproteobacteria bacterium RBG_16_56_24
GGTATCCTTGTCTCTTGACGCTTGTTGCTGCGTTTCGGTGGATCGGATTTTACATTTTTTTGATTACAATTTGAGCAATTATTAGAGGTGCCCTAAAGATGTTAGGTTTTGAAGGTGAGAATGAAAAAAACGAATTGGTTGCAGGAGTTAATGAGGGTTTTTTAAAGTTGTGTTCAACAAATCTGCCTCAATCGGCTTCTGTCAAAGATAAAGAAAGATTTATGGGATGGTTGTCAGCAAGCATGCCGAGCTTTTATCCAGCTATTGAGCGTGATCTTTATCGTACTGAGCCGAAAGAAGAAGAGACATACCTGATGGCCATTTCTCTCTTTGAAAAAATGCTTAAAAACGAGTCAGAGGTTTCGATGCTAGAGCAAATGGCGTTGCATCCGTTAATTCAAGGTGCGCCGATATATTTGATTGATGCCATAAGAACTCGATATACGCGTGTTGGGAACAATATTCGGATTCAAATGCCGAGTTGAGATTAAATAGATGAGTCGCTGGGCAATCTATATTGACATACAAGGGTTCGGCGCTCTGTGGGATAAGGGAGATATGGCGCTGCTAGCTTTAGGTGAGTTGATGCGGGCGATTTTCTGCATTGGCAAGAGTTGTTACCCAAGCTCACCAGATCGGCTATTTGCACATCAGTTTGGAGATGGGTTTTTAATTGTCAGTGAATTCGAGGAAGATTCTCTTGAGCGTTGCATGACTATCGCGATTGCGCTTCTTCGTCATGTTTCAGTAACTGGTTGTTTTGCTAAGGCAGCAATTGTTGAAGGCGATATGGTGGATATCAAGGGGTTATATCCAGACGAGGTCATGGACAATCTGAACTCAAATTCACTTGTTGATCTGGGGGCGGGCTTAATGACTATTGTTCCTGTAATGGGGACAGCCCTAATCCGAGGAGTGAAGCTGGATAAGAACCCTCCGAAAGGCCCCTTGCTTATTATAGAGAAGGAGAAAATTGACCGCCTTCCTCAAGGGTTGTCTACAAGTGATGCGGGCGAGGAAGTTGTGTCTATCAACTGGATAGCTTATCAATCTGATTTGCTATCCGATATACAGCGACGAGCTAATCTAAAGTCGCCATCTCAGATTGAAATGGAAGAATCTCTCCTGCGATACTGCAAAAAGAACGAAAAAAATTTAGACGAGTGGGTTAAAAACGTACACAAATATCTACTTTCTCGAAAAGACATCATATGAAATACATCTCCACCCGCGGCAATGCGCCCGCCAAGACCTTCACCGAGATCCTGCTGGGCGGTCTCGCGCCCGATGGCGGCCTGTACCTGCCGGAGCAATATCCGCAGGTGACCCGCGCCGAGCTGGATGCGTGGCGCAAGCTGTCTTATGCCGACCTCGCGTTCGCGGTGCTGTCGAAATTTACCACCGACATTCCGTCGGCTGACCTCAAGGCCATCATCGGCAAGACCTACACCACACAGGTATACAGCAACGGCCGCGCCGATTCCGATTTCACGCAGATAACCCCGCTGCGCACGCTGGAGCCGGGCGTGCACATCCTCGAACTTTCCAACGGCCCGACGCTGGCGTTCAAGGACATGGCGATGCAGTTGCTCGGCAACCTGTTCGAGTATGCGCTGGCGAAACAACATGTCGAGCTGAACATTCTCGGCGCAACTTCAGGCGACACCGGTTCCGCTGCCGAATACGCGATGCGCGGCAAGCGCGGCATACGCGTGTTTATGCTGTCTCCGAATGGCAAGATGTCCGGCTTCCAGCGCGCGCAGATGTATTCGCTGCAGGACCCCAACATCTTCAACATCGCCATCAACGGCATGTTCGACGACGCGCAGGACATGGTGAAGGCGGTGTCCAACGACCACGCCTTCAAGGCGAAATACAGGATAGGCACGGTGAATTCAATTAACTGGGCGCGCGTGTCGGCGCAGATCGTGTATTACTTCAAGGGCTATTTCGCCGCGACGAAATCAAACGACGAGCAGGTCGCGTTCTCGGCGCCGTCCGGCAATTTCGGCAATATCTGCGCCGGCCATATCGCGCGCATGATGGGCTTGCCCATCGGCCAGTTGATCCTGGCGACCAATGAGAACGACGTGCTCGACGAATTCTTCCGCACCGGCGTGTACCGTCCGCGCGACACCAAGCACACTTACGAGACCAGCAGTCCGTCCATGGACATCAGCAAGGCTTCCAACTTCGAGCGTTTCATGTTCGACCTGGTTGGGCGCGACGGCGCGAAGGTGCGCGAGTTCTGGAGCAGGGTGGATGTTGGCGGCGCGTTCGACATCAGGCACACGCCTTACTGGGACGCGCTGCCAAAGTTCGACTTCGCTTCCGGCAAAAGCACGCACCTCGACCGGCTCAAGACCATCCGCGAGCTGTGGGAGGAATACGGCGTGATGGTTGATCCGCACACCGCCGACGGCATCAAAGTCGGTCTGGAACAACGCCGCCCCAACCTGCCGCTGATCTGCCTGGAGACCGCGCTGCCCGCCAAGTTTGAAGAGACCATCCGCGAGGCATTGGGCTGCGACCCCGAGCGCCCGGCTGGCTATGAGAACATCGAAAGCCTGCCGCAACGTTTCGACACGCTGCCGCCGGATGTGGCGCAACTCAAGGCCTTCATCGCGGCGCGAGTGCCGCAGTAAAACGCTGCCATTTTCTTTATGCAGATTGCGTTCCACGCACCAACCAGATGATGATGGTGCGTGGAATGCACCCTTTGACATTGCTCTTTATAATTCAGAATTTGAATAACCGGATATTGAGATTATTGAAACGCGAGGAACAATGAACATCAAACACAACCGCCTGATTTTCAAAATAGCCTTGTCAGGGCTGGTGCTGGCGGGCGGAGCGGCCGGGCTGGCCGGCAAGAGTGAAGCTGAACAGGCTCCGCCTGCTGTCAGCCGTCCTGCGCTGACGGTGCGCACCACAACGCTGCGTGAAGACAAATGGTCGCGCACGCTGACGGCGAACGGCAGCATCATTCCCTGGCAGGAAGCCATCATCAGTGCCCAGGTGCAGGGCTTGCGCATCGCGGAGGTAAAGGTCAGCATCGGCGATCATGTGCAGCAGGGCGACGTGTTGGTGACTTTGGACAATTTTGCGCGCACCGGCAACGAGCCGGGCTCTTCAAGTTCGGTCCAGGCGCGTATCGTGGCGCCAGATTCCGGCGTGATCTCGGCAGCCAATGCCAATGTGGGTTCCATGCCCAAATCTGGAGATGAGCTTTTTCGCCTGATCCGCAAGGGACGCCTCGAATGGCGCGCCGATCTGACGGCGGAAGATCTGATGCTGATACGCAAGGGCATGAGCGCTGACATCGCGGTGGGTGAGGGGCGCGTCATCAGGGGAACGGTTCGCGCGATTTCTCCCTCGGTGAATCTGCAGACGCGTTATGGCTATGCGCTGGTCACACTGCCGGACAGCGCCGGTATCATCGCCGGCGCATTTGCCCGCGGCATATTCGATGTCAGCAGGGGCAAGAGGACTTTGTTGTCATTGCCGCTGTCTGCCGTCATGCAACGCGGCAGCATGACTTATGTGCTGATCGTGGGGACGGACAACGTTGTGCATGAGCGGGCGGTGAAGATTGGACAGCGTAACGGTGATCGCATCGAAATCAAACACGGACTGAAAGTGGATGAGCCGGTTGTCGAAAGCGGCGGGGCGTTCCTGACCGAAGGCGATGTCGTTCTGGTCGTAAAGGGATAAGCGCGATGAACGTTTCGTCGTGGTCCATCCGCAACCCGATTCCTGCGGTTCTTGTTTTCGTGATGCTCACGTTCCTGGGCGTGATGGCTTTCAAAGTGATGAAGATCCAGCTGTTTCCCGACATCGACCTGCCAATGATCACGGTCACCGCTTCGATGCCGGGTGCCTCGCCGGACCAGATGGAAGTCGAGGTGGCGCGCAAGATCGAGAATGCGCTGGCCAGTGCGCAGGGATTGAAGCACCTGTATACCCAGGTCAAGGACGGGACCGCCATCGTGTCTGCCGAGTTCCGTCTGGAACGCGATTCGCGTCTGGCGCTGGAGGACGTGCGCTCCGCCGTCTCGCGCATCCGCGGCGACCTGCCGCGCGAGATGCTCGACCCGGTCATCAACAAGGTGGAGATGAGCGGCAAGCCCATTCTGACCTACACCATCGCCGCGCCGAATATGAGCGAGGAGGAGTTGTCCTGGTTCGTGGACAACAACATCACCAAGCTGCTGCTTGGCGTGAAAGGCGTGGGCGCGGTCAACCGCGTCGGCGGGGTGACGCGGCAGGTGCGCGTGGAGCTTAATCCGGCCAATCTGTTGGCGCTGAACCTCACCGCTTCGGAAATCTCCAGCCAGCTGCGGCAGATCCAGCAGGAAGCCCCGGGCGGGCGCACCGACCTTGGCGGGATGGAACAGGCCGTGCGCACGGTGGCGACAGTGCAGACTGCAGAGCAACTGGCCCAGATGGAGATCAGCCTGCGCGATGGGCGGCACGTGCGTCTTGACCAGGTGGCCGATGTCAGAGACTCGATCGCCGAGCGCCGCGCCGCGGCATTGCACAATGGCAAACAAGTGGTCGGCTTCGAGATCATGCGTTCGCTGGGCGCAGGCGACGTCGAGGTGGGCGATGGCGTGACCAGGGCACTGGCCAAATTCAAGGAGACGCACCCGGAGGTCACCGTCGAGAAGGTGTTCAATACCGTCGACCAGGTGTATGAGACCTACAAGGGCTCGATGGAAATGATCTTCGAGGGGTCGGTGCTGGCGGTGATCGTGGTGATGTTCTTCCTGCGCAACTCTCGCGCCACGATCGTTGCCGCAACTGCCCTGCCGCTTGCCGTCATCCCCACATTTGCGGTCATTTACCTGTTCGGTTTCACCATCAACCTGGTGACCCTGCTGGCGTTGTCACTGGTCGTCGGAGTGCTGGTGGACGATGCCATTGTGGAAATCGAAAACATCATGCGCCATCTGGAAATGGGCAAAAATCCTTATCAGGCGGCCATGGAAGCGGCTGATGAGATAGGCATGGCGGTCATCGCGACAACGTTTACGCTGGTGGCGGTGTTTCTGCCGACGGCCTTCATGAACGGCATTCCGGGCCGGTTCTTTGTCCAATTCGGCTGGACGGCGGTGGTAGCGGTGCTATTCTCGCTGCTGGTGGCGCGGATGCTGACGCCGATGATGTCCGCATACATCCTGCGGCCGCGTGCCGAGCACCCTACGCCCAAGTGGATTACGATCTATCTTAAATGGGCGCACTGGTGCCTGGACAATCGCAAGACCACGCTGGCCGTAACGGCAGTGTTTTTTATTGGGTCGTTTATGCTGGCAGGGAATTTGCAGACTGCTTTTCAGCCCAAGGACAACCTGTCGCAGACACAGGTGACGCTGACCCTGCCGCCGGGCAGCAAACTGGAGCAGACTTATGCGCTGGCCGAACAGGCGCGCCACATCGTCATGCAGAACCCGAATGTGACGCTGGTCTATACGGCGATCGGCGGCGGGACATCCGGCGGAAATGTGTTCGAGCCGGCCGCTGCGGCGGAAGTGCGCAAGGCCACGCTTTCCATACAGCTCAAGCCGCGTGAAGAACGAAAACTCAGGAAGCAGCAGATCGAAGACCAGTTGCGCGACGCGATGATGGTGCTGCCCGGTGTGCGCATCAAGGTAGGACTGGGTTCGTCTTCCGACAAATACCAGATCGTGCTGACCGGCGAAAACGGCGACTTGCTGGCCCGGCATGCGCTGAAGGTGGGGCAGGAACTGCGCACGATACCGGGCATCGGCAACGTGGTGTCCAACTCCAGCATTCTGCGGCCGGAAGTGGTGGTGCGTCCCGATTTCGGGCGTGCCGCCGATCTGGGCGTGACCTCTGGCGCGATCGCCGACACTTTGCGCGTGGCGACCGCCGGCGATTACGACAAGGAACTGGCAAAGCTCAATCTGCCGGAGCGCCAGTTGCCGATCATTGTGAAGCTGCGCGATGATGCACGGCAGGACATCGAACTGCTGTCGCGCCTGGTGGTGCCGGGTTCGCACGGCCCGGTGATGCTGGGCAACGTGGCCAGCCTGAGCCTGGAAAGCGGCCCGGCGCAGATCGACCGCTATGACCGGCAGCGCAACATCACCTTTGATGTCGAACTCTCCGGACAACCTTTGGGCAAGGTGCAATCGTCCGCGCTGGCTTTGCCTTCACTGAAGAACCTGCCGGCGGGCGTGGAAATTGCTCCTGTCGGTGATGCCGAGATGATGAAGGAATTGTTCGAGAGCTTCGGCCTTGCGATGTTCACCGGCGTGCTGTGCATATACATCGTGCTGGTGTTGCTGTTCAAGGATTTCATGCAGCCGGCCACGATCCTTTGCGCGCTGGTGCTGTCCGTTCCGGGCGCGTTCCTTGCGTTGTTCCTGACCCGCACCTCGATCTCGATGCCCTCAATGATCGGCCTCATAATGCTGATGGGGATCGCGACCAAGAACTCCATCCTGCTGGTGGAATATGCTATCGTCTCGCGCCGCGAGCGCGGAATGAATCGCATCGAGGCGCTGCTCGATGCGTGCAAAAAACGCGTGCGGCCGATCGTGATGACGACGATGGCGATGGGTGCGGGCATGCTGCCGGTGGCGCTCGATTTCGGTATGGGCGATGGCAGTTTCCGCTCACCGATGGCGATCGTCGTGATCGGCGGATTGATCACCTCCACCTTCCTGAGCTTGCTGGTGATCCCGGTGGTGTTCATCTACGTGGACGATGTGATCGAATGGTTCGGCGCCAGGGTCAGAAAATACAGGAGGATTGTCCATGTCTAACATGTGGGACGAACGTTACTCGGGCGAGGATTATCTTTTCGGCACCGAGCCGAACGCGTTTCTGGCGTCGCAGCGGCATCTGCTGAAGCCGGGCATGAGTTGCCTCGCAGTGGCCGATGGCGAGGGGCGCAACGGCGTGTGGCTGGCGCAGCAGGGATTGAAGGTGCTGTCTGTGGAAGCGTCGGCGGTGGCGCTGAGCAAGGCAAAAAAACTGGCGCAACAGCGCGGCGTCAAGGTGGATTTCGAACTGGCCGATTTGCTGCAATGGGGCTGGGGTGAAAACCGCTTCGATGTGGTCGCGGCGATTTTCATCCAGTTTGCACCGCCCGGATTGCGTGAGCAGATGTTTGCCAGCATCAAGCGCTGCCTGAAGCCGGGCGGGCTGTTATTGCTGCAAGGCTACACGCCGCGCCAGCTCGAATACAAAACCGGCGGACCTCCGGTGGCGGAGAACATGTATACCGAGGCGTTGTTGCGCAACGCGTTCGGCGACATGGAGATTCTGCATCTGCGCGAGCATGACGATCACATCGGTGAAGGGACGGCGCATCACGGCATGTCGGCGCTGATCGACCTGGTGGCAAAAAAATGAGCAAGACCGGAAAGTTGTTAACACTGAAGATCAATATTGAAGAAAGTTCTCTGACTCTTTCTCTGGCCAGGAAACTGGCGGATGACCTTGCTTCCGGCAGTCTTGCCGAGCCTATGCTGGTGGCATGGTATGACGGGATAAAAGGCGAAGAACACCCGCACGTGCATGAGTGCCAGAGCAAGCCGGGCTGGATTGCGTATGCGGAAGGACATGGCGGACGTGTCCGCATCGATGTCAACGAGGGGCTATACGGTTTTATCTATGCGGACGCCGGTGAGCCGGCAGCGTGATGCCTGAAACCGGGCGGGCTGCTGCTGCCGGTCTCATTCCATTTCTCCTTCAAACTGAAAATAATCCGTAGGGCGGGTCACACCGGTGTGACCCGCCCTACAAAAGTCACGTTTGATGTAGAAATGGAATCACTACATGGGGGACTTGTTGCCGGCCTTTATCTTTGCTTGAGATTCGTTGATGGCGTTGTCCAGGTAGGCAAGGTAGAAATCCACGGTCAGCAAACCCACGATATTGGTCAGCTCACGCCCCTGGCTGTCAAATAGCATTACTGTCGGAACCGTCCAGGCGTCATGCTTGCCGGCAAATGCGCTTTGAGTTGTAATTTTTCCATTAAAGTCGATCAGTTGATCCTTGCTGCTGATTTCAATCTGGCGCAGTATCACTTTGTTGTTATATTCCGGATCGCGTTGCATCGGCAGAAGAAAGTCGCGCAAGGCTGTTTCGCAATATGAGCAGGTTTTGCTCATGAACAACACCAGAATGGGCGCTTGCTTGTTTATCGACTCTTTTGCTTCAACAGTAAAGTCCCGCACGACTGGCAAGCCCTCCGCCTGCGCTGTCGGCATCCAGCTTGCTGCGATATAAGTGAAAAAGAGTAAAACGGGTATATTCATTCGCTTCATGCTGTTTCCCAGTTTGATTTTCAATATATTATTCTCCCGGATTCGACACCTTCAAGGATAAAGGTTCCGTTGCTTGCGCCTGAAATTACCAATACAAACGAGCGGCATTATTGCATCTTTTGCGCTTCATGGCAGTGTGGCGCTGGAAAAGTAATGGGTTGGAATACCGCCGGTCAAACTATCGTCCGCATGGCGGGCGTGAAGCCGAACCATCAATCGCAGTGATGCCGGGCCACTCCGCATGCGGGGTTCATTTATCCAAATGAGAGCGGATCTGGGGCGCGGTGAGACCAGCTATACCCAGAAAGATATATTGGGCGCCTCTAAAAATTCAAAATCCTAAGCCAGGCAAGGCGCGAAATAAATTTTAGCGCGCCGCATATGTTTGATATGTAAGCGTTAAAATTTATTGACAACGCAGCGTCGCGACGGAGTTTGGATTTTTAGAGGTGCCCTATTGACGCGGCTGGCAACCATGCCGGCCTTCATGGGCGTGGGCATGAGAATCGACCCGTGGAGCAGTTCGAACCCGGCCATGAATCCTAACGGGTGCACGATTAATTCGATGTAGGGCAATTTGTCTGTTGAAGAAAAATGGGTAACCGTGAGGGGCGGGAGAAGGGAGTGTTGAGGATTGGGTTCAGAGCGTGAAGCGCATCGACAAGTCCACCGCCTTGACATTCTTGGTGAGCGCGCCGATAGAGACGCGATCCACTCCGGTCTCCGCCACGACGCGCACATTGTCCAGATTGATGCCGCCGGAGGCTTCCAGTTCGGCGCGTTTGGCGGCGTGGGTGACGGCGGTACGCATGTCCACCAGTGAAAAATTATCGAGCAGTATCAGCCTTGCTCCCGCATCGAGCGCTTCATCAAGTTGCAACAGGGTTTCCACTTCGATCTGGATCGGTATGTGCGGCGGGGTGATGCGGAACGCCTGTTCCAGCACCGCGCCGATGCTGCCGGCTGCGGCGATGTGATTCTCCTTTATCAGCACGCCGTCGAACAGGCCGATGCGCTGATTGTGCCCGCCACCGATGCGAACCGCGTGTTTTTGCGCGATGCGCAGACCGGGCAGGGTCTTGCGCGTGTCCATGATATTGACGCCGGTGCCCGCGACCGCTTCGACATAGCGCCGCACCAGCGTGGCGGTGCCGGACAGCGTTTGCAGGAAGTTGAGCGCGCTGCGTTCGGCAGTGAGCAGTGCGCGGGCGTTTCCCTTTACTTCACATAGTGGCTGACCGGGCTGAACGAGTTTGCCTTCCTGTATTGCCCAGCGGATTTCGCAGTTCGGATCGAGGCTGAAAAAACATTCCTCAAACCACAGCGTGCCGCACAATACCGCTTCCTGGCGCGTCATGACGCTGGCCGTTGCAGTTTGTGTGTGGGGAATCAATTGCGCGGTCAAGTCGCCGCCACGGATGTCCTCGTCGAGCGCGGCAGAGACGTTGGCACGGATATATTGGGCAAGATTCAGATCTGGCATGGTGCGTTCCCCCCACGAGGCATACAGTATGGCGTACAGTATAAAGGATGGGGTACAGGGTTGAAATTGCTGTCACCTTTCCCCACTTACCGGGTAGTTCGATGTTTTCATTAAGGAGCGACCATGCGTTTCGACAAATTCACCACCAAGTTGCAGCAAGCGCTATCCGATGCGCAGAGTCTGGCAGTCGGCGCGGATAACCAGTTCATCGAGCCGCAGCATCTGCTGCTGGCTTTGCTCAACGATGCCGACAGCGGGGCGGGATCGCTGCTGGCGCGCGCGGGCGGGAGTGTCGGCGGGTTGAAACCCGCCCTGCAGGAAGCGGTGCAGCGGTTGCCGAAAGTGGAAGGACACGGCGGCGAAGTGCAGGTCGGGCGCGACCTGTCCAATCTGCTCAACCTCACCGACAAGGCCGCGCAGAAGCGCGGCGATGAATTCATCGCCTCGGAGATGTTCCTGCTCGCGGCCTGCGATGACAAGGGCGAGACCGGCCGCCTGCTGAAGACTCACGGTGTGGCGCGCGCGCCGCTGGAACAGGCCATAACCTCCGTGCGCGGCGGCGAGACGGTCGGCAGCGCCGAATCCGAAGGCCAGCGCGAAGCCCTGAAAAAATACACGATAGACCTGACTGAGCGAGCAAGACTGGGCAAGCTCGACCCGGTGATCGGGCGCGATGACGAGATCCGCCGCGCGATCCAGGTGCTGCAACGCCGCACCAAAAATAATCCGGTGCTGATCGGCGAGCCCGGCGTGGGCAAGACCGCGATCGTCGAGGGGTTGGCACAGCGCATCATCAACGGCGAAGTGCCGGAGACCTTGAAAAATAAAAAGGTGCTGAGCCTGGACATGGCGGCACTGCTGGCCGGCACGAAATATCGCGGCGAATTCGAGGAGCGCCTGAAAAACGTGCTCAAGGAAATCGCCCAGGAAGAAGGACGCATCATCGTGTTCATAGACGAGCTGCACACGATGGTCGGCGCGGGCAAGGCGGAAGGCGCAATGGACGCGGGCAATATGCTCAAGCCTGCGCTGGCGCGCGGCGAATTGCATTGCGTCGGCGCGACCACGCTGGACGAATACCGCAAATACATCGAAAAAGATGCTGCGCTGGAACGCCGCTTCCAGAAAGTGCTGGTGGACGAACCGAGCGTGGAATCCACGATCGCGATCCTGCGCGGCTTGCAGGAAAGATACGAGCTGCATCACGGCGTGGACATCACTGACCCGGCCATCATCGCGGCGGCGGAACTGTCTCATCGCTACATCACCGACCGTTTTTTGCCGGACAAGGCGATCGATTTGATCGACGAGGCCGCCGCGCGCGTCAGAATGGAAATAGATTCCAAACCGGAAGTCATGGACAAACTGGATCGCCGCCTGATTCAGCTCAAGATCGAGCGCGAAGCGGTGAAAAAGGAAAAGGACGAAGCCTCTAAAAAACGTTTCGCCCTTATCGAAGATGAGATCAAAAAGCTGCAACGCGAGTACGCCGATCTGGAAGAAGTCTGGAAGGCGGAGAAGGGCGCGGCACAAGGCACGGCACATCTCAAGGAAGAGATGGAAAAAGTGCGCGCCGAGATCATCCGGTTGCAGCGCGAAGGCAAACTGGAACAGGTGGCGGAACTGCAATACGGCAAGCTGCCGCAACTCGAATCAAAACTCAAGGACGCGGTGCACGCCGAAGATAACAAGCCGAAGAACCGTCTGCTGCGCACCCAGGTCGGCGCGGAAGAGATCGCCGAAGTGGTGAGCCGCGCGACCGGCATCCCGGTATCCAAGATGATGCAGGGCGAGCGCGACAAGCTGCTGCACATGGAAGAAAAAATACATGAGCGTGTGGTCGGGCAGGACGAGGCGGTGCGGCTGGTGTCGGACGCGATCCGCCGTTCACGCTCCGGCCTGTCCGATCCGAACCGCCCGTATGGCTCGTTCCTGTTCCTCGGCCCGACCGGCGTGGGCAAGACCGAGCTGTGCAAGGCACTGGCCGGTTTCATGTTCGACTCCGAAGATCATCTGATCCGCATCGACATGAGCGAGTACATGGAGAAACATTCCGTGGCGCGCCTGA
>Ga0154718_1060_pt1 | contig 11841 bp, 12 predicted proteins | sample Rifle2008BG16ft_FD_105726 | JGI IMG/M metagenome (GOLD analysis project Ga0154718, IMG submission 105726) | Betaproteobacteria bacterium RBG_16_56_24
GCCAGCGCGCCTTCAGCCAGCGCGTGGTCGCCATCCATGAAATGTGGGCCGGAATCAACCCCTTTGGGATCAGCGGTGACGGTCTTCACTTGTTTGTTTCTCCTTTATTGGTTGCTTCTTCCATTATCACGTAGATGGAAAACTCCGGACAGATCATCTGACAAAACATGCAATCGTGACAGGCATCAGGATCTTTCACATAAGGCGGGTGATAGCCCTTGGCGTTGAACTCGGGAGACATGTCCAACACTTTCTTTGGACAAAACTGTACGCAGAAACCGCACCCCTTGCACCAGTTGGCGTTAATGTGTACTTTGCCACGCGTCTGTTTGAGGTCGTTGAAAAACATGCTGTTCCCCTTAGTCCAGGCCGCGAGCCGCCAAAACGGGTAGCGGATCGATATGCTGAAGATCGAAACGCAATGCCGATTCGTCACAGCCAAAGGCGAGCGCCATCAACTGGGTAAAGTAAAGCACCGGCATATTATGAAAATCCGGATTGAGACGCTTGGCGTCATCCTGACGGAAGTCCAGATTGAAAGCGCACAGCGGGCAGCTCACCACCACCAGATCGGCCTGTTCCTCCTGCGCTGAACCGATGATCCTGCCGGTGCGATCGGCGATAATTTCCGGCTTGCCGACTGTCTGGTAGGCGCCACAACACTCGGTCTTGTGCGAAAAATCCACAGGGGTGGCGCCAAGGGCGCTAATCAGGTTTTCCATGACCATCGGGTTTTCGACATCGTCGAAGGCGACCTCCTTCGGGCGCACCAGCAGGCAACCGTAATAGCAGGCCACACGCAGACCTTTGAGCGGTTTTGTTACCTTTTCTGCCAGCTTGTCGAAGCCGACACGGTCGCGCAGGTATTCGAGCAGATGCAGGACATCGACGTCACCCTCGTACTTGGTTTCCTCGAGATACAGCAATTCATTGATAGTTTCCAGCGCATCGGCACGCTGCTGCACGTCGATATTGGCGCGCTTGAGCGTGTTGTAGCACATCGCGCAGGAAGTCATGAATTCGCTGGCCATGCCTTCTGTCCTGGCTTGAGCTTCCTTGACGCGAATCATGTTGGTGATCGGCGCCACCCGGTTCATGACATTGTCGGATTCCAGTCCATGCACCGTGCCGCAACAGTTCCAGCGATCCAGTTCCTCGACCTCCACGTCCAGTTTCGCCATTGACGAAACGGTGGATGCATCGAAGTTGGCGGCCTGGTTTTTCAGCGTGCAGCCGGGATAGTAGGCGAGCTTCATCGGTATAACCCATGGTCAGAAGACAGAAGACAGAAGACAGAAGACAGAGGGGTTGTGTGGCTATGCCGCGCCTCTGTAGGCCGGAATTCATCCCAGCACCAAACAAAAAAAGCCGCGCAGCGACAAAACTTCTGTCCTCTGCCCTCTGTCTTCTGTTTTCTGTCTTTTTCCATCAGGAGGTCAGTTTACGCATGGCGCTGATCGTGGCAATTGGCGGCAACACGCTGCGCGCCTCGGAAGACAGTTCCAGAATTTCAAGGTGATCGTTACGCTGCCCGTCGTTCAGCGCGGTCTTGCGCAGCGCTTCGATGACCTCGGCAATTTTTATGCCTTTCGGGCAGCGCGAATTGCAGGTCAGGCAGGACACGCACATCCAGATGGCGTTCGACGCCAGCAATTGCTGCTGCATTCCCAGTTGCGCCATGCGGATCATCTGGTTGGGCAACACATCCATGTATGCCGCCATCGGGCAACCGGCAGAACACTTGCCGCACTGGTAGCAGGCCAGCAACTTCTGGCCGCTGATTTTTTCAATCCGCGCCACAAAGGATCTGCCGGCATGGGCCGAGGTAATGCGTAGAGTTGTTTCCATAGGTTACCCGTTCAGAACCTTCCATCCATGCGGAACTCGGGAGTGTCCAGCCATAACCCGATGTTCTGCAAGCTATCCAGTTGCGCCTGCAGGGCGTCATATCGGGAACTTTCCTCCAGAATCATTTTTTCGGCCAATCTAATAATGGCGGGATCATTAATGTGTTCAGACATATCCTTTAGCAGATGGATAATCCGGCGCTCCAGCTCCATCGCCATGCGCAGCGCCTGAGTATCGTCGGCGACTGCGCCCATCCCTCGTTTTGCAACGGCTGCTTCCATCTCGGCGATCACCTTCGACGGATGCGCATTCGCCGCCTCCTCATCGACAAGATGCTGCCACTCCTCCTTGCCGATAATGGCGCTGAACAGCACATGCATATCTTCCATATGCCCTGACTCCTCCTTCGCGAGACGCAGGAACATGGCTTTGCCGCCCGGATTCTGCGTCATCTCGGCAGCATGGCGATAGAAATGCTCCTCACCGTACTCGAAGCTGAGCGCGGTGCGCGCCAGTTCGATTATCTTGTCGTCAATGTGCGTCATCAGCCCGGCTTCGGCGCCTCAGGCGCCGGGCCTTTCATCGTGCAAGCGGTTGTGCAGCACCGATGTGCCGGGCAACTCATTGTCGGCGCGCAGCAACTGGCGTTTCTTGACATCCTCTGGCGCGTAAGACGGCAACAGGATCGGCGTCACCAGATCGGTTTGTATGCCGGCATCCGCCAGTTCTTTTTCGTAAGTATCGAGATGGTCCAGGCTGAGCTTCCCGAGCTTGACTTTTTTGGCATATTCGCCGGCATACCGGCCGGCGCGCCGCCCGAACACGTTGTAATCGAGCACCGAGTTGCCCATCAGCCGGTTGCGTCCATGCAAACCGCCGGTAGCTTCGCCTGCCACATACAGGCCGGGAATATCCGTCTCGCAACGCTCGTTGATTTCAATGCCGCCGTTCTGGTAATGCAGCGACGGGTAGATCAGCATCGGCAGCTTGGAAATGTCGATGCCGTAGCGGATAAACTGGCGATACATCGCCGGGAAGTGCCTGTCGGTGTAACCCTCACCGTGCAGCATATCGATCAGCGGCGAATCCAGCCACACGCCGACCCGGCCCGACGGTGTCGGGACGCCGCCGCCGTTCTGCACGCATTCACGGATGATGGCCGAAGCCTCGATGTCGCGCGGCTCGCGCGGGAAGACGAACAGTTCGCCTTCCTTGTTGAGCGGCTGGCCGCCCGCGCCGCGGATCGCCTCGGTGACCAGGAAGCCGGCAATCTGCTCGGGGAACGAGACACCCGTCGGGTGGTACTGGACGGAGTCCATGTACATCAGTTTCGCGCCGGCGCGGTAGGCCATCACCAGCCCGTCGCCGGTAGCGCCGTAGTGGTTGGTGGTGTCGTAACCGCGGATATGCAGGCGGCCGTAGCCGCCGGTGGCGATCAGAGTAGATTTCGCCTTGACGACGAAAAACTCCTCGCTGTCCAGGCTGTAGAGGATGGCGCCGGCGCAACGTCCCTTGTCGTCCATGATCAGTTCCACGGCTGGCATGAATTCCTTCACTTCGATCATGTCGGGATGGTTGCGCACCTCGTCCATCAGGGTGCGCATGATCATCGCACCGGTGTAGTCGCGACAGGAAAGCATGCGCTTTCTCGATGTGCCGCCGCCGTGCATGGTCTTCAGCGAACCGTCCTGCTCCTTGTCCCACACCACGCCCAGGTCTTCGAGCCACTTGACCACGCCGGGGCCGTCCTCGGTGAGCGCCCTGACCAGTTCGGGTTTGTTCTCGAAATGTCCGCCACCGATGGCGTCGAGGTAGTGGCGCGTCGGGGAATCGGTGCGCGACACGGCGGCCTGCATGCCGCCCTGCGACATCATCGTGTTGGCATCGCCCATGCGCAGCTTGGTGGCGATGATCGAGCGTATCCCGTGTTCTTTCATCGCGACCAGCGCCGCATTACAGCCTGCGCCGCCGCCGCCGATAATCAAAAGATCAGTCTCAAAATCCGGTTTTTTAAGATCCACCTGATTGCTGCGCAACCAGGAATGCGACTCCAGCAGATCGGCCACCTCGGTAGTCAGCGACTCGTCACGGTTGGGGCCAACGCGTACCGGACGGCGGGCGCTGGCCTCGAAATCGGGGTGAAAGCCCTCAAGGACAGCGCGGCGTTCTTCCGCGTTCATCGGCGGATAAACGGGGTCTGGCTTGCGGGCGAGTTCCAAACGTGCAGGACGCGTCTGAGCCACTTTGCGGAGCGACTCCGCCATGTAATCTGGATACATCTAAATTCCTTTCTGTTCTGAAGACAGATGACTGAGGACGGAAGACAGAGGCTGTCTCGCTACGCGAGGTTTTTTCTGTCCTCTGTCTTCTGTCTTCCGTCCTCTGATTATTCCGAATCTCGTGCGTAGTAAAGTTTCGACAAAACCTCTCGGCTCATCGACATCAGTTCCAAGTACTCTGCATCGTAGACGCCGCTTTCCACGGCCTTGACCCGTTCTGCCAATTCCGGACTATCCTTGCGCAAATAGCGGCCATACAGGCGCTTCGCCATGATAGCCATCAGAGGTTGCGTGATTTCGGCCGGGCAACGCAACATGCACAACCCGCACACCACGCAATCAAAAGACAGATCCATTACCGTCGCAATATCACCGCGCTTGGCGGCCTGAATATAGTCCATCACCTGAAGCCCCTGCGGACAGGACTTGGTGCAGGTATTGCACGCGACACAGCGGAAAACCGACGGGTACATCTCCTGAATCGCGCTGACGTTGGGCTTGAGCTTCTCGATGTCGTAGATTGCCTTCTCGGCCGGAACGTAGGGTATCTGGGCAAGCGTCATGCCCTCTTCAACCAGGGTCATGCAGGCCAGACCGGTATGGATTTTGTAGTCGCCGGGCAGACGATAGAGGGTGGCGCAGGCGCCGCAATAACCCTCGCGGCAACCGGCGCCACGAATAATCTGATGACCCGCATATTCAATAGCGCCCATGATGGTCGCATCTGCCGGCACCTGATAGGCCTTACCCATAATAGAAATCGGGATCAGGCGTTGCTCTACCGTGCTTCGCTGCCCATCGGCCTGTGAAATCAACAGATTTCTTGTTGTCCCTGCCGCCGCGCTTGTCATATAGATAACCTTTATCTTAATTACCGCATCAGAGCCCCTGACCGCAACGCGGCCATGGCCAACATCTTTAATTAGGGGGGACACCTTGAGTGAGGTGAGCCTACTGGCTCCGACACAATCGATCTATTTTAGTGTAGCGGGATTATAAATAGGTTTGTGAAATATTAACAAGAGGGTTATAAAATAAAATATTCAAATATCCCGGTCACACTTGTGAAGTAATTGTGAATGCCCCGCAGCAAACCAATTCAGGTTAGGCAGGAGCGTTCCTTCAGCTTGCGCGAGAAGAGAGCATATCCGCAGGCAGGCACCTCAGAACAGGCTGCGGTTTATCGCCATATGCACCCCGATACTTGCCGCATAGCCGAGCGCTATCACCGGCGTCCATTTGAGGTGGCCGAAGAAAGTGTAAGTGCCGCGCGCCTGACCCATCAGCGCGACACCCGCCGCCGAGCCGATCGACAGCAGCGAACCGCCGACCCCGGCGGTCAGCGTCACCAGCAACCACTGGCCGATCGACATGTCCGGCATCATGGTCAATACCGCGAACATCACCGGGATGTTATCGACCACCGCCGAGATGAGACCGATGGCGATGTTGGCATTAGTCGCACCCCAGCCGCCGTAGATCACTTGCGAGATCATGCCGAGATAGCCGATAAAGCCCAGCCCGCCGACGCACATCACTACACCGTAGAAAAAGAACAGCGTGTCCCATTCGGAACGCGCCACTTCGCGATAGATATCGAAGGGCACGGGGCTGCCGATGCTCTCGTCTTCTTCGTTGCGAACGCGATCCCGCTCATCGGCAAGTTTCAGGTAATAGGCGTAGAACTTGAGCAGGCTCAGGCCGGTGAGCATGCCGATCACCGGCGGCAGGCCCAGTGCGCTGTGGAAGCTCACGGCCAAGGCGATGGTGATCAGAAACAGTATCGCGATAGCGATCGCGCCGCGCTTCATCGCTACCATTTCGCCGCCTTGCTTGGGTTTCAGGTCAGGCACCGAGAAATGCATGATCGCCGCCGGCACCAGCCAATTGACCAGCGAAGGAATGAACAGGTGAAAGAACGACCAGAAATCGACGGGGCCGTTGCTCGTTTGAATGTTCTTCTGCCAGACCATCAGCGTGGTGATGTCGCCGAACGGACTGAAAGCGCCCCCGGCGTTGGCGGCGATAACCAGGCTGATGCAGGAAATTGCGACAAATTTCTTGTTGTCGGCGCCGACCGCCATCACCACCGCCACCATCAACAAAGCTGTGGTCAGATTGTCGGCCACCGACGAAATGAAAAACGCCAGTATGCCGGTCACCCAGAACAGCGCTCGGTAGCCGAAGCCCTTGCGGATCAGCCAGGAGCGCAATGCCTCGAACACGAGGCGCTCGTCCATCGCGTTGATGAAGGTCATCGCCACCAGCAGAAACAACATCAGCTCCGCGTATTCTTCAAGGTTGTGGCGCAGCGCCGTCTCGACGACATGCGGGATGCCGTGCGACTGGTAATGCCAGGCAATCAGCGCCCAGATGACGCCAGCCGCCAGCATCACCGGCTTGGATTTGCGCAAGTGGGTGAACTCCTCGGCCATTACCACCAGATAGGCAACAAAGAACAGCAACACGGATGTGATCCCCACCCAGCTACCGGTCAGATCAAGGCGCTCGGCCGCTTCCGAGGCGCGCGCCAACAGGGGCAAGAATAACAATACTAGTAGCAAGGCGAATCGTTTCATGAGTGGATTCCAGAAAATTGTTTAGTCGGTTTCATGTACTAAGTGCACACGGTTGTAATGATTGCATAAATACCTGATCAGGCAGAAGCTCCTGTCCTTGGCGGGTTCGGGAAACGGAGTAATGGATGTGCCTGCGGCCTTGCCGGAAAGCGCCAGCAGGAGGAGCCACTTTTCCAGCTTATCCCGTTTCAGCCTCGGATGCCGTTTCTCCGCCCTTGGACTTGCGCGGCACAGATTTCGGGTCGCAGGTGATGGGGCGGTAGATCTCGACGCGGTCGCCGTCATTGAGTACTGCATCGAGCTTGTTGACCTTGCCGTATATGCCGACCTTGTTTTTCTCGAGGTCGATCTCGGCAAACTGCTTGAGGATGCCCGAACGTTCGATGGCGTCATGGATGGTGGCGCCGTCGGGCAGTTCGACGTCGAACCAGGTTTGGCGTTGCGGCAAAGCATAAGTGATTCCGATTTTCATGGCTTCCTCATGCGGCGCTGTGGACAGCACTGACCTGAACGGTTTTGCTGGAACGCTCGTCTATCATGCGTTTTACCACCAGCAACAGGCCGGTGACCAGAAATGCGCCGGGCGGCAGGATCATCATCAATATCCCCGTATCGGCAGGCAATACGCGCATCTCCATAAATTTGAAGGCGGGGCCGAGCAGCAGTGAGGCGTCGGCAAACAAGGTGCCGGAGCCGGTAATCTCCCGTATCGCGCCTATTGCGGTAAGCGCGAGGGTAAAGCCCACCCCCATGAAGAAACCGTCTGCCAGCGAGGGCAACACCGGTTTTTTCGAGGCAAACATTTCGATACGGGCAAACGGCAGGCAATTGACCACGATCAGCGGAATGAACAGGCCCAGCACCTTGTACAGCTCGTGCAGCCACGCGTTCATGCACATATCCACCACTGTCACCATGGTCGCCAGGATCAGCACAAAGACAGGAATGCGCACTTCCTGGGAGAAACGGGTGCGAAACATGGATGCTACAGCGGCGGCGGCAGTCATCACCGCTGCTGTCGCCAGTCCCATGCCCAGGCCGTTGGTGGCGCTGTTGGTCATGGCCATGGTCGGACACAGTCCCAGCATCATGCTGAGCACGCCGTTGTTTGTCCATATTCCCTCGCGGGCAATGGTGCGGTATTCGGCCATCGTCGTCATTTCAGCTTACCTCCCTAAACATTAATCTCGCGTAGCGACGAACTGCACCCCTCGCCCTCCGGGAGAGGGGGAACGGGGGTGAGGGAACGATCATGAAACAGGCGATTCATCGTTCTGTGTCTGCGCCATGATCGTTCGCTGCAGCCTTGCCGGCGTCCGGGTCCATCGTCTTCGTCCGGTCTTTCTTGAATTCCATTAGTTCCGTTTTGTTGGCGTCGAAAAATTGCAGTCCCTCGCGGATGGCCTTTACCACGCCGCGCGGCGTGATGGTGGCGCCGGCAAACTGGTCGAATTGACCGCCGTCCTTTTTCACTTTCCATTTATCGAGCGGCGGATTGCCGATGCTCAAGCCGGTGAAGCGCAATATCCAGCCGCCTTTCTTTACTTCGATCTTGTCGCCCAGGCCGGGGGTTTCCTTGTGCGCCAAAACACGCGCGCCGAGTATCTTTCCCTCGGGATCCACACCCAGCATGACTTTGATTGCGCCGGCATAGCCCCGGCCGGAAGTCTCGAATGCCACGCCGGTCACCTTGCCTTCCCTGGTGGCGAGATAGGCAACGACTTCATTGCCCTGATCGTTCTTCAGGGTGAGGGTATCCGTGGCGAGGTTGTTGTCGTGGATGCTGTCCGGGATCACTTGCGCGAGCGAATTCTGCCTGTCTTCTATGGCGCGCAACGCAATGTCGTTCTTGGTGTAGCCATTGGTCATGACGAGCAACATTCCGAAGCCGAGGCAGAAGGCGCCGAGAATCAGCCCATGTATCAGCGTGCGCTGCGAATTCATGGCTTTCCCTCCACACGCAGCGGTTCACCTTTGCGGCTGCGCCCGAAGGCGCGCGGACGGGTATATTGATCAATGATGGGTGTCAGCGAATTCATCAGCAGCACCGCGAAGGCCATGCCTTCGGGGTAACCGGCGAAGTTACGGATGCTCCAGGTGAGCAGGCCGACGCCGATGCCAAAGATGAGCTGCCCTGCCTTGGATACCGGCGAGGTCACATAATCGGTGGCAATAAAGAACGCGCCCAGAAAAGTGGCGCCGGACATCACATGGAATGTGCCAGAGGTAAAGCTGGCGGGGTCAATGGCATGAAACAGCGCCGCGATCAGGAACAGCGAGCCCATCATGCTTGCCGGGATATGCCAGGAGATGATGCGCTTCGCCATCAGGAACAGGCCGCCCGCGAGGATCAGCATCGCCGAGGTCTCACCCATGCTGCCGGCCCGATAGCCCAGCGCCATGTCCATCAGGTCAGGTATCTGCCCCATCGATTGCGTCACCGGGATGCCGCGCGACAGCTCGGTCTTGATATACCCCAGCGCCGAAGCCGCACTCATCGCGTCGGGCATGTTGCCGCCGAAGGTGATGGCAAAGGCTTCGAGAAGTCCGGGTGCGCCCGCCGAAAACAGCGGATGCGGCGCGACCCAGACGGTCATCGCCACGGGAAAAGATATCAGCATGACAGTACGACCCACCATGGCCGGGTTGAACACATTCTGCCCGAGACCGCCGAAAGCGTGCTTGGCCAGAGCAATCGCGAATATCGCCGCCAGCACACCGATCCACCAGGGCGCCCAGGGCGGCAGGCTCATCGCCAGCAACCAGCCGGTCAGTATCGCAGAGCAGTCAGCCAACGTAGCCACCACCGTTTTGCCCGCCAATGACAGGCAAGCCGCCTCGACTACTACGCAGGTACCGACCGTGACGGTGAACAGCAGGATCGCCGGCCAGCCGAACAGATAAAGGTTGAAAGCGGTAGCCGGCGTCAGTGCCAGCAGCACCAGGAACATGGTCTTCCGGACACTGCTGAATCCGTGGGCAAACGGCCCGCTCTTTTTCATCATCGCGCTACTCATGCATTGGCCTTTTCTTCGGTGGTTGCCTTGGTTTCCCCGGTGTTACCTGACGGGGCAGCATCTGAAGCCGGTTTGCGTGCGGCCAGAGCGGCACGCTTGGCCTCGGCGGCTTTCTCAATGCGGATGGTGCGCACCTCGGCCAGTGTCTTGATGCGTTCGCTCTTGCGGCGCTCATTCTCCAGGTCTCTCAGCGCTCCCTTGGCATAGTTGAAATAATGCACCAGCGGGATGTGCGACGGGCATACCCATGAGCAACTGCCGCACGAGAAGCAGTCCATCACGCCCAGCTTGGCGGCAACCTCCAGATTATCCTTGCGGATGAAGGCGGCCATATCCACCGGCGACAGGCCGCACGGGCAGATAGTGACGCAACTGCCGCAACGGATGCAGGCGCTGGCCGGACTTTCATTGATTTCCTCGGCGGTAAGCGCCAGGATGCCCGAGGTGCCCTTGACTACCGGCGCCTCCAGGCTGGGCAGCGGCTGGCCCATCATCGGCCCGCCGTTGACCACGCTCTCGGGGCGTACCGCGAAACCGCCGCAGAATTCAACCAGGTCGGCTACCCGTGCACCGATCGGGGTCATCACATTGTTGGGTTGGCGTATCGCTCCGCCACTCACCGTCACCACCCGTGCGACCAGCGGGCGGCCGAAACGGACGGCGTGATGCACGGCGCGGGCGGTAGCGACGTTGTGCACCACAATGCCGAGATCGGCGGTGAGCTTGCGAGCCGGGGTTTCGAGTCCGGTGATCGCCTGCACCAGATGGCGCTCCGATCCCATCGGATACTGCACCGGCACGGCAACTACTTTGATCTCCGGGAAGGCGGAGGCCGCCCTGGTCATGATCTCGATCGCCTGCGGCTTGTTCTGCTCGATGCCGATGACCACCCTGGGCGTGCCCAGCGCGTGGGACATGATGCGCGCACCGTCAATCACTTCGTCTGGATACTCGCGCATCACCCGGTCGTCGCAGGTCAGGTAAGGCTCGCACTCCGCGCCGTTGAGCAGCAGGGTTTCGAGCTTCCTCTGTGTGCCAAGATTCAGCTTCACCGCCGATGGAAAGGCGGCGCCGCCCATGCCGACGATGCCCGATTGTGCGACTCGGTCATTGATCGCGTGCGGGCCGGCGGCAAACGGGTCCGCGATAGGTTCGGGCAGGTCGGCCCATTCATCCTTGCCATCCGGCTCGAGGATGATGGTCTTCTGCGGCAATCCGGAAGGATGAGGTGCTGCCACCTCCGCCACCGACGTAATGCGGCCGGACGTGGGCGCATGCTGTGATGCCGACACCGTCCCCTGGTTGCGCGCGATCATCTGGCCTTTCTTGACCAGGTCGCCCTCGGCTACCAGCACTTCGGCCGGCGCGCCGATATGCTGTTGCAGCGGAATGTAGAGCGCAGCCGGCATCGGCATGGCAACGATGGTCTTCTCGCTGGTCAGTTCCTTGCGATATTCCGGATGAATGCCGCCACGTATTGGGAAAAGTTTCATCTGCAACTGCTCCTAGTGCGCATATGCAACCTCTGGCCTGGTGTTGGTGTGCTCTATTTCGGGTTTGGGCCAATGCCAGTTGGCCAGCGTCACCGGATACTGAACCATGACAATGGCGTCGGTGGGGCAGACCTTGACGCACTTGGAACAGCCATGACAGGCATCGACGATGATCGTGTGCATCAGCTTGTTGGCGCCCAGAATGGCATCCGTCGAGCACTCCCTGATGCAGCGCGTGCAACCGATGCAAAGATTCTCGACGATGAATGCGTATTCCGGTCCCTTTTCCTCGAGCCCGGAGAGGTCAGCGGCGACACCCAGTTTATTGGCCAGCGCTTCAATCACCGCCTTGCCGCCGGGAGCACACAGGGTTATCGCAACCCCGCCCTTCGCCAGTGCCGCTGCGTATTGGCTGCAACCGGCATAGCCGCACTGGCCGCACTGCGAACCGGGCAGCATGGCTTTCAGCTCTTCTTCAAGGGGGTCTTCCTTGACTGCAAATTTGCGTGCAGCCGCACCCAGTACGGTACCCAGCGTGAGGCCAATTAACGTAAGACTGCCGACTGCAATCAACATGCTAAACATACTCAGCTCGCCCCCATGCCAGAGAAACCCATGAATGCCA
>Ga0154718_1017_pt1 | contig 11833 bp, 8 predicted proteins | sample Rifle2008BG16ft_FD_105726 | JGI IMG/M metagenome (GOLD analysis project Ga0154718, IMG submission 105726) | Betaproteobacteria bacterium RBG_16_56_24
GCCGTGGTCTTCGGTTACGCCATGGAAAAAGTGATTGAACGCCACATCGTATAAAGTCGCCGCCGAAGCAAAGGTGGCGATGTGCCCGCCCAGCTCGGAAGAATCGCGGTTGGCATTCAGCACCAGCGCCATCGCATTCCAGCGCGTCAGGGCCCGGATGCGATGTTCCATCTCATGGTTGCCGGCGGAGCGCTGTTCTTTCTCCGGCGGGATGGTGTTGCAATACGGCGTAGTCGCGCTGAACGGCACGCCTGCGCCGGCGCTGCGCGCCTTGTCGATCAATTGGTCAAGCAGGAAAAGCGCGCGTTCCGCGCCTTCGTTTTTCAGCACCGATTCGAGGGCATCCAGCCACTCCCGGGTTTCTTGCGGATCGTAATCGGGTAATGATGCCATCTTTCTATCTGCTTCCTTTGTCGTTATACGAACACCCTCTCCCTGGCCATCTCCCGCAGGCGGGAGAGGGAACACTCCCTCGCCCGTTTACGGGAGAGGGTTGGGGAGAGGGCAAAATTATCGTAGTCATGCCGAGCAAGCGATTATTTCTTGCTCGGTGATGATCCACTCGACTTTCACGTCCGTCGCTTCCTGCGGGATTCGTTCGACGATTTGCAGCGTAAAGGCCGCGGCGGCCAACACGGGTCTGCGTGCCATAACCAGCGACTTGGTGAGTGTTGTTTGCTCGCCTAGTCGAATGGCTAGTTGTTTCATCAGCAGCTTGTCGTAAAAACCGCCGCCGTAACCCAGTCGCGCGCCGTTTCTGCTGAAGGCCACACCCGGTAATAGTGCGAATTCTACCTCATTTAGCGTTTCCAGCTTTTCACAGCGTTCGACGATCGGCTCGCGTATCCCCCATAAGCCTGGCGCCAACTGGTTTTCCAGATCATCCACCCAATACAGGTCGAGCTGGTTGGTATGGTGGTTCACTCGAGGCAACGCCAGTTTTTTGCCCTCCGCCAATACCTGTTGTATCCAGAGTTCGCTGGCGAACTCCGCGCCGAAGTTCATGTAGCCCAGCACGGTACCGGCTTGCCGGTACTCGGGTAGTTGCAACAGCCGTTCTGTGATAGTTGAACTGTGCGTGGCGCGCGTGTCTGGCGGCAGCTGCTCGCGTTGCGCGGTGATAGTTTTACGGATGGATTGTTTGATCGTTTGCGTCATAGATCGCTCGAAACTTCACGGCAATTCTTCAGGGCACCTCTAAAAATCCAAACTCCGTCGCGATGCTGCGTTGCTCAATAAATTTTAACGCTTACATATCAAACATATGCGGCGCGCTAAAATTTATTTCGCGCCTTGCCTGGCTTAGGATTTTGAATTTTTAGAGGCGCCCTTCAAAGCCTGATTTCCACAAGGAATCGAACAGCATTTTCCTCCTGAAAGGTATTCATACATCATTCGCAGATGTTACATGCGCAAAACCCACCTTCAATGTATCGAAGTGCGCCTTACCACACTGAATCTTTGCCCACTCCGAACCGCGCAGCTTCAATTGATCCTTGGTGGACTTCGTCTCTCGCACCAGGTAGACCTTGGCATCGTCCTGCTTCACAATCGCCCAATCCGGGTTGTAAGTGCCGATGGGGGTTTCAATCTTGAACCAACCCGGCAATTTGATAAAAAGCTTGATGTCCTCGCGCGTGCTCATGGCCTCGGCAAAAGCGCGCTCCACTTCCGACTCGAACAGCACTGCATCGTAGATGCTGTTGTCCACTTCGATCATGCTGGTCAGCGCGCCGGTAATTTCCTGCGCTTCAAATAACAGCATTTCGTACTCTTGGCCGTTGATGCGCTCGTACTTGATACCGTCAATCATCAGATTGTGCAGTTCCGCTTCGATGGCCTGCTGGGCTTGCTCAAGAAATTGCTGCGGATTGTTCTGCACCTCATTCAAGCGACCGGAGCGTATCAATATCTCGGTGATCGTTTTGCGCGTGAGTTCGGTTTTGGCTTGCATATAGCCAAGCATATCAGGCACGTTGATTGAATGGTAATCCCTCGTTTCAGCTTCGCGTATACCTAACAACTGCGTATCGACACCGTCACTGGACATGACGATGCCGCTTTTCTGAACACTGATTCTGCTCGGCGCAATCTTGTTTCGTGCAGCTAAATTCTTGGCGGCACGGTCAACCAAATCCGGCGTTTTATATTCCACCGCATAGCGGGTCTTATACTTGATACGATTCCATAGCTCCTTGAAATCTGCATTCAACCGCCAGCCTTGCTTCAGTTTCACCGTGCGCGCTTCCTTCTTGTTGACGATGCGCCCTGCAAACTTCACGCCGCACTCATCTTCAATTTCAGTTTGCAGCTTCGCGGCAAATTCATCGTAATGCTCATTGGCAATCACTGTCAGCCGGTTGATACTGGCATCGAAACAACGTTCGCCACTTTCCAGTACCGGCAAACGCAAGCCTCGACCAATCTCCTGACGCTTCTTGATTTCGGACTTGGTTTCGTTCAGCGTGCAAATCTGGAACACATTGGGATTATCCCAGCCCTCGCGCAGTGCGGAATGGCTGAAGATAAAGCGCAGCGGTTCATCAGGCGATAGCAACCGTTCCTTGTCCTGCATGATGAGCGCGTAAGCATCATCGTCCGCTGCCGTATCACCGCGCGTGTCTTTCGCTATGCCTTTGAGAGCCGCGAAGTAGCCGTTGTGAACCTTATCTACCGGTAATGGTGATAAATCGCGGTACTTCGGCAAGACTGCCAGTTCTTTGTAAGCCTCGATAAACCAGTGGCGAATCTTGCCGTCTTCAGCCGCATAGTTCGCCACGCGGTCAATGAAGAACAACGACAGCACTTTCAACCGCGCATCCGCCCCGGCAATATTGGGTAACAGCTTTTTGATGCGTAGCTCCTTGTCGAAATGCTCACGCACAGTTTCGCGTATCTGCACGCGCATCACATCGTCACCGCGTCCGCCGTGCGTCTGGCCGACATTCAGCATCAGCCCGTTGGTGAAACTCACATAGCCATCCGCCGCAGGAAACATATCAGCCTTTCCCCCCGAAGGGAAAAGACGATTGCCTCCTCCCCCTCCGGGGGAGGATTGAGGAGAGGGCCTTCTGATTTCGTCCACGATGTAACCCGCATAATTGCCGCGCTGATTGGACTTGTCTAACAAATCCACGCCGCCCGCACTGATGGAAATACTCTTGCGCTGCGGCCCCGCCTTCTCGTTTACGTCGATCAGCAGCTTGGCCGTGACCTTGGTCTTGGTCGCGCTGATGCTCTGCACCTGAATATAAGGCTGATTGAAGTCGGGATCACCCAGAACTGAACTGACCTCGATGCGCTTCACCAGCTTCAAATCGTAAGCCTGCACCGGGTCAAGTTTGTAAACGAGGTTGTAACGGTTTCGATGCGTCGCCGAATAGCGCAGGGTGCATAGCGGATTCAGGCTGGCGATGGCATTTTTGGCCTGTGGACTCTCCATATTCTGCGGCTCGTCCAGCACCACAATCGGCTGCGCGGCCTGCACAAACTCAATCGGCTTGCGCCCGGAAAGCTGGTCTTTATCCTGATGAATCACGTTGCTTGCCTGACTAACGAAGGCCTGAATATTCATCACCAGAATTTGCAGCGTACTGCTCTGCGCGAACTGGCGCAGCTTCGAATACTGCTTCGAGTCATACACCCAGCTATCGAACGCCACATTGCCGAACAGCGCCTGAAAATGTTCCTTCATCAAACGCAGGCTGGTAATCACGCCCTCGCGTATCGCCACGCTCGGCACCACGATGATGAACTTGCTGAAACCATAGCGCTGATGCAACTCGAAAATGGAACGCAGGTAAACATAAGTCTTGCCCGTGCCGGTTTCCATCTCCACCGAAAAGTTCATGCCATCCAGCGCATCGCTGGCAGGTAACTTGTTAGCCTGTTGCACAGTTTGCAGATTACGCAGCAACGCCGCCTCATCCAGCGCGAACTGGTTGCCGAAGCCCAGCTCCGTCAGGCCAGCCAGCGAGCCGACATCGGACAACGCAAACTCGAACGCGCCGGAACTCAACGGCTGTCCGTTAAACAGCCCCAGCACCGCGTCCATCGCGTCGCGCTGGTATTGCTGGTTGCTATCAAATTTGATTTTCATAGTTACTACCTGTTTTCAAAGCCTATTTTACAAGCCTATATTTGCGTTAAGTCCACCTTACACAACGGCATTTGTGTAAGCTAAAACAGATTATGCTTTACACAAATGCCGTTGACGTTGTCAGGGCATACACAACTACCCAATCACTTTTCTTCCTTCGGCGATGTTGATCAGGTCTGGCAACGCAAACACGGCTGGAGTTCTTCCCGATGATTCGCGCAGGCGAATAATCAGCTTGTCTTGCTTGATATGGCTGAGGATGCCATTAGCGGTCATACGGTTTTCTATCCCCGCCAATCGGCTGAAATCGGTAGCGTTCAAAATCGGCCTCTCAAAAAACGCATCCAGGGCGGGAACCGCAAACTGCGAATGTGTCGATTCGATAAAGCGCTGCTTCAACGTATCGTACAGATCAAGAATTTGTCTGGTCTTGGCAAGGTTGGCATCCGCTTGCAAAACGATGGCCTCCAGAAAAAACTCAACCCAGCCCTGCCAATTGCTATTATCGGTAATCGCCAGAAGCCCGTCGTAATACTGGTCGCGGTGGGATTCCAAATACTCGGATAAATAAAACATCGGACGCGACAGCGTCTTGCGCTGGAACAGCAGCAGCGGAATCAACATACGGCCAATACGGCCATTGCCGTCCTTGAACGGGTGCAGAATCTCGAACTGCGCGTGCGCTACCGCCACCTGCAGAACAGGATCTTCGTCCTCCGAAGCCAGATAATTCGCCCAAACATCGAGAGCCTGCGGCAACGCCATCGGATTGGGCGGCACAAACCGTGCTGCTTTCATCGGCGAACCATGGCGGCCTATCCAGTTCTGGTCGATGCGAAACTCACCGGGTGTTTTATCGGAGCCGCGCACGCCTTGCATCAGCCGTTGATGCACCCCCTTGATCAGCGATAGCGAGAGCGGGCGATGCGCCAATGCCTGCTCGGCATCGCGCATCGCTGCACGGTAATTGGAAATCTCCTCGATGTCGGCGTGGCGCGATTTCGCCTGCTCAATACCGGCATCCTGTTGCAGCACCTCTTCCAGCGTGGCTTGCGTGCCCTCGATACGGGACGACAACACCGCTTCATTCGCCGTAATCGGCGAAAGCAGCACGGCAGGATTGGGCAACGCCTGCAACATGCCGTCATACCGCGCCAGCGCGGCATTGGCTTTGCCCACCAGAGGCACCAACCGCCGCCAGTCGAGATCAGTAACCGGAAGTGCTGGCGGAGTGCAAGGAGATTGATGTGCCATAAAATCTCTCCTACACAGTCTTGAAGATAATCCCGTGCGTCTGCGCTTCCAGCACGGTGTTGGTTTTCAGCGCATCGTTGCCGTCAAACGCGGTATCGAGGCACAGCACCATCTGCGGTTTGCGGGCAAACAGGGCGCGTAGCGTGTCGCGGTCGAGGTGCGGCTCCAGGCAGATCAGCAGGTTGCCGTCGGATACAGAAAAAACCATTCGTGCTGAGCTTGTCGAAGCACGCCCTTCGACTGGCTCAGGGCGAACGGGTAATTGAATTTCCTCCACCCGCGCCGACAGCGGCATCCCGCATTTCAGGATAAGTTCATACAACCTGTCTTGATCGTTGCGCTCGGCCAGCACGTTGTCGGCATACAGTTTCAACTGCTCCGCCAGTTGTTCGGCGGGTTGCGGCGCTTTGTCCGAGCGCCAGATTTTGAAATTGCTGGAATCGAGTTTGAAGGCGCGAAAGCCCAAATCCCCCCTGCCCCCCTTTTTCAAAGGGGGGTTAGCTTCGTCAGGCATCGGCTCGGCAAACAACTCCCCCGCCGCTTTTATCCCCCCCTTTGCAAAAGGGGGGCTAGGGGGGATTTGCATTTGCTTCGCAATCACCCGCCGCACCCGCTCGCGGGTGATGTGCGCGATGGTCGGGTATTGCGGGTTGTCGGTTTTTTCGGGGAGCTGGATGAGGATGAACTTGCGGTTGCCGCCGTCTTGTTGATTAAGGTCAAGCACGGCGTGGGCTGTGGTGCCGGAGCCTGCGAAGAAATCCAGCACAATATCCGTTGCCTCAACCCCGGCGACTTCTATCATCCGTTGGATCAGCAATACGGGTTTCGGTGTATCGAATGGAGTACTGCCGCCAAACAATTCCTTCAACTCGCTTGCGGCATCTCTGGTTGTACCAGTCTCCTTGCCAAACCAGACGCTTTCAGGTACCCGCCCCTCCACAGTCGACAAATAAATCTTTCGGATTATTCGGGTTTCATCCTTGCTGAAAATGATCTCCCCGCTCCTGATTTTTTCCGCTACGGTTTCCTTGCTCCAGCGCCAGCCGTTTTCCGGCGAGTGAATCACCTTGCCTGATGGAGAAATGATGTCATATTTAAGGTTCGGCCTATCCAGTGCGTTGCGCACATCGCCAGTGCGCCATGCCCCTCTAGGGTCATTGTCTGGATTTGCATAATTCTTGTTGTGCTCTTCCGTTCTCTCAAGTGATGACACCTCATACAAATCAGAGCGGCTATACATCAAGAGGTAATTGTGATGAATCGAGAATTTCCCCATGTAACCCTTGGGTTGGAGGCTGTGTTGCCAGATAACGCAAGCCACGAAATTCTCTTCCCCAAACACTTCGTCCATCAGCAGCCGCAGGTTATGCACCTCGTGGTCGTCAATGCTGACAAAAATCACGCCGTCCTCGCGCAATAAATTGCGCGCCAGAAACAAACGCGGATACATCATGTTCAACCAGTTTGAATGGTAGCGCCCGCTGGTGTCCTTGTTGGTGCTGGTGGCGGTGCCGTCCTCGCCCAATTGCCCGGTGTAGCGCAGGTATTCATCCAGCCCTTCGCGGAAGTTGTCGGGGTAGATGAATTCGTTGCCGGTGTTGTAGGGCGGGTCAATGTAGATCATCTTGACCTTGCCGTGATAGGGCTTCTGCAACAGCTTGAGCACTTCCAGGTTGTCGCCCTCGATGATGAGGTTTTCGCTGCTGTCCCAGTTGACGCTCTCCTCCGGCTGCGGGCGCAGCGTGGCGACGCTGGGCACCTGCACATTGCGGAAGGCATCGCGCTTGCCCGCCCAGGTGAGTCCGTAGCGTTCCGGGTTGGTGTCGATATGCTCGCCCAGCGCCGCTTGCAGCTTGAAAAAGTCCACGCGGCCTTCGCTAAAGATTTGCGGCACGGCATCGCGCAACTGCGCAAGCAAGGCTTCCGTCAGATCGGCGGAGGTGAGAGGCAGCTTGATGTCGTCAGTCATGGTTTGTCAGTTTTCTCGTTGTTCTTTACATCACCGAGCAGTCCGCCCGCATCTTTTTCATCCAGCTCCATTTTTGGAACGGCATTTTTGATGCGCTTTTCGACTTCCTTGATATGTTCGGCAGGTGGAATCTGTTCGAGCGGTGTTCCACCAATGCGCGCGATAGCGGCGCGCACTTCTTTGCCGACCGCTTCATGTGTGTGGATGGCTTGCTGCTGGCTGTTGATTCTTTCACGCTCCAGTTTGTCGCGTGTTTGAGTCATGCGGAATTGATTGGCGGCTAGTTCGGTGGCGTTCATGCGATCCAGTAATTGCTCTTTGGCAGGGATGTTCTTTTTAGACTTGATGGCATCGCCGCCTAGCCCGCCGTATAGCCCTCTGTAGCCTGCATCGTGAAAGACGCCAAACATTTTGTCCTGCACGCCCGCTTGCCGCGCCGCGCCGGAAAGCATCTTGAATTCTTCAGAGGTTTGTTTGCGCAGTTCAAGCCGCTCTTGATCTGCGGCGAGTTGTTCGCTGAGTTCTTGCTTACGTGCCTGTATGGCGAAATATTTTTGCGCATAGGCGATTTCCGGTTTGCGCGGGTCGCCGTTTTGGGCAATCAAATAACAGGCAAAACGGGAAAGTTGATAGTCATCAACTTCTCGTGCTCCACCTTTACCTACCTCGATCATTTTGCCGGCGCCGGCAAAATGATGACCGGGATTATTTCCTGATTGTTCGCAAGAGGTTACCGCGCGCTTGATAGCATCTTCAAAGCGCCGCCATTGGGAGTAACCAAGCAGAGGCTGCAGGTCGCGTGCGCTCCAATATTCGGCATCATGCTCGTTGGTCTTTTTCAAATCCTCAAAGGATTGATCGCCAATAGTCGGTAGATTTTTCGGGGTCATGGGTGCTCCTTGGGCTCTACGAATTGGCGTAGCGCGAATTTTATCCCAGGAACAACTGATACGCCGGATTGCCGCTCTCGTCCCAGTAGCGGTAGCCGAGCGTGTCGAGAAACTTCTTCAACGCTTTTTTATCGTGATGCGGCACCTGCATGCCGACCAGCACGCGGCCGTAATCCGCGCCGTGGTTGCGGTAGTGGAACAGGCTGATGTTCCAGTTGTGGCTCATGCTGTTGAGGAAGTTCATCAGCGCGCCGGGACGTTCGGGGAACTCGAAGCGGAACATGATCTCGTCCTTGACCTCCGGAGCGTGCCCGCCGACCAGATGGCGCAGATGCAGCTTGGCCATTTCGTTGTCGGAAAGGTCGAGCGTGGCCAATTTATTGTGCCGCAACTTGTCAACCAGTTCGGCAGTCTCCGACTGGTTGCGCACCTGGATACCGACGAACACTTGCGCCGCTTTCGGGTCGGCGTAGCGGTAGTTGAATTCGGTGATGTTGCGCTTGCCGAGCAGCGCGCAGAATTTGCGGAAGCTGCCGGGGGTTTCGGGGATCGTGACGGCGAGTATCGCCTCGCGTTGTTCGCCGATCTCGGCGCGCTCCGCGACGAAACGCAGACGGTCGAAGTTCATGTTCGCACCAGAGGCGATGGCGACCAGTGTTTCGCCTTTAAGTTTTCTGCGCGCGGCATACAGCTTGGCTCCGGCGATGGCGAGCGCGCCCGCCGGCTCGAGTATCGAGCGGGTATCTTCGAACACATCCTTGATTGCCGCGCAGGTGGCGTCGGTATCCACGAGGATGATCTCATCCACCAGTTTGCGGCACAGCCGGAAAGTCTCCGTGCCGACCTGCTTCACCGCCACGCCATCGGCGAACAGCCCGACGTGGTCGAGCGTGATGCGCCGTTTGGCTTTTACGGAGCGATACATGGCATCGGAATCCACCGGCTGCACACCGATGATCCTGATCTCGGGACGCAATTGCTTGACGTAAGCCGCCACGCCGGAGATCAGCCCGCCGCCGCCGATGGCGACGAAGATCGCGTGGATAGGCTGGGTATGCTGGCGCAATATTTCCATCGCGATGGTGCCTTGTCCGGCGATCACATCGGGGTCGTCGTAGGGATGCACGAAGGTCAGTTTGTCCTTCTTCTCCAGTTCCAGCGCGTGTTGATAGGCATCTGAATATGAATCGCCGTCCAGCACCACTTTCGCGCCTCGGCTGGCCACCGCCTGTATCTTGATCTGCGGCGTGGTGGCGGGCATCACGATGGTAGCCTTGCAACCGAGCTTCTGCGCGCTGAGGGCTACGCCTTGCGCATGGTTTCCCGCCGAGGCGGTGATCACGCCGCGCTTGATCTGCTCGGAGGTAAGTTGCGCCATCTTGTTGTATGCGCCGCGCAGCTTGAAGGAAAACACCGGCTGCATATCCTCGCGTTTGAGCAGCACCGTGTTGCCGGTGCGCGCGGACAAGTTGGGGGCGGGCTCCAGCGGGCTTTCTATCGCCACGTCATAAACGCGGGCGTTGAGGATGCGTTTCAAATATCCGTTCATTGACACCTCTATAAATCCGTTTTCTGGGCGAATCGCGTCGTCGCGTGCTCGCTCACTCCTCGTCTATCTATGCGATATGCCTCGTCGTTCGCTGCGCGGCTCCTTGCGCTGCTCGCGCGACACGGTGGGGCGCCAGCCCTCCTAGTGCGGGAGCGCGAAGCAGCAGGCCTGCCCGCCCCAAATGCTACGCATCGCCGTGTCCAGCCTGCCATCCCACAAAACGAATTTCTAGAGGTGCCCTATCCACAATAAATATGCGCGCAGATTAGCATAAAAACACCGTGAAACCCTTGCGACATAAGCGAAAATCGGTTCAAATGACACGCATGGAAGCTATCGATCAACATGGTGTCGTGATACAGACTCAGGTGAACTACCTGCCGGAGCAATCCGATGAGGCGGGCGACCGTTTCGTGTTTTCCTACACCATTACCATCACCAATCTCGGCAGCGTCCCCGCCAAGCTCATCAGCCGTCATTGGGTCATCACCGACGCCCATAACCATGTCCAGGAAGTGCGCGGCCAGGGCGTTGTCGGCGAACAGCCGTTGCTCAAACCCAGCCAGAGTTTCGAATATACCAGCGGCACGGTGCTGACCACGCAGGTAGGCACCATGAGCGGAAGCTACCAGATGCAGTCTGAAGATGGGACAGAGTTCGAAGTAGATATCCCGCAATTTGTGTTGAGTGTGCCACGTGTGTTGCATTAATTTTTTCTCTGATACCCGGCTTATGGCGAGGGCGCGGCAGTGTCAATTCCGCCCAACCGAAGGCCGGTTGCGGTTTGCCTGCCTTTGGCGCGCAGCGCCCCTGCTGCTTGTCTTTCTGGCGGCCTGCACCTCGCCCAAACCCCCGGTCGTGTCCACGCCCGCAGCAATTCCTCCCTATGCACCGTTTGCGGTAAGCAAATGGGAGATGCTGCCGGACTGGCAAACGATAGATTTGCAGCCTACCTGGCTTGCCTTTTGGCAAAGCTGTAGCGCGCTCAAAAACAAGCCGGGGTGGCAGCCCATCTGTGTGCGCGCAAATGAATTGGCGCAGCCGGACAACACTTCTTTGCGGTCTTTTTTTGAGGAAGGCTTTACACCCTACCAGGTATTCAATCCGGATGGCACTTCGCAGGGCTTGATCACCGGCTACTATGAGCCGAAGCTTATTGGCAGCCGCGTCAAGACTGCTCGCTTTCGCTATCCGGTATATGGTGTTCCGGAAGATTTGCTGACCGTCGATTTGAGCGGGGTATATCCGCAGTTGAAGGATCTGCGGTTGCGCGGGCGGCTGCAAGGCAATCGCATCGTGCCTTATTACAATCGGGGAGAGATTGATAATGGCAAAGCCCCGCTACAAGGCCGCGAATTATTCTGGGTGGACAACGCAGTCGAGCTGTTCTTCCTGCAGATTCAGGGTTCGGGTCGCATCGAGTTGCCGGATGGCAGCATGGTAAAGGTCGGTTACGCAGAACAGAACGGTCACCCCTACACCTCTATCGGCAAGAAACTGGTCGATATGGGCGCGTTCAAGATCGAAGATTCATCGATGCAGAACATCAAATTATGGGCGGAAAAAAATCCCGAAAAACTGGTCACCCTGTTGGAACAGAACCCCAGCTATGTGTTCTTTCGCGAATTGCCCAATGAACTTCCCGCCCCGCTGGGCGCACTGGGAGTGCCGCTGACCAATGAATACAGCCTGGCAGTCGACTCGCGCACTATCCCGCTCGGCGCGCCGGTGTTTCTTTCCACCACCTATCCGAATACCACCGAGCCGCTGAACCGCCTGATGCTGGCGCAGGATACCGGCGGCGCGATCAGGGGCGCAGTGCGCGGCGACTTCTTCTGGGGTTTTGGCGAGCAGGCAGGCAATCAGGCAGGACGCATGAAACAGAGCGGCCAGATGTGGGTGCTGTTCCCGAAGGGCGCGGAGCCGGCGCTTGGTCCGTAGATACGGACTACCCCGAAGGCAGCGCCATGCACATCAAAGTCGCCGCCACGGTGACTGTGCCGCACGACCAGGCGAAGTAAGTAGGGTGGGCACGTTCTTGTGCCCACGCGGACTCAAGGCAGCCGAATAGC
>Ga0154718_1134_pt1 | contig 11593 bp, 13 predicted proteins | sample Rifle2008BG16ft_FD_105726 | JGI IMG/M metagenome (GOLD analysis project Ga0154718, IMG submission 105726) | Betaproteobacteria bacterium RBG_16_56_24
GCCCCAAAAACCTTCCTTTGTTAACCGTGCCTCGGCAGCTCGCGCGCGACCTCATTTATGCTCAGCGGTTGCTTAACCGAGTGCCATGAGAGTCTGACACTATTGATTTGATTGGCCAGAAAAGCGGTGGAATATAGACCGCCCCGGTTACTGATGCCGGCGTAATTCCACGCGCTTGAGATACGCCTCGCGCGCGATCTGCACATCTTCCAGAAAATACGGCAGTTCCTTCAGCAGCAAGGCTTGCGGGCCGTCCACCAGCGCCTTGGGTGGCGCGGGATGAAAATCCACCAGCACCATGTTGGCGCCAGCCAACACGCCCTGCGCCGTGACATGCATCATATCGAGTATGCCATCCGGCGAGGCTTGCCGGGAACCCACGGAGTGCGATGGATCGACACACACCGGCATGCGCGTCAGCCGTTTGACCACAGGCACATGCGCGAAGTCCACGAAGTTGCGGTGCGGGTCGCCCATGTTGGTCTTCATGCCGCGCAAGCAGAACACCACATTGCGATTGCCTTCGGAGGCAAGGTATTCCGCCGCATTCAGCGATTCGTCAAGGGTGATGCCGAAACCGCGCTTGAGCAGCACCGGCATTTCGGTTTGCCGCCCGACGATTTTCAGCAGCTCGAAATTCTGCGTGTTGCGCGTGCCGATTTGCAGCATCACGCCGGTCGGGTTGCCGGTCTGGCGCAACGCCTCCCTGATTTCGTTGAGGTGCGATTCATGGGTAATTTCCATCGCAATCACCTTGATGCCGTATTTGCCCGCCAACTCGAACACATAGGGCAGGCAATTCTTGCCGTGCCCCTGAAAGGCATACGGGCTGGTACGCGGCTTGTATGCGCCCATACGCGTGCACACCTGCCCATTGTCGCGCACCGCCTTCATCATGATCTCGACATGCTCGCGGTTGTCCACCGCGCACAGGCCGGCAAACACGTGCAGCGTGTCCTGCCCGAAGCGCACGCCGTTGTATTCAAAGTGGGTGGGGCGCTGATCGTCCCTGTGCCGCCCCAGGATGCGGTACTCCTCGGAAACCCGCACCGCGCGCTCCACGCAGGGCAGATTCTGCATATCCTCGATTTCCAGCGCCTTGGTGTTGCCGATCAGGTAGATTTCCGTGAGCGTCTTCTCGCTGCCGCGCTCGATATGCACGCGGGTCTGGATGCCCGGCAAGGTTGCCAGGTGCATCAGCAATTGCTGGTATTCATGGGCTTGTTCGGTAACGTTGGAACTCAGAATCAGAATCATTTTTTGCTCCGAAAAATATTGGGATTACAAAATCACTTGACGGCTGTTCAATATATTCAATCCCGTCATTCCGGCGCAGGCCGGAATCCAGCGGGTTTATCTAATAGGCATTTAAGTTTTGGTTCCTCATTGCGAGGAGATTTATGATTGACTGGCTTCCGGCCTGATGAAACTACTAGCCATTCGACTAAGCTGGCAAAAAACGCCAGCAAAGTCGCTGGTAATGCGCCGGAATGACGCGCTTTATGATTTCTGCTCAGACAAAATGGCCCACTGCGCCGGCCACTGTGTCATCGGGTCGCGAGCAAAACCGCTCTTGGCGAACTGCGTCCAGCGGCCGATCACACAGCATACCAGCAAATTGGCATGTGCGCCCACATCCACGGATGCGCCCATCTCGCCACGCGTGGCGGCCATGCGCAACGATTGCTTGAGCGTGGCTTCAATGCGATCCAGCAGTTGATTGATACGCTGCTGCAAACGCTCATTTTCATTTACCAACGCGTCGCCAATCAGCACGCGCGTCATGCCGCGGTTCTTTTGCGCAAAGCCAAGCAACAGCGACATGATCTCTTCCGCCTGTTTCAAGCCGCTCTTTTCTTCCTGTGTGATCTTGTTGATAAGGCCGAACACGGTCTGTTCGATGAACTCGATCAGTCCCTCGAACATCTGCGCCTTGCTGGCGAAATGCCGATACAACGCCGCTTCGGAAAGCCCAAGCCGCGCCGCCAGGGCGGCCGTGGTGATCTTCTCACCCTTGGGCTGTTCCAGCATCTGCGCCACGGTTTGCAGTATCTGCAATTTTCTATCGCCCGGTTTTGCGGCCATGTTGTCCCCCGTAAATTCTGAACACGAACTACCAACCCAATTGACGCAGCGCATCCGGCAACTGCATCACATCACGAATCTTCACGTCTACACAGGGCGCCCCTTTGTTGCCTGCATTCACCCACACCGTGCGCATCCCCAACCGTTTCGCAGTTTCAAGATTCTCCAGACTGTCCTCTACCATCACGCATTGCGCGGCTCGGATGCGATGCCGCCGCATCAGGCGCATGAAGCCGAAGCTGTCCGGCTTGGGGCGGTAACGCGTATGCTCTACCGCCATCACATCGTCAAACAGGTCATTTACGCGCAACAACTTCAGCACAGCATGCGCATAGTGCAGCGGCGCATTGGAAAACACCACCTTCATTCCCGGCAACGCCTTCAATAAGTGGCGCAGACGCGGGTCTCGCAGCACCATCCGGGGCAGTTCCGGAAACTGATGGGTATGCCACAAAAAATGCTCCGGATCGGTGCCGTGATGCCGCATCAATCCGCTCAATGTCGCGCCATAGCGCTGCCAGTAATGCATGCGCAGCGCATTCGCCGCCGCCTCATCCAGTTGCAAATGCTGCTGCAAATAGGCAGTCATGCTGCGGTTGATGTGCGGAAAAATGTGCAGCGTCGCATCATGCAGTGTGTTGTCGAGGTCGAACACCCATATCCGGTTCATCATTGCATTCTTGTCCGCAGATAGTGCATTGTAGGAGCGAGCTTGCTCGCGATCATGGCAAAGCTCGCTGCGCTCGTTCTCGCCAGCAAGCTGGCTCCTGCGGAGAAGCTATTTACTTTTTATCAGCGTACCGACACCTTCATCGGTGAGAATTTCCAAAAGCAGCGCGTGTTTCACCCGGCCGTCGATGATATGCACCGAGCGCACGCCGCCGCGCGCCGCATCCAGCGCCGAAGATATCTTGGGCAGCATGCCGCCTGACAGCGTGCCGTCCGCCACCAGGTCATCGATTTGCCTGGGAGTAAGCCCGGTCAGCAGTTTGCCATTCTTGTCCAGCACGCCGGGCGTATTGGTCAGCAGCACCAGTTTCTCGGCGCGCAGCACTTCTGCCAGCTTGCCGGAGACCACATCGGCATTGATGTTCAGCGTTTCCCCATCCGGACCCACGCCGATCGGCGCGATGACCGGGATGAAATCGCCGGAATCGAGAAAGGTGATGATCGCCGGATCGATCTTGTCGATGTCGCCGACCAGCCCGATATCGAGCATCTTGCCCGGCTCGTCGGTGCTCTCCAGCAGCAATTTTTCCGCGCGGATGAAGGAGCTGTCCTGTCCGGTCAGTCCGACCGCCTTGCCGCCGTGGCGGTTAATCAGATTGACGATGTCCTTGTTGACCTTGCCCAGCACCATTTCGACCATATCCATGGTCTCTTCGTCGGTCACCCGCATACCCTGGACGAATTCGCCCTGCTTGCCGACGCGCTTGAGCATCTCGTTGATCTGCGGTCCGCCGCCGTGAACGACGACCGGATTCATGCCGACCAGCTTGAGCAGGACCACGTCACGCGCGAAGCTCTCCTGCAACACCGGATCGGTCATCGCGTTGCCGCCGTATTTGATGACGATGGTCTTGTCGAAGAAACGCTGGATGTAAGGCAGCGCCTCGGCAAGCACAATGGCTTTGAGTTCTGCGGAAGCGGCTGAAAGCGGCATGATTTTTCCTCGGGGAATTTGCCGCGGATTCTACACCAGAAAACAATCGGGCGGCACGTGCCGCCTGTCATTTGGAGAAAGCAAACACTTACTGGATGGGGGCAAGGGATAGTAATGCAGGGTGCGTTTACGCACCATTGCCAGTTGGTGCGTAAACGCACCCTGCAAAACCATCCCCCTGCATATTCTAATGATGATGCTCGTGTTCATCTTTGTGTGTTGCGGCTTTGGTTGTGGTCAGCGGCTTCACCTCTGCCTTTATCTCGACTTTCACCGTGCGGCTATTGGCCTCTTTGATGGTCAGCGTCAAAGGTATGTTTTCACCGGCCTTGAGCGGTGCTCTCAATCCGACCAGCATCAAGTGATAACCGCTCTCGCCGAGATTGACACGTTTGCCTGCCGGGATCTCGATCGAATTTACCTCGCGCATTTTCATCATGCCTTTCTCGTGCGTCATGCTGTGCATTTCCACTGCACTGGAAGCCGTGCTGGACACCCCAAGCAACATAGCCGGCTGTTTGCTGGTGATGGAAAAATCCAGGCTCGCCGCTTCCTGCCCGGGAGCGGTGGCACGCAACCATGCACCCTCAATCCGAATGTCGCCCGCATAAACACCGGCACTCAGCAACAAGGCTGCCAGCAACCCGCCGAACCTGAACAACTTATGCATGAAGAGTATCCCCTTGGATAATTAGCATGAAGAACGGGAAGGACGGATTATACGCATCCGATGCCATGACGAAATCCACCTCCGATTTACGATCGAGTGATCGCTTTGAAAACGGGTTAACTGTTTTTTTTAGGTTAAGAAAACGCGGATTTAATCCGTTCGTGGCCTCGCAGAGGTTCTTGCACCCCGTGGGTGTGAGCCTGTCGAACCATGATCGGATTAAGGGCGCCTCTAAAAATTCAAAATCCTAAGCCAGGCAAGGCGCGAAATAAATTTTAGCGCGCCGCATATGTTTGATATGTAAGCGTTAAAATTTATTGAGCAACGCAGCATCGCGACGGAGTTTGGATTTTTAGAGGTGCCCTTAAGAAGCGTTCCGGGGTGCGTTCAGAGCACCTCAAAATAAAAACGCCCTACATTGTCAACATGAGGGGCGTTTAACAGTGGCGCGGCAATCACGCCGGCAGCGGTAAAAATCAAGCCGCTATTTTCTTGCACTCATTGAAGCAGGCGGCGCAGGAATCCGCCGTTTGTTTGCAAATTTCGTGCTCTTTCTCGAACTTGCGGCACTCCTTTTCACAATCAGTGCAAACGTCCATCACTACCCTGGCCATTTTGGGAAGATGCGCGGAATTGTAATTGGCAAGCTGCTCGATTGCGGAGCACGCGGCGATCATTTCACTGACACGCATGGCGCATACAGCCATCCCCTTGTTTTCACCCTTGCTCAAAATTTCAAGATTATGATGAAGGCATGCCTGACCCATTTTCACGCTGTCGGCTGCAGCATTGATCAGGCTCTGGTTCTTCTGTGTATGTCTGTGAAGGGCGTGCTCGTGCTTGTCATGATCTGCGGCAAATGCCGCATTCCCGGCGGCGGCAAGCATCAGCCCTCCGGCTGCTCCTTTAAGCATTTCTCTTCTGTCCATAGATTATTCTCCTGAAAAATTGGTGAACGAGGGTTGGTAATTCTATTTCTCCTTCAAACGGGAAATAATCCGTAGGGCGGGTGTGACCCACCCTACGATATTGCTCGATCGAGAAATGGAATAAGGCATACGCACGCTACCGCAAGGCCAGTTGGCGTGACTCGCCGTTGATCAGTATAACCCATGCAGTGCGGCAAATATGAGACATGTGTCCCACACCGGTATGGACATGGCATTTGGCGTGCACCGGAAACGGCAACACCATGCAAACGGCTGGCACTCCTCTCCCAAACCCTCTCCCGGAGGGAGAAAGTTGGATAGAGGGCTCGCAGTAATGCGACGCGGCAAGTACCCCGATTCTGGCAGCAACGCGGCTCACGGCTCATGAAGGGCTTGTTCAGTGTTTCTGGAAATATTTCGCGAAAAAAAAGCGCCAAGCAAGCAAAGGGGATAACCGGCGCCCAGGGAGGGAGGCAGAAAAACCGCACCACTTGCTTGGCGAGGCGTAATCTAAAACGTTTTTGACAGCATGGGAATGCGACATGATGCCGCGCGACAATTTGTCGCATGGCGGCACATTGCGGCGCAGGCTAACCTTCAGGTTATGACGCAGCCACAATTTGTCGCACCCCCATGCCGTTTTCCCGGATTACAATGGGCGCATGAAGAGCACGATACTTTCCTCTTTGCCCGGTCATAGCCAGTTGCACCGCCTGGTCGCGTTGCGCAGCGTGGCCATCGCGGCGCAACTTCTGACGCTTGCGTCCGTCTGGAAGATTCTGGAGATGGAACTGGACTGGCAGCCGATGTTGCTGACCATCGCCGCGCTCGCAGCCATCAACCTGTTCAGCTGGCTGCGTTTGCGCAGCGACAAATCGGTTTCCAACCTTGAGTTGTTCGTCCAGTTATGCACGGATGTATTGGGGCTCAGCATTTTGCTGTATTTCGGCGGCGGATCGACCAATCCTTTTGTCTCGCTATTTCTGCTGCCGCTGGTAATCGCCGCCGCAACACTGCCGGGCCGTTATTCCTGGGGAATGGCGGCGCTCACGGCGGCCTGTTACAGCGTATTGATGTTCTATTACATTCCGCTGCCGCATAGCCATCAACAGGATAGCGACAGCGCTTTCAATGCGCATGTGATGGGCATGTGGCTGGGCTTCGTCATCAGCGCGGTGGTGGTGGCTTATTTCGTGGTGCAGATGGCGCAGGCGGTGCGCAGCCGCGATGAGATGCTGGCACGCGTGCGCGAGGAGATTCTGCGCAACGAACGGATCGTCACACTCGGCATCCAGGCCGCCGGCGCGGCGCATGAATTGGGCACGCCGCTGTCCACCATGGCGGTGGTGATCGGCGAGCTGCGGCACGATGTTGCAGCCCGGCCCGAATGGCGTGATGGGTTGGCCATCCTCGAGGAACAAGTGCGCGGCTGTAAACGCATCCTCGACAAGATCCTGGCAAACGCCCAGGACAAGGGAACCGCCTCGTTGCGGCCAGCAGACCGCCTGGTGGCGGAAGTGCTGGATGAGTGGCAGTTGCTGCGCCCTGCCGCGCAATACCGGTATCTCGGCAATGACACGCAACCTGCACCGCTCATCAGCGTGGATGCGTCGCTGCGCGCCGCGCTGATGAATCTGCTCAACAACGCGGCGGATGCGGATCCGCAAGAGATCGAGATTCGCTCGCAGTGGGATGCAGAGAACTTTATACTGGAAATCCACGACCACGGAGAGGGGCTGAGCAAAGAGGCGGCGCTCAAAACCGGATCGGCATTCTTCACCACCAAAACAGGAGGGCACGGAGTGGGCTTGTTCCTCGCCAATGCCACCATAGAGCGCATGGGCGGCTCGGTGCGACTGTTCAACCGCGAGGGGGGCGGCGCGACCACGTTGCTGACGCTGCCGATTGCACGGAGCGGAACATGAATCAACGCTGTGAAGAAGTAGCATCGTTACTGCTGGTGGACGACGACATCACCTTCTGCAAGGTGCTGAAGGCCGCCCTGGAAAAGCGCGGTTTCTGCGTCGGCGTGGCGCACAGTGTGGAACAGGCCGTTCCGCTGGCCGAGGCAAATCCGCCGGAATTCGCCGTGGTCGATCTGAAAATGGCCGGCGCGACGGGATTGGTTCTGGTCAGGAGATTGCATGAACTCGACCAGAACACGCGTATCGTGGTGCTGACCGGCTACGCCAGCATCACCACTGCGGTCGAAGCCATCAAACTGGGTGCGACGCAATATCTTTCCAAACCGGCCAATGCCGACGAGATCGTTGCGGCATTCAACCATGCGCCGGATGGAAACATGCCGCTCCAGACTCAGCCGACGCAGATCAACAACCTGGAATGGGACCACATCCAGCGTGTGCTGCACGAACATGAAGGCAACATTTCGGCCACCGCCCGCGCGCTCAACATGCACCGCCGCACATTGCAGCGCAAGCTGACCAAGCCGCCCGCCGGCCAGAAATAACATCTCCATAGGGCGCCTCTAAAAATTCAAAATCCTAAGCCAGGCAAGGCGCGAAATGAATTTTAGTGCGCCGCATATGTTTGATATGTAAGCGTTAAAATTTATTGAGCAACGCAGCATCGCGACGGAGTTTGGATTTTTAGAGGCGCCCCATAGAGAATTCTCCGATTTTTCCGCATAGAGTAGCAGGGTGGATAAGCGCAGCGCATCCACCATGCCAGATGACCGGGCGGCCAGCGTTGTGACCATATGCCCGGCAACGCGCAAGTAATATAATGGCCTACCGCAAGAATTCCCCCCGATCATGAAATTCATACTCCTGTTCATCAGCCTGCTGCTGCCCGCTGCCGGCCACGCGCTGCCGCCACAGACGCCGGCCGCACCCATTCTGGCAGCCAGGTCATACTTTTTATACGACTACAACAGCAATCAGGTATTGGTGAATCATGACGGCGATGCCCGCATGGAGCCCGCTTCGCTGACCAAGCTGATGACCGCCTACCTGGCCTTCGATGCGCTCAAGCACGGCACGATTTCCCTGAAACAAAAGCTGGCTGTTCCCGCTGCCGCGATGCGCAACATCAGCGGCGAATCGCGCATGCTGCTCAAGCCGGGACAAACCGTGACAGTGGATGAACTGCTGCACGGCCTGATCGTGCAATCCGGCAACGATGCGGCCGTCACGCTGGCGCTGAATATCGCCGGCAGCGAGGCGGGGTTTGTCGGCATGATGAACGAGGAAGCAAAACGGCTGGGCATGAACAACACCCATTTCGCGAATCCGGCCGGTCTTGCGGAGTCTCAACACTACAGCAGCGCAACCGATATGGCTCTACTGGCGGCGGCCATCATTCGCGACTATCCGCAGCACTACCCGCTGTTCTCGGCGCGCAACTACACATTCAACAACGTCACCCAGGCCAATCGAAACCGCCTGCTGTGGCTGGACCCTTATGCGGACGGCCTGAAAACCGGCCATACCGAAAGCGCCGGGTATTGCATGGTCGGATCGGCCAAGCGCGACAATCGCCGCCTGATATCGGTGATATTCGGCGCAGACACCGACAGCCTGCGCGCCACCGAAAGCCAGAAGCTGCTGAATTACGGCTTCCAGAATTTCGACGCCGCGCGGCTGTATGAAAAGAACCAGCCTGTCGCGAAGCTGCGCATCTGGAAAGGCACCGAGAGCCACCTCGATATCGGCTTCCGCCATGATCTGTTCCTGTCCATCCCCAAAGGAACGCTCGCCCAACTCAAGGCGACGATGGAAACGCACCAACCTCTCTTCGCGCCGATCAGCGGAGGGCAAAAGATCGGTATGCTCAAACTGACACTGGACGGCACACCTATTGCCGAATTTCCCCTGGTGGCGTTGAACAGCGTGCCTCTGGCGAATATATTTTCCCGCGGATGGGATAGCATACGTCTGGTTTTTCAATGAGGAATATTAAATGATCTATTTGAACGGGCGCTACATGCCCATCGAAGAAGCAAAGATTTCCGTGCTGGATCGCGGCTTCATATTCGGCGACGGCGTGTATGAAGTGATTCCGGTGTATTCGCGCAGGCCGTTCCGCCTGGAATCGCACTTGCAGCGGCTGCAACACAGCCTTGACGGTATCCGGCTCCCCAACCCGCACAGCGGCGCGGAATGGACAGCCATCATCAGCGAACTCATCGCGCGCAACGCACCGCAAGACCAGTATCTGTACCTGCACATCACGCGCGGCGTCGCCAAGCGCGATCACGCCTTTCCCAGCCCTCCGGTCAAGCCGACGGTGTTCGTGATGAGCAACCCGCTGCTCACCCCGCCTGCCGCCCTGCTCGCCAGCGGCGTGGGCGCGGTAAGCGCGGAGGACAACCGCTGGCTGCGCTGCGACATCAAGGCGATCGCACTGCTGCCCAACGTGCTGCTGCGCCAGATGGCTGTCGATGCGGGCTGCGCCGAGACCATCCTGATCCGTGCCAAATATAAGAACGAGGGCGAATTCATGACCGAGGGCGCGGCCAGCAACATCTTCGTGGTGCAGAACGGCAAGCTGCTCGCGCCGCCCAAGGATAACCTGATGCTGCCCGGCATCACCTACGATGTGGTGCTGGAAATCGCCGCCGCCAACCATATCCCGCATGAAGTGCGGCGCATCTCCGCCACCGAAGTGTTCAACGCGGACGAGTTGCTGCTCACATCAAGCACCAAGGAAGTGCTCGCGATCACCACACTGGACGGCAAACCGGTCGGAACCGGCAAACCCGGCGCGATGTTCGCCAGGCTGCACCGGCTATATCAGGATTTCAAGCGCGACGTGATGCGGAAAAATCAGGATTGAGGAGCGAGGATTGAGGAAAAAAATTCGTCGTTCCCGCGATGTGATGCGCATGAATAAATGACCATGAGTGAATTACCAGTCAGCAAATTAACCGCCAGCCTGATCGAATATCCCTGCGAATTTCCGCTGAAGATATTCGGCCAGCAACAGGCCGGGTTCGCCCAGGCCGTGCTGGAAGTGGTCAACAAGCATGATCCGGGCTTCGCCGCAGCCGCCATGGAGATGCGCGCCAGCAGAAACGCGCGCTATATCAGCTTGACCTGCACGGTGCATGCCACTTCGCGCGAACAACTCGACGCGATCTATCAGGAGCTGTGCGACCACCCGATGGTGGTGATGGTGTTATGAAAGGGGAAGGGGGAAGTGGGAAGGGGGAAGGGGGAAACCAGTCTGCGTTCGCGCACTCTTCCTCCTTCCCTCTTCATCCTTCACCCCCGATCATCCACTCGCTAGGTCTGGTCGAATATCAGCCGACCTGGGATGCGATGAAGCGCTTCACCGCCGAGCGCACCCCCGACGGACAGACACCGGGGACGCGCGACGAGATATGGCTGGCGCAGCATCCGCCCGTTTACACGCAAGGCCTGGCAGGCAAACCGGAACACCTGCTGCACAGCACCAACATCCCCGTCGTAAAAATAGATCGCGGCGGACAGATCACCTATCACGGCCCCGGCCAGATCGTCGCCTACCTGCTGCTCGACCTGCGCCGCTGGAAAATCAACGTGCGCGAACTGGTGCGCGTGATGGAGCAGGCGGTGATCGACCTGCTGGCCGAACACGGCGTGGCCGCGCAAGGCCGCGAAGACGCGCCCGGCGTATATGTGGATGGCGCAAAAATCGCCGCGCTCGGATTAAAGATCAAGAACGGCTGTTGCTATCACGGCCTGTCATTCAACGTGGACATGGACCTGACCCCGTTCGCCAACATCAACCCGTGCGGCCATGCCGGACTGCGCGTCACGCAATGTTGCGAGCTTGGCATCACCGCCGGCATCGAAGAGTTGCAAGCGCAACTGGCGCAGAACCTGATCCATGGTTTGCAGCGGCATTTCGAGGTTAAACAGCATCCAAAATAATAAGGATAAGCCATGCCATTAAGCTGGAACGAAATCCGCAATCGCGCCCACGAATTCTCCAAGCGCTGGGAAAACGAAACTTCGGAAGATGCTGAAGCAAAATCGTTCTGGACGGAGTTCTTCAACGTATTCGGCATAGACCGCAAGCGCGTTGCCAGCTTCGAGGAGCCGGTCAAAAAACTCGGCGACAAGCAAGGCTACATCGACCTGTTCTGGAAAGGCATGCTGCTGGTCGAGCACAAGTCGCGCGGCAAAGACCTGGACAAAGCCTATACCCAAGCGCTCGATTACTTCCCCGGCATCAAGGAACGCGACCTGCCCAAATACGTGCTGGTGTCGGACTTCGCCCGTTTCCGTTTGTACGACCTCG
>Ga0154718_1079_pt1 | contig 11438 bp, 8 predicted proteins | sample Rifle2008BG16ft_FD_105726 | JGI IMG/M metagenome (GOLD analysis project Ga0154718, IMG submission 105726) | Betaproteobacteria bacterium RBG_16_56_24
ACAAAATCAGCTGGTCGAATGAAGCGGGGTTGGCATACCTGACAACCAACATCGGCAAGCATTTCGATCCGGACTGCGTAGAAGCCTTCGCTGCGCAATTCAGCAAGGCCAGCCTTATTCAACAGCAGATACAGGATTCTCCAGAACCCCTTCCCGAGCAATTGACCATATGACCCAGGTGCTGGAAAAATTTTTCCGGCGGCTTCGGGCCAGATTCCCGAATTATGGCAGTGAACATGAGCAGGCGCTGTTGAGAGTCTTTTTTTCGGCTATCATTTTTGCCTTTCTGCTTTTGCGCTTTTATCCAGGCAACAGATCCGGCATTCAGGATATCGTTCTTATCTTTTCCGGCGGATTCTTTGTTTTTTCCATAGTGTTCCTGAGGATCGTTTTTTTTAGACCAAATCTATCTGAAAAAAGGCAATTGCTGGCGATGGTTGCCGATTTGGGCGCAGTTACATTCGGTATGCTCATGACAGGGGAAACGGGTGTGCTTTTTTTTGGCATATACCTTTGGGTCACCGTCGGAAACGGGCTGCGATATGGCACCAAGTCGCTGGGAATGTCGCATATGCTCAGCGTGCTCGGCTTCACCAGCGTAATCCTGCTGAACGATTATTGGCGGATACACAGCACTCTTGGCACGGGATTGCTACTCACTCTGGTCCTGATCCCCCTTTACATGTACAAACTTCTGGAGCGTCTGAATCAGGCGGTTATCCGCGCCGAAGAAGCCAGCAAAGCAAAGAGCCATTTCCTGGCCAACATGAGCCACGAAATGCGCACCCCGCTGAATGGCGTCATCGGTGCCAGCGACCTGATCCTGGGCACCCCACTGAATGCGGAGCAGAAGGACCTGGTCAAAACGCTGAGGAACTCGGGGCGAGTCCTGCTCAAACTCATCGAGAACGTCCTGGATTTTTCCAAAATCGAAAGCGGCAAACTGGTCGGCAAGATCGTGGATTTCGATCTGCACAGCCTGATCAACAACACCATGGATATGTTTGCATCCCAGGCCGAAAAGAAAGGGTTGCGCCTGCATATGCATGCCTCGCCCGAAACCTGTTTTTTGCTGCGCGGAGATGCGCAGCATTTGCGGCAAGTCATCATCAATCTGGTCGGAAACGCGATCAAGTTCACCAAAGCGGGCATGGTGGAGTTGCAGGTAAGCACACTGGCCCAGAATGCATCATCAGCGCGCCTCAGGTTCGAAGTGATCGACACCGGCATCGGCATTGCGCAAGAGTCGCAGCAGGACATTTTCGAGAGCTTCACCCAGGCACACGCGAATATCTCCAACAGTTATGGCGGCACCGGGCTGGGCACCACCATCTCCAAGCAGCTCGTCGAGTTCATGGGCGGCCAGATCGGTTTGCACAGCGAAGTGGGCAAGGGCAGCATGTTCTGGTTCGAACTTCCATTCGAGAAACAACCGGAAAGCCGCGTACTCGATGAATTGCAGACACTGCGCCAGATTCGCGTGCTCGGAGCGGGAATGGCGGGCAGCGAGCAGGCGGCCGTTGCAGATTATCTCTCCAGCTGGGGAGCGCGATTCGAGCATGCGGAATCTCCGGCACAACTTTTCTCGCTGCTGGGACAGACAGCATCCGATGGGCTGCATAATCATGCCGTACTGTGCAGACCACAAGTGCTGGGCATGGATGCCAGGGAATTTGCTGCTCATGTATGGGCTGAATATTCCACCAGCAACGTATCGCTGATACTGATCGTTTCCGATGCCGCCGGCAACGATCAGGAAGAGTTGCTCAAAATGGGATATTCCTGTTTATTGAGGGCACCGATAGACAAGACACTGCTGTTCAACGCGCTGCACGGGGCCTTGCCTACAGATGCAGTGTCCCCGGACGTCGTTTCGTTCGTGGAACACTATGAGCGGAACAGCCAGGAAAATCGCCGGCTCGATATTCTGGTGGCCGAGGACAACGCGACGAACCGCAAGATCATTTCGAAAATACTGGAATACGCCGGGCACCACGTCGATCTGGTGGAGAATGGCGATCTGGCGTTGGATATGCTGGAAAACAAGCGCTATGACCTGGCGATCATGGACATGCACATGCCTGTTATGGCAGGGCTGGAAGCACTGAAAATCCACCGGATGACCGACCGGACGGAACCGCGCATGCCGATCGCGATCCTGACTGCCAGCGCGACCATCGAAGCCAGGCGTGAATGCGAGGAGGCCGGGGTCGATGCATTTCTTACCAAGCCGATAGATGCTCACACCCTGCTTGATACTGTTGCTCGACTGTCTGCAACCGCCAACAATGTACCAGATACGCAAAAATCAGTTCCCAAACCGCTGGTCACAGGGCAGACAGACTCAGAGGAGACGGGCACCGCGGATGAGATGTTGATCAACAGCAGAACCTTGCACAACCTGAGATTGCTGGGAGAAATGAACGATAATTTCCTGGATGACGTGATCCATGGATTTTTTCTGGAAGGTGAGCAAATGCTCGATGCGATGAAAAGGGCACTGCTCGATCATGAGTACACGCTGTTCAAGGATCTGGCACACGCGCTGAAAGGAAGTTCGGGCAACCTGGGGGCGGAAGCACTATTCCAGATATGCCGCGAAATTTCGCAGTCCAACCACGCCGGCTTGCAGGCTTCGGCCGGCAATCTGTTGAACAAAGCCCGCGACTGCTTTAACGCCACCAGACAAGCGATGATCCGCTATCTGGATGAGCATCGCCAGGCCATTGAGTCATAACACCAGCGCCATTTCCGGTTTTCTCCGCGTCTCAGCGGCCTTTTGCACCGCCTCAGCGGAATGCTGCACCCTTGCACTATTCCCGAAAAGTTTTTGCTGCGAACGCAAGAATCGATCCATCACCTTGAGGTCTTTTTCATTCAGTTGCAGGGCCGCATCGACCCAGATGCCGGTGATATCCATCAGCTCCTGATATGTGACTGGATTGAACATCTTCCGTGCTTTTCGCATCGCAATATATCCGTTGGAACGGCGAGCCTGTTTTGCAACAAAATCGTATACCGCTTCTTCTCCTTCGCCGTCTTCAACCAGCACATCAACCAATCCAAGCGCGTGCAACTCTTCTGCGCTATATAGTTTGCCGCTCAATATTATCTTCTCGGCCTGGACGGTCCCGATCTTTCTGGCCAGGAAGCTATACGCGCCCATACCGGGGAACAGATTGAACAGAATTTCCGGGAAACCCATTCTGCTGTTGCGCTCGGCAATGATGATATCGCTTGTCAACGCCGCCTCGAATCCGCCGCCCAATGCATCGCCCTGAACCAGCGAGATCGTAACCACAGGCAAATCGTAATGCCTTATTCTGGAAGCCATCGAGTCGATGCACATCGTTGCGTAATGCATCAATGCCTGCCGGTCGGCATTCCTGATCAATCGGATGAACAGCGCAAGCTGTCCACCCAGATTGAATACACCGGGAGTCCGGGAAGCAAACACCATATAGCGGATGGCATGCGATTCCCCCCGCTTCCATATTTTGCCGCCGCAATCTTCGATGGACTGGTTATATTGCTGCAACTCGCCCAAAATATCCAGGTTAAAGCAGGGCACATCTTTGGGATTCATCAATACCCAGGAAATTCCCTCTTCAGAATCAAATCTGGTTTCCAATTGCGTGTATTCGATTTCAAGCGGGTTATTCTCAAGCGGCAAGATTTCAAACTGGCGCGCTTCGTTATTGGTCCAGGTTCCTAGTTTTCCCATTTCTTCGTCCCCCTTTGAATTAGTGTTTCTTCGCCGAACAAACCACTCTCGATCCATTCGGAATCATGCAATGACCATCACGATACGAACGTGGGCCTGATCCCGAAAGTTACAAATTCATCTTCATCGTATTGCCACGCTGGCTAAACTACCAAGCTTCGCCATCCGGTCAAGCGAGGAATAGAGATGGAAAACCGGGCTATTTATCCCCTTGCCATTCCCTGCCGCCCGCATGGGTACCCAGCTGCTTTCGCATGTCCGTTATAATGGCGAGCCCTTCATTGCCCTGGCCGCACATGCCCGCCATCCAGCTGTTACCAGACCTGCTCATCAATCAAATCGCCGCCGGCGAGGTGATCGAGCGCCCCGCTGCGGCACTCAAGGAGCTGCTGGAAAACAGTCTGGACGCGGATGCAAGCGACATCGCGGTGCAATTGGAGGGCGGCGGCATCAAGCTGCTGCGCGTCCGCGACAACGGCAAAGGCATCGCAAAACATGAGCTGCGGCTGGCTTTGATGCGCCACGCCACCAGCAAGATCGCCTCGCTGGATGACCTGCAACGGGTCGCCAGCATGGGCTTTCGCGGTGAGGCGCTGGCGAGCATCGCAGCGGTGGCTCAGCTCACCCTGACCAGCCGGGCCATAATGTCCGGTGCCTCGGCTCCCGACACCCATGCCTGGAAAATAGAGGCTGCAGACGGGCGTCTCGGCGAACCCGCTCCAGCCAGCCACGCGCGTGGCACCACGGTGGAGATACGCGAGCTGTATTTCAACACTCCGGCGCGGCGCAAATTCCTGAAATCCGAAGCCACCGAATTCGCCTGGTGCGAGGAAGCCTTCAAGCGCATCGCATTGTCGCGTCCCGATGTCGCCTTTTCGCTGCAACACAACGGACGCACAGTGTGGCAGTTATCTGCTACCCCTCTCCCGCAGGCGGGAGAAGGGCTAGGGGTGAGGGCAGCAGCAACGAAGCGCGTCGCTGCACTGCTAGGCGAAGAATTCGGCCAGGCTGCGGTGCCGGTGTCGCGCAGCGCTGCAAACCTCTCGCTGCAGGGCCTGGCTGCCCTGCCAGCCTATTCGCGCACCAGCCGTGATGCGCAGTATTTTTTCGTTAATGGCCGCTTTGTGCGCGACAAGGTCGCCAGCCACGCACTGCGTCAGGCATATCAGGACATCCTGCATCACCAGCGCCATCCGGCGTTCGTGCTGTTCCTCGAACTGCCGCCCGAGCTGGTGGACGTGAACGTGCATCCCGCCAAGAGCGAAGTGCGCTTTCGCGAGAGCCAGGGGATACATCAATTCATTTTTCATACGCTGCAACAGGCGCTCGCCGTACCAGCAAGCGGGCAAGATGCCCGAACTCCGGCATCACAGCAGCCTGCGTCGTTTATCCCGACGCAACAAAACATCGGGCTGGGTATCGCGCAATCTGGCGTAGCGTATCAGGTGTGGGAAGCTTTTTCGGAAAAACCAAACCCCTCCCAGCCTCCCCTTGTCAGGGGAGGAGTAGTCATCCCCCCTGACAAGGGGGGACTGAGGGGGGTTGGTCTTCCCATTTCACAAGACGAATTCCCGCTCGGCTTCGCCCTCGCCCAGCTTTCCGGCATCTATATCCTCGCGCAGAATGCACGCGGACTGATCGTGGTGGACATGCACGCCGCCCATGAGCGCATCGTCTATGAAAGACTCAAGGCCTCGCTGGATGCCGAACAGATCGCCACGCAGCCGCTGTTGATCCCGGTGAGTTTTCATGCCGATACATTGGACGTTGCCACTGCGGAATCTGAACAGGATGCGCTCAAAACGCTGGGCTTCGACATCGCCCCGCTCTCTCCCAACACGCTGGCGGTGCGCGCCATGCCGGTGCTGCTCAAGCAATCCGAAGCGGAAGCCGCCGCGCGCGATGTGCTGGACGAATTGCGCGAATTCGGCGCCAGCCGCGTGCTCACCGAGCGGCGCAACGAGCTGCTCGGCACCCTCGCCTGTCACGGCGCGGTACGTGCCAATCGAATATTAAGTGTCACCGAAATGAACGCACTGCTGCGCGAGATGGAACAGACCGAACGCTCCGGCCAATGCAACCACGGCCGTCCGACCTGGTTCCAGATCACACTTACTGAACTCGATGCGATGTTCATGCGCGGAAAATGAATAAAAAGGATCGAGGATCGAGGATCGAGGATCGAGGCGAAACCCTTGCTCCGCCTTTAACTCAATCATCAATCCTCAATCCTCAATCCTCAAAAAAATTGCCTCCGGCGATTTTTTTGATGGGTCCCACCGCCAGCGGCAAGACCGGAGTCGCGGTGGAGCTGGCGCAAACCTTGCCGGTGGAGATCATCAGCGTGGATTCCGCGCTGGTGTATCGCGATATGAATATCGGCACAGCCAAGCCGGACGCGGCTACGCTGGCGCGCGCTCCGCATCATCTGCTCGACATACGCGATCCCACCGGGGCTTATTCCGCCGCCGCATTTCGCCATGACGCGCTGCGCCTGATGAACGACATCACCCGGCGCGGCAGGATCCCCTTGCTGGTGGGCGGTACCATGCTGTATTTCCGCGCCCTGCAACACGGCCTGAGTCCCCTGCCGGAAGCCGATCCCGCCATACGTGCCGCTCTCGATGCTGAGATCGCACTGCATGGCGTGCAGTATCTGCACCGGCAATTGGCCGCAGTGGATGCAGAGACTGCGGCGCGTCTGGCCCCCAACGACACGCAGCGCATCCAGCGCGCGCTGGAGATCTACCGGCTCACCGGGCAACCGATGTCGCTGCTGCTCAAACAAAAAGCGAAGGGAGAACTGCCTTACCATATCCTGCCCGTCGCCCTTATCCCCGCCAGCCGCAGCGTGCTGCACCAGCGTATCGCCGCGCGCTTCAAACACATGCTCGAACAGGGGCTGGTCGAAGAGCTGCGCGCTCTGAGGCAGCGCTACCAACTGCATCCCAACCTGCCCTCGATGCGCTGCGTCGGTTATCGCCAGGCGTGGCAATTCATCGAAGATGAAATCGATCAGGCCCAACTTCTGGAAACCGGCATCGCCGCCACCCGGCAACTCGCCAAACGGCAACTGACCTGGCTGCGTTCCATGCCGGACAACATCGAACTGGATTGCCTGTCACCCAATCTGGCACAGCAAGTCCGCACTGTCATCGCTGACTAACTGCGCCGGTTGCGGCATAATGCGCACCTCATTTTTTGAAAGTTCGACGCAATGAAGATCACTGTCATCGGCTCCGGCTATGTAGGTTTGGTGTCCGGCGCATGCCTGGCCGAATTGGGCAACGACGTGCTGTGCCTGGACGTGGACCCGCACAAGATCGCGATACTGCAGCAAGGCGGTGTGCCGATCTATGAACCGGGACTGGAAGAGCTCATCAAGAGCAACGTTGCCGCCGGGCGCCTGCGCTTCACCACCGATGTGGCGGAAAGCGTGTCACATGGCCTGGTGCAGATGATCGCGGTGGGCACCCCTTCCGGCGAAGATGGCTCGGCGGACCTGCAATACGTGATCGCCGCAGCGCGCGCCATCGGCCGCGCGATGACCGGATACAAGGTGATCGTGGACAAATCCACCGTGCCGGTCGGCACCGCCGACAAGGTCAAGCAGGCGGTACAGGAAGAACTCAACAAGCGCGGCCTCGGCTCCTCCCCTGACAAGGGGAGGCTGGGAGGGGTTGATTTTTCCGTCGTCTCGAATCCAGAGTTTCTCAAAGAAGGCTCGGCGATCGACGACTTCAACCGCCCGGACCGGATCGTCATCGGCGCGGAAGACGAACAGGCCATCAAGGTGATGCGCGACATGTATGCGCCGTTCCAGCGCAACCACGACCGGCTGATGGTGATGGACATCAAGTCCGCCGAGCTCACCAAATACGCGGCCAATGCGATGCTCGCCACACGCATCTCGTTCATGAACGAACTGGCCAACCTCGCCGAGCGCGTTGGCGCGGACATCGAGCACGTGCGCAAAGGCATCGGCTCCGACCAGCGCATCGGCTACCATTTTTTATATGCCGGCTGCGGCTACGGCGGATCATGCTTTCCCAAGGACATCCGCGCGCTGCAGCGCACCGGCGAAGAATATGGTCTGCCGCTGAAAGTGCTGCATGCAGTGGAAGAAGTGAACCATACGCAGAAATCCGTGCTGCTGCAAAAGATCACCAAGCGTTTCGGCAACGATCTCAAGGGCAAACACTTCGCCTTGTGGGGGCTGGCCTTCAAGCCGGGCACCGACGACATGCGCGAAGCCACCAGCCGGGTCGTGATGGAGGGATTATGGGAACGCGGGGCGACGGTCACCGCCTACGATCCGGCGGCGATGAAAGAAACTCAGCACATTTATGGTGATCGACCCGACCTGAGCTATGCGGACAATTCAAAGGATGCGCTGCAGGATGCCGACGCGCTGGTCATCGTAACCGAATGGAAAGCCTTCAAGAGCCCGGACTTCAGCATCATCAAGGCGCGCCTGAAACAGCCGGTGATCTTCGACGGGCGCAATCTGTTCGAGCCCGCCAGCATCACCGCGCTGGGCATCGAGTATCACGGCATCGGCCGGGAAGGTTGAAAGGCAAGGCTGACTCACCAACAGGTGATCTGGCCATACCGTGCATCCTGCCCGATGCAGGCTTGCGCAATATTGAAACCGGCGATATCAGCGGGCGTAAGGCGTAGCCCGGATGAAATGCATGGAATCCGGGGAAACTTTGGCTACGCCCGCCAAACCCCGGATTCCGCTGTGCTACATCCGGGCTACATCACTGCCCGCACTGTTCCGGGCTTCGTGCAATATTGAAACCGGCTAACTTTTTTTGCCCGCTTGCCTGGCCTGATACATTGCCGCATCAGCATGGGTGATCAGATCTTTCTCACTTTCCCCGTGGTCCGGGAACAACGCCATGCCCAGACTCGTGGTGATTGATATTTTTTGATCGCCAAACTCAAAATCCAGACGCGCCAGAACATGCGCAATGCGCTGTGCCAGCGCCTGAACATCCTTCTCCGAGGCATTCCTGATCAGTATCGCGAACTCATCACCGCGCAACCGGCAAAACATTTCATTGCGCCTTACCTGCTTCCCGGCTATCTCGGCCACCCGCGCCAGAACCTTATCGCCGGCGGCGTATCCGAAAGTGTCATTGATATGGTTCAGGTCATCGGGCCTGAAAGACAGCAACGCCACCTTGGTGCCATTTCGTTTGGCTTCCACCAGCAAATGTTCCAGCTCCCCGGTGAACCGGTGGCGATTGTACAACCCGGTGAGTGCATCGCATTCAGCAAGATGCAACAACTGTTCCGCGGTGCGACGCGCATGCGTGACATCTTCGTAAAGCCATAGATGTCCCACCACCTGAGCTTCCACGTCCCGCACCACGTAGCAAGTCTGGATCACCACCCGTTTGTCCGCCAGGTAAAGATCCGTCGTTTCAGGCAGCTCCAGCAAGTGCTGGGCAGAAGTTTTTTCATTGCCCAACAAATGGGAAAGATAGCCGGGGATATCTGCGACATCCCTGCCTACCAGCTTTGTTTCAGGGGGGATCAGCCAGATACGGAAAAAAGTGGGATTGGCATGGAGGATCTTGTTCTCCCGGCTGACAAATAAAACACCAACGTTCATCACCGCGAGCAATGCCATCAACCGCGCCTGTTCTTCACGCTCCAGGGTGAGATAGCGCTGCTGCATCTCTTCGGAGATACTCAGCGATATCATTTGCTGCTGCAACGTCTTCACCATGCGATTGAACGTTGCGCTCAACTGGCCGATCTCGTCTCCTCCGGCTATCTGCAAAGGCGGCATCGTCCCTACATAGCGGGCCAGGTCCTCTTCCTTCTGCAGTGCACTCATCGTGGTTTGCAGATTTTCCAGTGGGCGCGTGATGGTATGCGTGAACCTGCCTATAAGAAAAAACAGGATCAGTTGCAACACAGCCTGCCCGCTCCACAACAATGCGCTGGTCCTGTTCAGGCTCGCATAGTCGCCCTTCAAATCAAGCGTGATGCTTGCCGCACCGATCGCCGAACCGGATTGGGCCTCATGGCAATCCAGACAGTTGGTGCCGCGAAAATTGGTGCTTAAGATAAACGGCACGACCACGCGCAGCTCGGGTGCATTCTTGTCGTCGACACGCCGGAATTCTTCCTTGGAACTGGCGATCACCCGCCTGTCCATTTCATCCATGGGTTGCTCTTGCGGCAGCCCAGGGCCAAACTGCTGTTGAACCTGCCCGGCACGAATGACCCTCAGTTCCTTCACCCCCTCAGAGGAACTCATTTTCCTGATATACAGGGCGCGGTTCTCCGGATCTTTGATCATGCCGTTGATCATCAGCATGTTCATGCCGTTGATCACGCCATCGGCCGAAACCCGCGCGCGCCTCTCGGCTGCCAGCAGGATCTCCTCCTTGAAGTGCCGCTCGATCCACAGTTGTGTCGGTATCAATACCGCTATCAGCACCAGCTGGATGATGATCTGCAGCTTGATCTGTATGCCTTGCGAATACCACCATGTCTTCATATGGGAACCTCTAAAAATTCACATTTCATCCCAACTGCTGCGTTGCGTAAAAAATTTCTTGCTTACATATCACACATATGCGGCGCGGCAAAACGAAGTTTCAGTGTAGGGTAACCTTCAGGTTAGCCGGAACTAAAATTTTTTGCGAGCAGCCGCTATGCGGCTTGCCTGCTTACCCCACTTCCACGCCTTGCTGACGATTCCGCACGGGCTTCAGCCCGTAGCGGATCGGCGTCCCCTTGTGGGGCATTTGGGCGAACTCTGGATTTTTAGAGGCTCCCATATATCCACCATCTTTCATCTCCAGAAGGTGTTGGTTATGCGATTCCTGCAGCCGTATTGCCCGCTGCGACCGCCAGTGTGCCGACGCGCCCTTCCACTTCACGCATCACCACCTCATGACGCGGCAGCGTTCCCACATCCAGCCCTTGCAGATATTGCCGCAGCGACACCAATTCATACCCTGTGCCTGCCAGCCCTGCAACAACTGCTCGAATATCGGCAGCCATTTCCCGCCTTCAAGTTCGGCGTGGAGGGTGAACACATGGCTGGCGGACGGAACTGCGGTCAGCCCAAGGATATGCTGAGCGATGTTGTCCGGCGAAATGCCGTCGCGATTCATCAGCTCGTCCAGCGTCGGCAGGGTGGTGGGCAGTTGCGGACAGGCGATGATCTCGGCCTGCCAGGTGGGGATGAAAGGATGCGTGCCGCGCGTATCCGAGCTGTATTCAAACCCGAAGCGCTGCATCAGCCGGAATGCGTGGCGGTTCATCTGCCAGCCGGCTGCGGCATGTGAGTGCGGAGCCTCGCCGAATATCCCGGTATAGCGATCCACTGCGCGTTGCAGTTCGCGCCGCGTCCACTCGGCATCCTTGTTCGCCACATAATCCTGCCAGCGGATATGGTCATAACAGTGGATGCCGACTTCAAAACCGGCAACCTGCACCATGCGCATGATACTCGCGCATTTCTTGCCGATGTCCGGCGCGGGCAGCAAAGTTCCATACAGCAGGGTCTTGATGCCGTAATGCTCCACCACCGAGGTGCGCGACACCTTGCCCAGAAATCCGGGGCGGAATACGCGCTTGATGGCGCGCCCGGTGTGGTCAGGGCCGAGCGAGAAGAAAAAGGTGGCCTGCGCGTGATGGCGTTGCAGTGCTTCAACCAGACGCGGCACACCTTCGCGGGTGCCGC
>Ga0154718_1113_pt2 | contig 11405 bp, 12 predicted proteins | sample Rifle2008BG16ft_FD_105726 | JGI IMG/M metagenome (GOLD analysis project Ga0154718, IMG submission 105726) | Betaproteobacteria bacterium RBG_16_56_24
CCTACGATATTGCTCTATTGATCGAGAAATAGAATTAGCACGTTAGGATGAGATGTTTTTCAAATCGAATAAGGCGCACTTCTGGCCAGTATGATAACCCAGTCGAACGGGCGCAACACCGGGCGGCGGCGGAACATGTCGTACCGGACGTTTTCCAGCTTGTCGAGTATGCGCAGCCCGCCCGCGATGATCATGCGCATCTCCAGCCCGATGCGCCCGGTGAGGATGCTGCCCAGCGGTGCGCCGGCCATCATCATGGCGCGTGCGTTATCTACCTGGAATTTCATCAATTCGCGCCATGCATCGTTGGCTATGCCCAGAGCAATCTGCTTTTCGCTCACACCGTAAAGTACGAGGTCATCCAGCGGAAGGTAGATGCGGCCGATCGCGTAGTCCTTCGCGACATCCTGCCAGAAATTGATGAGTTGCAGCGATGTACAGATCGCATCCGAATAGGCAACGTTCTGCGGAGTGGCCTCCTGATAGAGATGCAACAGCAGGTTGCCGACCGGGTTGGCGGATCGGCGGCAGTATTCGAGCAGGTCGTCGAAATTGGCGTAGCGTTTTTTCACCACGTCCTGTGAGAAAGCATCGAGCAGATCGTAGAACGGCTGAACCGGCAGCGCATGTTGATGAATTTCTGCGGCGAGATTGTGAAACAGCGGCGTCAGCGGTGTTTCGCCGGCGGCAATGCGCGCAAGTTCAGCACGGTATTTATGGAGCCGATGCAGGCGCTCACCGTTGGACAATTCGCCCTCATCGGCGATGTCGTCCGCCGCGCGGGCGAAATGGTAGATCGCCGCGACCGGCTTGCGCAGCCGCTTGGGCAATAAGATCGAGGCGACCGGGAAGTTCTCGTAGTGATCGACCGGCATGGATCAAGTCAGATCGTTGCGATGCAGCATAAACACGAACTGGTCGCCCGCAGACACATCCAGCCAGGTGAACGGCAGGTCTGGGTAAGCCGCTTCCAGCGCTTCGCGGTTGTGGCCGATCTCGACGACCAGCAGGCCGTTTTCGGTGAGATGTTGCGCGGCGTTCCTGAGAATGATGCGCGTGGCGTCCAGGCCATCATCGCCGCTGGCGAGCGCCATTGCCGGCTCGTGCCTGTATTCCTGAGGTAAGGCCTTGACTGATTCCTCATTGACATAAGGCGGGTTGCTGATAATCAGGTCGTATTGTTTATCGCCGAGCTTGGCAAAAAGATCAGACTCGATCAGGCTCACACGATCTTGAAGGTGGTAGTCGGCGACGTTGCGCTCCGCTACGGCCAATGCGTCCTCCGACAAGTCCGTCGCATCCACACTGGCATTTGGAAACGCGTGCGCGGCGATGATCGCGAGGCATCCGCAGCCGGTGCACAGGTCGAGCACGCAGTGGATTGCTTCCGGATCAGCGATCCACGGGCTGAGCTGATTTTGCAGCAATTCGGCGATGAATGAGCGCGGCACGATGACACGCTCATCCACATAAAAACTGAACTCGCCAAGCAATGCCTGATGGGTCAGATAGGCTGCCGGGATGCGTTTTTCGACGCGCCGCTGGATGATGCTCAATATTTCGCCGCGCTCGCTGCCGGTCAGATGTGCATCAAGAAAAGGCTTGATCCGGTCCAGCGGCAGGTGCAGGGTGTGCAGGATCAGGTAAGCGGCTTCGTCATAGGCATCGCCGCTGCCGTGACCGAAAAAAAGTCCTGCCTGATTGAAGCGGCTCACCGCGAAACGCAGGCAGTCGCGCACTGTGTGCAACGCTTCGGATGCTTCGGAAAAATAACTGCTCATTGGAAAAGTAAATATTCAAGCGTGCGCCGATAAGTAAGCTTGAGCGGCTCGATGTCAGCCACGGCTACGCATTCGTTGAGTTTGTGTATCGTGGCGTTCAACGGTCCAAACTCGATCACTTGAGGGCAAATGCCGGCGATGAAGCGTCCGTCCGAAGTGCCGCCGCTGGTTGAAAGTTCCGGCGTGATACCGTAACACTGCTCGATTGCGCGGCTGATTGCGGCGACCAGGCTGCCCTTGGCGGTGAGATAGGGGTTGCCGGACAATTCCCACTGCAAGTCATAGCTAAGTCCATGCTTGTCCAGGATCGCATGCACTTTGTCTTTCAGGTTTTGCTCGGTGCTGGCGGTGGAAAAACGGAAGTTGAACAGAATCTCCACCGTGCCGGGGACGACATTGGCGGCGCCCGTGCCGCCGTTGATGTTGGATATCTGCCAGGAGGTCGGCGGAAAAAATTCGTTGCCGTTGTCCCATGTGGTTGCAGCGAGTTCGGCGATCGCCGGCGCGGACATGTGTATCGGATTCTTCACCAGGTGCGGATACGCGATGTGCCCCTGGACGCCTTTGACGATCAGCGTGCCGGACAGCGAACCGCGCCGCCCGTTCTTGATCATGTCGCCGACCCGCTTGTTCGAGGTGGGCTCGCCGACGATGCAATAATCTATCGGCTCGCCGCGTTTTTTCAGGGCATCAACCACGCGCACCGTGCCGTCAACTGCCACGCCTTCTTCGTCGGAAGTGATGAGCAGGGCGATCGAGCCGGCATGCTTGGGATGTTGAGTGAGAAAATCTTCAATGGCTGTGATGAAGGCTGCGATGGAGGTCTTCATGTCGGCTGCGCCGCGTCCGTACAACATACCATCGCGGATGGCCGGCTCGAACGGCGGACTGAACCAGCCATCCGCCGGCCCGGTAGGCACCACATCGGTATGCCCGGCAAATACGACGACGGGACTTGCCGTGCCGCGCCGCGCCCAGAAATTGTCCACGTTGCCGAAACGCATCCGTTCGATGTTGAAGCCGAGCTTTCCCAGCCGTTCAACAAGGATGTCCTGGCAGCCTGCATCATCGGGGGTAAGCGAGCGGCGCGCGATCAGTGTTTTGGCAAGCTTCAGGGTTTCAGACATGAGCAGGGGCGCGGATGATGTCCGGCAGAATATGCAACCCGCAGAACGCAGAAATCTCCGGCTTCATTTTTTCACATCCAGATTGAGCTTGATATCGCCGAAATTGGCTTGCGGCGCCGAACTCTTTTGGGCGGGCTGGTTGGGATCAAACGCCGATGCTTTAAAGTTGGGGTTGGTGCGTTCCGAGAAATCGACCAGGGTGGACAGATTGCTCGCCGAATCGGCATTGAGCATGGCTTCTTCCTTGGTGATCTCCCCGCTTTTGAACAGTTTGTACAGCGCCTGCTCAAAAGTCTGCGAACCTGCCGAGACGCTCCTTTCGATGGCGTCGCGGATCTTGTCGATCTCATCATTCTTGATCAGATCGGCTATCAGCGAGGTGTTAAGCAGAATTTCCACGGCGGGCACCTGTTTGCCATGCACGTTGCGCACCAGGCGCTGCGAGATGACCGCGCGCAGGCACATCGACAGATCGGCCAGAACACTCCTGCGAGAGTCGATCGGGAAAAAGTTCACGATACGGTTCATCGCGTGATAACTGTTGTTGGCGTGCAAAGTAGTCAGGCACAGATGTCCGGTTTGCGCGAAAACCAGCGCGTGCCTGAGGGTATCGCGATCCCGCACCTCGCCTATCATCAGCACGTCGGGAGCTTCGCGCATGCCGCTGGTCAGGGCTTCTTCATAAGTCAGCGTGTCTGTGCCGACTTCGCGTTGATTGACAATGCACTTGTCGTGGCGGAACAGATACTCGAGCGGATCTTCTATGGTGAGAATGTGGCCGGCATGCGAAGTATTGCGATGCTGGATCATGGAGGCCAGGGTGGTCGATTTCCCGGATCCGGTCGAGCCGACCACGAGCACCAGTCCGCGTTTTTCCATGATCAGCTTGTTGACTATATCCGGAAGGTTCAACTGCTCCGCGGGCAATACATGCGTTCTGATGCAGCGGATTACGCAGCTGATGCTGCCGCGTTGCCTGAAGACGTTGATGCGAAAATTTCCGATGCTCTCCACGCGCAGGGAGAAGTTCATCTCCATGTCAGCTTCGAACCTGGGGATCCTTACCGGTCCCATCAATTCATAGGTGATGCGCTTGAGCATCTCCCCATCAAGTTTCTGCGCATTGACCGGCATGACCACGCCTTCGATCTTGATGTTGACCGGCGCGCCGACCGAAAAAAACAGATCGGAGGCCTGCTTATCAGTTGCCAATTGCAATAGTGGTGTGACGATCATGTTTTCTCCTTTATAAGGATCAAGGATCGAGGAGCGAGGATTGAGGATCGTGGAAAACCTGTGCTCAGCTCAATCCTCAATCCTCGCTCCTGTATCAAATGCTTCTCAGCAACTCGTTGATGCCGACCTTTGACAGCGTCTTGGCATCCACCTTTTTCACGATTACGGCGCAGTACAAACTATAGCTGCCGTCTTTGGAAGGCAAGCTGCCGCTGACCACGACCGAGCCTGCGGGTACGCGACCGTAGGTCACCTCGCCGGTTTCCCTGTCGAATATCCTGGTGCTTTGTCCGATGAATACGCCCATAGAGATCACCACGTTGTCTTCCAGAATCACGCCTTCCACGATTTCCGAACGCGCGCCGACGAAGCAGTTATCGCCGATGATGGTCGGGTTGGCCTGCACCGGTTCCAGCACGCCGCCGATGCCGACGCCACCGCTCAAGTGGACGTTCTTGCCGATCTGCGCGCAGGAACCGACCGTCGCCCAGGTGTCCACCATGGCGCCTTCATCGACATATGCGCCGATATTTACATAAGAAGGCATCAGCACCACGTTCTTGCCGATGAAAGCGCCTCTGCGTGCTGCCGCAGGCGGAACGACGCGGAAACCGCCTTCGCGGAAGTCGCGGCTGTTGTAGTCGGCGAACTTGGACGGCGCCTTGTCATAGTAGTTGGTAAAGCCGCCCTTGATGAAGGCATTGTCCTCGATGCGAAAAGACAGCAGAACAGCCTTTTTCAGCCATTGGTGCGTAACCCATTGCCCGTCGATCTTTTCCGCGACGCGGAGCTTGCCCTGGTCGAGCTGGGTGATCACGGAATCAACCGCTTCCTTGAGTTGCGCATCGGCATTGTGCGGCGTGATGTCGGCGCGATGTTCGAAGGCTTGTTCGATGATGGTTTGCAATTGATACATGATGATTCCTGTTAATAAAAGTTGGAAGACGTAAGTTAAAGCAGGATCCGCGTAGCGGACAACAACTACAAACTTGCGTCTTAAGTCTTATGCCTAAATTTTAAGACAGAAGTTAACTATTCGTTGCGCGGCTTCCACAGTTTCTGCCACATTGGCAACCAGCGCCAGCCGCACAAAATTCTCGCCGGGGTTCACACCCTGAGCCGTGCGCGCAAGATAACTGCCCGGCAATACGGCCACATTATAGTCGCGATACAGTGCTTGCGCGAAGGCGGTGTCGGCGATGGGTGTTCTTATCCACAGATAAAAGCCGGCATCCGGGATCGTGACCGGCAGCACCGGTTTGAGTATCTCGATCACCCTGGCAAATTTCTCCGCATACAGGCGGCGATTTTCTGCGACGTGCGCTTCATCGTTCCACGCGGCGATGCTGGCGGCTTGTATCGCCGGATTCATCGCCGATCCGTGATAAGTGCGGTACAGCGCAAATTTTCCGATCGCTTTCGCATCGCCCGCGACAAAGCCGGAGCGCATCCCCGGCACGTTGGAGCGCTTCGACAGACTGGAAAACATCACCAGATTGCGATAATCGCTGCGCCCCAGACGTTGCGCGGCTTGCAGCGCGCCCAGCGGTGGGGTTTCAAAATAAATTTCCGAATAACACTCGTCCGAGGCGATCACGAAATCATAACGGTCGGACATCTCGAACAGGGTCTTCCATTCCGGCAGCGGCATCACATGCCCATTCGGATTGCCCGGCGTGCAGACATAGATCAGTTGGGTGCGCTGCCTGACATCTTCCGGCAGTTGCGAGAAGTTCATTGCATAGTTGTCTTCCGGCAGCGTGTTGAGGAAGCGGGGCGTGGCTCCCGCCAACAGCGTCGCGCCTTCGTATATCTGGTAGAACGGGTTGGGGCTGACCACGACTGGATTATTCATGCTGCGATCCATCACGGTTTGGGCAAAGGCGAACAGCGCTTCGCGGCTGCCGTTCACCGGCAGGATTTGAGATTTAAAATCCGGCGCTGGAATACCATAGCGCGCGGCCAGCCAGATGGCTATCGCATTGCGCAGCGCGTCGCTGCCGGCGGTTGTGGGATAATTCGCCAGTCCGTCGAGATTGGCCGTCAGCGCGTCGCGAATGAACTGCGGCGTGGGGTGTTTGGGTTCGCCGATGGACAGGCTGATGGCGCGATAGTCCGGGTTCGGCTGGACTTCGCGAAACAACGCGGCGAGTTTTTGGAACGGGTAGGTCTGTAAACGATTGAGGTCGGGATTCATTTATTGATGGCCTTGGCGAAATTCATGATGCTGCTGCTGAGCATGTCGTCATTCCGGCATCCCCTCTCTCCAACTCTCCCCCAGAGGGGGAGAGGGCAATCGTCCCCTCTCCCGCCAGCGGGAGAGGGTTAGGGAGAGGGCTGCCGGAATCCGGTGATTTTAAGTATAAAGGCATTTTGAATGACTGGATTCCGGCCTTCGCCGGAATGACGGAATCTAAAGTGTTGTGATTATAAAGGCGTAACCTGTGTCATCAAAACAAAATGTATTGCCGATTGCCGGCATCCTGAGCGGCGCGCTGGTGTGGGGGCTGATCTGGTATCCCTACCGCATGTTGCAGGACGCGGGCGTATACGGCCCGCTGGCGACACTGATCACTTATCTGCTGGCGATGGTGTGCGGCGCGTTCATGCTGCCGCGCATATGGCATGAGTTGTCCAATGCCGGCTGGTGGACAGTTGGCCTGGTATTGAGCGCGGGCTGGTCGAACTTCGGCTATGTGCTGGCGGTGCTGCACGGCGAGGTGATGCGCGTGCTGCTGCTGTTCTACCTCGCGCCGCTGTGGACGATCCTGTTTTCCTACTGGCTGCTGGGCGAGCGGCTCAATCGCTACGGCTATCTGGTCATTGCGCTGTCTTTCGGCGGCGCGGTAATCATACTGTGGAGGCCGCAACTCGGGCTGCCGCTGCCGCAAAATATTTCCGAATGGATAGGGCTGTCGGCGGGCATGAGTTTCGCGCTATCCAATGTGGTATCGCGCCGCGCCGCGCATTTGAGCGTGACGGCGAAATCCAGCAGCGTGCTGTTCGGCACTGTCTTATTGACCGTGCCGCTGTTATGGTGGCAAGGCGGATTGCCGGACCAGTTGTTTGCGATCAAGGCACAGTCCTGGCTGATACTGGCGTTGCTCGGCATCGTGCTATGCGCCACCAGCTTCGCGGTGCAGCATGGCCTTTCCCATCTGGCAGCCAATCGCGTGATTATCCTGTTTTTGTTTGAGTTGGTGTTTGCCGCCATCGCGTCGTATTTTCTCGTCAACGAAGCGATGCAACTGCGCGACTGGCTGGGCGCAATGCTGATCGTTTCGGCCAGTTTGCTATCCGGAAAATTGTATACTGCGAAAATAAAGGGGTGAGCCCAGGGTATGCAGCAAGGATTCTGGCTATATCCAGTAATATAATTCCCGGACCGGATATATCCGGGTAGCGCTACACTATGCTTTCATGATCATGAAGAATATTCCGACATCCGCAGATATCTACAGCCTGTTCGATAATACCGATCCGGAACTGGTGTGGGTCAAGGCGACCGGCATCGTCAGCCGCATCAATCCAGGCTATGACTTCACCCTGGTTCGAGCCGTTTTTGATGATGTCTTGCGGCTGTTCCGTGGCGAATATCCCGGCTACAGTTCCATCAAAACGCTGTACCACGACCTGCACCATACGCTGGACGTTTTTCTGTGCGCTTTGAGGCTGGTGCATGGCGTGCATATTTCAGGCGCTCAGCAGAGCGACGATAACATCACGCTGATCATGATCGCCACGCTGCTGCACGATATCGGTTATGTGCAACGGCAAGGCAAAGAGCACGGCACCGGCGCCCAGTACACGCAGACCCACGTCAAGCGCGGAATCGCATTCATGCGCCGCTATCTTGCCGAACGGCACCTTCCATCGAGCATGGCGGATACTTTGGAGCCCATCATGCTCAGCACCGACCCTGCACTGAAGTTTTTCCAGATCGATTTTCCCGACGACTCGACCCGCATGCTCTCGCAAATTGTCGGCACCGCGGATCTGACCGGGCAGATGTCTGACCGAACCTACCTGGAAAAGCTGCTTTTCCTGTATCTGGAATTCAGGGAAGCGCATTTTGGAAATTATCAGAGCACGTACGATATGCTGTGCCAGACCAAAGTTTTTTACGAAACCACCCGGGAAAAACTCGATAGCGTGTATGGCGGCATCTATTCCTGCCTGGCTTTGCACTTCAAGGATACGATGGGTGTCGAGAATAATTACTATCTGGAGTCGATAGAAAAAAACATCGCCTACCTGTCGAAAGTGATCGCGCTCAACGAGGCGGAATATCTTTCCATGCTCAAGCGCGGCGGAATCGTGGAAAAATCCAAAACCATTCCTGTGCCGGACTGAGCAGACTCCGTTTTATAACGGCGCCCGTTACGCCACCGTCACCGCTTTATCCAGATACACATCCTGAATCGCATTCAATAGCGCCACGCCGTCCTGCATCGGTTTCCGGAACGCCTTGCCGAATTCATGCGTCCGTTTCTGGGGTATCTGCCGGTTGCATAAATCCCGCGCATGTATATACTGCACGTAGTTACAGACGGGAGATTTATTCATGCGTACAGCAAAAGTTTTCAGGAGCGGTAATTCGCAGGCGGTGAGAATCCCGGCGGAATTCCAGTTCGATACCGACGAAGTGGAAATTTTTCGCCGTGATGATGAATTGGTGCTGCGTAAAAAAGCCAAATCGCTGGAACAGGCGTTCCACCTGCTCGTTTCACTGCCCGCCGATTTTCTGGCGGAGCGCGAGGACGATCTGCCGCAAGAGCGCGCGGGGCTGTAGGGAGCATCTAAGCCATGCCGCGCTACCTGCTCGACACAAACATCTGCATTTACATCAAGAACCATCGCCCTGCCGAAGTGCTGGCGCGCTTCTCCAAACTACCGCCCGGCAAAGTCGCCATGTCCGCCATCACTTACGGCGAGCTATGTTTCGGTGCGGAAAAAAGCTCAAAGCCCAAAGAATCACGGCATATTCTGGAACATCTGGTCGCGTTGATCCCGGTGTTGCCGCTGGACGAAACCGTTTCCACACACTACGGAAAAATCCGCCAGCACCTGCAAGCCAGAGGCAAACCCATCGGCAATAACGATCTGTGGATAGCCGCTCACGCGCTTGCCAACAAGCTCATTCTGGTCACCAACAACGTGGCGGAGTTCGAACGTGTGCCGGGGTTGCGAGTTGAAAATTGGGTGGCTCGGTAGCCGCGCATTCAGAAAAACCAAGGTAGGGTGCGCTCCGCGCACCAATGATTCTGGTGCGTGGAACGCACATTACGCTTGCTGGGTTCGCCAGCACCATCGCCCAGTCTTCAATTGCTGCGCGAGAACTCAACATCAACTTTGTACTGTACTATTTCGACCTGCGGCTTGGCATTCGCGGCCACTTGCACTTCATGCCGCAACTTTCTGGCACCGCCATGTACGAGGATACCCCGCGCTTTCTGCCCGGTTTCAACCTGCAACCGTCGCAAATAATGTCGAAGCTGCTTCACATCTGAAAGGGTTGGCTGTCCTTGTTTGCACTCGACCACTACGGGAACCTCGTTCCGATCCAGAAGCAGCACATCCGAGCGGGACAGGTCTTGAAATACGCGCTCCCGTACCCGCTCGTTTGGGTGCGGAAGAAGGCCATCCTCAAGTCGGTGAGGATACGCAGCAATATATCCAGACAAAGCGCGTTCATAGTCGAAATGTGAAAGAAGACCAACCCAGTTTGATGGATCGTTCATTGCCCTCACCAGCCGAGCAATCGTGAGTGATCGAATCTCCGATACCGTCGGGCGCAGTTCTCCAGTCGTGAACTGAGCGTCATCCGGCAGGCGAACAACCATTTCACGATCATCTGGCCCAGTGGTCATGTCCCAGCGAACGAGAATGCATCGCCCCATTTCTCCGTCAGGGACATCACGGCTTCGAGGAACGAGGGGTTCCCAGTCAGTATCAGCAATGGCCTTGCCGGTTACTTGCCCTATGCGGCCGACTTTGTGGCCGCGCAAGGCTACAACGATTTGATCCCCCACGCTGATCTGCTGAAGCGCTGTACGTGCACGCTTCCAACCCGCTTCGTTTTCGCCGCTAGATGAGCCGTTGAGCTGATATCCCTGTTTGCTATACCAACCAACGGCAACACACTGATGGCGATACCACCGTTGCCACATTCCGGGGTATCTGTCCTCCATACAATTGATCTTCCAAAGACGCATGTCCATCCCCTTGTCGCTGGCTAACGAGGCTGTAGAAAAACTACTTGCGGGGAGGGGCAAGCCGAGTTTCGGGGAGCGCTTGCCACTTCCTGATGCATCGAGAATCGAACACAGAGCGATCTGAGAGGTCTGTTTTTGTTCATTGCTGTTCCAATTTTTTGTCGGGAGGTTTTTCTACAGCCTCAACGTGAAAGTGAGGGACGCGGAGCGAGTGGCAACGCTGTTTGTAGAGTGTCCCTCTCGACTGCCGGGTCTGGCAGCATTCTACGATTCGTCCCTTCGTCTAGCCGCATCTTGTTGTGCCATGTCCCGCGTTTTCTCGGGCAATTCGAATATCAGCGTTGCTCCTAGTGGCACACTAGGATGCTCGTCCGACTTTAGTTTTAATGTCGGACCTTGTGATGCTGGATAGCAGCGAGAGACTAGGGTAGTAATATCAATACTGAATTTTGCGTTTAGAAACTCACCCCAATCTCTAAGCGCACCTTCGAGGATATTTTGCGAAGCAAAGGTACCTAAGTCAGCATCGGCCACTATCATCCCAATCACAATTGCTTTGCTGTCAGCCGATGGCTTTTCATCTGGCTCCACCTCCACGGCTGAAATGAGCCCGTTAGGAAGAGTCGCATTTCTACTTCTACCGCCCAGCCCGTGTTTGTGAGTGTTTCCGGCGCGAATGCACAATTTCACCCAAAGTGATTGATTTGCAAACTCATTAACAGCCGACTTGGGAAGTCGGCATTTTTTTGCAAGTTTCTTGACATCGTCCTGCAGGTGATAAAGGAGCAAAAAAGCACTATGCAAACGATTCCGCATTCGTCTGTCGATAAGGCCGCCGCTATTTAGATCTTTGACCTTGACGTTGCCGAATGACGAAGGCTTTAAGTCATCCAGAGCGGCTTCTATCTCGGCAAGCCGATTAAGAACTCTTTGCGGCGCTTTATCCATCATACTTCCCGCGCCCAGTTATTCAAGGGCACCTCTAAAAATTCGTTTTCCAATCTGGATTTCATCCGCAAGCTAAACTTTTTCGATGTGAAGATGAA
>Ga0154718_1066_pt1 | contig 11373 bp, 8 predicted proteins | sample Rifle2008BG16ft_FD_105726 | JGI IMG/M metagenome (GOLD analysis project Ga0154718, IMG submission 105726) | Betaproteobacteria bacterium RBG_16_56_24
GGTGGAGCAGGCGGCAGCGGCAGCCGAATCCATGGAGGAACAGGCGAACAGCCTGATGGAAGCGGTGAGCATGTTCAAGCTGGACACGGCGGCGGGTGGAAGCGCGCGGACAGCGGTAGCTAAACCGGCGATTGCGCCGCCCGCAGCGGAGTTGCCCGGAAGGGAGCGCAAGCTGATCAAGGCCAGAGGAGGCAAGGAAAAACTTCTGCACGGGCACCCGAAGGACGGCGAGTGGAAAGAGTTTTAGGGTGACGGCGGGTGTGACCCGCCCTGCGCAACTCACCCAATAAGCCCATGGCTTTGCCAGGGGGAACAACTTGGCGTAATGCGCTATTATCTCGAACGGAACAACAACTCAATAGCTATTTTGGAGAAATTAATTATGCTGAACAGATTAAGCATCAAGTCCAAATTGATCAGTGAGACTTTATTGGCGGTGGTGATTATTCTCGGATTGGCCGGGATGAACGTGTATTCCATCCGCCATGGGTTATCCGCCCTGGCCACGGTATATGAGCACAATGTCCAGCCCCTGATCCTGTTGCAGGAAATGGATGCCGTGCTTAAGGAAGTGCGTTTCAGGATGGTGGCAGTCCCGCTTGATCAGATGTCCTTCAAGGGTTCAAGGGATCAACTGAAGGAGGCCAGGGCGCACGTGCCCCAGATATGGGCCGATTTCAACAGCAAAATGGAGGGCGCCAATCTTGGAGAACAGGAGAAGGAGACGGTTGCAGCAATTGATAAGCAGATCGCCGCCCTTGATTCCTTTTTCGAGAAACTGGACGGGATTTATGCGACGAACAACAAAGATGCGCTTCTCGCGCCACTGCAGGAAGAGTGGCCGCTGATCAACCGCAACCTGCTTAAACCGATGGCGCAGTTGATCCCGGCGCAGGAAGCCGCAGTTAAAAAGATGTATGAAAGCAGCGTGTCGCTCGGGCAGAAACAGATGGTATTTTCCATTGTTGTCATGGGTGTCAGCATGGTTGTGCTGTTGGCGTTTACTTTCGGACTGATTCGTGGAATTTTACGGTCGCTCACCAAGGCACAACAGGTGGCCGATACGATCGCAGGCGGAAACCTGAGTGGCACGATAGATGCCAGCCAGAAAGATGAAATTGGACAGCTGTTGCGCTCCCTGAAGGACATGAACGGGAAACTTGCCGGCATTGTCGGCAATGTGCGCGATGCCACCGACTCCATAACTACTGCCGCAAAAGAGATCGCGCAGGGCAACGCCGACCTGTCGCAACGCACCGAAGAGCAGGCGTCCAGCCTGGAAGAGACCGCCTCCAGCATGGAGGAACTGACCTCGACGGTGAAGCAGAACGCGGACAACGCCAGGCAGGCCAACCAACTGGCGGCGAACGCCTCCGACGTGGCGGTCAAAGGTGGCCGGGTGGTGAATGATGTGGTGCAAACCATGACCTCGATCACCGACAGCTCGAAGAAGATCGTGGACATCATCAGCGTCATCGAAGGCATCGCGTTCCAGACCAACATCCTGGCGCTGAACGCCGCCGTGGAAGCGGCGCGCGCCGGCGAACAGGGACGCGGCTTCGCGGTGGTAGCCGGCGAAGTGCGCAACCTGGCGCAGCGCTCGGCAGCGGCGGCCAAGGAGATCAAGGCACTGATCGGCGACTCGGTGGACAAGGTGAATACCGGCTCCAAACTGGTGGACCAGGCCGGCGCGACCATGAGCGAGATCGTCAGCGCGGTGAAACGGGTCACCGACATCATGTCCGAGATCGCCGCCGCCTCCGCCGAACAAAGCGCGGGCATCGATCAAGTGAGTCTGACGATCACGCAGATGGACGATGTGACGCAGCAGAACGCCGCGCTGGTGGAACAGGCGGCAGCAGCGGCCGAATCCATGGAGGAACAGGCGAACAGCCTGATGGAAGCGGTGAGCATGTTCAAGCTGGACACTGCAAGGGGAGGCGCGCGGCCAGCCGCCGCCAGGCCGGCGATCGCACATGCCGCTTCGACTCCAATGGATCCAATGAAAAAGGTGGTGGCGGGTGTGACCCGCCCTGCGCGAAACCCAGGGAAAGAACGCAAGCTGGTCACAGCCGAACAGGACGGCGACTGGAAAGAGTTTTAAGGTGACGGCGGGTGTGACCCGCCCTGCTGCGCTCATTAAAAGCCGCTCCCACCTCTGTCGGAATTATTGTCGTTTTGAAATAAAGGGCACCTCTAAAAATCCAAACTCCGTCGCGATGCTGCGTTGCTCAATAAATTTTAACGCTTACATATCAAACATATGCGGCGCGCTAAAATTTATTTCGCGCCTTGCCTGGCTTAGGATTTTGAATTTTTAGAGGCGCCCTAAAATCGGAACAAGAGCGCGGCGATGCGCAATCGCCCGCAGGAGCGCAATTCAGGATGCCATGAACACCAATTATCAATCCGGCAGCGGCCGCGATCGTGAATTTGCATTCACAGAGGAAAATTTCGAGCGTGTGCGCAAGTTGATCTATGAACATGCGGGCATATCGCTCAAACCGGCCAAGCAGGATATGGTATATAGCCGCCTGGCACGACGCTTGCGCGTGAATGGGATGGATAATTTTCAGGATTATCTTGCATTCCTGGAAAACAATAATGGAGCCGAATGGGAAGCCTTTGTCAATGCGCTCACAACCAATCTGACGTCTTTTTTTCGTGAACCACACCACTTTCCCCTGTTGGCCGAACATGTCGCCGGACGAAATGAGAAACGCCCCATTTCCCTGTGGTGTTCCGCAGCTTCGACAGGTGAAGAGCCATACTCAATGGCAATGGCGATGGTGGATGCCTTCGGCAGTTTTACGCCACCCGTATCCATCATCGCCTCCGACCTGGATACCCAGGTGCTGGCCAAAGCCGAAGCGGGGATCTATCCCCTTGAGCGTGTTGAAAAGCTTCCTGAGGACAAGGTGAAGCGTTTTTTCCTCAAGGGCACGGGAAAGCAATCGGGTTTCGTTCGGGTAAGGCCCGAGTTACGTGCCATGATTACATTCAGGCAGGTGAATTTGCTTGGCAGTGACTGGCCGATACGCGGACCGCTGGATGCAATATTTTGCCGCAACGTGATGATCTATTTCGATAAGGAAACACAACTCAGGATTCTGGAACGGTTCGTGCCGTTATTGCAGCCGGAAGGGTTGCTCTTCGCAGGACATTCGGAAAGCTTCCATAATGCGACACACTTGTTCAAATTGCGCGGCAAAACAGTGTATGAGCTGGCAAAACATAAATCACATGGGCAATTCAAATCCGGGTAGTCCTATCCGCAATGTTGCATGAACTTCCCACAAAGTCCAACCCTTCCCCCGGGGGGAGAAGGGTTTGCCTCCCTCTCCCCGTGGGGGAGGGATTGAAGGAGGGGGTTCGTGGCAACATTGTCATGTATTTTGGAAAGCTCAATAGGTTTGCAAAGCCATCGGGCGATTATTCAGCATGACAATCGCGCTCCTACAAGCTCTTCGTGTCACGATAGCTTAATTCTCCGTCTATGATTTCTGCTTCATTGCCGCTTCGATATCCGCCACCGTTTTCGGTGCAGCCTCGGTCAATATCTCATTTCCTTTCGCCGTGATCACCACATCGTCCTCGATACGGACGCCGATATTCCACAGCTCTGGCGGCACATCGTCGGCGGGCCGGATGTAGCAGCCCGGTTCGACGGTCAGCACCATGCCGGGCTGCAGAGCGCGCCAGCTATCTCCGATCTTGTAATCGCCGACGTCGTGCACGTCCAGCCCCAGCCAATGGCTGGTGCGGTGCATGTAAAACTTTTTGTAACTCTCTTTTTCCAGCACTTCATCTACGCTGCCGCTGCACAGCTTGAGGTCGATGAAACCTTGCGCCAACACACGCAGCGCGGCATCATGCGGTTCGTTCCAATGCATGCCTGGCTGGGCAGCGCCGATAGCAGCAGCTTGGGCGGCGAGCACGATTTCATACACGTCCTTCTGTGCTGCGCTGAACTTGCCATTGATGGGGAAGGTGCGCGTGATGTCGGAAGCGTAGCCGTTTACCTCGCAGCCCGCGTCGATCAGCAGCAGATCGCCGTCGCGGAGTTTGGCGTCGTTCTCGATGTAATGCAGCACGCAGGCATTCGCGCCGCCGGCGACGATGGAGGTGTAAGCGGGATGGCGCGCGCCGTGGCAGCAGAATTCGTGCAGCAGCTCGGCTTCGACTTGATATTCGAATTGGCCGGGGCGGGTGAATTGCATGGCGCGCCGGTGTGCTGATGTGGAAATTGCGGCGGCGCGGCGCATGATGTCGAGTTCGTACACGTCCTTGATTAAACGCATTTCGTTGAGTAGCGCGCGAATGTCGCGGATCTCATTCGGCGCGCGTATTCCGCTGCGTGCTTTGGCCTGCACTGCGCTGCGCAACTTGAGGATACGCTCGTCCCAAGCCGCGTCCTGACCGACCGGATAAAACAGCGCGGGCTGGTTGCCCATCAGCCCGGTCAGTTTTTCATCCAGCTGCGCGATCGGGTAGGTCTCATCGAAGCCGAATTGTTCGCGTGCGGCATCAAGGCCGTAACGATGACCATTCCAGATTTCGCGCTCCGGATTCTTTTCGCGGCAAAACAGCATGGTCTTGGAAGAGTCGCCGGCGATCAAAACCAGCGCGGCTTCCGGCTCGGTGAACCCGCTCAGGTAATAAAAGTTGCTGTCGTGGCGGTAGGAATAATGGGAGTCCCCGCTACGCGCAACTTCGGGAGCGGTAGGCACGATGGCGATGCCGCGTTGCATTTTTTCCAGCAGGCGGGCGCGGCGTTGTGCATATGGAGTTGTAGTCATGGCGCATTGTGCGACGAACGTACCTGCCTGTCGAGTTCGGCGAGGCGTTTTGGAGTCCCGGCATCTGCCCATAAACCATGGTGATGTTCGCCGCTGACCTTGCCCAGGGCGATCTGCTCGCGCAATAACGGCGCGAGCGGCGCGATGCTGCCGCGCGGGATGTGGGTGAACAAAGATGGCTGATAGATGCCGATGCCGCTGAAAGTCAGGACTGAGGACTGAGGACTGAGGACTGAGGATCGTGGATCGGTCACTCGGCCATCGTGCAGATGGAAATCCCCATTGGGGTGCTGGGGAGGGTTGTCAACCAGCAAGAGGTGCACGGAATCGTCGCCGGCTTTTAGTTTGTTTGCGTGTGTGTGGAGTTGTGCAAAATCGTAGTCGCAAAAAATATCGCCGTTGATCACGGCGAAAGGTTCATCGCCCAACAGGTGCAATGCAAACGCGATTCCCCCCGCCGTTTCCAGCGCTGTGCCTTCTGCCGAATAGCGGATGTGCGCGCCAAACCGGCTGCCGTCGCCCAATGCTTTCTCGATCTGCGCGCCGAGGTGGGCGTGGTTGATCACCAGCTCGCGGATGCCGGCCTGGACCAGGTTTTCGATGTGCCAGACGATCAACGCTTTGCCGCCTGCTTCCAATAACGGTTTGGGGGTATGGTCGGTGAGCGGGCGCATGCGCTCGCCGCGTCCGGCAGCTAAAAGCATGGCTCTCAAGACAGGCATCCCGGGCAAATCTGTTCGTCACTTCCCCCTTTGCCAAAGGGGGGCAGGGGGGATTTGCTTTTACCATTCTTTTCGCTTCCACAAATCCCCCTCAGTCCCCCTTTGGCAAAGGGGGGTAAGCGAGTTGCGCTAGATGGACTCGTTAAAATGTGTAACCCTCTTTGCTGATTTGTGGCTCTAACGCGTCAAGCAGATTCAGCAGCGGCTTGAGGTCGATATAGCGTGCGCATGCGGCGCGCAGATAGCTCATCACCAGCGGCAGGTCCTTCAGGTAGCCGTCCTTGCCATTGCGGTGGTACAGGCGCGCGAAAATTCCCAGCACCTTGAGATGGCGCTGCACGCCCATCCATTCGTAATCCCAATAGAACCCGGAAAAATCATCGTGTACCGGCAGCCCGGCCTTGCGCGCCTTTTCCCAGTAGCGCACCAGCCAGTCAATTACCTGTGCTTCCTCCCAGTAGATGTAGGCATCCTTGAACAGCGAGGCGAGGTCGTAGGTGATCGGACCATACACCGCATCCTGGAAATCCAATATGCCAGGCGAGGTTAGAAAATTGCCTTTCTCGTTTGCTTGGCTTCGCCCCCCTCGCTGCGCTCTCCCCGCTTGCGGGATAACCAGCGACTTGGCTGCGGTATTTGGCAGCCTAGTCGAATGGCTATTGTTTCATCCAGAGGATTGAGGAGAGGGGGTTCGATATACATAAGGTTTCTGGAGTGATAGTCGCGATGCACATACACGCGCGGCTGGGACAGGTTGCTGGCGATGATGCGCGCGAAGACGGTTTCAAGTTTGGCGTTTTGCGCCTCGCTGAGCGTTATGTTGAGATGCCTGGCTATGTACCATTCCGGGAACAGGCGCATTTCGCGCAGCAGCAGGGCTTCGTCATAGGGAGGCAGTTCGTTCGCGCGCGAGGCAAGCTGGATCTTGATCAGCGCGTCAGTGGCTGCATCATACAACTTGCGCGCGGTGTCAGTATTGCCCCCGCCCAAGGCTTGCAGATAAGTGGTGTCGCCGAGGTCGGACAACAGCAGGAAACCCTGTTCCAGGTCTTGTGCATATACATGCGGGACATGCGTACCGGCAGCTTCGAATAATTTTGCGATGTGCAGGAACGGGCGGCAGTCCTCATGCTGCGGCGGGGCATCCATCACGATCAAAGTACGATTGGAAAATGTTGCGCGGAAATAGCGGCGGAAACTGGCATCGGCAGAGGCCGGCGCAAGCGTGAATTTCTCGCCGGGAAACAGGCTGTGCAGCCATTCGGTAAGCTGTTGCTGGCGTTGCATATCGGGTTCTCAAGGGTACTTGATGTTAAACTTGCGAAAGTTTACCACCTTACGTTTGCTACGCGTTATGCGGTTCCGCTTCAAGCCCATCATATTCTCTCTGCTTTGCTCCTTTGCGCACCCTGCCAGCGCGAATGAGGATCTGCACGCGCAGCGTATGGACAACACATTGATTGCACAGGTTCAGCCTGCGCAGGACGCTCCCGCAGTCGTGGAGGCGGATCGATTGTCAGGCAGGAAGGATAGCCAGATCGAGGCGGAGGGCAACGCGATTTTGCGCAAGGGCGGCCAGTCCATCCGCGCGGATCGCCTGTTGTATTCCCAGGACACTCAGGATCTGGATGCGCAGGGCTCGGTGGTGTTGGAGCAGGATGGCAGCACGATGAGCGGACCGCATCTCAGGTTTAATCTGGATACCGGCGCCGGCGTCATGGAGCAGCCGGAATTCTATTTGAAGGAAAATGATGCGCGCGGCTCGGCGGATGTGATGCATATCGAGGACAGGCTGCATTACACTCTGGAGAAGGCAACCTACACCACCTGCCCGGCCGGGAACAACGACTGGCTGTTGAATATGGAGGGGCTGGAAATCGATCGCGACCGGCAGATCGGCACTGCCCACCATACCAGGGCGCAGTTCATGGGAGTTCCTATCCTGTATACACCGTGGATGGACTTTCCGCTCAACAATCAGCGCAAGTCCGGCTTTCTTGCCCCGGTATTCGGCGGCACAGTCAAGGGCGGCAGTGAATTTACCTTGCCTTATTACTGGAATATCGCGGCGAATCGTGATGCGACGATCGCGCCACGGTTCATGCTCAAGCGCGGCTTGATGCTCAACAACGAGTTTCGCTACATGGGAGCGGGCTATGCGGGAGAAGTGCAGGCTGATGCGCTGCCCCATGACGCGCTGGTGAATCGCAGCCGCGAACGCGTCAGCCTGAAACATCATCAAGCCCTGACCGGCGGATTGAGCGGTTACATCGATTTCAACCGCGTTTCGGATGACGATTACTTCAGGGATCTGGCAGGCTCGATAAATGCCACTTCCCAGGTCAACCTGATGCGCGAAGGCGTGCTGAGCTATCAGACCGGGCTTTGGACTACTGCTGCGCGCGCGCAGCATTTTCAAACCCTGCAGGATCCCTCCGCGCCCATCGTTGCACCTTATGCGCGCTTGCCGCAGGTGACGGTCGGAACGCAGCAGGTTCGTTCGGGCGCGAATCTGACTTTTGCCGGGGAATATGTCGATTTCAGCCATCCCACCCTTCTGAGCGGGCGGCGGATGGTGCTGAATCCAGGCGTCAGCTATCCGTTGCTGAACGATCCTGCGGTATTTGTCACGCCCAGGATCGGGCTGCATAGCACTTATTACGCGCTGGAAGCGAATAATCCCGGAGGGTTGCAGAACGCTTCGCGCACCTTGCCCATCCTGAGCGTGGATAGCGGCGTTGCTTTCGAGCGCGAGGGGAATCTGTTCGGCGCCGATTATGTGAACACGCTGGAGCCGCGCGCCTTTTATGTGTTTGTGCCCTACCGGGATCAATCGCTGCTGCCGAATTTCGATTCGGCGCAAGCCGATTTCAGTTTTACCCAGATGTTTACCGAGAATCGCTTTTTTGGCAGCGACCGGATCGGGGATGCCGATCAGGTCACTCTGGCGGCAACTACGCGCTGGCTGGAAAAAAGCAATGGCGCGGAAAGATTGAAAGTTACGGTGGGAGAGCGTTTCAGTTTCAGGACGCCGCAGGTCAATCTGGTCACACCAGCCGCGAGCACAAACAAGTCCGACATTCTGATGGCGGTTACAGGGCAAGTGACAAGAGCATGGTCATTGGACAGCGAATTTCAGATTGATCCCAACCAGTCCCACACTCAACGCTATAACATCGCCGCGCGTTACCGCCCCGAGGCCGGCAAGGTGCTTAATCTGGGGTATCGCTTCGCGCGCAACACTTTGCGCCAGGCCGACGTCTCCATGCAATGGCCGGTGTTCAATCGTTGGCACGCGGTGGGGCGCTGGAATTATTCGCTGCAGGATGGGCGAACCCTGGAGGCGATTGCCGGGCTTGAGTATAATCAGAGCTGTTGGACGATGCGCCTGGTGGCGCAACGTTTCACCACCGCCACGCAAGAATACAATACCGGTCTCTTCATGCAGCTTGAACTGAATGATCTGGTCAAGGTTGGCGCGGATCCTTTGACACTGCTCAAGCAGAGCGTGCCCGGCTATACCAAATTGAACGACAAACCCGCCGATAACCCCGCGCAGGTAGCGCGCTGATCCTGGAAAGAACGTTAATGAGAATTACCGCCCTGATGATGTGTTATGCGCTGTGCGCGCTGCAAAATGCCTATGGAGCAGATTCCCCGGCTGCTGGAGGCACGAGAAAAACGCCTTCCAGTCCCGACCCGCAACAACAAGCCGGAGTCATTGATTCGGTGGTTGCAGTGGTCAACGATGACGTGATCACTCGCCATGAACTGGACGACCACCTGCGGGTGGTGGTGCGACAACTGCAGAAACAGGGTACGCCGTTGCCGGCGCCGGATGTGCTGGAAAGACAAATCCTTGAGCGCATGATCACCGATATGCTGCAAGCCCAGTACGCCAAAGAGAACGGCGTGCGTGTGAACGATACGCAACTGGATCTGGCCATCACACGCATCGCGCAGCAGAACGATTTCAAGTCATCGGTCGAGTTCCGCGCCAGGCTGGAAGCGGACGGAGTGGATTACAAGAAATTTCGCGAAGAGATCCGCAGCGAAATCATTTCCACCCGTTTGCGCGAGCGTGAAGTCGAAAGCAAGCTCGCCATCAGTGACAGTGAAGTCGACAACTACCTTGCCAACAAAGCCAGGGCGGGCAATGCCGGAGATGAATTCCATCTGGCGCACATCCTGGTGGTGGTTCCGGAACAGGCCAGCGCGGAAAAGATCCAGGCCGCGCGCGAACGCGCGGAGAAAGCATTGGGGGAATTGAGAAGAGGGGCGGACTTTGCCCAGGTTGCGGCGGGCATCTCCGATGCCAAGGACGCCCTGAAGGGCGGCGATTTGGGTTGGCGGCAGGCTGACCGTATCCCGCCGCTGTTTCTGAATGAGTTGCAAAACCTGCAACTTGGCCAGGCTACTGCGGTATTGCGCAGCCCGAACGGGTTTCATATCCTCAAGCTGATTGAGAAACGCAGCGGCGACGCGCCGGTGGTGATCACACAGATCCATACCCGGCATATCCTGATCAAGACCAGCGAGATAGTGCCGGAGAGCGAAGCCAGGAGCCGCCTGATGGAAATCAAACAGCGCATCGAGGACGGCGCAGACTTCGCAGAACAGGCCAGACGATATTCGCAGGATGGCAGCGCGCAACAGGGCGGTGATCTGGATTGGATATCTCCCGGGCAGACCGTGCCTGAATTTGAAGAAGAGATGAACAAGCTGAAACCCGGGCAAATGGGCATAGTGCAAACGCAATTTGGCTGGCATCTGATCCAGGTCTTGCAGCGCCGCAATACCGATATCAGCGTGCAGCAGCAACGCCAGCAGGCGCGCGTGGCGATCGGCACATTCAAGTCGGACGAGCTGTACCAGGACTGGCTGCGCCAATTGCGCGACCGGGCGTTCGTGGAATACCGTCTCGAAGACACAAGTAACCGGTGAGCAAACCAATCGATTCGGCTACCAGATCCCCCTTTGCTCCCCTGGCGATCACCGCCGGTGAACCGGCGGGCATAGGCCCCGATCTGTGTGTGCAGCTCGCTGTTGCACCGCCGGATATTCCCTTCGTTGTTATTGCCGACAAAAATCTGTTGCTGCAACGTGCCGCGCAACTCGGCATCAACTTGCAAGTGCGCGATGCAGTCCGTAGGGCGGGCCACACCCGCCGAACGGTTATCCGGCATCCGGCGGGTGTGACCCGCCCTACGTTTGCTACTCCCTACTCACTACCCGTAATCCATGTGCCATTGGCTACCCCTTGTCGTGCCGGTGTGCTGAACGCTGCCAACAGCGAATACGTGCTGGCGACGCTGCGCCGTGCAGTGCAAGGATGCCAGACGGGTGAGTTTTCCGGAATGGTAACGGCGCCGGTGCACAAGGGCATCATCAATGATGCGGGTATCCCGTTCACCGGACACACCGAATTTCTCGCCGGACAGACTAACGCCGGTTCAGTGGTAATGATGCTGACCGGCGGCGGAATGCGCGTTGCTCTTGCCACAACGCACCTGCCGTTGAAAGACGTGCCTGCTGCGATCACTGCCCCGTTGCTTGAAAACGTACTGCGCATCATCCGGCGCGATTTGCAACTGCGTTTCGGCATTGCGCAGCCGCGCATCCTGGTGGCGGGCTTGAATCCGCATGCTGGCGAAGGCGGCTATCTGGGGCGGGAAGAAATTGAAGTGATGATTCCCGTGCTCGACAAATTACGTGCCGAGGGCATGAATGTCAGCGCGCCGCTGCCTGCCGATACCCTGTTCACTCCGCAAAAGCTGGCGCAATGCGACTGCGTGCTGGCCATGTATCACGATCAAGGTCTACCGGTGCTGAAGCACGCCAGCTTTGGCCAG
>Ga0154718_1117_pt2 | contig 11145 bp, 10 predicted proteins | sample Rifle2008BG16ft_FD_105726 | JGI IMG/M metagenome (GOLD analysis project Ga0154718, IMG submission 105726) | Betaproteobacteria bacterium RBG_16_56_24
CCCTACAACACTAACCCGCTTTCCTGTCCAGGTGCTTGATCCCTGCCAGCGAAAAATCCGCGATATGCTCTGCTATCGCCTCGATCTCTTTGCGGTCATAGCGCAGCCTGGGGTGCAGGCGCTGCAGCACAGGTTGTGAATGACTGTAGAACAGGCACTGGCCGAAAATGCTGTGCACATGGCGGCGCAATTCGATTTTGCTGATTCTGTCCCCGGCGATCTCGCGCACCAGTTCGCCAAGAAATCTGTGCAGCGGCGCAATGGCCTCGCGCACGATCTTGTCCAGCGCGGGCGTGGGATCGGCCAGTTCGCGCGCCATGATCCGGCATTGCGAGGATGGGTTCTTTTCATCCAGCAACATCATCATGAAATCGCGGATGAACAGGCGCAAGCGCAGCCTCGGGCATTCGCTGGCCTTGATGTTGGTATTTTGCATCTCGGCAAGCGATGCAAAGTTCAACGCTTCGGCGAGCAACCCGTCCTTGCTGCCAAAGTGATAATTCACTGCCGCGACATTTGCACCGGCCCGGCGGCATATCTCTCTGACGGTCGCGCCCTGAAAACCATGCTGCGAAAATACTTCGCGCGCCGCTTCCAGCAGACGCGCGCGCGTCAGTTCGCTGGCAGCCCCGGTTTTTGTTCCATGCGTCATTTGCCGGCAACCTCCTGCGCTGTCTGGCCGTCGGCATCATTGCTTTCTCCCGCCAGCGCCTTGTAGAGTTGCGTGGCTACGGTAAGCCACGCACGCCGCGCCTGTGCCTCCGCTTGCCCGGCGGCAAAGGCTTCGCGCTGCGCATCCAGCACATCGAGATGGCTGACGACCCCTGCCTTGAAGCGCGCCTCGACCAGACGCAACCGCTCGTTCTGCGCGCGGGAATTGGCTGATTGCGCGGCAAGCTGCCCGGTGAGTTTGCCGCTCGCGCTCAACAGGTCGGCCACCTCGCGGAACGATTGCTGTATCGTTTTTTCATATTCGGCGACAGCAACCACTTTGCGCGCTTCCGCAATATCCACGTTTGCAGAAGTGCGCCCGGCATCGAACAGCGGTATATTAAGTGCGGGCTGGAAACTCCACGCGCCGCTGCCTGCATCGAACAATCCGCTCAAGGTGCGGCTGGCTGTGCCGGCGCTGCCAACCAGCGTGATGCGCGGAAAGAAGGCCGCGCGCGCGGCGCCGATATTGGCGTTCGCCGCGATCAGCCTTTGTTCGGCGGCCTGCACGTCAGGACGTTTCAGCAACACTTCGGCCGGCAAACCGGCGATCAGAGCGGGGGTGATGCCCTGATCGGCAAGATTACGTCCGGCCGGCAGGTCCTTCATTTCCGCCATCGGTTTTCCCAGCAACAGGTTGAGCAGGTTCTCAGCCGCCGATCGCTGTCTTTCCAGATTCGCCAGTTCTGCTACAGCCGTCTGGTAAGCGCCCTCTGCCTGCAGATAGTCCATGTCGCCGGACACCCCCGCCTCGCGGCGGCGCGACACCAGTTCCCTGGTTTTTGCGCGCGCCTTGAGAATTGAGGATGCAAGTCCGGTACGTTCGCTCAACTCCAGCAATGACAGGTATGCGTTCGCAACATCCGAGATCAGCAACAAACGGAACGCCTGTTGTGCAGCCTCGGTGGAAAGATAACTTGCCCTGGCAAAGGCATTCAGGCTGCTGACCCGCCCCCAGAAATCCAGTTCGAATGACACCAGGGTTACCGCCACATCGTAGCGTTGAGCCTGCACGGCAGCGCCGGAACTGGATGCGCCGGCCGGGGTCAGCGAGGCAGTGCGCGACCCCGTCACGTTGAAATTGGGAAAGCGGTCGGCAAACTGTATGCCGTATTGTGCGCGTGCTTCTGCGATGCGCGCGGTGGCGATGCGCAGATCGCGATTGTTCTCCAGCGCAGCGGCGATCAACGCCTGCAAGCGCGGGTCGGGAAAATAATTATGCCAATCGGAAATTCCCAACCGGGTGGTGGTCTTCAGTTTTATGCCGTCAGGCCATGCCGCGGGAACAGGCGCAATGGGGCGTTCGTAATCCGGCATCAATGAGCAACCGCCCAGCAACACAAGCAAACCAGCCAAAGCGGATTTTTTATTCATGGCCGCTCTCCTGACCAACCTTGCTCTCGGACTTGCGCGCATGGCCGGGGAAGATGCGGCGGACTACCACATAGAAGACCGGCACAAAAAACACGGCCAACACCGTCGCGGCGATCATGCCGCCCATGACGCCGGTGCCGATGGCATGACGCCCGTTCGCGCCCGCGCCGGTGGAAATGGTCAGCGGCAGGACGCCCAGAACAAAGGCGATAGAGGTCATCAGAATCGGGCGGAACCTCAGGCGGCAAGCTTCCAGAGTGGCATCGATCAGGTCGTGCCCCTTATCCTGCAAATCGCGGGCAAACTGGATGATCAGGATCGCATTTTTCGCCGCGAGTCCGATGATGACGATCAAGCCGACCTTGAAGTAAATATCGTTGGGCAAGCCGCGCAACGTGACAGCGGACAGCGCGCCCAGCAAGCCGATGGGCACCACCAGGATCACGGCGAACGGGATGGACCAGCTCTCATATAGCGCAGCCAGGCACAGGAATACAGCCACCACCGAAAGGCCGAACAGGAAAGGCGCCTGGCTGCCTGAAAGCCGCTCCTCGCTTGATGTTCCGGACCATTCAAAGCCGAATCCCGGCGGTAGTTTAGCCACCACCTCTTCCATGGCGGCCAATGCCTCGCCGCTGCTGCGGCCGGGCGCGGGACTGCCGGAAATCTTCATTGACGGCAGCCCGTTATAACGATCCAGCTTCGGCATATCCACGATCCAGCGCGGCGCGGCGATCTCGGACAACGGCACCATCCCGCCCTGCGCATTCCGCACCGGCAGCCGCAATATCTTCTCCGGCGTGGTGCGGTTGTCAGCCTCCGCCTGCATCTGCACCCGCAGGATGCGGCCATCACGCACGAAGTCATTGATGTAGGCCACACCAAGCGCCGACTGCAAGGTTTCGTTCAGGTCGGCGATGTTTATGCCCAATGCCTGCGCTTTCAGGCGGTCAATATCTATCAGCAATTGCGGCCCCGGCTCCTGCCCTTCCGGCCGCACACCCAACAGCGCGGGGTGCTGGCTTGCCAGCCCCAGCGCGATGTTGCGCGCTTCGAGCAGTTTTTCCCGCCCCAGTCCGGCACGGTCCTGCAAACGGAAATCAAATCCCCCGACTGCCGACAGTTCCGGAATGGGCGGAACATTGATGGCAAAGATCATCGCCTGCTTGATGCGGAACAATGCCATGTTGGCGCGCTTCACCAGCGCAGAAGCCGAGTTTTCCGGGAGAGGCCTTTCATCCCATTCCTTCAGGCGGACAAAAGCGATTGCGGCATTCTGCCCGCGGCCAAAGAAGGAAAATCCGAGCACGCCGATGACGTGCGCCACCTCGGGTTGCTTGAGATAGAACTGCTCGACTTCGGTCAGCACTTCCCTGGTGCGCTCCCGCGTGGCGCCGGGCGGCAACTGGATCACGTTGATGAAATAACCCTGATCCTCTTCCGGCAGGAAACTGGCCGGCAGTTGCACGAACAGCCAGCCAACGACCCCAAGAAGGCCCGCATAAAGCAGCAGATAGCGCCCGGTGCGCTTTAATACGCCAGTCACCCCGGACTTGTAACTTATTGTTGTTTTGGCGAAGAATCGATTGAACCAGCCGAGTAGCCCCGTCGTCGGCGCCATTTCATGGCCGGGAGAGTTTTTTAACAGGGTGGCGCATAGCGCCGGCGCCAGGGTCAACGCCATCAACATCGAGAACAGAACGGTCAAAATCAGGGTGACCGCGAACTGGCGATAGATCGCGCCCACGGAACCACCGAAGAAAGTCATTGGTATAAATACGGCGCACAGAACCAGGGTGATGGCGATAATGGCGCCGAATATCTGTCCCATGGCTTTGCGGGTTGCTTCGCGCGGCGCGAGACCCTCTTCGGCCATGATGCGTTCCACGTTTTCCACCACCACGATGGCGTCATCCACCACGATGCCGACGGCCAGCACCATCGCAAACAAGGTCAAGGTATTGATTGAATAGCCAACGGCATACAAACCCACCAAGCCGCCGACCAATGCTACCGGCACGACGATGACGGGGATGAAGGTGGCGCGCAGGTTTCCCAAAAACAGATAGATAACCAGGAATACCAGCAGCATGGCTTCCGCCAGCGTCCTCACCACTTCACTTATTGAAATTTCGACGAATTTGGAAGTGTCGTAAGGCACCAGCCAGTCCACGCCTTTGGGGAAGAATTTTGCCAATTGCGCCATCCTGGCCTTGATTGCCTTGGCGGTTTCCAGCGCGTTGGCCGAGGGCGCCAGCCGGATCGCTACGACCGAGGCCGGTTGACCGTCGATGCGCGCGGAAACGGAATAGTCCTGAGCCCCCAACTCCACCCGCGCCACGTCCTTGACCCGCAAAGTGGAACCATCCGGATTGGCGCGCACGATGATATTGGCGAACTCTTCCGGCGTGGACAGCTTGCTTCGGGTAACGATAACCGCATTCAACTGCTGGCCGGGCGCAGCTGGTAATTGCCCCAGTTCACCGGTAGCGAGTTGTGTATTCTGGGCGCGCACGGCCTTGGTGACATCTCCGGGCGTCAGATTATAGGCTTGGAGTTTTTCCGGTTTCAGCCACAGCCGCATCGAATATTCGGTGCCGAACAATATTGCCTCGCCCACGCCCGGCACGCGGCGGATGTTCTCCAGCACGTTGGCTGCGGCGTAGCTGCCAAGCGCCACATTATCGAGGCTCTTGTCCGGCGAAATGAGCGCGACGAACATCAAATAATTGCGCGCCGACTTCGCTACGGTTACGCCCGCGCGGCGCACATCCTCCGGCAGGCGCGGCTCGGCGCGCTTGACGCGGTTCTGTGTCTCGACGGAAGCGACATCCAGATTGGTGCCAGTCTCGAAGGTCAGGGTGATGGAGCCGCGGCCCAGCTCGGAGGATGAGTCCATGTTGATCAAATGCTCGATACCGTTCAACTCCTGCTCGACCAGGGCGACGGCGGTTTCTTCCACCACCTGCGCAGAAGCGCCGGGATAGTTGAGCGTGATCGCCAGAGCCGGCGGAGCCACCGCCGGATAAGAAGCAACCGGCAGCTTGTGCAGCGCCAGCCCGCCGCTCAGCAGGATGATGAGCGCGATAACCCAGGCGAAGATCGGGCGATTGATGAAGAAATTGGCGAACATGAATGATCCTTATGGTTTGCCGTTCGCCGCAGGCGACAACGCTCTGTCTTCTGTCTTCTGTCCTCTGTCCTCTGGCACCGGCTTCACCGGTGCTCCCGGGCGCGCTTTCTGCAAACCGTTCACGATGATCTGCTCGCCGCCCTTGAGGCCTTCGGCAATGATGAAATCGCTGCCCGCCATGCTGCCGGTCTTCACCGGCATCGGCGTTGCCTTATTCTCCGCGCCAACCGCCATAACAAACTGTCCTTGCGGACCGGCCTGGACGGCGCGCTGCGGGATCAGTATGGCCTTTTCAGTAACCGCTTCGGGAAAGCGCAGGCGCACGAACATGCCGGGCAACAATTCACGTTTCGGATTGGGGAATTCGGCGCGCAACGATACCGAGCCGGTGCCCGGATCCACAGCCATGTCGGTGAAGAATATCCTGCCGGACAGCGGATAGACACTCCCGTCTTCCTGCAGCAATTCCACCCTGGCGGAATCGGCGCGTTTGAGTTTGCCCGCCTTGATCGCCTGTCTCAGGCGCAGCAGATCGGTGCCTGATTGTGTGAAGTTGACATAGATGGGATCAAGCTGCTCGATGACAGCCAGCAATGTTGCCTCGCCTTTGCCGACCAATGCGCCTTCCGTCACCAGGGCGCGGCCGATGCGCCCTGAGATGGCAGCCGGAACGCTGGTGTTCGCCAGATACTCATCCGCACGGACGGCCGCGGCCTCTGCCTGTTTCGCTTTGGCTACGGCCAGATCGTAGTCCTGCTGGCTGACCGCATTGATCTCCAGCAGGGGTTTGTAGCGTTCGACGTTACGGTGCGAGACCTCCAGATCGGCCTGTGCGGATGCGGCGGCAGCGCGGAAATTGCGCGCATCGATCTGGAACAGGGGGTCGCCTGCCTGCACATCACTGCCTTCATGAAAGAATCTTTTTTCAATTACTCCTTCAACGCGCGCGCGCACCTGTGCCGTCCGGTAGGCCTGCAACCTTCCGGGTAAATCCTGGGTAAGCGTCGCGCTGCCCGTGGCAACGGTAATCACGTCCACTTCGGGCGGCGGCATCGCCGCGCCAGGCCCCGCTGCCGGCTTATCCTTTCCGCCGCAAGCCGCGAGTGAAGCAGTAAACAGCATTACGAAAAATAAGTTTCTGGCTGAAGTGTCCATGATTTTGATACCGTAACAATGCGTCCTTGACCGATGAGAATCGCCCTTGTGCGATCTATTTTGCGCGACCCGCAACAAATTGCCGGGTTATTTCGGCTACTCGTTTGCCGAACAGTTTCGCGGTCTCCATGTCCCCAGGCAATACTTCCTCTGTGCTTGCATCGGACGGGGTCTGCATCATCGCGCCGCTGAACGAGCCCACAAAATTAATGTCATTGCGCTGCGCTGCCTTGCTGTTCGATGGCATCAGGCCGGTGCCCACCCAGATCATGCTGTGTTGCATGGCCAGGGTAAACAAGTAGTGCAACGTAGAAAGCTTGTCGCCATTCATGGTGGCTGAGTTGGTAAAACCAGCGGCAAGCTTGTCTTTCCATGCCTGGCTGAACCAGGGCTTGGACGACGTATCGGCGAATTTCTTGAATTGCCAACTGACATTGCCCATGTAGGTAGGTGACCCCATGATGATGGCATCGGCTGAAGCAAGCGTCTCCCAATCCTTATCGCTGAGGTTGCCTTGCGCATCTATCGCGAGCAATACCGCCCCTGCCCCTGCCGCTACCGCCTCTGCTTGTTTGGCGGTATGCCCATAACCGCTGTGATACACCACTGTAATCTTGACCATGAGAATCTCCTGAATAATATAAAGTTGTAAAGGGCACCTCTAAAAATCCAAACTCCGTCGCGATGCTGCGTTGCTCAATAAATTTTAACGCTTGCATATCAAACATATGCGGCGCGCTAAAATTCATTTCGCGCCTTGCCTGGCTTAGGATTTTGAATTTTTAGAGGCGCCCTAAACCGGATTGAGGAACCTGAACCGCCCAACAACTGTATCAAACAACTGTTTGAAAGTAAAATTCGGGGCTTCGATAACCCTGCTCATTCAGGGTTTTTGATTTGCAGTGCTCGCTGATACAGCACCTTGCGGCTGGCGCCGCTGATTTGCGTGGCAAGTTGCACGGCCTGCTTGAGCGGCAATTCCTTGAGCAGCGCTTCAAGGATATGCAGGGTCTCAATCGGCAAGCCTTGCTGCGGCTTTGCGCCGGAGACCAGCACGACGAACTCCCCGCGCTGCTGGTTGCTGTCGGACAGCAGCCAGGCTTCGGCATCGCGCAGTGCGCCTGCATGTATCGTCTCGAACAGTTTGGTGATCTCCCGTGCCAGCACGATCTGCCGCTCACCGCCCAACACGGCGCACAGGTCGGCAACGCATTCGACGATACGGTGCGGCGCTTCATAAAATACCAGCGTGTATGGGTGGCCGCTTAAAGCTTGCAGCGCGGTGCGACGGGCGGCGGATTTGTTCGGCAGGAAACCATAGAACAAAAAATGCGGCTCGGCCAGGCTTTCCGTTGATAAGGCTCCTGCCGCGGACAAAGCCGCTATCGCCGCATTCGCGCCCGGTATCGGGATGACGCGCAGCCCGGCTTCCCGCACCGCCTGCACCAGCAGCGCGCCCGGGTCGCTCACCGCCGGGGTGCCCGCATCGCTGACAAATGCCACGCTCAGCCCTGCTCGCAACCTGGCGATGATCTTTTCCGCCGCGCCGCGCTCGTTATGCTGATGCACAGCCAGCAGTCCTTTTGTGCTGATGCCGTAATGCGACAGCAGATGAGCGGTGTTGCGCGTGTCCTCGGCCGCGATGACATCGGCTGACGCCAGCACATCCAGCGCGCGCAGGGTAATATCGCGCAAATTCCCAATTGGTGTGGCAACTACATATAATGCGGGTTCTAATTTTTGCGGATGTTCGTTATGCAACGTGTGTTCCTCCTGCTTTTGACCTTGTTTGCACTATACGCCTGTGCTTCCAGCGTACCGCAGATGCCCGACGGTGGAAAGTCCGCAGAGCCGGTTATCGAGAAACCCGTGCCACCTGCGGCCGGCACTGAACAGATATTGCCCTCCGCGCCGGTCAGCGATCAGCTTGCGCCCCCTGCGGTTATCACCGCAATGCCTGAACCGCTTCCTCCCAGCGATGGCAAACCCGAGCCTCACATCGCCCTGTTGCTGCCATTAAAGTCGGCGGTCTTCGGCTCCGCCGCAGATGCGGTGCAGCAAGGTTTTCTGGCAGCGGCCAATCTTAAAACGAACGGGCTGCCGGTGCGCGTATATGCCAGCCTTGATGAAAGCAAGGACATTGTCACGCTGTATCGCCAGGCAATTGCCAACGGCGCCCGCGCCGTGGTTGGTCCGCTGACGCGCAACGGTGCCGGTACACTGGCGGCAAAGCAATACATTCCCGTGCCAACCCTGGCCTTGAACGTGGTGGATGACCAGCCTGCCGAACAATTGTATTTCTTTGGCATGACAGCGGAACCGGAAGCGCGGCATGTCGCTCAACTGGCCAAACAGCAAGGATTGCATCAGGCCATCGTCATAGCAACCCGTGCGCAACTGTCCCAGCGTTTGCAATTCGCCTTTGAAGAAGAATGGCATACTTCGGGCGGCATGATACTGCGCGAGATTGAATTCAACGATGATCCCGCCGTGCTCGCGGATATCACCGGCACGCATGACACGGTGGTATTTCTCGCCGCCAATGCCGAAAAATCCCGCCTGATCCGTCCTTACCTGTCAAACAAATTACCGGTTTACTCCACTTCGCAAATCTTTATCGGGAACGACAAAACTCTCACCAATTACGATTTGAACGGCATCCGTTTTGTCGATGTGCCGTGGTTGCTGCAACCCGATCACCCCGCCGTGATGATTTATCCGCGCGCCAGCCCACCTCTTTCCGCGGATCGCGAGCGGCTTTATGCGCTGGGCATAGATGCTTACCGTCTGATCCAATTGCTGTTGGCCAACCGGGTCGATACCGCTCTTCCGTTGGACGGGGTAAGCGGCAATATCAAACTGCATGGCCATGTTTTCACGCGCGAGCCGATACTGGCGGTATTTCAGCAAGGACAAGCGCAATTGCTGGACGCGCCCGCCACTCCTGTTCCGGAGGTTTTCCCTGCCAGGATCATCAACGCCCAATGAAAACCGACGGCGCGCAGGCCGAACATTGGGCTGCGCAGTATTTGATCCGGCAGGGCATGAAGCTGATCGCGCAAAACTACCGCGGACGCTTTGGCGAGATCGATCTCATCATGCAGGATGGCGCAGTGCTGGTATTCATCGAGGTACGTTCGCGGCGCAATGCGAATTTCGGCGGCGCGGCAGCCAGCATTGATGCGCGCAAGCAACAGCGTATCATCCGCACCGCGCAGCAATACCTGTCTTCTCTCGCACGCACCCCGCCTTGCCGTTTCGATGCCGTGCTGATGGATGACGCGCAGGGGCATAACGTGCAGTGGCTCAGGAATGCGTTCGACACTTGATTCGGTTAATATTCGCGCCTGGGGTTCGTTAACACTGACAGCAACAAACATGGATATCTCTAAACGCATCATCAAGCATTTCAAGGACAGCGCTGAACTCAAGCTCAAGGTCAAGGATGCGCTGGCCGGTCCCATCGCCGCAGGCGCGCAGATATTTTTCGACTGCGTCACCAACGACGGCAAGATCCTGTGCTGCGGCAATGGCGGGTCGGCTGCGGACGCGCAACATTTCGCGGCGGAGCTGCTGAATCGTTTTGAAAAGGAGCGTCCCGGCCTGGCGTGTGTCGCGTTGACCACCGACAGTTCGGTGCTGACTTCGATCGCCAACGATTACGACTACAACCAGATATTTTCCAAACAGGTACGCGCGCTGGGCTTGCCCGGCGACAGCCTGCTGGCGATTTCCACCAGCGGAAATTCGCCGAATGTTGTCGCGGCGATCCATGCCGCACACGAGCGGGACATGCGCGTGATCGCACTGACCGGGCGCGATGGCGGCGAGATGGCGCGCGCGCTGAGCGACGGCGATGTGCTGATCTGCGTGGATGCGCAAAACACCGCGCGCATCCAGGAAGTGCACCTGCTCACCCTGCATTGTTTATGCGACGTCATTGATTATCTGTTGCTGGGCGAATGAAAACCTGTTTGCCGCCCGCCTTCGAAAAAAAGCTGTGCACCCCCGGCGAACTGGCCGCGAGGGTCGCCGCATTGCCGCGCCCCCTGGTATTTACCAACGGCTGTTTTGATTTGCTGCATCGCGGCCATGTCACCTATCTCGCGCAGTCCCGCGCATTGGGCGCGTCGCTGGTCGTCGGGGTGAACAGCGATACCTCGGTGAAACGGCTGGGCAAGGGCGTCAATCGTCCGGTCAACACCGAGCATGACCGCATGTCAGTGCTTGCCGCGCTGGAATCTGTCAGTCTGGTGGTGCCGTTCGAAGCGGACACGCCGCTGGACCTGATCCGCGCATGCCGCCCGGACGTGCTGGTCAAGGGCGGCGATTGGCAAGTTGAAAAGATCGTAGGCGCCGCCGATGTGCAAGGCTGGGGCGGCTCGGTGCACAGCATACCGTTCGTGCATGAACGCTCCACCACCGCGCTCCTGAACAAAATTCATTCCCTATAGGCAACCACATGATAATTGAGCAACCCACCGGAATCACCCTGCATCAGCAATCGAAACTGCTGGAAATCGCTTTTGAGGACGGCTCCAGATTCAGTTTCCCGTACGAGTTTTTGCGCGTGCATTCGCCGTCAGCCGAGGTGCGCGGGCACGGACCCGGGCAAGAGGTATTACAGGCCGGGAAGAAGAATGTTTCGGTGCTCGGCATCGAACCGGTAGGCAGTTACGCCCTGAAGATCGATTTTGACGACGGGCATGACAGCGGTTTATATTCCTGGGAGTATCTCTACAACCTGGGCAAACACCAGGATGCGCTGTGGC
>Ga0154718_1119_pt1 | contig 11129 bp, 10 predicted proteins | sample Rifle2008BG16ft_FD_105726 | JGI IMG/M metagenome (GOLD analysis project Ga0154718, IMG submission 105726) | Betaproteobacteria bacterium RBG_16_56_24
TATAGCCTGCGCAGCCCCGCTTTCATCGCGCTAATCCCTGTGCGGCGGCGTTCCCGGCGCATGGGCATGTCCGGTCTTGCCGGGCGCCATGCCTGCGGCGTCTGCGGCGCCATCGCGGCTATCGGCATGACCATCCTCATGAAGCCGATCTTCACCTTGCGCGGGCATGTCGCCATGGCCTTTGCCATGCTCATGGGCATGGCCCGCCCCCTCCGCCTTGGGCATGGACATCACGCCCAGACCATACCGGTAAACCAGTTCGCCGCCATGCCATGCGGTGGACAGCAGCAAGCCAGCCGCGATTGCCAGCAATCCGGTGAACAGCCAGCCCTTGCCTTTGCCACGGCGCGACAGGTAATACTCCCAGCCCGCGATGCCAAGAAACAGCGCGAACGTGGCCATCGCCCAGTTGCGGTGTCCGGTCATGGCGAGGTGCGAAGGCGCGTCATGACCGACCGTACTATAGGCATACCAGCCTGCAGCGACGGTGAGCAGAGTGAATCCCACGCCGAGCCACAGGTTCCAACGCGCGACTATCGTCAATTGATTGGCCAGTTCGCCGTTGGGCAAGAAGTGGGATAGCAGGTGGATTATTGCGGCGACGATCAACAGGGCCACCGTGAAGTGGACGAAGACCGGGTGCCAATTGGGAATAATTTCAATCATGTCTTTCGCCCTTTAATTTCGCGCGCCTTGAACAAGGCATACAGCGCGGGGATCACGATCAGCGTCAGTATCGTCGAGGAAATCATGCCGCCTACCATCGGCGCCGCAATGCGGCGCATGACCTCGGAGCCGGCGCCGGTTCCCCACATGATGGGCAACAGGCCGGCCATGATTGCGACTACCGTCATCATCTTTGGACGTACCCGATCTACCGCACCTTCCATGACCGCTGCGTAGAGATCGCCAGGTGTCGGCTCTTGTCCGTCAGCCTTGCGTTCCGCCTTGATCCGCTCCCAGGCGTGTTCCAGATAGATCAGCATCACCACGCCGGTTTCCGCTGCCACGCCAGCCAGCGCGATAAAGCCTACCACCACGGCGACTGACAGGTTGTAGCCGAGCAGCCACAGCAGCCACACGCCGCCGACCAGCGCGAACGGCACCGACAGCATTACGATCAGCGCTTCCGTCACGCGCATGAAGTTTAGATACAGCAACAGAAAAATGATCAGCAAAGTGATCGGCACCACGATTTTCATCTTGGCTTCGGCTCGTTCCATGTATTCAAACTGCCCGCTCCAGGTGGCGTAATAACCGGGCGGGAATTTCACTTTATCCGCCACTGCCTGCCGTGCTTCGGCCACATAGGAACCGATGTCGCGGTCGCGGATGTCCACAAAAATATAGGCGGAGAGCAGCGCGTTTTCGGTGCGGATGGCTGGTGCGCCCTTGACCACTTCCACCCTGGCGAGTTGCCCGAGCGGGATCATCGCACCTTCCATAGTTGGCACCAGCACCTCACGCGCAATCAACTCGGGGCTGCTGCGCAGTTCGCGCGGATAGCGGACAATCACGCCGAAGCGTTCGCGCCCCTCCACCGTGGTGGTCACCATCTCGCCACCGAGCGCGGTAGAGATGACATCCTGCAACTCTCCCACTGCCATTCCGTAGCGCGCCAGCGCTTCGCGATCCGGCACGATGTCGAGGTAATAGCCGCCGGTTATGCGCTCGGCAAAGGCGCTGGTCGTGCCCGGAACATTCTTGACTGCCGCTTCGATGTCCTTGGCCACGCGCTCTATGCCTTCCATATCCTTGCCATACACCTTGATGCCGATCGGTGTGCGGATACCGGTCGCAAGCATGTCGAGACGCGCCTTGATCGGCATGGTCCACGAGTTGGCCATGCCCGGAAATTGCAATGCCTTGTCCATTTCCGCGATCAATTTATCTATCGTCATACCGGCGCGCCATTCCGCTTCCGGCTTGAGGTTGATCACGGTCTCGAACATCTCCGGCGGAGCCGGGTCGGTGGCCGTCTGTGCGCGTCCCGCCTTGCCATACACCGAAGCCACTTCGGGAAAACTCTTGATGATCTTGTCCTGCGTCTGCAACAGCTCGGCAGCCTTGGTCATCGACATGGCGGGCAGCGATGACGGCATATAGAGCAGCGTGCCCTCGTTCAATGTCGGCATGAACTCGGAGCCCAGCTTTGTCGCCGGATAGATGGAAATACCCAGCACCACCAGCGCGGCGATGATGGTCGTTTTCTTCCGGCGCATCACCGCCGCGATGATCGGCCGATAAACCCAGATCAAAAAGCGATTCAGCGGGTTCTTTGCCTCCGGCATGATTTTGCCGCGTATGAACAGCATCATCAGCACCGGCACCAGCGTGATGGACAGCAACGCTGCGCCCGCCATGGAAAAAGTCTTGGTGAAGGCGAGCGGCGCGAACAGGCGGCCTTCCTGCGCTTCCAGCGTGAACACCGGCAGGAACGAAACCGTAATAATCAGCAGCGAGAAAAATAATGCCGGGCCGACTTCTTTGCAGGCGGCGAGGATGGCTTGGGCGCGCGCACTCAAAACTCCCTCCCCTTCAAGGGGAGGTGAATCAACCCATCCCCCTCCCACCCCCCCCCTTGAAAGGGGAGGGGCGATCGTCCCTTCCCCTTCAGGGGGAAGGTTAGGATGGGGGTGGGTTTGGTGGGGATGGGTTGAGGACGCGCCACTTTCCCCCATCCCCCTCCTAACCTCCCCCTTGAAGGGGGAGGAATGTGAAGAGGCTTCCAACCGCTCCAGATGCTTGTGTGCATTCTCGATCATCACAATCGCGGCATCCACCATCGCGCCGATCGCAATCGCAATTCCGCCCAGGCTCATGATGTTGGAATTCATGCCCAGCGCGCGCATCGCGATGATGGCGATCAGCACGCCGACGGGCAGCATCACGATGGCCACCAGCGCACTGCGCGCATGCATCAGAAACACCATGCACACCAGCGCGACGATGAGGCTTTCTTCCAGCAGCGTGCGCTTCAAGGTTTCGATGGCGCGATGGATCAGATCGGAACGGTCATATACCGCCTGGATACTCACGCCTTCAGGAAGGCCAGAGGACACCTCGGCAATTTTGCTTTTGACGTTCTCGATCACCTCCAGCGCGTTCTGCCCATAGCGCGCCATGACGATGCCGGACACCACTTCACCTTCGCCGTTCAACTCGGTGAGGCCGCGCCGTTCATCCGGGCCAAGCTCGACACGCGCAATGTCGCGGATCAGCACCGGTGTGCCCATCTCCGCCTTGACTACCAGATTCTCGATGTCGCCCTTGCCGCGTAAATAGCCCCTGCCGCGCACCATATATTCGGTCTCGGCCATTTCCAACACGCGCCCGCCGACATCGCGATTGGAATCACGGATCACCTGCGTGACCTTCATCAGCGGGATGTTGTATGCGCGCAGCTTCACCGGATCGACCGTCACCTGATATTGCTGCACGAAGCCGCCGACGGAAGCCACCTCCGATACCCCGTGCGCCTTGGTGAGCTGATAACGCAAAAACCAGTCCTGGATGGTGCGCAGTTCGGCCAATGTCTTGTTCACGCCGATCACCGCGTACTGATACACCCAGCCGACACCGGTCGCGTCCGGGCCAATCTGTGGGGCTACCCCCTTGGGCAGTTTTCCTGAAGCAAAATTAAGATACTCCAACACCCGCGAGCGTGCCCAATAGAGATCAGTGCCATCCTCGAAAATGACATATACGAAGGAAGCGCCGAACACCGAGAACCCGCGCACCACCTTGGATTTCGGCACCGAAATCATCGAGGTGGTCAACGGATAGGTGACCTGATCCTCCACCACTTGCGGCGCTTGACCGGGGTATTCGGTAAAGACGATCACCTGCACATCCGATAAATCCGGCAAGGCATCCAGCGGAGTTTTGACCACTGCATAAATGCCCGCCAGCGTGATGAACAGCGTGGCGATGATTACCAGGAAGCGGTTGCGCGCCGACCAGTCTATGATGGTGTTTAACATGTCAAATCTCCGTTCATTATTTCCATCTACCCCACCCCCATCCCACCCTTCCCCCTGAAGGGGAAGGAGTTATGCTCCCTCCCCTTCAAGGGGAGGGTTGGGGTGGGGATGGGTTTAGCCTTTCAAGCTCCAACCAAATAGATTCAACAACCGATTCAATCTCATTCAAAACCTGGTTATTCCAGAACCGCATGACCCGAAAACCTGCGTTTTCCAGTACCTGATCGCGAACCACATCTTGTGTTGACCCGTTGTGCTGTCCGCCATCTATCTCAATAACAAGCTTCGCCTCCAGACAAACAAAATCCAGAATGAAATCGTTGAATGGATGCTGCCTCCTGAACTTGTAGCCTTTGACTTGGCAGCCTCGTAACCGTTTCCACAGCAATCTTTCGGCATCCGTCATGTTGCGGCGCAGTGATCTCTGCAGCCGTTTTTCCAGAATAAAAGAGTTTGTTTGACCTTTCACTTCTTACTCCTCGTTTTCAGTTTGGCTCCACCCATCCCCACCCCAACCCTCCCCTTGAAGGGGAGGGAGCTAAACTCCTTCCCCTTCAGGGGGAAGGCGGGGATGGGGGTGGGGTAGTAATGAGTTATAAAGCGCATTTTCAGTGGCCTTCATGAGGTTTACCCGCTTTGGCTTGCAGCCTGGTAATCACCCATTCGCCCGGCTTGCGCTCGACAATTTCAAAGCTGATCGCGCTGCCAATTTTTACGCCACTCACCAGCGATGAATTGGCCAGCACGAGATCCATCGTCATCCCCGGCCAGCCCAGCGCCTTGATCTGGCTGTGCGTGACGCTGACCGTGCCATCTGCATTAAAGGCATTCAATGTGCCTTCTGTCTGATACCCCACCGCAGTTTGTTTCGGCTGCTCTGATGTCCCCTGCCCTGCATCAGGCGCACCCTGCCCCGCAAGTTCCGCTGCTGGCTGGGCGGCGCCTTTCGCATCTGCTGCCCCACCGCCGTGAGCATGCCCGAGCCCGCCGAGCGCCGCCTTGAGATTGCTCTCCGCATCAATCAGGAAATTTGCCGTCACAACTACCTGTTCGCCTTCGGCAACACCACCGATCACTTCCACATAATTGTCGCTGCGCTTGCCCAAACTGACTGCACGCGGTTCAAAGCGTCCCTCGGCGAGCTGGACAAGCGCAATGTGGCGCGTGCCGCTATCGATGACAGCGGAAACCGGCACGGTCAGCACCTTGCCTCTGTCGGCAACCGTGATCTCCACCTGAGCAAACATGGCGGGCTTCAGCAGCCCGCCCGGATTGTCGATTTCCAGCCGCACCGGTATGGTACGGGTTGCCGGATTCAGGGTTGGGTAAACGTAGGTAATGGCGCCTTCGAATAGTTTGTTCGGGTAGGCATTGATTTTCACCCTGGTCTTGGCGCCCGTCTTAACCAGAGCGATATCCTGTTCGAACACATCGGCTATCACCCACACCGAGGAAAGATCGGCAATCTGATACAACATTTCACCGGGCATGAAGCGCATGCCCTCAAAGGCTTTCTTCTCCAGCACGATGCCATTCACCGGCGTATGAAAGGCATTAAAGGTCAAGCTACGCCTGGTCGTCTCGGATAGTGCCAGTTCTTTCACCTGCTCCTCGGAAATATCCCAGTTCTTGAGGCGCTGCAAGGCGGCATCGGCGAGTTTCTGCATGCTCTGTCTGGTATCACCGTCCGCATCTTTCAATGCCGCGACACCTTGCACTGCAATCGCGTATTCACGCTGCGCCGATACCAGTTCCGGGCTGTACACATCGAACAGCGCCTGCCCTTTTTTTACCGGCTCTCCGGTGGTCTTCACATGCAACTTTTCTATCCAGCCCTCAAACTTGGGAGCGATGTTGTGAATATGCTGCTCATCGACTTCCACCCTGCCCACGGCACGCACTGTCTTATCAAGCACACGCATCGTTGCAGGTTCGGTTTTCACTCCCAGCTTCTGCACCTTTTCAACGCTGATTTTCACCTGCCCCAAGCCTCCTGGTGTATCGAAGGGCGAAGCTGCGCTCTCAGGCTCTTCCCCTCCTTCATACACCGCAACGTAGTCCATACCCATCGTGTCTTTCTTGGGCACTGGCGAGGTATCGGGCAAACCCATCGGGTTGCGATAGTAAAGAATTTTGCGGGCGTGTTCTTTTTGCACTGTAGTTTCTGTCTTCTGTCCTCTGTCTTCTGTCCTCTGACCTCCCAACCAATATCCCGTTACGCCTACGCCCAGCAAAGCCAGAGCGCCAATAAATATTATGCTGATCGGTTTCATAATTCTTCTCCCAACAATCGTTCGACTTCAGCCAAACGCATCTGCGCGTCCGTCTGGGCTTTCAGTATTTCCAGTCTGGCATTCAGGATTTGTCGTGCCGCATCCAGCAGTGTCGCAAAATCCACCCTGCCGGTCTGATAGCCGGTTAACGCGGATTCAAAGGTGACCTTCGCTTGCGGCAACAGGCTGCTGGAACTCAGCAACCCGGTGCGCTGCGCCGCATCAAGCCCGGACAGATTTTCGGTGAGTGCAGACAAGATGCGGTTGGCGGTAGCTTCCTTGCGCGCCTTGGCCGCCGCCAGCATCGCCTCGGATTCACGCTCCTGTGAACGGCGTGTCTCTTGCTGTAACGGAATATTAAGTTCCAGCATCACGCCCCACTCGCTCACCGTAGCGCCGGACTGGGTCGGAGAAACACCCAGCGCAAAATCCGGATAGCGGTTTTTGTAAACAAGATCACGATTTTTTTCGCTCGCGCGGATGCCCGCCTCGTCCACAAACAAATCCGGGTTGTGTTCGCGAACAAGATTTTCCAGTGCCGCATGGTTTTCCAGACTGGCCGTTGCGGGGATGCTGCGCAAGCGTTCTGGAGTGGCAAGCGGCATGTTCGCCGGGCGCGACAACAAGGCATTCAGCCGAGCCTCAATTTGCCGCCTGGCATTGTCGAGCTCGACCAGTCCGGTTTTCATGACCGTTTGTTCCACTTGCGAGCGCACCGCGTCTTGCTGCGCGGCAAGGCCGTTGGCATATCGAGCCCGCGCAACCTCCCCCATCTGCACCATCAGGTCGAGCAGATCGCGGGTGATTGTTTGACTGGCCGCAACGTAGTGATACTGTGCGTAAGCAGACTTGATTTGCATAGCCAATTCCGCCCATGTTGCAGCGGTTCGCCCCCGCGCCTGATCTGCGCCAGCCTCGGCTACCCCATGCTTCAAGCCACGCTTGCCCATCCACGGCACGCTTTGCATCAACGTGTAGCGCGTACTGCCCACCTGCGATGGAAGCAAGCTGGCGCTCTTGTCCATACCCTGGTTGGTGATGTCCATCAACTCGGTGCGGAAGACCGGGTCGGGCAAGGCCGCTGCCGGCTGAACGCGTTGTGCCGCAGCATCAGCCTCGTGGCGCATCGCCGCGAATTCGGGATTGTGTTCGCGCGCATATTCCAGCAGCCCCGGCAGGTTCGCACCCAACTTGTGTTCCTCAAGCGCATATGCAGGCGAAAGCCATGCAGCGCAAAGCGCAGCCAGACTGGCCGCACAATAACCTGATAAATATTTCCGAAAATAATCCATAGTCCGAATCCTCGATAAATTGCGGTCGCAAGTGGCCGCCGAACGATTCGGGACGAAAAGTCTATGCCGACAAAGTCAGCCTGATGGGAAATGCAAAGACACTCGTCCCGCGTTAAACGCGGGAGAGCGGTGGAGGATCCAGCGGAGCCGAGACGTAGGATTGAAACTGCGTTGAAGGTAAAGTAAACAACTGTGCTGCCAGTTGAGCTTCCGCAATTCCGGTAGCAAGGGTAGCAAGATATACGCAGCAAGCCAGATGGCAAAGACTGCCGGCTTTGCAGGAAGAATCCTGATGATCGCCAGCCCCGGCAGGCTGATCCTGATTCGCAACCGGCTGGGCATGATGCACGTGCTGATGCATGGCCGAAGCTTGTTGATGCGTTTGAGTATTCTGTCGCGCGACAACGGCCTGGCTGTCTCCGCCATTGGACGGCATGGCAACCGAATTGGCCAGCGCGTTTCCGCTGAACAGCGGCAACCAAATGGCCAAAATTATTGCACCAAATTTTCTGAGAGGACAAAGCATGGCTTGATTCTGGCAAAAAACCGCATTGATGTCAAACAGACAGAAGCGATGCGACGCAATTTGCAACTCAATTGCCGCAGGAGTTGGCTGGTCTTGCGTAAACTCCATACGTTATTCGTCCTGTAATTCCTGTCCGGGGAACAGTTCTTCCGTGTAGCCGAACTTTGTCATGTCCCTGATCCGCATCGGATACAGTATCCCGTCAAGGTGATCGCACTCGTGCTGCACCACGCGTGCATGAAAACCGCTCACGTTGCGATCGATCTGCGCGCCATATTCGTCATGACCCCGATAGCTGATACGCGCATGGCGCGGCACCATGCCGCGCAGCCCGGGCACGCTCAAACAGCCCTCCCAGTCTTCTGCCATCTCATCATCCTGGATGCTGATGAGCGGATTGATCAGCACCGTATCGGGCACGGTTTCGGCATCCGGGTAGCGGGGATTCTGTTGCACGCCGAAGATCACCACGCGCAATCCCACACCGATCTGAGGAGCAGCCAGTCCCGCCCCATTCAGGGCTTGCATGGTGTCGCGCATGTCCGCCAGCAGGGCATGCAACTGCGGCGTGTCGAATTGGCTGACCGGCGCGGCGCGCTGCCACAGGCGCTCATCACCCATGCGCAACACGGTTCTAATCGCCATTATTCACCACACATGCAAGGATACCGCGCACCCGGTCCATCGCCGCGCTGGCGGTAGCATTGACGCCTTCAATGTTGATGCCGCTCGCGCTGTCACCGCGTCCAGGGGCGTAATTCGCCACCACTGCGATGGCCGCATAATTGAGATCCAGTTCCCTGGCCAGCGCAGTTTCAGGCATACCGGTCATGCCGACCATGTCCGCCCCATCGCCTTCATAGCGATTGATTTCGGCGATGCTGTCCAGGCGCGGTCCCTGCGTGGCGGCATACACTCCGCCATCCACACATGGCTGCTTCGCTGTTTTCGCGCTGCGCAGGATGTGACTGCGCAATGTCGCGCTATAAGGAAAAGTGAAATCGGTATTGCTGTAAGGCTTGTCGCGCCCCTCAAAATAGGTCGCATCGCGACCGTGGGTGTAATCGATAATCTGGTCAGGCACGACGATCACGCCGGGCTTGAGGTCGGCGCGGATACCGCCCACGGTCGCCACCGAGATGACGGCACTGGCGCCCTGTTCACGCAGCACCCAAAGATTGGCGCGATAGTTAACCAGATGCGGCGGGATGGTGTGGCCATAACCGTGCCGCGCCAGAAAGATCACCTCATGCTGATCCAGCGTGCCGAACAGGAACGCGCCGGAAGGCTCTCCATACGGTGTGCGCATCACTTGCTGATGGGTGATCTTGAGATTTGCCAATTGGGTCAAACCGCGCCCGCCTATGATTGCCAGCATTCTTTCTACTCCTTGACTGCATAAATAGCGGGCAGATTTCGCCACGCTCCTTCGACATCCATACCATAGCCGAACACAAAGCGATCCGGCAACTCTATCCCGACGAAATCGGCGTGTATGGGTTTCTTCCGGCCATGCTGCTTGTCGGCCAATACCGCGCTGTAGAATTTGCTCGCGCCCAGCTCCATCACCCGCAGGCGCAATGCCTCCATGGTTTGCCCTTCATCGAGAATGTCATCCAGCACCAGCACGACGCGGCCGCGCACGTTCTCACGCGGCGCAACCTTCCATTGCATTGCCCCGCCCCGCCGCGCATCACCGTAACGGGACACATGCACATAATCGAAATCCAGCGGAAAATCGAGCAGCGGCAGCAACTGACCGCTGAACACCACCGCGCCGCCCATCACCGACAACACCAGCGGGTGCGTATCCGCCAGCACGGCGTTGATCTGTTGCGCGACCTTGTGCAGAGCAGCCTGCACCTGCTCGCCGGAATACAGCAGTTCGGCATGTTGCAAAATGTCGCGCGCGCGCTGTGTGGATACGGTCATATAACTCGGTATGGATGCGATTCACGCGCCCTGATCTATTCATGAACAAGAAGGGCGTGATGAATCACGCCACTGCATAGTCTATTTCAAACCGCTCAAATACACGGCAAACTCGTCGCACACTTCCGGATGCTTGAGCCCCAGCGCCACCATCGCCTTGAGATAACCCAGCTTGGAGCCGCAATCGTAGCGCGTTCCATTGAAGCGATAGGCCAGCATCTTTTCCTCATGCAACAATGCGGCGATCCCGTCGGTCAATTGAATCTCTCCGCCGGCGCCCGCCTGCACCTTTTCCAGATGATGGAAGATGCGCGGTGTGAGTATATAGCGCCCAACTACCGCCAAGGTAGAAGGTGCGTCTTTGGGATCGGGTTTTTCCACCAGACCATTCACCTGCTCCAAGTCTGTGTCTAATGGGGTGCTGCTGACGATTCCATATTGGCGCGTCTGATCACGCGGCACGTTCTGTACGCCCAGAACCGAGCACTGATGCTGTCTGAACACCTCCGCCATCTGCATGATGATAGGCACGGAACCGTCAATCAGATCGTCCGCCAGGATCACGGCAAACGGCTCGTTCTGCACCACCGGCTGCGCGCACAATACCGCATGCCCCAGTCCCAGCGGCTCGGTCTGGCGGATGTAGATGCAGTTGACGTGCGCGGGTATCACTTCGCGCACCAAACGCAGCAACTCCTCCTTGCCGCGCATCGCCAACTCGGCTTCCAGCTCATAGGCCTTGTCGAAGTGATCCTCGATCGCGCGCTTGTTGCGCCCGGTGATGAACACCATGTCTGTGATGCCCGCCACCACCGCTTCTTCCACCGCATACTGGATCAGCGGCTTGTCCACGATCGGCATCATTTCTTTCGGGCTGGCCTTGGTGGCCGGCAGGAAGCGGCTGCCCATGCCGGCGACCGGAAACACTGCCTTGGTGATCTTTTTCATTATGAAGCCTCCATCATCCTTGAGCAACCTAGGGAAACGCGGATTTAATCCGTTCGTGGCCTCGCAGAGGTTCTTGCACCCCGTGGGAGTGAGCCTGTCGAACCATGATCGGATTAAATCTATTAAGGGCACCTCTAAAAATCCAAACTCCGTCGCGATGCTGCGTTGCTCAATA
>Ga0154718_1039_pt2 | contig 11086 bp, 10 predicted proteins | sample Rifle2008BG16ft_FD_105726 | JGI IMG/M metagenome (GOLD analysis project Ga0154718, IMG submission 105726) | Betaproteobacteria bacterium RBG_16_56_24
CACCAGAATACCTTTAGCCCGAATTTTTTATATTCAGAAATACCGGAATCTTTTGAAATCAGCACGAGCGGCTGTTGGATTGCCTGCCAGATGATCATCCGGTCGAATGGGTCTTTATGTTTCACCTTGGGCAGACGATGGAAAGAAGCCGTTTCCTGCGCCGTCGGCTGAATAACCTCGATATGCATTTGCGCTGCGATGTCGGGCATATCATCCGGATTGCAGTTCACCAGATCGATCTTGCCCAAAGCGAACTTAAGGGAAATTTCCCAAAACGAAACGGTGCTGAGGCAAACCCGGTTTTCGGCGGAACGGATTTCTTTTCTTGCCTTCGCGCTCAACTTGCCCGGCGAAAAAGCCGCCCACAGGAATGCGTGCGTGTCGAGCAGGCAATTCATGCGCCCAACATCTCATTATCATCCAACACAAAGTCATCATGAATAACGCAACGCGCGTGCCCCCTCATCACACCCAGAGAGCGCTTGGCTTGCGGCTTGACCTGGCTGTAGGGAACAATGGCCGCGATCTTTTCTTTTTTCTTGCCATAGCTGATCGCCACCGGCTCACCGCTTTTAATCATCTGCCCCAACACCTCCGAAAATTGCGCCTTTAATTCACCCACGGTCATCGTCTTCATGGTTGCTTCCTCAATATTTGATAGGAAAAGATTGCCATTTTCGTGTCAAGTTGTCAAGAAAATAAATTCCATTGCATTAACTCCGTTCGTGCTGATAACCAGCGACTTGGCTGGCGTTAACCAGCGGCTTATGTCACCGTATTTTGGTGACTTAGCCGAATAGCTATGTAAAGCTGTTTGATAGCCTGGTCGAATGGCTATGTCGAAGCATGAACGACAGAAAACAAGTCAACACCTCCGGGTTGCAGCTACTCCCTCTCCCCTCTCCCGCGAGGGGAGAGGGGATGCGGCTCTCTATAAATCCAGCAACACCCGCCCCGGATACTCCAGCGCTTCCTTGATCGCAGCCAAAAACAGCACCGCTTCGCGGCCGTCGATGATGCGGTGATCGTAGGACACAGCGATATAATTCATCGGGCGGATCACCACCTGGCCGTTCTCGTCCACCGGCCTGTCCTTGGTGGCATGGATGCCGAGGATCGCGGCTTGCGGCGGGTTGATGATCGGGGTGGAGAGCATCGAGCCGAACACGCCGCCGTTGGAGATGGAAAAAGTGCCGCCGGTGAGTTCTTCAATCGTCAGCTTGCCGGTCTTGGCGCGCACGCCGAAATCGGCGATCTGTTTTTCGATGTCGGCCAGCGAGAGTTTATCGGCATCGCGGATGATGGGCACGACCAGGCCGCGCTCACTGCCGATCGCCACGCCGATATCGAAGTAACCGTGGTAGATGATGTCGGTGCCGTCCACCGAGGGATTGACGATCGGAAATTTCTGCAACGCCAGCACCGCCGCCTTGACGAAGAACGAGGAGAAGCCGAGCTTGATGCCGTGCTTCTTCTCGAACGCATCCTTGGTATTTGTTGTGCAGCTCGATCACCGGCTGCATGTTGACTTCGTTGAAGGTGGTCAGGATCGCGGCGTTCTGCTGCGATTGCAGCAGCCGCTCGGCGATGCGCGGGCGGATGCGCGTCATCGCCACGCGCTGCTCGGGACGATCTGAAATAGATACTGCGCAGCTTGATTGACCGCGTCGCATTTGACCATTCCAAAATGGGCTGTTGTATTTATTACAGAATTCCGGCCATAAGCCGGGATTTGGTGGCGTCCCCAACGAGATTCGAACTCGTGTTACCGCCGTGAAAGGGCGATGTCCTAGGCCTCTAGACGATGGGGACTAAAAACTTTTCAGCTCTATTGGTGGAGATAAGCGGGATCGAACCGCTGACCTCTTGCATGCCATGCAAGCGCTCTCCCAGCTGAGCTATACCCCCGGTGCACCCCAAAAAGAGCGCGCATTATAGTGATGCGACCTATGCTTGTAAAGACAACTTTCCGCAAACCTCAGAGGTATCTCTTCAACCGCGCCAGCACGGTCTCGCGCGGGAACAAAGCCAGCACAGCATCCACCGACGGCGTATGCGTCTGCCCGACCAGCATCACGCGCAGCGGCATCGCCAGCCTGGGCATTTTCAAATTGTGTTTGGTCAGCAATTCTTTTATCAGCGCACCCAGCGCGGGTGCTTCCCAGGCGACTTCGGCAAACCGTCCGGCGAGTTCGCGCAAGGCGGGCAGCACTTCCGGCACAAGATGCGCGTCCAGCAATTCCCGCGCAGGATGCAGGTCGATATAGAACACCTCGGCGGCATCGGCCAATTCGTTGAGCGTCGCGACGCGTTCCTTGTACAGCGCTGCCACGGCTTCCAGCGCAGGAACGGCACCCACCTTCACGCCGCGCGCTTCGAGGCGCGGACGCACCAGCGCGGCGAGGCGCGCATTGCCGGCTGCCTTCAGGTAATGCTGGTTCACCCAGTTCAGTTTTTCGGTATTGAACTGCGCGGCGGACGGCGTGATGTGGTCGAGGTCGAACCACTGGCAGAACTGTTCGACCGTAAAAATCTCTTCATCGCCGTGCGACCAGCCCAGGCGCGCCAGATAATTGATCACCGCTTCCGGCAGGTAGCCGTCCTCCTCGTATTGCATCACGCTGACCGCGCCGTGGCGCTTGGACAGCTTGGCGCCATCGTCGCCGAGGATCATCGACAAGTGCGCGTATTGCGGCACCGCCGCGCCCAGCGCCTTGAGAATATTGATCTGGCGCGGCGTGTTGTTCACGTGGTCGTCGCCGCGTATCACATGCGTGATGCCCATGTCCCAGTCGTCCACGACCACGCAAAAATTATAGGTCGGCGTGCCGTCGCCGCGCGCGATGATCAGGTCATCCAATTCGGCGTTTTCAAAAGCGATGGTGCCCTTCACCATATCCTTCCATGCCACCGTGCCGTGTGCCGGACTCTTGAACCTGACTACCGGCGTCACGCCCGCAGGAGGCTCTGGCAGCACCTTGCCCGGCTCCGGACGCCAGCGACCATCGTAGCGAGGCTTCTCGCCGCGCGCCCGCTGCGCCTCACGCAGCGCCTCCAGTTCTTCCGCGGTCATATAACAGTTGTAGGCCGTGCCTTCGTCCAGCATCTGGCGGATCACCACCTTGTAGCGGTCCATGCGCCGCATCTGATAGAACGGCCCTTCGTCACAGTCCAGGTTCAGCCATTTCATCCCGTCCAGGATCGCCTGCACCGCCTCGGGGGTGGACCGTTCCACATCGGTATCCTCGATGCGCAGGATGAAGGCGCCGCCGTGCTTGCGCGCGTACGCCCAGGAGAACAAGGCGGTGCGTGCCCCGCCGATGTGAAGATAGCCGGTGGGGCTGGGAGCGAAACGAGTGCGAGTGACCATAAGGTTATTCAGGAAGAGCAAACTTTGAGGCGCACATTTTACGGGCATTACTCGCCGCGCGCACAAAGTTATACAGGAGGTAATTGACCGAGGTCGCTGCGTTGTGCTCTAATCCGCGCCCTCTTTTCTCATTCGGTCCCGGGCGGTTAGCTCAGCGGTAGAGCACTGCCTTCACACGGCAGGGGTCACTGGTTCGATCCCAGTACCGCCCACCAAAATCAGGCGAACAAAAAGCCCGGCACTTGCGTGCCGGGCTTTTTTTACCAACTCAGGAACCTATTAAGGAGCCTGGATGTTGGAAGCTTGCTTGCCCTTGGGGCCTTGTGTTACTTCAAAGGTGACCTTCTGGCCTTCTTTGAGTGACTTGAAACCGCTCATGTTGATCGCGGAAAAGTGCGCAAAAAGATCTTCGCTGCCATCATCGGGAGTGACAAATCCAAATCCCTTTGCATCGTTGAACCATTTAACTGTACCTGTTGCCATGTGTAATACTCCTAACTAAAAAACGGGGAAAGTCCCCCGCAGAACTATTTGAATCGAAGATTGCACATGGAAAACCAGTACTGCAAAAGCTTTGAATCAAATACCAGGTTGCCTTTTACGCTGGTTTGGTAGGTATCGTCAAGCAAAATTAATAATACATTTTTTAGAAATCAAGCGGCTTGCCTTCGGAAAGTTCGATCCATCCCTTGATCGCGCGGTACAGCACCCAGACAGCAGCGGCCATCAAGATAGGAATGCCCACGATCACGATGAGCAGCACGACGCCGATGCAACTCCACAGCAACCCGAACCAGAAGGTGCGTATCTGCCAGCGGAAGTGGGATTCCAGCCAGGTGCCTTCGACTTCTTCGCGCTTGATGTAATTGATGATGACGCCGGCGATGAAGGTGATGCCGACGAAGAACGCGGCGATCTGCAGCCCGTAGACGATTGCGGTCAACCGCTTGAGCGATTCCTCATCCGGAAGTATTTGCCCGGCAGCGGCGGGTGGCGACTGTTGCTCCACTTAGTGAGCACCGTACTGCTCAAGGAGCGTCGCCGTTGCGGTATCTTTCTTTTCCCGTGCGATCTTGAGCGCCTGTGAACTTGGAACCGCACCATGATTAAGCAGCACTTGAACCATTTGCGTATCACGGTTCATCACTGCCGCCACCAGCGGTGTAAGGCCGTCCAGGCCCGGCTTTTCCACCCACCAGCCCAGATCGAGCAACTGTTTGACTGCGTCTCTGTCGCCGCGCAGCACGGCAGTCATGACATCGTTATATTTCGGCCGGATGACACGGGACTCCGAATCAGGCGCATAAGTGACGACCGGAGGATGCTTTGGAAGCACCTCGGATGCTGAAGGCGATGCAGGCTGGCTCATTTCCGGTGTACCGGCCTTGCTGTCCATAGGCTCAAGCATCTTTACCGCATCAGGTTGTTTCACTGACTTTTTCGCCGTTTTTTCCGGCGCGGATTTCCGCGCTTCAGGCGCAGGTGTTACCGGCTCGGGAATCTGTTCAACAGTCGCCTCTGGCGCTGTGACGATCTTGCCTGGCTGCATGGCAGGAGCAGGTACCTTGGGCGCAACGACCGGAGGTTTGGGCGCTGCCGCAACAACAGGCGCCGATGCAGGTCCAGGTTCGACCGCAGTAACGGGGGGTGAAGGCTTCGGCTTTACAGCGGCCTGCATGGCTGCCTGCATTTCTTCGCCGATCTCGTTTTGCGCCGTCGGCATGATCACATAATAGAAATATGCCCCACCGCCGCCGATCGCGATGGCAAGCGCGCCCACCGCTGCGGCGACTGCTTTGAAAACATGGGATGGTGCGGTGCGCACGACAAGACACTTGGTGATCATGTCGTGCAGCGCTTGTTTGCGCCCGGTGAAAGCGGCGAGCAAATACCCGATGAACAATGGAATCGCCGAAATGATCTTCGCAAGATTGCGCAGCAGCGCGCGCAGGAACGTCAGGCGCTTGCCGTTCAGGTCGGTGACCTCAATGCCGACTACGCTTTTGCCAAACGTGGCTCGCCTGGCCGAACTTTCCATCACCGGCCAATAGAGCAGACTGATCAACAGATAGGCGATATTGCCAATCAACATGCCCATCTCGCCGGCAAAGGAAGAACCGATGCCTATGGCAATGCCGAGAATTACTAATATAGCCGTATCAATAAGATATGCGGCAGTCCTCAACCAGAATCCCGCATGAACAACGGGCGCCCCATAATTAGCGGCCATTCTGATCACCTTCCAGCAAAGTCATTCTGTACCCAGGCATGGAACCCCCCTTAGCGAGCAATCTTTTGGTAACTGAAAGCTACACGCTTGGCACATAATGGTCAACCAGCTTGATTCCATTTATTTTCAGATCGGGAAGAATCTTTTTGTGGGAGCGGCTTTAGCCGCGAAACCCAAGTACATCGCGGCTAAAGCTTCTCCTGCAATTAGTGCTGTTTCTAATGGGCGCCTCTAAAAATTCAAAATCCTAAGCCAGGCAAGGCGCGAAATAAATTTTAGCGCGCCGCATATGTTTGATATGTAAGCGTTAAAATTTATTGAGCAACGCAGCATCGCGACGGAGTTTGGATTTTTAGAGGTGCCCTAATGCGAATTGGAATTACATATCCACACATCACTTTTGATTGGAATAAGCATTATCCGGAACCCAACAAGGCATTGAGCCATGCCTTCCAGCGCCGGTATTTTTCCAACAGCGCAGGAGCATCGTGTGACTTCAATATTCGCCGGCTTTCTCTGGAGCTTGCCGGCGACATTCCAACTGCGAGTTGCGCAACGCCCTGCAGGCTGGATTCCACCTGCGACAGCCGGTACACATCGTATGGCACGCACTGGGCGATGCCCTGCTGCAAGCAAGTCAGTCCGGATAATCCGCCCGAGAGATAGACACGCTCGATAGCGGACTCGCGGTGAAAGTCCTCAAGTATCCGCGCCACGCGAAAAATCACGGACTCAAGTAATAACGCGGCGATACTGCGTTGCGGCAGGTGATCGACCGGCTGCGAGAACCGTATGCCCAGATCGTTTTTGAAATAAGGCGCGCCGATTCCGCTGGGCTCCGCGAGGCAATAAATATCGTCTATTGCCAGATCCCCGACCCGGCATTCACTCACCGGGTAAGGGGCGAGCGCGGCAGCGATGGAGTTGATCGTGCCCTCGATGGCGAAATGGGCTTGCCGAGCGCTGTCTTGATACACCAGCGTTTGCAGATATCCATCAGACCTGGCTTCCATCCTTGGCCGATAGCGTGCGACAAAACAGCCGGTGCCGAGATTAGCCAGCGCTTCCGCGCTGTCTGCACTGACGCTGGCGATCAGCGCGGCGGACTGGTCACCGGCACTGGCTTGCAGTACCAGGCCGCTGTCCAGCCGCAGGTCCATCCCCGCAGAAGATATTATCTCGGGCAGTATCTGCGCGGGTATGCCGAACAGATCACAGAGCGTGGGCGACCATTGCTGCTGCCGGATGTCCATCAGCAGCGTGCGCGCGGCCATGGATGCGTCGGTCACAAAATATTTTCCGCCGCTCCAGCGCCAGATCAAAAAAGTATCCAGTGTGCCTGCCAGCAACTCGCCGCGTTCCAGCCGCGCGCGCCATGACGGGTTCTCCTGCAGCACGACGCGCAGCTTGGGCGCGAAATAATAAGGCGTCAGCGGCAGACCGGTAAGGTTGCGAATGGATTGCTCGTGTGGGCGCAAAGCTGCACAACTGGCCGCGCCGCGATTGTCCTGCCAGGAAATAAGCGGGGTGAGCGGCTGACCGGTGGCTTGATCCCAGATCAGAAAGGACGAGCGTTGGCTGCACATGCCCAGCGTGTTGCAATCGCCTGCGTGCGCGACGCATTCGCCAAGCACGCTTTCGGCAATCGCCGCATAGTCCAGCGCATCGCTTTCATAGCGTCCATCATTGACGGTGACCTCCGGCGCATGGCGTGCAACGATGTGGTTTAGCGCACCATTTTGATCCAGCAAACCGGCCTTGATCGAGGTAGTGCCGAGGTCTAGCGCAATGGCGGAAATCATTTTAACGCAGATTATCCATTAGGGAGGGAATGCCTTTGATAGCGCAACTTGTTGCGCGATTGCTTTGGATCGCCGGACAAGTCTGGCTCCTACAGGCTTCAATCTCGGAAGCTATCGCAGCCTCATCCCAACCCATCACCGGAGCGACGATTCCGGCGATACGATGCAGCATATTTTCGTCGAGCCTGGCCATGATCAACAACGGCATGCGGCGGCGCAGCAGATCATCCAGGTGGATGACCATTTCGTTGCGCGCGCAAAACAATACATCCGCGTAAATGAATGGCAGTGCAGGCACGATGCGTTCGGCCAGGCGCGGATCGCTTTCCATGCTGCGCAATACCTCCCCTGCCCGCTTGCCGTGGCGGCGGATCAGCCACTTGGCGCTTTCCGGGTCGAGTCCGCATCGCGATGCCTGAGCAGTGACAGTTGCAGACCACTCGGAAAATTCCTCATCCGGCGCCCACGGAAACGGGCGATTTTTGGTGGCGCATGGGGTAGTTGCCCCCTTGGCTGCGCACACCGCATCGACGATCTGTGATGCGTCTTCCCGCGATGAAGTGAGTTTTCCGCCTATGGAGTAATGCACTCCGTTAGCAGCGGTTTTTAATTCCCAGTCGCGGCTGACAGATGATGGCGAGGCTTTGCCGCTGCGCTTCATGACGCGCAAACCGGCATAACTCCCGACCACATCTTTTTCTGTCCACGCGGTCTTGAGATAGTGATTGGCTTCAGCAAGAAGATAGGCGATGTCTTTTGGCTCGACAGAGACCTGGTCGAGATCGCCTTTGTAATCGGTATCGGTCGTGCCGATCAGCGTCATGCCATACCAGGGGATCATGAAAAACACCCGGCCATCCGACTTGGCGGTCAACAACAAGGCCTCGTCATTCAATACCCCATTAGTCAATGTCCCGGCCATGACCAGGTGGATGCCCTTGGTCAGCCTGCACCACTTTCGTCCCTTGTTTGATGCCGCCAGCCACAGGCCGGTGGTGTTGACGATCTGTTTGGTGCGGATCAGTGCGTCAGTGCCGGTGAGTTGATCCCGGACAGTAGCGCCATAAACCAGTCCCTTCGCTTCGTTCAATCCGGTCAGCTTGCAATAATTCACGCACACCGCGCCGGCTTCCATCGCGCCCGCGATCAATTCCAGCACCAGCCGCGCATCGTCGGTCTGCGCATCGCCATAGGTGAAGCCGCCTTTCAGACCCTCGCTTTCGAGCGCGGGAAAACGCCCGGCAAAGGCATTGCGGTCGAAGTGGCGATGCTCAATGTCCGAACCTGCCAGATTTTTTCCAGACAGCCTCGCAAGAAAATCGTACAGGGTCAAACCGGCTTTCAATCGCAGCGCGCCGATGCGGCTGTCTGTGTAAATGGGCACGCCGAAACGCAGCGGCCAGACGCGATGCGGCGCCATCGACAACAGCATCTGCCGTTCCGCCAGCGCTTTCCTGACCAGTTTGAAATCGTAAGTCTCAAGGTAACGCAAGCCGCCGTGGATCAGCTTGCTGGATGCGGAAGATGTCGCGCTGGCCCAGTCGCCCTGCTCCACGATGGCGACGCTCAAGCCGCGCAAAGCCGCGTCAAAAGCGGTCCACGCTCCATAGATGCCGCCGCCGCAGACCAGCACATCGAACTGCCGCCCCGTCAGCGAAGAAAAATCGCGTTTCATTTGTACCCCAACGCTGCTCACTAAAATTCCGTTCGCCCTGTCGAAGGGCTATGTATGAGAGGCTGGCGGTTCGACAGGCTCACACCCACTGGGTGCAAGAACCTCTGCGAGGCCACGAACGGATTAATTCCGCGTTTCCCTAATGGATTTTTTGGGTTCATCTATCTCTCATCTGCAAAGCCTTCTGCGGCACATCACTGATGAGAATATCCACACCAGAATCCAGCGCCCTGCTGATCTCCTTATCGCTGTTGCAGGTGTAAACCGCGATGCATTTATCGTGATCGCGCAGCAGCGCAACCATCGCATCGTCAAGGGATTCTATCGGCAGGCATAGCCCATGCAGAAAAGGGTGCATAGCCAGAACCTGTTTAGCTTCTTCAAACGTCTGGTAGGTCTCGAAGTTGTAGATCAGCGGAAAACCCGGCGCGCACTGATGGGCATAGACCAGGCTGTCGAGATTGAACGAGGAAACCATAATGGCATCGTCATGCACTGCACCGACCATCGCCAGGGTTTGCCGTACTTTTATCTCATGGCGGGAAGTTTGCTCCCAGTCGCGGTTTTTTATTTCGATCACCATGCGGCAACGCTTGCGATAGGAATCCAGAAACGCCTGCAAGGTCATGATGCCTTCTTTGCCCACAGCAGAAAAATGCCCGGCAAAATTCATCGCCTGCAACTCGGCAAGATCGAAATCATCGATGTGTTTGCCCGGCAGACCGAGCCTACCGAGGAACCGGTCATGCCACAGGACGGCAACTTCATCGCGAGTGAGCTGCACATCCGTTTCCATGCCGTCGATGGCATAGTTCAGCGCCTTGTCGAAGGCGGAGCGGGTGTTTTCCGGCGCCTCCTTGTTGGCGCCGCGGTGGGCGAATATCAGGGATTGTTTGGCGCGATTCATGTCCGGATTGTACCGAATTCGCTACGGCCTTGATGCAGTTTAACCCCCCTCAGCCGGACAAGCCGGATCCAAAAATCGGAAGTCGACTTCTCATTGGATTGAACGCAGTTTTGCAGGAGCGCAATTTATTGCGCTCCTACAGCTTGCCGTGTAATTTACTTCCCTCAGCCCGCCGAGGCGTCATTCAACCGGAAAACCCTTGGCCTTCCATTCTGGGATTCCGCCGCGCAGCCAGTAGACGTTCTTGTACCCGGCCTTTATAGCCGCCCTGGCGGACTTGTAGCTTTTCCAGCATTCCCCCGCGTTGCAATACATAATCATGGGCGTGTTCTTGTCGGCGGGAAGCAGGCTGAGATCGAATCTGTCGACGGCGGGATCGTAGTTGAGGGACTTCCCGCTTTTTTCCTTGTAGGGGACACTGACCGCACCCTTGATGCGTTCCTCGACATATTCATTGGCGACGCGGGTATCGACAATCAATGTCCCTTTCTCGACCATTGCCTTGGCCTTCTCGGCCGTCACCACCGTCGCTCCGGGGAGGGATTCGGGAGTTTGCGGCCCGGCCAGGGCAAGGGACGGCAGCGCAAGAACGATCATTCCGAGAAAACCGCAGAGAGTCTTTCTGATGTCAACAATCATGACTGATAACCTCCTTAAACCCAGAAATCCAATAGGGCGAAATACCTTTGCGGGAGCGGCCTTCAGCCGCGATTGCCGCGCCATCCACTGTTGCAATCTGCCGCGGCTAAAGCCGCTTTGGCGAAAGACGTTGCATCGGTGCGTTCACAGGATGCATAACCCCGGTTCGCCCGCTTGGCCGGAGATGGCCTTGCAGGGGAGAATCACGTCCGGCCGGCCGAGATGGTAACCCTGGCCGTAGTCCACGCCGAATTCGGCGAGCAGCTTGAAACTTTTCTCGTTTTCCACGAACTCGGCCACAGTCTGCTTGCCGAGCGCGTGGGCGATTTCGCTCATGGCCCGCACCATGGCCTGGTCCACCGGGCTCGTATCCAGATTCTTCACGAACCGCCCATCGATCTTGATGGTGTCCACCGGCAGATCCTGCAGGTAGGCGAATGACGACATGCCGCTGCCGAAATCG
>Ga0154718_1161_pt5 | contig 11049 bp, 12 predicted proteins | sample Rifle2008BG16ft_FD_105726 | JGI IMG/M metagenome (GOLD analysis project Ga0154718, IMG submission 105726) | Betaproteobacteria bacterium RBG_16_56_24
GTGGCAAAGTCACCCTCAGTGGCACCGTCGCAACCGGTGCGCCGGTCACCAATGCCACCATCACCATTAAAGGGGCAAACGGCAGCACAGCGACAGCCACTACCGACACGTTGGGTCAATACACCTCCCCCGATGTATCCGCCCTCACCGCGCCCTACTTGCTGAAAGTGACCACTGCGGCTGCGGTTGACCTGTATAGCGTGGGCAATGCGGCGGGCACGGTCAACATCCACCCGTTCACAGATCTGATCATAAGGAACTGGTACAAGGTGCAGAGCTCCGATGTCGAGACCGATTTTAGCGGAACCAGCGCCCTTGTAAAAGTCCCGACGGCTACAGAGATAAATACCATAGAGGCCGTGATAAGGAACATCCTGTTCACCTCTCTAACGAACGAGGGGGTAACGGCATCAAACTTTAACCTCCTGACCTCAACTTTTAATGCAAACCACACCGGCTTTGACAAGGTCCTTGACAACACCAATGTGGCCGTCAGCACAACCGGGGCCGTCACCGTTACCGCTACCGATCCGAATACCGGCATCTCCGGGACTATGGTTTCTGCGAACTTGACAACCAACCTGGCAACAGCGGATACCACAAAGCCAACCGACCCAACCGGACTTTCCGCTATACCCGCCGGCGCGGCTTCCATCGTGCTGGTGTGGAATGCATCCACAGACAATGTAGGCGTTGCCGGATACAACATCTACCGGGGCACAACAAAGGTCGGAACATCCCCCTACCCTGTCTATAGCGATGCAGGCCTGACATCATCCACCAGTTATTGCTATCAGGTAGAGACATTTGACGGGGCGGGTAATGTGTCGGCCAAGAGCCCGGCGACAGCGACAACAACCTGCGCCACAACACTGGCAGCGGCAGACGCAACCGCACCTTCTGCACCAACCAGTCTTATTGCGACTGTCGCATCTGCAAGCCAGATCAACCTCTCCTGGACGGCATCAACCAGCACAGATGTTGCCGGTTATGCCGTCTATCGCGGCGGGATCAAGGTTGCTGCGGTCAACGGGACAAGTTACAGCGACACGGGTCTTTCCTCGGGCACCCTGTATTCCTACACAGTAAAGGCGTTGGACGGCGCGTTGAATCTTTCTGTTGCCAGCAATGCGGCATCGGCAACGCCGGCAGCTCCAACTGTTGATGTGACAGGAACATGGACGACCTACATGAGCGGCACAATCTTTAGCGGCGAGGACGGTACAGGGCAGACTACTTGGCTGACGCTTGACCTTGCTCAGTCAGGTTCAACCGTGTCAGGCAGCTGGAGTTATCTCGACACGCTGGCCAGAAGCGGTACTATAGCCATAAGCTCCGCAACTATTAGCAGCAACATCCTGACTTTCTATTCCACAGAACCTGATACGGCTTGCGCATCAAGGACGATGACGTGGGCTGCCACTGTAACCAGTACTGCACCCGGGAGTCAGTTGATTGTTGCCAATACAGCCCCAGCTTCAGGCACCTGCGTAGCCATGAATGGTTTATTAACATTCACAAAACAGTAATAACATTCACAAAACAGGCAGGCACAGCCTTCCCGATAGCCAATACCGCAGGACGCGAGGTAAGCATGGGGGCGGCTTTTGACGGCACGAATTTCCTAGTAGGCATAAAGGGTGACGCTACCGCCGCCCAAAGCATCACGGCACAGTTCGTTTCAAAGACAGGTGCGCTGGTAGGCTCACGAATAACGGTTCCAGGTTTTTTGGGTGGCGCTCCCCAAGTTGCCTTTGACGGCACCAATTACCTGATGGCCTGGGGTGCCGACACTGTCAACAACGTTAGTATTAATGGCAGTAATGATATTTACGGTCAGTTGATCGATCAATCTGGAAACAAAGTGGGCACACCCTTCAATATCAGCAATCAGGCAGGACGTGAAGACTTTAGTGGATTGAATGACGTGATCTTTGATGGGGTGAATTATTTCGTTGTATGGGGCAGCGCTCCCACAACAGATGGTTGTAACGATGAATGTGGGCAGTTTGTGAAGCCAGATGGTACGTTGTTGGGAAGCCCCATTAAGCTGAATACTGCACCCTGCGGCGGAGGCGCGGAGACGCTAAGTTTTGACGGTACCAGACCACAGGGTCAGCATCACATTAGCTTTCGCCGCCTCAAAATCAAGCAATACACTCAATTACCGTTTCATGCACGATGACAAGTTTATGCGTAGCACTGAGCTCGTCAAGTTGCGGCCAAACGCGCTGCAAGAAAATGAACAAGTCACGCAGGCGCATGTTGCCGATGCGCAAATGAATTACTTTGGGTGGCGGATCAGACAGCATGATCCAATCCGAGAAGTCGGCATCCTTGCTGACGATAATCAAATCATGTTCTTTTGCGTATTGCCAAATTGCGGCATCGGCCATGTCGTCGCGCAGGTCATAAACATGTAGGTAGTCTTCGCCATGCCACAACTCAAAACGGTAGGGCAGATTAGCGTCAATCAAAAAACGAGCCATTAAGCTACTTTTGCGAGATCGTAACGTTGGCTCATCACATCGGTGGCAAAACGTAGGCAGGCGCGAATATCTTCTGCGTCCAGGCTGGGGTATTGCTCCAATATCTCGTCTGCGCTATCCCCCTCGCTCAGAAAACCCAATACGGTTTGCACGGCAATGCGCTTGCCACGAAGTGTGGGTTTGCCATTGCAGATGGCAGGATCAATGGTAATGCGGCCTTCAGAGTAATTTGGATGAGACATGGTTAATTCCTTTCTGTAGCGACAGCCGAAATCGTGATGGCGCGCAAAGTATAACCCGACGAAGCAAGTCTTGCTATTGATTGACTTGTCTTGTCGTAAAACTCAAATAGTTCAACACCGAACCCCATAAACACACAGCAGGAACAGGGTCTACCATTGAAATTGCAGAAGACACCCGCCGGTAAGAAGCGTATCGTGGAATTACGTCCGTATCTGGATCAAGCTATGCCCAGTCATTTCCGCCGGTTGTGGCAAGCCAGGACTGTCATGACGGACTTCCCCTTCTATAAAATGGCAATGCACCGCGTCACGCACTTGCTGATGCAGACTTTCCACATTATCTGCTTCAGTGAATATGGACTCGCCCAATGCGCGTGCCGTCAACCCGCCTTCCGGGGCTTCTTCAACGATAAACAGAATCTCGTTCATATTCATCCTTTCTGAAATGACGCGTTGCACATTCTATCATTTTCCGCTGTCACGGAATCGCCACCGCCTCAACCAATTCCCGCACCAGAGCGTCACTATTCTGTTTCGCATATTCGCCGACCACCTGCAATCGGTGGCTGACCACGCCGGGCAATACCACTTGCACATCTTCGGGGATCACGGCGTCGCGCTCATCCAGCAATGCCCATGCGCGTGCGGCTGACAACAGCGCGAGTCCGGCGCGCGGGCTGAGACCGTGCGTGTAGCGCGCCGCTTCGCGCGTATAGCGCAGGATGGCCTGCACGTAATCGAGCAGCGCAGGAGAGACGAACACATCCCTGGCGTTTCTTTGCAGAGCAAGCAATTCGCTGCTTTCCATTTGCGGACTGAGCCTGGCGATGATTTCCCGCCGGTCAACGCCGGACAGCAGGCCGCGTTCCGCGTGCGCGTCGGGATAGCCCATCTGGATGCGCATCAGAAAGCGGTCGAGTTGCGATTCCGGCAGCGCGAACGTGCCGGCCTGATACGACGGATTTTGCGTGGCGATAACGAAGAACGGGTCGGGCAATGCGCGCGTCGTGCCTTCGATAGTGACTTGCTGTTCCTCCATCGCTTCCAGCAACGCGCTTTGCGCCTTGGGCGTGGCGCGATTGATTTCGTCAGCCAGGATCATCTGCGCGAAGATCGGCCCGGGATGGAACTCAAAATTGCCGGCTCTTGCATCGGTGCCGGGGCGCTGGTACACCGACACACCGAGGATGTCTGCGGGCAACAGGTCGCTGGTGAACTGGATGCGCTGGAACTGCAAGCCCAGCGTGCGCGCCAGAACATGAGCCAGCGTGGTCTTGCCGACGCCGGGCAGGTCTTCGATGAGCAAATGACCGCGCGCCAGCAGGCAAGTGAGTGCCAGGCGGATCTGCTGCGGCTTGCCGAGAATGATCTGTTCGGCCTGTTTGATGACGTTGTTCAGGTTCTGGCTCATGGTTCTTTACTGGGGAGTAGTGAGTGGGAAGTAGGCAGTAGGAGGAGGTGATGGTTTACCCACTTCCCACTTCCCACTCCCCGGTTTATCACAACAAAATCGCCGCAACCACCCTGCGATCCTCGGCGACCAGTATATTGTATGTGCGGCAGGCTGCGGGGGTGGTCATGCACTCCACACCGATGCCCGCATCGGTCAGCGCGCGATACAGGCGCGGATGCGGGAATCGTTGCTGCGCGCCGGTGCCTAGCAGCAACACCTCCGGTTCGAGGGCAAGGAAATAGGTAAAATGCGCCTCGTTCAACTCGCCGAAGCCGGCGGCAGCCCAGTCGCTGCGCACTTCTCCGGCCAGCACCGCGATGCTGTGATCATAACGTTCACCGCTGACCACGACGTAATCTTCACCGTGGGCGGTGAACAGTCTGGTATCGCCGGAATTGGCCAGATGCAATTTCAAAATAACCTCGTTTGTGCGGCAGATTGTCGGGAGTTTAGGGGGTTGGCGCATGGCGCGTCAAACGTCAACCTTCAGACTCATTTTGTTCTGGATGAGACTTTTGCTACTTTTCGATGGCATGGCTATAGTTGACGTGTCAGAATTACCCATCTCCAGCCGTAAGTTTGCCAGTCAAGTTTACCCGGGCTGGCGCCATGGGTAACAGCGCTGGAAACGATTGTGGATAACTTGATGAGGACATGGACCGGATATGAAATTCTTTAATGACCTGGCAGATTTCAGCATCGCCGAAATCAAAGAGCTTATTGCGCTTGCCCGCAGACTGGAAGACAAACCTGAACCGCGGGCGCTTGAGGGTAAAGTGCTGTCATTGCTGTTCCTGAGCCCGTCATTGCGGACGCTGATCTCGTTCCAGTCGGCGATGGCGCGAATGGGCGGCGGAACTTTTGTCATTTCGCCGGAAATGTCAATTCACGGGCTTGAATCCCGTTCGGGTATCGTCATGGACGGTGTCGCAGCCGAGCATATCCGCGAGGCGGTGCCGGTGATCGCGTCCTACGGCGATGCAATCGGTATTCGCGCGTTTGCGAAAAGAGAAAATCTCGAAGATGATCTTAATGATCGCGAATTTCGCGAGTTGACATCGCTGGCCGGCAAGCCATACATCAACATGGAATCGGCAATCAATCACCCTTGCCAGAGCCTTGCCGACTGGAAAACCCTTGATGATCTGGAAGTGCCTGCCAGCGGCGGGAAATTAGTGCTGTCCTGGACCTGGCATCCGAGACCACTGCCGTTCGCAGTGCCGGCGGCAACGGTGCATATGGCTGCCTTGCGCGGAATGAATGTTACGGTGCTGAGGCCGGAGGGCTTTGAGCTGCCGGATGCCATTATGGACAAGGCGCGGCAGGCAGCGGCGCTAAGCGGCGGTTCTGTGACGGAGACAAACGATCGTTCCGGCGCGATGCAGGGAAGCCATGTCATATACGCCAATTCCTGGGCGTCTGCGCGTCATTATGGCAACAAGCGCGCCGAAGACGAGATCAAGCCCGAGATGGGGGACTGGTGCGTAGACGAACCCTGGTTCAAAAATGCGGTCAGTGACTGCCGCTTCATGCACTGTATGCCGGTACGCAGAGGTGTTTCCGTCACGGATGGCATACTTGACGGGCCGCGCAGCGTCGTTGTCGCCGAGGCGCGCAACCGCATGCTGGTACAGATGGCGCTGCTGCACCGGATGTTATCAAATTCATAGCGCGCGCCACGCTCGCCGGTTAGCCTTGGCTGAAAAAATTTCCCGCCGGAAAATCTGGCGCAAACGCGCCTTTCACCTGCTGCTGTTCATGGTCCTTATTGCAGGCATACGCACATGGCAACAGCGCGACATGGTCAGCGGCGCCGCGCCGCTGCTGCAAGGCGCCCTGCTCAGCGGCAGCGCATACGCCCTGCCGGCCAGGCCCGCGCAACCCGTACTGGTGCACTTCTGGGCGACATGGTGTCCGGTCTGCCGCGCCGAACAGGGCACCATCGCAGCCATCGCGCAGGATCGCCCGGACACCATTACCGTGGCGATGCAAAGCGGCAGCGACGCTGAAGTTGCCATGCATCTCGCTGAGCAAGGCTTGCGCTTCCCGGTGCTGAACGACCCCGATGGCCGCCTCTCTTCAGCATGGGGGGTTCACGCCGTACCCGCAAGTTTCATCATCGGCCCGGACGGTCAGATACGCTTCATAGAAGTTGGCTACACCACCGCGCTCGGACTGCGGTTCAGGTTGTGGCTGGCAGGGGTGGCAGGCCTGAGTTGATCCGGCTTTGCTGCCCGGCTACAGCGGACGATCAGAGGTGCAATTTCCTGCCGCATCCGGCAAGGGCACTACGGTGATTGATGAGTTGTCTATTTTGTAACTGCAGGGAGGCTTGGCATCCGGCAAATGAGCTACGCTGACTGAGGTGCGGTTTGCGACACTCGGGTGCCGGATTCTGACTTTCGCAGATGGCGTGCGCAGTTCCACCGGGTAAGTGATGTCCTGATCGCTCCACCCCATCCACAGGTATTCAGGCAAGTAACGGACAAAGCGGTAGCGCGGGGCGGGATCGAGTTCCTGTTTCAGTCTGCCGGTGTTTTCCCGGTAACCCTGCCGCGAGATCTTTATCCCTTCTTCTATACCTGCCGCCGCAACGATCAATCCCAGTTTGACCGCATCCGCTGAATTGCCGAAATGAATGACGGCTGCGCCCAGCGCCGTGCCGCCTATTCCTATGGCCAGACCGACGCCGCTGGTAACGGCGATCCCGGTGCCGGCCAGCGCGCCGCTGACCGCAGCTTTTCCGCCGTATGCAGAATCCAGGATCATCTCGTGCAGTTCGCTCTCGCGCGCCAGGTGACGCTCATACCACTTGCCGGCGTCTGGCGAGAGATGCGTCTCGATTGCAATGCCGCGCTGATCGGTAATGGTGAGCGGACTCTTGCGCCCTTGCAGCCTGAAGCTGATCTTGCGCTCCGAGCGCAAAGGGTTGACCGCCAATTCGGGATTCCACACCGGCTCCGGACCCGGTCCGCCCAGCACCAGAAACAAATGTGACGGCGGCTGGCTGCGCTCCGCCAATTCCTTTGCCCATGCAAGGCTGTTGTCCAGGAGCCATGCAGCGCGCAAGTCCACCTGCGCCTCATGCCACTCGCCGCACATCGCCCACAATCCGGCCAGAAACAGGCGCATCGCCGGATCGTCGAAGTGTCCCGCCGGGCTCCACGGCAGCGACAGCAGGCTGCCGGCGAGGCGCGCCTCCACGCAGGCCTCTGCATATTTCCCTTGCAGCGAGTATCCCCAGCTCAACAGGAAATGCAGCCAGATCACCTCGTGCTCGGAGGCGTAATAGTCCTCGGGCATCTGCACATAGAAGAAATTCCGCGCCTCGCGCGAGACGTGATAGCGCACCCGCTTCTCCAGCGTTTCCGCCTGCTGTTGCAGTCCCTTGATCTGCGGCTTGCCCTGGATCAGGGAAAGATAACCCTGCTCCATCGTGGTGATGAAAGCGCCGCTCTCTGCCGCGCGCGGAAAATCCAGCAACGCCTCTCCGGCATCGCCCCGCAAAAAATCCTGCCGGCTGTTCTGATAGTCCTGCATGGTGAGCAGGCTGTTCTGGCTGCATCCCGAACCCAGCAGCGCCAGCACCAGCAAGCAATGGGCATGAAAGAGGCTCAGCTTCGCTTTATGTTTTTGTATTTGCGTCTCCCGATCAAAATCAAAAGTGTGTTTTGTTGCCGCCCATCTGATCCGATTCTATACATAGCAACACTGAAATGGCGGGTGTGACCCGCCCTACAATCGTTCAATTTCAGTCATGGCATTTGCTGTGCGGGCGCAGCGCAGGTAAAATCGCGGCCTTTACTGCCTTGCGCCGGATTCTATCGTGAAACCAATTTTAAAATCGACCAAGCTATCCAACGTGTGCTACGACATACGCGGCCCGGTGATGGAACGCGCCAAGCAGATGGAGGAGGAAGGCCATCGCATCATCAAGCTGAACATCGGCAATCTCGCGCCGTTCGGTTTCGAAGCGCCCGAAGAGATCCAGCAGGATGTGATACTCAATCTGCCCAGCGCCTCCGGATATTCCGATTCCAAGGGGCTGTTCGCGGCGCGCAAGGCGATCATGCATTACTGCCAGTCCAGGAATATTTCAGGTGTGGAGCTGGAAGATATCTACATCGGCAACGGCGCATCTGAACTGATCGTGATGGCGATGCAGGGGTTGATCAACGATGGCGACGAAGTGCTGATCCCCACCCCGGACTACCCGTTGTGGACGGCTGCGGTCACGCTGGCTGGCGGCAAGCCGCGCCACTATATCTGCGACGAGCAGAACGAGTGGATGCCTGATCTCGCCGACATGCGCAGCAAGATCACGTCGAAAACGCGCGCCATCGTCATCATCAATCCGAACAATCCGACCGGCGCGCTGTATTCGGACGAGTTGCTGCGCGAAGTGGTCAAGATCGCGCGCGAACATGAACTGATAATTTTCGCCGACGAGATCTACGACAAGATGCTGTACGACGGCGCGACGCACACGTCAATCGCTTCGCTGGCCGGTGACGTGCTGTTCGTCACGCTGAACGGCTTGTCGAAGAATTACCGCGCCTGCGGTTATCGCGCCGGCTGGATGGTGGTGTCGGGCGAGAAGAAGCACGCGCAGGATTACATCAACGGCCTGACGATACTGGCGTCGATGCGGCTGTGTTCCAACGTGCCCGGCCAGTATGCGATACAGACCGCGCTGGGCGGTTATCAGAGCATCAATGATCTGGTCGCGCCGGCCGGACGGCTGTGCAAGCAGCGCGATCTGGCTTACAAGCTGCTCACCGCGATCCCCGGCGTGACCTGCGTCAAGCCCAAGGCCGCGCTGTATCTGTTCCCGCGCCTCGACCCGAAGATCTACCCGATCAAGGACGACCAGAAATTCATCCTGGAATTGCTGGAAGCCGAGAAGGTGCTGGTGGTGCAGGGCACCGGTTTCAACTGGATACACCCGGATCATTTCCGCGTGGTGTTCCTGCCCAATGCGGATGACCTGACGGAAGCCATAGGGCGCATCGCGCGCTTTTTGGAAAATTACCGCAAGAAACACGGCACGAATTAGAGGGTAGGGTGGGCACGTATTTTGTGCCCACGCGGATAACCGGTGGGCACAAAATACGTGCCCACCCTACAAAAAGGCATCAAATGAAACCAATCAACGTAGGCTTGCTGGGCATCGGCACTGTAGGCGGCGGCACTTTCACCGTGTTGCAGCGCAACGCGGAAGAGATCACCCGCCGCGCGGGACGTCCGATACGCATCACCGTGGTGGCGGACAAGAATGTGGAGCTGGCGAAAAAAGTAACGGGGGGCAAGTGCCGTCTCACCGATGATGCGTTCTCGGTAGTGAGCGACCCGGAAGTGGATATCGTCATCGAACTGATCGGCGGTTGCGGCGTGGCGAAAGAGCTGGTGCTGAAAGCAATCGCGAACGGCAAGCATGTGGTCACCGCGAACAAGGCGCTGCTCGCCACGCACGGCAACGAGATATTCAAGGCCGCGCAGGACAAGGGCGTGATGGTCGCGTTCGAGGCGGCGGTGGCGGGCGGCATCCCGATCATCAAGGCGCTGCGCGAAGGCCTGAGCGCGAACCGCATCGAATGGATCGCCGGGATAATAAATGGCACCACCAATTTCATCCTGTCCGAGATGCGCGACAAGGGACTCTCCTTCGACACCGTGCTGAAAGAGGCGCAGCGTCTCGGCTACGCCGAGGCCGACCCGACCTTCGACATCGAAGGCGTGGACGCCGCGCACAAGATCACCATTCTTTCTGCATTAGCGTTCGGCATCCCGATGCAGTTCGACAAGGCATACATCGAAGGAATCTCCAGGCTGGATGCGACCGACATCAAATACGCCGAGCAACTCGGCTACCGCATCAAGCTGCTGGGCATCACCAGGCGCACGCCGGAAGGTGTCGAGCTGCGCGTGCACCCGACCCTGATTCCATCAAAACGCCTGATCGCCAATGTGGAAGGCGCGATGAACGCGGTGCTGGTGCAGGGCGACGCGGTCGGTGCGACGCTGTATTACGGCAAGGGCGCGGGCGCGGAGCCCACCGCCAGCGCGGTGATCGCCGACCTGGTGGACGTCACGCGCATGCACACCGCCGACCCGGAGCACCGCGTGCCGCATCTGGCATTCCAGCCGAACGCGATGGCCGACCTGAAGATATTGCCGATGGACGAAGTGCAGACCAGCTACTACCTGCGCCTGCGCGTGCAGGACAAGCCGGGCGTGCTGGCCGATATTACCCGCATCCTCGCCGATGAGCAGATTTCGATAGACGCCGTGATCCAGAAAGAACCAGGCGAAGGCGAAGACCAGACCGACCTGATCATGCTCACCCACCTGACGCGCGAGAAGCGCATCAATGCCGCGATCGCGAAGATTGAAAAGCTGCCGGTGGTGGCGGGCAAGGTGACCAGGCTGCGGCTGGAAGAGCTGGGGAAATAGTTAAAAATAGGTGTGAGAGTGATTCTTGGTTCGGTGCGGAAGTAGTCCTAATATTAAGTTCTAATTTGAGTGTTTGTATTATTGAGGAGGGGTCATGGGACTATTTGATTTTACGAAAAGCATCATGGGTGTTTCTAATGATAATCAGCATCATAATTTTTCCTTAAAAGAATATGGTGTTGCATCTGCTCAGTGGTCTGCGATGCATAGTCAAATGCTTATTGATTCCATTCTTCAGCTTCCTAAAATGCCTCGCGAGGATGGCACGTCACTAATAGCTGAAATTGAAAAATACCCCAAGGTGGCAGATATGGTTTTCATTGGACTTTATGTGGCTACCTACCTTGTGTATGCAATAAAGGGCACCTCTAAAAATTCGTTTTCCAATCTGGATTTCATCCGCAAGCTAAAC
>Ga0154718_1130_pt1 | contig 10907 bp, 11 predicted proteins | sample Rifle2008BG16ft_FD_105726 | JGI IMG/M metagenome (GOLD analysis project Ga0154718, IMG submission 105726) | Betaproteobacteria bacterium RBG_16_56_24
CTTGTAGCAGGTGTCGGCGGAGTCGCCGCCGCCGTTATAGAAGAAGTAGCCGATGTTGTGCGCCTTGAAGACTTCGATCAGGCGCTCGTATTCGCGCTTGTTGGCTTCCAGGCTCTTGAGTTTGTAGCGGCAGGAACCGAATGCGCCGGAGGGCGTGTAACGCAGGGAGGAGATGGCTTTGGCAGATTCCTTGGTGGTGTCGATCAGCTCTTCGGTCAGCGCGCCGATGATGCCGTTGCGGCCGGCATACACCTTGCCGATTTTATCCTTGTGTTTGCGTGCGGCCTCGATCACGCCACAGGCAGTGGCATTGATGACTGCGGTGACACCGCCGGATTGCGCGTAAAAGGCATTCTTTTTCGACATAAATTTTCTCCCGGATTTTTCAATATTGTTGGTGAATATCTTGCTTCGCTCTGCATGATTCCTGTGATCTCAAGGGTTGAATCTTACGATATTTTCAGGGGCAGAGTGAAGTAAAGCATCCGCTCCGCCATATATCCCGGCAGGATGAGTTGGCTCCGTGATTGCAGGCTGTACCGCCGGCGATAACTCCATCCTGTGTCAGGATATTCGGATCAGATAATCGCGAAATCTTTGCGCAGCATCGGACGGACATTGCACGGCATCATGGATAAGGCCGTATAAAGGATAAGGCGCGGTGTCGAACAGGCTGAATTTCTCCACCATCTTGAGCGTATGTACGCCTTCCCCGCTGATGTCTTCCGTCTCGCCTCTGGCAAGTTTGCGCCCCAGTTCATGATGATGAGATCCGGGGCTTGTTGCGGTGGTGATCAGATCACCCAGTCCGGCAAGATGCAAGGGCGCGGCCGGCTTTCCGCCCATCCGGGCCACGATGGCACGCAGCTCGGCCAATGCGGTTACCGTTAAATATCCCCGCATGTTGTCGCCGAGATGAAGTTCATCTGCCATGCCGAAAGCGATGGCATAGACGTTCTTGAGAATGGCAGACCAGGAGACGCCCGCAATATCATTGCTGTGCCTGATATGCAGCCTGGTGCCATTGAACAGATTCGCCACCCTGCGGTATATCGAGATATTCGAGCATCCCAATTCGGCGAAGGCGTATCTGTCCGCGCGAATTTCTTCCGAGATCATCGGCCCATAGAGTAAACCATATGGCTGTCTGCCATTGAAAGTCTGCTCATATATTTGCGCCGGTGTCCGGCCTTGCTCATCAAGCCCCTTGGCGATGCTGAGGCAGATGCAATGTTTTTTCAGGTGAGGTGCCAGTCTTTCAAGCAGTTCCTGATGGGGAGCGGCCGGCACGCAGAGCAGCACGAAATCGGCCAGACCGGCTTCCTGCTCGACATCTATGGGTGGCAGGCCTGCCACAGGCCGGGAATCATGGATGGCCGGCTGAAGATTGCACAACAGATGCTCCATGGCATGTCCCATCTCGCCATAACCTGCGATCAATACACGTGATGGTTTCCGCTTCATGGAAAATCAGGGGCTGTATGCGCTATCTGAGCAGGAAAAAAAGGGCGGGAATCCCCGCCCTTTCTTATTTCTTTCATCAGTCCGGCCTAAAGCAGCGGGACTATCATCAGCGCAACGATGTTGATGATCTTGATCAGCGGGTTGACCGCAGGGCCGGCGGTGTCCTTGTAAGGGTCGCCAACGGTGTCGCCGGTGACGGCGGCCTTGTGCGCATCCGAACCTTTGCCGCCGTAGTTGCCTTTTTCGATGTATTTCTTGGCGTTATCCCATGCGCCACCGCCGGTGGTCATGGAGATCGCCACGAAGATGCCGGTGACGATGGTGCCGACCAGCACGCCGCCCAGCGCCTGCGCGCCGAGAGTCAAGCCGACGACCACCGGAACCGCGACGGGCAGCAGCGAGGGAACGATCATTTCCTTGATCGCGGCCTTGGTCAGCATGTCCACGCAAGTACCGTATTCCGGCTTGCCGGTGCCTTCCATAATGCCGGGGATTTCCTTGAACTGGCGGCGCACTTCGACCACCACCGAACCGGCGGCGCGACCGACCGCTTCCATGCCCATGGCGGCGAACAGATAAGGCACCATGCCGCCGATGAAGAGGCCGATGATAACCATGTGATTGGACAGGTCAAAGGTCAACCCAGGGTGATTTGCGGAAAGCGCATGGGTGTAGTCGGCGAACAGAACCAATGCAGCCAGGCCAGCGGAACCGATGGCATAGCCCTTGGTTACGGCTTTGGTGGTATTTCCCACGGCATCGAGCGGGTCGGTGATGTTGCGGATGGACTCAGGCAACCCGGCCATTTCGGCGATACCACCGGCGTTGTCGGTAATAGGGCCGTAGGCGTCAATCGCAACGATAATGCCGGCCATGGACAGCATCGCGGTCGCGGCAATGGCGATCCCGTAGAGTCCCGCAAAAGCATAGGCGCCATAAATGGACAGACACACGGCGAGCACCGGCGCGGCGGTGGATTTCATCGAAACGCCGAGGCCGGCTATTACGTTAGTGCCGTGGCCGGTGGTGGAAGCTTCGGCAATATGGCGCACCGGACTGTACTCGGTCGCGGTGTAGTACTCGGTGATCCACACCAGTGCGGCAGTCAGGAGCAGACCGATGACAGCGGAACCATAAAGCGCGCCGACACTGTAGACCCCGTTATTACCCATCATTATGGAGGTGATTGGATAAAAGGCGATTAGCGCCAGCACGGCAGAAACCGCCAGGCCGCGATACAGGGCGTTCATGATCTTGCCGCCCTCACGCGCCTTGACGAAGAAAGAGCCGACGATGGAGGCGATGATCGAGAAGCCGCCCATCACCAGCGGATAAATGACCGCATTCGGACCGGCATTAGTCATCAACAACCCGCCCAGCAACATGGTGGCGATGATGGTCACGGCATAGGTCTCGAACAGATCGGCGGCCATGCCGGCGCAGTCGCCGACGTTGTCACCGACGTTGTCGGCAATCACCGCCGGGTTGCGCGGGTCGTCCTCGGGGATGCCGGCTTCGACTTTGCCCACCAGGTCGGCGCCGACGTCGGCGCCCTTGGTGAAGATGCCGCCGCCAAGGCGGGCGAAGATGGAAATCAGCGAACCGCCGAAGGCCAGACCGACCAGAGCATGAGTTGCTTCGGTTGCGGTGGAGCCCATCATTATGGTGAGGAAAGCGTAATAGCCCGCCACGCCGAGGAGTCCCAGGCCAACCACCAGCATGCCAGTGATCGCGCCACCCTTGAATGCCACGTTCAGAGCGGCGTTGAGGCCATCCTTGGCGGCTTCCGTGGTGCGCACGTTGGCGCGTACCGATACGTTCATACCGATATAGCCGGTCAATCCCGACAGTATCGCCCCGATGGCAAAGCCGACGGCGGTTGGCCATTTCAGAGCGACAAGAATAACGACAAACAGAATTGCACCGACCATGCCTATGGTGGTGTACTGCCGATTCAGGTAGGCCGATGCGCCCTCCTGTACTGCGGCGGCAATCTCGCGCATCCGATCGCTGCCGGTTGGTTTACCCACAATCCATTTGATGGAAAATATGCCATAAAAAATCGCCAACATGGCGCATAACAATGCAAAGATCAGACCACCCGACATGATACCTCCCTATTTATATATAAATAAATCAGCCAACCGCCCCAGCATCCAATATACATGGCACCCAAAATGCACGCGAGAGCATCCAGAAACAACTACAGTATGTAAGGATACTTCGAATTCTGGATAGGCACCGTGCATTTGTTGGTTATAGCGATATACCACTAGTGAGCTATAGTATCATGCACTTATGGGTTATATTGGATGCAGTCCGAAGGTGTAGCGCGCCATAAGTTTCACATAGTGCGCGGTGTTGCTCTCCCCCTTTGCAAAAGGGGATGCTTCGTTACAGCCAGCTTACGTCTCAATGAAGGGCGCCTCTAAAAATTCAAAATCCTAAGCCAGGCAAGGCGCGAAATAAATTTTAGCGCGCCGCATATGTTTGATATGTAAGCGTTAAAATTTATTGAGCAACGCAGCATCGCGACGGAGTTTGGATTTATAGAGGCGCCCTGAACTATCTGGGTTAATGCGGCCGTACCTGCCGCAGCGATCTGCCCGTCCTGGAACGAGCGCACACCGCTGATTCCCAGGCCACCTATGACCACGCCATCAATCCGCAGCGGCACACCGCCTTCGGCAGGAATCACGCCGGGCAGTGCGAGGTGTATCAATCGTCCGCTCATCACCGCTTCTTCAGAGGCCTTGGTCGGGCGCTGGAACGCAACTGCCGCTCGGGCCTTTTGGACCGCAGTTTCCACGCTGCCAAACTGGGTGTCGTGACTGCGCTGCAAATATAGCAGATGGCCGCCATCGTCCACCACGGCAATGACCACGCGCCAATGATTCTGCAGTGCCTCGGCTTCGGCTGCTGCGGCGATGCTCTTGGCGTTATCCAGAGTGAGAATCGGCTTACTGTACATGCTTGATGACAAAAGTCATTTCAACGCGGCGAATACCTTGTCGCGGATGGCTTCCACGCTGCCCACACCGGGAATTTTGATGCATTCCGGCGCGTGTGCTCCGCCGGACTTGGACCAGGAAGAATAGTAATTCACCAGCGGTTTGGTTTGGTCGTGATACACGGACAGGCGTTTCTTCACGGTTTCTTCCACATCATCCGGGCGCTGCACCAAATCTTCGCCGGTGACATCATCCTTGCCCGCAACTTTGGGCGGGTTGAATACGATATGGTAGGTGCGGCCCGATGCTGTGTGCACGCGGCGACCGCTCATGCGCTTGATGATTTCGCTATCGGCTACGTCTATTTCCACCACAAAGTCAATTTCTACGCCAGCTTGTTTCATCGCTTCGGCCTGCGGAAGGGTGCGCGGAAAGCCGTCGAACAGGAAGCCCTTGGCGCAATCCGCCTCCTTGATGCGTTCCTTCACCAGGTTGATGATGATGTCGTCCGACACCAGTCCGCCCGCATCCATGATCTTCTTCGCTGCGATACCGAGAGGCGTGCCCGCCTTGACCGCCGCGCGCAACATGTCGCCGGTGGATATCTGCGGAATTTTGAATTTATCCTTGATGTAATTCGCCTGGGTGCCTTTGCCCGCGCCGGGTGCGCCTAGCAGTATCAGTCTCATTTCTTGATTGCCTCCGATTTTAGTTGTGCTTCAAATAATTGTCGTACCGCATGCAGATCCTGTTCGGTGTCAACGCCACCTGGCGGAACCTGCTCAGCGATTACCACGCCGATATTATACCCATGATACAGCGCGCGTAATTGTTCCAGTGCTTCAAAATGCTCCAGCGCGCAGGGAGCAAGCCGGCTGTAGGCGCGCAAGAAACCGGCGCGGTAAGCATAGATGCCGATGTGGCGCAGTGCCGGCAGGTCTTTTGGCAGTACCGTGTTTCCGGCGTCCCTCCCGCCGGGGGAGGAAGGGTCATCGTCTCGTCCTGCGGACGAGGGTAAAACCCTGAACGCATCGCGTGGATAAGGAATCGGCGCGCGGCTGAAATACAGCGCATTGCCGTTTTTATCCAGCACCGTCTTGACGATATTCGGGTTGCGCATCGCCGCCTCATCGTGGATCGCGTGGCAGGCCGTGGCGATAGCACATTCCGGATGGTCGTGCAGGTGTCCGGCAACGGCGCGTATCAGCGCGGGCGGAATCAGCGGTTCGTCACCCTGCACATTGACCACGATAGTGTCGTCCGGCCAATCGCATTGCTCAACCACTTCGGCGATGCGATCCGTGCCGCTGGTGTGGCTGGCTTTGGTTAAACACGCCTTGAAGCCATGCTCGTGTACCACGTTGGCAATCGCGTGATGGTCGGTGGCAATCCAGATTTGTTGCGCGCCGCTTTGCGCCGCTTGCTCGGCAACCCTCACCACCATGGGTTTGCCGGAAATCAGCAGCAGCGGTTTGCCGGGCAGGCGTGTGGACGCGTGACGCGCCGGGATCACGACGTGGAAAGCGAGCATCAGAGCCGTTCGGTTTCTTCCGGGGTGAGCTTGCGCGCTTCGTCGACCAGCATCACCGGAATATCGTCTTCGATCTTGAAGGCCAGCCGGTCAGCCTTGCAGATCAGTTCCTGCGCGGATTTCTGGTAGACCAGCGGGGATTTGCACAATGGGCAAACCAGGATTTCAAGCAGTTTAGTGTCCATGGGGAGCGATCTTTCGCAGAATTTTGTCCATCAGGGCCGGGTCGATCCGGGCGTCCACACGCAACATCCAGTATCGCGCATCAGCGAATGCGGTGCATTTTACCGCATCTTTTTCGGTCAGGAGTATCGCATCGCAATCCTTATAGGCCAAGTCGGTGGCGGAGTAGGGGTGGTGGTCGGGGAAAGCGTGCGGCGTAAAGGGGATGCCCAGCGTTTCCAGGTGCCGGAAAAAACGTTGCGGATGCCCGATTCCTGCAACGGCGTGGTTATTCGTCTTTTGAAAATCGGCGGGAGCAGCCTGCCGCGCCGGGTCAAGCAGGTTGCGAAAAATATCTCCGCTGAGGCGCATCGCATAGAGACCTTCAGCGGAATTGCCGCCGTTCATCACTGCCGCATCCACGGTTTCCATGCGCGACACCGGTTCGCGCAACGGGCCGGCGGGCAGCATCCGTCCGTTGCCAAAGCCGCGCTCGACATCGACGACCGCGATCTCGAAATCGCGCCGCAAACGATAATGCTGCAAGCCGTCATCGCAGAGCACAACATCGCATTGCGGATGTGCTTGCAGCGCCGCGTGTGCCGTGGCGACGCGATCCTTGCCTATCCATACCGGACAGATGTTGCGCCGCGCCATCAGCAACGGTTCGTCGCCAACCTCATGCGCATCATCGGTTGCTTTGACGTATCGTGGTTGTTTCGAGGCTCCCCCATACCCTCGACTGATGATGAGCGGATGCCAGCCGCGCTCGACAAACTGTTGCGCCAGCGCCAGCGTAAGCGGAGTTTTGCCGGTTCCGCCGGCATTGATGTTGCCGGCGACGATGACCGGCTGCAGCAATCGGTGGCTGGTCAGCGCCCCGTCGCGGTACATCGCGCGGCGAATCGCTACCAGCGCACGGAAGACCATGCTGATCGGAACCAGGATCCATTGCAGCCGGGTGATGTTGTACCAGTGGTGTTCCAGCCAGTGCATGTTAAGTATTGTCCATTATCGTTAAAGGCACCTCTAACAATCCACATTTCATCCCAACTGCTGCGTTGCGGAAAAAATTTCTTGCTTACATATCATACATATGCGGCGCTGCGAAATTTTTTCCGCGCCTTGCATTTGGGCGAACTCTGAATTTTTAGAGGTGCCCTTAAGTGAGAATTGCCGCATAAATCCCCTCTTCCGCAGGCGGGAGAGGGTTAGGGTGAGGGGCGTTGAGCAGGAATTATGTTTTTTGCATTGCATATACCCTCATCCCAACCTTCTCCCGCCTGCGGGAGAAGGAGCGTTCAACCAACGCAGTTTCACCGATGAAATAGGATGGGGATTATTTTGGTTGGCTCTGCGTGGTGAAGGTAATGTGTCCATATCCGGCCAGCCTTGCCGCTTCCATCACGTTGATTACGGATTGATGCGGGGCCTTGGCATCGGCATTGATGACGATGGTGGGGTCGGTCTGATCGCCCGCCGCGCTTTTCATGGAGGCTGCCAACGTATCCACGCCGGTGAAAGCCAGCCCCTGATTGTTGATGGCATAGTGCTCCGAGGCGTCCACCGAGATCAAAATCGGTTTGACCTGTGTGGTCACTGCATCGCCGCCGGCTTGCGGCAGATTGATCTGCAGCTCGGAAAACCTGGCGTAGCTGGTGGTCACCATCATGAAGATCAAAATCACCAGCAACACGTCTATCATCGGGATCAGATTGATCTCCGGCTCTTCGCGGCTGCGCCCGCGCTGGAAATTCATTTGCGTTGTCCATGCACGACGCCCATCAGTTTGATGGCCTGCTGCTCCATCTCGATGGTAAGACTGTCTACTTGCGAGCGGAAGTGGCGGTAGAAGATCATGCTCGGAATCGCCACGATCAGACCGAAGGCGGTGTTGTAAAGCGCCACGGAAATTCCGTGGGCAAGCACCGACGGCGCGTTTCCGACCGCATTTTGTGAGCCAAATATCTCGATCATACCTACCACCGTGCCGAACAGTCCCAGCAAGGGGCTGATCGAGGCGATTGTGCCGAGAGTGGTCAGGAAGCGCTCCAAATCATGCGCGGCTGCCCGCCCTGCTTCTTCGATCGATTCTTTCATCACCTCGGGCGGGCTTTTGATGTTTCTGAGTCCTGCGGCGAAAATGCTTCCCAGCGGTGAATTGGCGGCAAGTTTGGTCAGCATGCTGTCGCTGACGCCGCGTTGTTTGAGTTCTTTGACGACTTCATTAAGCAAAGCGGCAGGGGCGATACGATTGCTGCGTAAATACCTCAGTCGTTCCACGATCAAACCGACTGCAATGACGGACGCCAGAATCAAAAACCAGATCGGCCAGCCGGCCGCTTCGACGATAGTGAACACGCGTATTCTCCAAATGTGCTTAAATTAGTGAACCCACTGAACAAGTTCTGCAAATACAGTTCATGAGGGATTTGCCAGCGGATTCCAAGGTCGCAACTGTAGCGTGTCATATTCAGTTGAGCAACCTTTCTCAGGATTCACTTAAGCACTGTTTTGCTAACCTGCCATTTGAAAAGAGTATTTTTGTTTACTCACAAAACCTGTGGACAACTTTGTTGATGGTTCTCCACGACAGCGCTTTAATGTGGCGTGGTATAAGGGATTTTGTTACTTTGCCTATTTTTTATGAGACTGTTATTATTATAAAAAACAAATGGTTATCGTAAGTGCAGGGTTGGCGGATAACGTGAGGCGGCGAAAAGCGGCGAATTTCCTTGGAGTGTGGATTATTTCTAGTTGTCAATATGCATTTGAACTTTTTTTCTGAAGAAAACACCCGCGTTTTTCGCATCGCGGAACTCAACTATGCAATCAAGCAGTTGCTGGAAAGTAACGTCCCCTTGTTGTGGGTGCGCGGAGAAATTTCCAATTTGGTGAAAGCCGCTTCCGGCCATTTTTATTTTTCGCTGAAGGACGAGCAGGCACAAGTTCGGTGCGTGATGTTCCGGCATAAAAATCAATTATTGCGAGAGCCGATAACCAACGGCCAGCAGGTCGAAGTATTAGCGCTCGCTACTTTATATGAGCAGCGCGGCGATTTTCAGTTGACCGTGGAGCAGATGCGCCCGGCAGGGTTGGGCATACTGTATGAACAATTCGCCCGATTGAAACAACTTTTGGAAAGTCAGGGCTTGTTCGCCGCCGGGCGCAAACGTCCCTTGCCCCCTTTTCCCAAATGCATCGGCATCATCACCTCGCCCCAGGCCGCCGCGTTGCGCGATGTGCTCACAACGCTAAGATTACGCATGCCGAGCGTGCCGGTGGTGCTGTATCCCACACCGGTGCAAGGGGCAGGCAGCGCGGAAAAGATCGCCGTGGCCATTCAGCTCGCCAATCAACGTGCGGAATGCGACGTGCTGATCGTGTGCCGTGGCGGCGGCAGTATCGAAGACCTGTGGGCGTTCAATGAAGAAGTCGTGGCGCGCGCCATCGCCGCCAGCGAAATCCCCATCGTCAGCGGGGTCGGACACGAGACCGATTTCACGATAGCCGATTTTGTCGCCGACGAACGCGCCCCGACTCCCACCGCCGCCGCGCAACGTGCAGCCCCGGATCGCCATGCCCTGCTCAGGGGTTTGCAAGACCAGGCGCAGCACCTGCAACGCGCACAGCGCAACCGGCTGCAAAATGCCATGCAGGCTGTGGACTATCTGCAACGCAGGCTGGTGCATCCCGCGCAACAGTTGCAGCGCCAGACCCAGCAACTGAACCAACTGCAACAGCGCATGCAGCGCGCCTTTGCCTATCGCCAGCAGCATCAACACTTGCAATGGCAATCTTTGGTGCAACGTCTGGTCAAGGCGAAGCGCACGGCGCAGGCACAGCGATTGGTGCGAGTGGACAACGCCGAGCAACACTTGATTTTGCTCGACCCGACCAAAGTATTGGCGCGGGGTTACAGCATGGTGCAAGACGCAAGCGGCGGCGTGGTGACGGATGCGGGGCAGTTGGCTGTTGGTACGGAACTGCGCATCACCTTTGCGCGAGGGTGGGCGAGGACTGAAGTGAAAGAGCGGGGCGGGGAATGACGTCATTCCCGCCATCTGCAAGGGACGCGCCTGCATTAGCGGGACTCGCATAACGGTCAGCAGCGTGCTCGATAATCTGGCTGAAGGCATGACGGTCGAGGCCATCGTCGCCAGCTACCCGCCGCTTACCGCGGAGGATGTACAGGCCTGCATGGCTTATGCGGCGGCGTTGGCTCATGAGGAACTGGCGCCGATGGCGGCATGAAGTTCAAGATCGACCGGAATCTGCCGATTGAAGCCGCCGATCTGCTCAAGGCTGCCGGCCACGATGCCATGACGGTCTATCAGCAATCGTTGGGAGGCGCCTCCGACGAACGCATCCTTGATGTATGCAAGGATGAAGACCGAATCCTGATTACCGCCGACCTCGATCTGTCGGACGTCCGGCGCTACCCTCCGGCACAGACGCCCGGATATATGGTGTTGCGCTTGCCACGACAAAGCAAACAGGCATTGCTTGATCTGCTGGCGAAAGCCATTCCCATGCTTGCGGTGCGCCCCATCAATGGACAACTCTGGATTGTCGAGTTTGATCGCTTGAGGATTCGCGGTGGGGATTGATTGAGTGACAAATAATAATGGTGGCGTCCCTGAGGGGCAAAAACAATTCACCATTTCATTTCCGAAATGGATCGATGGAGTCTGACCCCATCGATTATCCGGCAAGCTGGCATAGGTCGCGCTCGCGGTCGGTGTAGCGGATGCTGGCAGCCAAGGTGTCAGAACCCGATTTAACTTCCAAGCGTGTGG
>Ga0154718_1126_pt1 | contig 10904 bp, 13 predicted proteins | sample Rifle2008BG16ft_FD_105726 | JGI IMG/M metagenome (GOLD analysis project Ga0154718, IMG submission 105726) | Betaproteobacteria bacterium RBG_16_56_24
AAGCCGCAAGGAAAAATGCAGCAACAGGAAAAGCGTGATGACGGTCTGATCGAAAAAATGATCTCCGTGAACCGTGTCACCAAGGTGGTCAAGGGCGGTCGTATCATGGGTTTTGCCGCTCTCACCGTGGTCGGTGACGGCGACGGTCGCGTGGCGATGGGCAAGGGAAAGTCCAAGGAAGTCCCGGTTGCCGTGCAAAAGGCGATGGATGAAGCGCGCCGCAACCTGGCCAAAATCAGCCTGAAGAATGGCACCCTGCACCATACCGTGATCGGCAAGCACGGCGCGGCAAAAGTCCTGATGCAGCCGGCATCCGAAGGTACCGGCATCATTGCCGGCGGCGCGATGCGCGCAGTGTTCGAAGCGGTCGGTGTGCGCGATGTATTGGCCAAGTGTATCGGCTCTAGCAACCCATACAATGTGGTGCGCGCCACACTGAACGGTTTGAAAGCAATGAATTCACCGTCCGAAATCGCGGCCAAGCGCGGCAAGAATATTGAAGAAATTATTGGATAAGCCATGACAAAAGCTAAAACAGCAGCCAAGACTTTAAAAGTGACACAGATCAAAAGTCTGATCGGCACCAAGCAATCGCACCGCGACACTATCCGCGGTTTGGGTCTGCGCCGTATCAACCACACCGTGCAACTGGAAGACACTCCATGCGTGCGCGGCATGATCAACAAAGTGTTTTACATGGTCAAGTGCGAGGCATAACAAATGCAACTCAATAAAATACAACCTGCACAAGGCGCCAAGCATTCCAAGCGTCGCGTCGGTCGAGGTATCGGCTCCGGTTTGGGCAAGACGTGCGGTCGCGGCCACAAGGGACAAAAGTCCCGCGCGGGCGGTTTTCATAAGGTCGGTTTTGAAGGCGGTCAAATGCCGCTGCAACGTCGTTTGCCCAAGCGCGGCTTTATCTCGCTGACATGCAACGACACGGCGCAGGTGCGTTTGTCCGATTTGCAGAAGTTGCCGATCGACAGTATCGATCTGCTGGCGCTTAAACAAGCGGGTATCGTTCACTCCGGTGCGATGACTGCGAAGGTCATATTGTGCGGTGAAATCAAACGAGCCGTGAAGTTGCAGGGTTTGCTGGTAACCAAGGGCGCCCGTACAGCGATTGAAGCCGCTGGCGGCAGCATTTCCGAGTTGGGCCAGTAAGTGAGTACAGTAGCCACTGCTGCAGCAAAAGGTAAGTATGGTGATTTGAGCCAGCGTCTTTGGTTCTTGCTCGGTGCAATGGTGGTGTTTCGCATCGGTGCGCATATTCCGGTGCCGGGTATCGATCCGAAGATATTGGCAGACTTGTTCAAGTCGCAAAAAGACGGCATTCTGGGCATGTTCAACATGTTCTCAGGCGGTGCGTTGTCGCGCTTCACCATTTTTGCGCTGGGCATCATGCCGTATATCTCTGCATCGATCATCATGCAGCTGGCCGCGATAGCCGTCCCGCATCTCGAGCAACTGAAGAAAGAAGGCGAAGCCGGCCGCCGCAAAATTACGCAGTACACCCGCTATGGCACGCTGGGATTGGCATTGTTTCAGGGATTTGGCATCTCGGTGGCATTGCAGACGCAACAGGGGCTTGTTCCTAATCCGGGTTTGATGTTTCAGCTGACCACTGTGATCACGCTGGTGACCGGAACGATGTTCCTGATGTGGCTGGGTGAGCAGATCACCGAGCGCGGTCTGGGTAACGGTATTTCGCTGATCATTTTTGCGGGTATCGCGGCAGGCTTGCCTCGTGCGATCGGCGGAACTCTGGAATTGGTGCGTACCGGGGCTTTCTCGATCCCGCTGGTGCTGCTGTTGTTCTTCGGCGCGATTGCAGTGACGGGTTTGGTGGTGTTCGTTGAGCGCGGCCAACGCAAGATATTGGTGAACTATGCCAAGCGGCAAGTGGGCAACAAGGTATATGGCGGACAAAGCTCCCATTTACCTTTAAAGCTGAACATGGCCGGGGTGATCCCGCCGATCTTCGCATCAAGCATCATTTTGTTCCCAGCGACGATTGCGGGCTGGTTTGGCAGCGGGCAAGGCATGAGTTGGTTGAAGGACATCAGCGACAAGCTGTCCCCCGGCCAGCCGATCTATGTATTGGTATATGCCGCAGCGATCGTGTTCTTCTGTTTCTTCTACACTGCACTGGTGTTCAGTCCGAAAGAAACGGCGGAAAACCTGAAGAAGAGCGGCGCGTTTTTGCCCGGCATCCGTCCAGGCGAGCAGACTGCGCAGTACGTTGAAAAGATCATGTTGCGGTTGACGATGGTGGGTGCGGTGTACATTACCCTGGTGTGTTTGCTCCCGGAATTTCTGGTGGTGAAGTGGAATGTGCCGTTTTATTTTGGCGGTACTTCACTGTTGATTCTGGTGGTGGTAACCATGGACTTCATGGCGCAGGTGCAGTCTTATCTTATGACGCATCAGTATGAAAGCCTGCTGAAGAAAGCCAATTTCAAAGGCGGGTTCAAAGGCTAATGTCTAAAGAAGATGTGATTCAGATGCAGGGCGAGGTTGAGGAGTCGCTGCCCAATGCAACATTTCGCATCAAGCTGGAAAATGGCCATGTGGTGCTGGGGCATATATCGGGAAAGATGCGTATGCACTACATTCGTATTCTGCCTGGAGACAAGGTGACTGTGGAACTGACGCCATATGATTTGAGTAAAGCGCGCATCGTGTTCCGCGCAAAATAGGGGGTAGGAAGCAGGGAGTGGGAAGTAGTAAGTAGGGAGTAGGCTGGTTTTCCAACTTCCCGCTAAGGTGCGTAGCGCCGTTCCACTTTCCACTTCCCGGATATTTAGGAGAAGAAAATGAGAGTTCAAGCATCGGTAAAGAAAATCTGTCGCAATTGCAAGATCGTTATCCGCAAACGCGTGGTGCGCGTGATTTGCACCGAGCCGCGCCATAAGCAGCGTCAAGGGTAATTGAGCCAAGGCTGATTGAGTGCGGGTCAATTGGAAAGACCGGCTTTGAGTGTTATAATTTCAAACTTTTAATGATAGGGTAGCTGCATGGCACGTATTGCAGGGGTCAACATCCCCAACCATCAACACGCTGTGATTGCTTTGACTGCAATCTACGGTATCGGGCGCACGCGTTCGCAGATTATTTGCGCGTCGGCTGGTGTGAACGCCGCCGCCAAGATCAAAGACCTGACTGACGCGGAAGTGGAAAAGCTGCGCGAACAAGTCGCCAAAATCACGGTGGAAGGCGATCTTCGCCGCGAAACGACGATGAATATCAAGCGCCTGATGGACTTGGGCTGCTATCGCGGCACGCGTCATCGCCGGGGTTTGCCGTGCCGCGGTCAGCGCACTCGCACCAATGCACGCACACGCAAGGGTCCGCGCAAGGCGATCGCCGGCGCCAAGAAGTGATTTTCCCCAAGAAGTGAATTGCCAGAACGCACCAGTAATGCCCCAGCAACGCCTTAGAGGATAGAGGATTAGAGAATGGTCAAGCCAAGCACGAAAGTGCGCAAGAAAGTAAAAAAGAACGTTGCAGAGGGTATCGCGCATGTGCATGCTTCTTTTAACAATACCATCGTGACGATCACCGATCGTCAGGGCAACGCCCTGGCATGGTCCACCAGCGGCGCAAGCGGCTTTAAAGGTTCGCGCAAGAGCACGCCGTTCGCTGCGCAGGTTGCAGCCGAGATGGTGGGAAAGTCTGCTGCCGAATGCGGCGTCAAGAATCTTGAAGTGCGCATCAAGGGACCCGGCCCAGGCCGCGAGTCCGCAGTGCGGGCTTTGAACGCGGCTGGTTTCAAGATCACCAGCATTTCCGATATCACACCGGTGCCGCACAACGGTTGCCGCCCGCCTAAAAAGCGTCGTATCTAATCCTATTTAATTTTTGGGGAGAGCCAATCTTGGCTAGAAATCTTGATGCAAAGTGCCGTCAGTGCCGCCGTGAAGGCGAAAAGCTGTTTCTGAAGGGTGAGAAATGTTTTACTGACAAGTGCGCCGTCGAACGCAGAGCCTATCCGCCCGGTCAGCACGGACAAAAGAAAAACACCCGCTTGTCGGAATATGGCGGCCAGTTGCGTGAAAAGCAAAAGGTGCGTCGTATCTACGGTGTGCTGGAAAGGCAATTTCGCCTGACCTACAAACAGGCGGAAAGCCAGCGCGGCATCACCGGCGAAAGCCTGTTGCAGATCCTGGAGTCCCGTTTGGACAACGTTTCCTACCGCATGGGTTTTGGCGTATCGCGTGCCGAGGCTCGTCAGGTGGTGCGCCACAATGGTTTGATGGTGAATGGCAAGCGTGTGAACATCCCTTCCTATCAGGTGCGTCCCGGCGACGTTGTTGAGGTGGTCGAAAAATCCAGGACACAACTGCGCATCAAGGCGGCGATCGCTGCTGCCGAGCAGCGCGGTTTCCCGGAATGGATCGAAATGGACGCCAAGGCATTCAGGGGGACGTTCAAAGCCAAGCCGCAACGAGCCGAATTGCCTGCAACAATCAACGAACATCTGGTAGTCGAGTTGTATTCCAAGTAATCCACGCGGAGTAGCATATGCCTAAGAATGAATTTTTGAAGCCCCGCATCATCGACGTGCAAAGGATTTCCGGCACCCAGGCCAAGGTGGTGATGGAGCCTTTTGAGCGCGGTTACGGCCACACATTGGGCAACGCATTGCGTCGTATCCTTTTGTCTTCCATGCCCGGCGCCGCGCCGACCGAAGTGAAAATGGCCGGCGTTCTGCATGAGTACGCCACCATAGACGGCGTGCAGGAAGATGTCGTCGATATTCTGCTTAACCTCAAGGGTTTGGTGCTGCGTTTGCACAACACCTCGGAAGTGGTGCTCACCATTAATAAATCAGGCCAGGGTGTGGTGACAGCGGCTGACATCAGCGGCAATGCCGATGTCGAAGTGCTCAATCCGGATCATGTGATCGCGCATCTGACTGCGGGCGGCAAACTGGACATGCAGATCAAGGTCGAACAAGGCCGCGGCTATGTGTCGGCGATATCGAGAGCTGCCCCGAACGAGACCCGCGCGATCGGCCATATCGCATTGGATGCATCGTTCAGCCCGGTCAGCCGCGTGAGCTATGCCGTGGAAAGCGCGCGTGTGGAGCAGCGCACCGACCTGGACAAACTGGTGATGCACATCGAAACCAATGGTGCGGTAGATCCCGAGGAAGCGATCCGCAATGCGGCGCGCATCCTGGTGGATCAATTCTCCGTGTTCGCCGCGCTGGAAGGCACTGAGCCGGTCGTTGAAAAGGTGCAGACACCCAAGGTCGATCCTATCCTGTTGCGTCCGGTGGACGATCTTGAACTGACCCCGCGTTCCTCAAACTGCCTCAAGGCACAAAGCATCCATTACATCGGCGACCTTATCCAGTACACCGAAAACGATCTGCTGCGCACCCCTAACCTGGGCCGCAAGTCGCTGAACGAAATCAAGCAGGTGCTTGCCGAGCACAACTTGTCGCTGGGTATGAAGCTGGAAAACTGGCCGGCCAATGTCGCTTAAAGCGGCGATTTAATACAGTAGTTTAGAGAGGCGATCATGCGTCACCGTTTAGGTCTAAGAAAACTCAACCGCACCAGCAGCCACCGTCTGGCGATGTTCCGCAACATGACCGTGTCGCTGTTGCGCCATGAAGTCATCAAGACGACCCTGCCCAAGGCCAAGGAATTGCGCCGTGTCGCAGAACCTATCCTGACACTGGGCAAGAACCCGAGTCTGGCTAATCGCCGCCTGGCATTTGCCCGTCTGCGCGACCGCGACATGGTCACCAAATTGTTTGATGAGCTGGGCCCGCGCTATGCGGCACGCAACGGCGGCTACTCGCGTATCCTCAAGTTCGGTTTCCGCAAGGGCGACAACGCGCCGATGGCGCTGGTCGAACTGATGGACCGCCCTGCAGAAGCCACAGCGGTTGAAGTTGAATAAAAGCTGAATCGTTTCCGCATTAAAATCAAAAAGCCGGATTTGTCCGGCTTTTTGCATTTTGTAACCAACTCAATCTTCAACTCTGCCACGCAGCACCTTGAGCTTCCCACGCTGAGTCTTGCGCTCCAAACGTTTTATTCTTGACACCCGCGTCGGCCTGGTTGCGGTTCGCCGTTTGGGAATGAAGGTGGCGCTATTGATCAAAGCCTGAAGGCGGCCGAGTGCGTCATCGCGGTTCTTCTCCTGGCTGCGATAACGCTGCGCCTTGATGATAACGATACCGTCGCTTGAGATGCGCCTATCCGATGACTGGCGGAGTTTTTCCTTGTGGACATCCGGCAAGGACGACGCATTGATGTCAAAGCGCAGATGGATCGCGGTCGAGACTTTGTTGACGTTCTGTCCGCCCGCGCCCTGCGCCCGGATGGCATGCAACTCGATCTCGTCATCCGGGATGGTGAGGTGATTGGAAATTTTCATCGCTTCTATGGTGGGACTGGCTCTACACGTCAACATTCATCCGGCGGGTGGAACCCGCCCTACGCCGACTTTTTGAACATATGCTTCAAATATTGCCCCGTCACGCTGTGCTTGTTTTGCGCGATGTCCATCGGCGAACCTTCGGCGATGATGCGTCCGCCGCCATCGCCGCCTTCCGGGCCGAGATCTATCACCCAGTCGGCGGTCTTGATCACGTCGAGATTGTGTTCGATCACCACCACGGTGTTCCCCTGGTCGCGCAATTTGTGGATCACCTTGAGCAGCAGCGCGATGTCATGGAAATGCAGGCCGGTGGTGGGTTCGTCGAGGATGTACAAGGTGCGTCCGGTATCGCGCTTGGACAGTTCCAGCGACAGCTTGACGCGTTGCGCTTCTCCGCCGGACAGCGTGGTGGCGGACTGGCCCAGCGTGATGTAGCCCAGGCCGACATCGAGCAAAGTCTGCAACTTGCGCGCGATTACCGGCACCGGTTTGAAGAATTCATGCGCCTGTTCCACTGTCATTATCAGTATCTGGTGGACGTTTTTGCTCTTGTACTGGATCTCCAGCGTTTCGCGGTTGTAGCGCATGCTGTGGCATACATCGCACGGCACATACACGTCCGGCAGAAAGTGCATCTCGACCTTGATCACGCCGTCGCCCTGACAGGACTCGCAGCGTCCGCCCTTGACGTTGAAAGAGAATCGCCCCGGCCCGTAGCCGCGTTCGCGCGCCGCCGGCACGCCGGCGAACAGCTCGCGGATCGGCGTGAACAGGCCGGTATAGGTCGCCGGGTTGGAGCGCGGCGTGCGCCCGATCGGGCTTTGATCGACGTTGATCACCTTGTCGAAAAATTCCAGCCCGCTAATTTCGGCATAGGGTGCAGGTTCAGCGCTGCTGCCGTACAGATGTTGCGCCACAGCGGGATACAACGTGTCGTTGATCAGCGTGGATTTGCCGGAGCCGGATACGCCTGTCACGCATACCATCAGCCCGACCGGCAGATTCAGCGTCACCTCTTTCAAGTTGTTGCCGCTTGCGCGTTGTACCTGAAGCATACGTTTCGTGTTTGGCGACTGATATTTTTTCGGCATGGGAATGCTGCGGCGTCCGGTCAGATAATCGCCGGTGAGCGATTGCCTGCTTTGGCAAATATCTTCCGGCGTGCCTTGCGCCACGATCAGTCCTCCGTGCTCGCCCGCTCCCGGCCCCATGTCCACGACATGATCGGCGGCGCGGATCGCTTCTTCATCATGCTCGACCACGATCACGCTGTTGCCCATATCGCGCAGTTTCTTGAGCGTGGCCAGCAGGCGGTCGTTGTCGCGCTGGTGCAGGCCGATGGACGGCTCGTCCAGCACATACATTACGCCAGTCAGGCCGGAACCGATCTGCGAGGCGAGCCGGATGCGCTGCGATTCGCCGCCGGACAGGGTTTCGGCGGAGCGTTCCAGAGACAGGTAATCCAGCCCGACATTGTTCAGAAAAGTCAGCCTGCTGGTGATTTCATGAGCTATCCTTTCCGCGATCGCCTGTTTGTTGCCTGGCAGCGTCAGGCCTTGAAAAAAAGTCAGTGCCTGTTTTAAAGGCAGCGCGCTGATCTCATAAATATGCCTGTCCGCGACGCGCACATGGCGCGCTTCCAGGCGCAGCCGCGTGCCTTTGCAATCGGGGCAAGCGCATGTGTTGAGATATTTCGCCAGCTCCTCGCGCACGGTGGGCGAGTCGGTCTCTCTGTAGCGCCGCTCCAGATTGTTGACGATGCCCTCGAAGGCATGTTCGCGTATCGTCGGCTTGCCGCGCTCGTTCATATATTGAAACGCGATCTCCTCCTTGCCGCTGCCGTACAGAATGATGTTCTGGATTTTTTCCGGCAGGCTTTCGAAGGATTGTTCCAGATCGAAAGCGTAATGTCTGGCAAGGCTGGCGAGCAACTGGTGATAGAACTGGTTGCGCCGATCCCAACCCTTGATCGCGCCGGAGCTCAACGAAAGCTGCGGGAAGGCGACGATGCGTTTCGGATCGAAGAAGCTGATGTTGCCGAGGCCGTCGCACTTCGGGCACGCGCCCATCGGGTTGTTGAACGAGAACAGACGCGGCTCCAGTTCCGGCAGCGAGTAGTTGCAGATCGGGCAGGCGAATTTCGCCGAGAACATGTGTTCGTTGTTTGTGTCCATCTCGACTGCAACAGCGCGACCGTCGGCATGGCGCAACGCCGTCTCGAACGATTCCGCCAGCCGCTGCTTGGATTCCGCATTGACCTTCAGGCGATCCACGACGATCTCGACCGTGTGCTTCCTGGTTTTTTGCAAGTTCGGCAATGCGTCCATCTCATATACCTTGCCGTTGATTCGCAGCCGCGTAAATCCCTGCGCGCGCAACTCGTCGAACAGATCCAGTTGCTCACCCTTGCGTTCCACCACCAGCGGAGACAGAATCATTATCTTCGTGTCTTGCGGCAGTTGCAGCACATGGTCCACCATCTGCCCGACGCTCTGCGCCTGCAATACCAGGTCATGCTGCGGGCAATACGGATCGCCCGCGCGCGCGAACAGCAGGCGCAGGTAATCGTGTATCTCGGTGACGGTGCCGACTGTGGAGCGCGGGTTGTGCGAAGTGGCTTTCTGCTCGATCGCGATGGCGGGCGACAAACCCTCGATCATGTCCACGTCCGGCTTTTCCATCAACTGCAAAAATTGCCGCGCGTATGCCGACAGCGACTCCACATAGCGCCGCTGCCCCTCGGCATACAAGGTGTCAAAGGCGAGTGAGGACTTACCTGAGCCCGATAAACCGGTGATCACCACCAGCTTGTGGCGCGGCAGATCAAGGCTTATATTTTTTAAATTGTGGGTGCGGGCACCGCGTATGCGTATCTGTTCCATGAGAACCGGCCTGGCTATCCATCTTGATTAGGGCGACCTGCCAGTTTACGCGATTTTTAATGCTTCCCCAAACTCTTATCGAGACAATAAGTTCCGGAAAGCATCAAGCCATCAGGCGGTTACAGATGCACTGCTGGATTTCGAAGGCTCACATACCAATATCAAATTGGAATTATTCTAAAATCTGCCGTACTCAGGTAATTGTTGGTTGATAATGGCACTGTGGGCGGACTGCTGTGCGGGTTGAGGTGCCCCCGCCTGATTACCGGCAAACAACTTTGGAATTACGGACTCCCTGCATGGACGACCAACAACTGCTGCGCTATGGCCGGCACATCCTGCTGAATGAGATCGGCATCGAAGGACAACAGCGCCTGCTCGACGCCAGGGTGCTGATCATCGGCCTGGGCGGGCTCGGTTCGCCCGTCGCGCTGTATCTCGCCGTCAGCGGGGTCGGCCAACTGACCCTGTGTGACCATGACACGGTGGATCTCAGCAACCTGCAACGCCAGATCATCCATCGCACCTCATCGGTCGGTCAGCCCAAGGTTGCATCCGCTCAAGCCGCGTTGCGCGACATCAATCCGGAAGTCGAGTGCGTTGCGCTGCCTGTCCGTGCCGATGAATCGCAACTGCGCGAACTTGTTGCGCAAGCCGATGTGGTGGTGGATTGCAGCGACAATTTCGTCACGCGCTATGCGGTCAACCGCGCTTGTCTTGCGCGGCGCAAACCGCTGGTATCGGGCGCGGCGATTCAATTCGACGGGCAGGTTTCGGTATTTGACTTTCGCCGCAAAGATGCACCCTGTTACAACTGCCTGTTTCCCGAAGACAGCCAGGCTGCCGAATTGCGCTGTGCGACCACCGGCGTGTTCGCCCCGCTGGTCGGCATCATCGGTTCATTACAGGCGGCGGAAACGCTCAAGTTGCTGATGGGCATGGAACGCGGCCTGGGCGGCAAGCTGCTGACGGTCAATGCGCTGGACATGAACATCATGCGCAGCACGTTGAGCAAAGACCCCGCCTGCCGCGCCTGCGGCGGCTCGCTTCGATAGATCGGACAGGAATACAAATGGACGAATTGACTCATTTCTCGGATGCAGGGCGCGCGCGCATGGTGGATGTTTCGGCAAAATCAGACACACAGCGTACCGCAACCGCCAGCGGCATTCTGCGCATGCAGCCCGCAACACTGGAGCGGATCATGTCCGGGCGGATCGCCAAGGGCGACGTGCTGACGGTGGCCGATGTCGGCGCGGTCATGGCGGCGAAGCGCACCTCCGACATGATTCCGATGTGCCATCCCATCGCGCTGACCGGCGTGGAGGTCGAGTTCAGCGAGATTGCCGATCCGGATGCAGGCGGCTGCGTGGGCATCAAGGTCATCACCACGGCAAGCTGTACCGGCCAGACCGGCGTCGAGATGGAAGCCTTGTGCGCCGCCAGCGTGGCGCTGCTGACCATTTACGACATGTGCAAGGCGATTGACCGTGGAATGCGCATCGAGCACGTTCAACTGGAGGAAAAGCGCGGCGGCAAGAGCGGGGTTTGGAAACGCACAGAAGCAACCCAGTAGGGCGGGTCACACCCGCCGGTTTAATATCAATCACCCAATTTAATGGC
>Ga0154718_1128_pt1 | contig 10857 bp, 9 predicted proteins | sample Rifle2008BG16ft_FD_105726 | JGI IMG/M metagenome (GOLD analysis project Ga0154718, IMG submission 105726) | Betaproteobacteria bacterium RBG_16_56_24
GAACAGGTCGGCGGTGTTGAAGTCAGGATCCCAGGCAGGTTCGCCGCAGATATAAGCACCCAGCCGCAAATAACCCTTGAGCAGCGGCGGAATCGGCGCATCGAGATATTGATTCAGCGCTCGCAGCGGCAGCGGGCAACGCGGGAATACGCTGTATTCGGTAGGCGCGGAATATATTCGATGCAGCTTGCGATAAACGCTGGCTGCCACATGGCCGCCGTCCGCCATGCTGATGCTGGCGCAGCCGATCAGATATTCATGGCGGTGCTGCTGCATGTATTGAGCCAGGCCGCTCCAGAGATGGGTGATCGTCGCGCCATCGCGATAATCCCGATGCACGCAGGTACGACCGACCTCAACCATGCGGTCGCTGAGATGCAGCAAGCGCGTCAAATCGAACTCGGTTTGTGAATAGTAGCCACCGATCCTTTCCGCTTGATCGGGCGAGAGTATGCGGTAAGTGCCCACTACTGTATTTTCGGCGCTCTCGCGAACCAATAAATGTTCGCAGTACTTATCGAAAATATCCCGGTCGATTCCTTCATTTGCGCTGGGCAGGGAGGCGCCCAATTCTTCGGCGAATACTTTATAGCGCAGGCGTTGCGCTTCCAGTATTTCTGCTTCGCTGTGCGCGATGGAGGTTATCAAGTGCCGCTGGGCGGCGGGTTGGTGTTGTCGGTTGAGTTCCAGCATTGCATCTCCTTTGGACAGGTTGAAGATGCGTACAGATTAGGGATGTCTTGTTGCAGTGCGATGACGGGAATATGAATGTAGTGTGAAATTACCAATTGGGGAGCAAGAGTAGGGCGGGTCACACCCGCCGTTACACGAGATATACCGGAATGGCAAACCCATTTGTTGCCGCGCCAGCATTGCAGGCGGAGTTTGATGAATGATGTTGAAATGGCGGGTGTGACCCGCCCTACGCTGGCTAAGTGCGGTTATTGGAAATCGGAGTTTCGGTTTTGCAGATGGGATCCGTTGCCGGCTGGAGCAATTCTTTCATGTGCTTTTTCGACAGCAGCCGTTTTTCGCGCTGATAGACCAGTATTGATACGGTACGCAGGCTGCCCAACACGAACAGCAACGCGCTCAAGGCGTAAATCTCGCCCGGTGAAATTTTCTGCTCAAACAATTTAAGCATGATTTCGCGCAGAACGAACACAATGCCGGCGTCTACGATAAAGGTCAGGCGCAGGCGAAGCTCGCTGAAATGGGAAACAATGGAGCGCGAAAGCTCGATCAGCACGAACAAGGTCAAAACATCGGAAACAATACGAACGTAGTGGCGTGTGATATCGGTGCTCAACACCAGATTGCCGAGTTGCAGGAATAAATGAACAATACCGGCAATAATCCCGATGGATATAAACAGCAGCAACACGCCAAATATCATACTGATTGCGCGTTCAAAAAGTTTCATGGCGGAATCATTCATGATTTTCTCTATATATAACGACAGAAATCGTGGCAAGCGGCTTTGGGAAGGGGGCGGCACGGCCATTCGACCAAGCCGGGAAAAACACCGGCCAGGTTGCTGGCCAGCACAGCGCCCGGAACATGTGCATCAGTATACATCAGTACGTGAGGAGCGCGAGCACCGCTCAGTCCTGCTCCGGAGCCGCGCATAACCAGTGACCTGCTGGCGTTAACCGGCGGCTTATGTCGCTATGGATACTCATCCGTGAGATTAGAATTGAAGAGAAGCACGCAAGCCGGCTTTGCCGGGAGCAGCGTTTGTGAAATGGCGGAGGTTGTTTTCTGTTCCGGCCTTTGCCTTCCGGCTTCAAAATTTTGCAGCCCTTGCGAAATGGCCTCCAGCGCGGCGCGTGCCAGCATCCGGCGATTCTCGCCGGCGGTTGCAAGCGCAGGGGTGAACACCAGCAAGGCATCGAAACGCGGGCTGCGCAGGATGCGCCAGATTGACCGGGTTAGCGTCATATCACCGGTGAAGGCGGCGGCGCTGCTTTGCTTCCCGCTCGCGCCCTGGTAGCGCAGGGCAATCGGACAAAGCGCTGCGCCGGCGTCAATCGCGGGCTGGATGAGCGCCGAATGAAAGTGTCCGACCTGCTTGCCGTCCGTCGTGGTGCCCTCTGGAAACAGCCCTACGCAAGCGCCCTGTTCAAGCAGGAAGCTGACGCGCCGGTTAATCAGTGCCGCATTCTGGCGCATGGCGCGTTCGATGAAGATGGTGTTGCAGCGTTTGCATAGCCAGCCGATGATCGGCCAGTTGCGTACTTCCGCCTTGGCAATGAAGCGCGATGGATATATTGCGTTAAGCACAAAGATGTCCAGCCACGAGACATGGTTGGAGACTATCAGGCAGCCGCCTTCGCCGCGCACGGAGCATTGACCCTCGGTACGGATGCCGATGTTGAGGATGTCCAGCAGTTGCCTGCTCCATGTTTTCAGGATGCGGCGTTGTTTCGTCAGGTTCAGATACGGGTAAATGGCTGCCAGCGCCATTCCGTAAACAAGGTGCAGGCCGAGGCGGCAGCCCCTGAACACGCTTACCGGCATATCCGGTACCGGCATATCCGGGGAGCGCGTATCGTTACCCTTATCCATAATAAGCTCCCGCACCCTCATGTTGACCTTTAGCCGCCCCGTGTGGTCTTTCAGCCACCTCGTGCTGTTCTTCAGCGGCCTCATGCAGATACAGGTGACGCCGTTCGATGAACAGGCTGTTGCCAGGTTTTTCCTTGGCCATTTTCTTGGCCGCCGTGGCGGCTTCAGCCACTTTATAATGCGAGTCGAACAATTTCGGAATAACGCAGGTCGCGCCGATCGAAAGCGTGGGCAGTGGGTGGTGGATGATGCGCCCTTGCCTGTCTGCGCTCAGATAGCCGCCCTTCGAGAGGTGATCTTTATCAAACAGTGCCGAGGAGGTGCGCGCAAAGGCGGAAAGCGCCCGATGGCAGCGTTGCTCCCAATCTTTGCTTTGCATGACAAGGATAAAATCGTCGCCGCCGATATGGCCGATAAAGTCGTGCACAGGATCGCAGGCATTGACGAGCAGCCTGGCGGTGAACTGGATCAACTCGTCGCCTTTGCGATAGCCGCACACGTCGTTGAAGGGTTTGAAATTGTCGATGTCGCCATAACAGACGGCGAACGACTTTCCGGATTGAAGCAAATACTCGATGTGCTCATTGATCGGGACATTGCCGGGCAATAATGTCAGCGGGTTGGCATAGCGCGCGGTTTCGATCTGGACTTTGGTGATTTCGCGCAGCAGGTCCTGTCCGTTGCCGATCCCGATGTAGCGGCCTTGCTCGGTGATGATAAAGCCGTCGGTAAAATGCCTGATTTCTGATTCGCTCAAAAACCCGCTCAACTCATGGATTGGAGTCGATTTCTCTACCAGCAATGGCTCTGCATTCATCATGTCTGCGCAAGGCTTTTTGCCGAGCAGTTCGCGGCGGTAAGGCTGTGCAAAGTTGTCGACGAATTCATAGCGGTTGATCAATCCGACCGGGCGTCCGTTTTTAACGACAGGCAAGGATCGCAAGTTTTTGGATGCGGAAAAGTTGGCGAATATCTTTTCAATCTCTGTTTCCGGCTGTACAGATTCGACATAACGCAAGATCGTTTCAACTGTGACACTGCGGGCGTTGCTATAAGGCTGCTTCGCGGGGTGGTGTGTTTCGATTAAACAGCCGACCTCGGCGGGCGGGTTCAAGGGAGGGATGGGGGCTGGCCGGGCAATGAAATATCCCTGTCCGCAGGCGATCCCGATATCGCGGATGTATTTGAATTCCGCTGCCGTTTCGATGCCTTCCGCGATCACTTGCGTGCCCGAACTGAGCGCGATGCTCTGGATCGATTTCAGGAATTGTTGTTTGAGCTGGTCGGTATTGACGCCCTGCACGAAATGCATATCTATCTTTACAAATTCGGGGCGCAACTCGGACCATAAACGCAAACTCGAAAATCCCTCGCCCAAATCGTCTATCGCAATCTGGAATCCTAAGCTGCGGTAGTGCAGTAGCGCATTGCGCATACCATCAAAATCATATGAGGGCTGATTCTCAGTGATCTCGATGATGACCCGTTTCGGGTCGATGTCGAGTTTTTCCAGGCAGGCCAGCGTCTGCCCATTCTTGAAGCTGGGATGGGTCAAGGCGTCCGGGCTGACATTCAGGAATATTTTGCCGGGCAGGTTCTGGGCGGCGAATGACTCCAGCACGATCTGGCGGCACAGCATTTCGACTTCCAGAGAAAGCCCCTGTTGCCTGGCTGCGCTGAACAAGTTGATTGGTGAATGCAGAGGGTTGTCGGCAGGGCCGCGTATCAGCCCTTCGTAGCCGAGAAACGTGCCGCTGGAAATATCCATGACCGGCTGGAAAAGTGCCGAGAGGTCGCGTTGGTTCAGTATGTCCTGGAGCGTTTTCATCGTAAATATCCTATGAGTGGCAGGGCATGGCAGGATAATCAGCGAATGTTTCAGTTGAGTTAAGGCGGTGTTGCAAGCTGGTTGCAGAGCTGCCGAAATACAGGTTTAACCATTCTGCAACACAAGATTCACGGAATCTTCGCATTCGCGGTGTAGGGTGCGGCGGCATGAACAGGTACCGGCACCTCAAGTTCGGGTATTTGGCGTGGCTCACCCCGCTGTTGCTTTACAGCAGCGATGCGCTGGCATGGGGTTTATACACACATGTATATTTTGCCCAGCAATTGATATGGGCGGTACCGCTTGCCGATCCGCGTTTTCGCCGTGCCATGTTTGCGCTTCCGGCCTGGGTGATGGCGGGCGCGTGTCTGCCGGACCTATCCCTCACCGGGCAGCATGCCGGTACGCATGATTTCAAACAGACGCACCAGTGGGATACCGCCCGCAGACTGCTGGAACAGGCGAGCTGTGATGAAGAAAGAGCCATCACGCTGGGTTTTGCCAGCCACTTGCTGGTGGACATCATCGCGCACAATCATTTCGTGCCGGCCCATGAGAAATTGTGGGTGAATGTGCCGATGCTGACTCATGCGTCCAGCGAATGGGCGATGGATGCGCATGTCAAACATCATGTTTTCAACACGCCCGCCAGACTGCTCAGGCAGAATCAAAATGCGCTGGCGCATTTCGCCGCAGGGCACTTTCAATGTGATCCGCTGAAAGCCAGGCGCGCGATCATGCTGTTGGCGCACGGCGATGCGGTGTTGCGCGGCAGTCGACTGGCCGAAGGGGTTTACCACACCGGCAAAGTGCTGGACCGCAATCTGAAGCGACGTTTCAATTACTACTTGCGAGAGACCTCACGCCGCCTGGTTCAAATCAACCGGGTGCTTGAAGGCCATAATCCTGTCTGGCATGCCGAACCATCGATGCCGCATCTGGCACATGACCGTGTCAGGTCACACACCCAACGGCAGATCAACTGCTACTTGCCGTTGCCGATAGATTTGTTTCTGGGAGCTGAATAGCTACAGGCGACATCTAAGGTATATTTCGCATACGTCGCCGAGTCGGTGCAGTTGATCTTCAGTGACGGGGCATAGTCTGGCCGCCTTCTTTGAGCTACTTGGCCTGCTCATCTTCTGAGCGCATTCCCTCCTTGAAGCCCTTCACAGCCCCGCCCAAGTCACCGCCGAGGCTGCGCAATTTTTTGGTGCCGAATATCAGCATGATTACCAACAATACGATCAGCCAATGCCAAATACTCAATGAACCCATGAACTTCTCCTTAAAAGTTTAGTGGCGCCTCGTCAACTCTATTAACACGTCGTTAGTGCTAACGGTTTCCTGAAAAACATGAAGTTGACCGTTTCGTTTATGCAAAGAGCGAAAAAAACCGGTCCCGCGCAAGCAGAACCGGTTTAGCTTTTACCAGCGAGTGCTTAACTTCCGATGCGTCCACCATCATTCTTGGTGATCACGATGGTTGCTGAACGCGGCCGTGCAGTTGCGCCGCCGGCACCATAGCCCATGTTACCCGGCCAGTGGCTGGTGTACTTGGTGGGGTCGCTGACATCGGCTGTTGCGGTGTTTTCACCCGGATGCTGGATGTTGATGAACATCGCCTTGCCATCCGGGCTTTCGCACACGCCGGTAATTTCGCACGCAACCGGGCCGACCAGGAAACGATTCAGGGTATTCGTTGTTGGCGCTTTGCCATTGAAGGTCGTCACGTTGGTACCCGAAACGGTCACCGCCGCGCCGTCACCCACTACGCCGGGCAGGGCTGCGAGCATCATGCAGTTGGTAACGTCGGTATAGGCGCCATCGTCGGTCTGTATCCAGCAGATGCCAGTAGAGTGTGAGAACACCAGGCCATCCGGGCTGGAGAAGTCCTGGTCGGCGGTGAGGCTGGACAGGTTGATGGCAGTACCGGCGGTGGATTCTGCGCCAAACAGATAGATATCCCAGGTGAAGGTGGTGGCGGTGACTTCGCTGCCGGTTTCCTTGATACGCAGGATATGCCCGTTGACGTTGCCGGTGCTGACGGTAGAAGTGCCCTTCACATCGCTATAAACGCGCGGATTGGCAGCATCGGGAGCGACCTGAGAACCGGTGGGGCTGGTGCGACGGTTGCTGTTGTTGGTTAGCGCGAAGTAGATCTCGCCGTTGGCAGGGTTGACACCGCTCCACTCGGGTCTGTCCATTTTGGTTGCACCCACCGCATCTGCGGCGAGGCGCGAATTCACGCACACATCAGCCTGATCGGCGAAAGAATAGGTGGCATACCCGGAGATGGTCGGATTGGTGAAAGCCAGTTCCAGCCAGGTACCCGTGCCATCGGCGTTGAACTTGGCCACGTAAAGCTTGCCATCATCCAGGTACTTGTCGCCCACGGCCAGACGGTCGCTGGCCGTGGCATCGGCAGCGGTCCAGTTCTGGGTGGAAACCCATTTGTAGATATACTCGCTTCTGGCGTCGTCACCCTGATACACGGCCAGCGGTTTGCCTGCTACCGGCGTGGAAAAAGCGGCGGCCTCATGGGCAAAATGGCCCAGTGCAGTGCGTTTGCGCGCGGTTTTGGTTTTGTCGTAGGGGTCGATCTCCACGATATATCCCATGGTGTTCAATTCGTTGCGGTAGTCATCGGCAGAAGTGGCGCCGGTCAGGCTGATATTCCAGCGTGCATACTTGTCATCCACGCCGCCGGTCTCCCAGCCATGGCGGCTGGCCGCACCCTGGCTGCGACCGTAGCGGTTAAGGGAAGTGACGCTCTTGTCGTTGCCGCGCGCGGTGTTGTCGGTTGAATTGCGGGTGAAGTATCCTGCCCAGTTTTCTTCACCGGTCAACAGGGTGCCCCAGGGCGTGCGGCCGGTGCCGCAATTGTTGAGGGTGCCGCGTGTAGCCTGTCCAGTGGTCGAGTACTTGGTTACCATCAGGACATTGCCGCGCGCCGGGCCGTAGATATCAACCGGCGTTTGCTGATGGATGCGGAAGTTGAAAGCGGAACTCTGCACGTATGCGAACTTGCCGCTGGTCTTCTTGATTTCATAAACCGTGATGCCGTGGATGGCGGTTTCCTTGTCCACTTCAGCGGCCGGGCGCGGCAGGGTGGTGGTGCCGCCAGTGGCATGCAGGAACAGGGAAGAAAGCGTCTCGTCCGTGGTTGCCTCATGGTTTACGCCAATCAGCGCGCGATCGTTGCTGGTGGGGTCAGGTGTGCCAGTGGCAGACAGGCCGAAATACTCCATGCCATCGTGGTGGTCGCCGAAGCGGTTTTCATAATCGGTATCGGCGCCGACGTTGCCATAGGCAGAAACGCCAGCCGCGAGCGGATCACCCAGTGCACACAGCACCGAATAGCTATATCCTTCCGGCACGCTGACCACATCCGCCAGGCTCTTCGCCACGGCCTTGAAGCCCAGCAGCGTTTCCCCTGCGGCAGCGGCGCTGGAGGAGCTGCCACACGCGGCCAGGGAGGCACTCAGGGAGACGCCACCGAAGATGGCCATGGCGCCCGAGGTGGCACTGCCGAGCAAGAAATCACGGCGGCTTAAGCGAACGGCCAAGACCGAGTCGAAAGTAGGGTTGGTGGATTCGTTGTAGCCGATGTCATCCGGATCGATGCGGTTAATCGGCAGCTTGGTGAGGTCGTTCATGGATATATTTCCTTATGTTTAGAAAAGTTGGATGGGTCGATATTCTGGTTGTCTGGACTCTGGCTGTCTGGGGCATTTGAAAACTGCCGTAAGCCCATTAAAGCGACATAGTGCCGAGCATGTATTACAGGTTCATGAAAAAATACTTGAAGATCGATAAATCGTAAAACGGAAAAAATCAAAGAAACCGGGCCGGATCAGAATCTTTAGATGTGCAATAAGGACAAACCCGAAATGGTCGCGCCTATCGCTATTCCGGCCAGCACATCGCTGGGATAATGCAGTCCGAGCACCAGACGGGAAATGGCCACCAGCGCGGTGAACGGCAGCAGCAGCCAGGCGAGGGCCGGATAGTAGGCCAGCGCCACGACGCTGAAGGCCACGGCATGCAGCGTGTGGCCGGAAGGAAAACTGAACTGATCCAGCGGCGCGATGCCGCAGCTGATGCCCAGATTCTTGTTGTAGGGACGTGGCCGATGGGTCTTGCGCTTCAGCCATTTGTACAGGATTGTGCAAACCAGCCCGGCTGCAGCCATGTGCAACACCGGCAACAGCGCGGCAGATTGATATTGCACCAGCAGCCACAGCATCAGGCAATACCAGAAAATACCGTCTCCCAGCCGGCTGATCAGGCGGAAAGCTTTCCGTATTGCAGGATTGATGCCTGCGCGGTTGAAGCGCAAACACCAGGCTTCATCCCAGGTTTGTATCCGTTGCAGGCTGTAGATTCGATGTGACATGGCGCACCTCCGGTTTCACGGCAAGTTGTGCAAGGGCTTGCTCGAATTCATCCACGATGTTCTGCCAGTCGAGCGACAGCATGGTCTGGTGGGCCAGCCAGCGTATTTTGTCGATACGCTCCTCATTGTTGGCCAAGTTGCAGGCATGTTGGATGAATTCATCTTCATTGCCGTATTCGGCATGCAGGCCGTTCTTATCATGCACGATATGTTCGTCCGCCGCCGCATAACGGTAAGCCACGACGGCAAGCCCGCTGGCCATCGCTTCCACCGTCACGTTGCCGTAGGTTTCCGTCATGCTCGGAAACAGGAAGATATCCCCTGACGCGTAATGCGCCGCGAGGTCTTCGCCGGTTCTCATGCCGGCAAAAATATATTCTGGATTTTGCCGCTGCAACTCAGCGCGCACCGGGCCATCGCCAACCAACACCAGTTTCAATTTCGGATTGACGGCTTGCATGGCCTTGAAGGCGCGCACCACCAGCGGCAGGTTTTTTTCTGCCGAGATGCGGCCCACATAAATGACCGCCAACTCGCCATCGGCAACTACACCCCATTGCAGGCGCAATTTTTCACTGCGCTTGCCCGGATGAAACAGGATGGTATCCACCCCGCGCGCAACGACCTGAAGGTTTTGATAGCCATCTTGCGCAAGCGTGTCGCGTAACTCTTTGGTTGGAACCAGCGTGGTATCGGTGCGGTTGTGCAAATTGCGCAGATAAGCGGCAACCGTTTTTTGCAGCCAGCCGAAGCCGTAATGCTTGCTGTAGCTGTGGAAATTGGTATGGAAATCGCTGCTGACCGGGATGCCGAGTTTGCGTGCGGCTGCAATGGCAGACGAACCCAGCGGGCCTTCAGTGACGATATGAACCACATCGGGACGCTGCTTCGTCCAGAGTTTGATCAACTGTCTTTTGGCCGGCAGACCCAACTTCAGATCCTGATAGCGTGGAATAGGGAAGCCGCGCACCAGCACTTCCTGCAAGGTGAGCTCGTGTTTCGCGCTGTCCTGCGGATTCTGGCGGGGACGTATCAATTCAACGATGTGACGTTGGCGCAGGCCTTCCACCATGCGGCAGATCGTCATGGCCACACCGTTGATTTCCGGCGGGTAAGTCTCTGTCACAACAGCGATGCGCAGCACCCGGTTTGCCATGCCTTCTCCTTGGTAAGGGATATTCATGGCGCGCACTTTCTCACTTCAATAAGAAAGTTTGATTAAGGATTTATGAGGACTTTGTGACAGTGAATTCGTTTCGTAGGGGCGGGTTTCAAACCCGCCCATGTCGCACATAAATAAATGGTGCAAAACAAAAGGGCGGGTTTCAAACCCGCCCCTACAAAGACGGATTAACAGGTCAATTCAGCAGGATCAGAAGCCAAACTGAAACGACATTCAGCAAACTCAACAACACCGCCGCACTGCCGATGTCCTTGGCGCGTTTGGCAAGTTGGTGATGATCCAATGAGGTGTGATCCACGGCGGCCTCCACAGCGGAATTGAGCAATTCGACTATCAGCACCAGCAACACACTGGCGATCATCAGCGCCTTGCCGATCGCGCTGGCGGGCAAAAACAATGCTGCCGGGATGAGGATGCTTGCCAGCAACACTTCCTGACGAAAGGCATCCTCATGGCGAATCGCTGCGCGCAATCCGGCCAGCGAGTAGAACAACGCACTCCAAACGCGCTTCAAACCGGTCTTGCCTTTGTATGGGCTTTCCATCTTTATCCTGAAGAAATTTCATAGTGGATACCCTTATTACGGGCAAGCGCAGCAGCATAATCGGTGATTGTTTCAGTTTGGTTAAAGTGCCGGTCATCGGGATTTTTCCGATTCACTCTAAAATTCAGGTTGAACATTCCCGATTCCTTCGGTAGAATCCGCGCTCTTTTGAAATCGGTTGGAGTAGAGCCATGGCACGTGTATGTCAAGTAACGGGAAAAGCCCCGATGACCGGGAACAATATTTCCCATGCGAACAACAAAACCAAGCGTCGTTTTTTGCCTAACCTGCAACGCCGCCGCTTCTGGGTCGAGAGCGAGAACCGCTGGGTCAGC
>Ga0154718_1135_pt3 | contig 10795 bp, 8 predicted proteins | sample Rifle2008BG16ft_FD_105726 | JGI IMG/M metagenome (GOLD analysis project Ga0154718, IMG submission 105726) | Betaproteobacteria bacterium RBG_16_56_24
CGGGGCAGTTCGCAGTATGTGATCGCCGCGCTCAGCCCATCTACGCTGTCATGCGTTTACCAGGTAATCTCGCCAGACTGGCAGACTCGCTGCCGCACACATTTCAATAACCAGCTTCGTTGCCGCTTCCAGATTGGCTGAAGCCTGGACAGTCAATGTATCGCCCAGCTTGAAGTTGTAGCCGCGTATGCGCAGAAAAAATGCCGGCGGCGCATCTTTTCCATACACCTTCCGGTAAGCGTGCAACAAGGCAGCCGGGTTCATCGCATGACTGGTATAGCTGTCATCCTTGCCGGCGCTGATTTCCGAGAAATCGAAGGGCTCGGCGCAGGACATGTCCGCGTCAACAAACAGCACCTGATCGCATCCGGCCAGGTCGGTGACGTGCTCGACTTGCAGTTGCATGTCGTTCTGGCACTCGACGCCGGCAAGTTGCGATTGCGCGATGCGCTCAATCAACCCGGGACCCAGCCCATCATCTCCGCGCCCGGGGTTGCCATATCCGAATAGCAGCAGTTTCGTCATTGATCAAGGCACTTCCAACAATTCAGAGTTCGCCCAAATGCAAGGCGCGGGAAAAATTTGCGAGCATCCGCTACGCGGATTGCCTGCTTACCCAACTTCGCAGCGCCGCATGTATATCCACTGGCGCGCGAAGCGCGCCGATATTGCCGGATCAACAGGTTTGGCGCCTGCGCCAAGCCGCTCCCTGAACCAGCGTTCAAACGGGTAATTCAGGAAAAGAACCATGCTGCCTCACGGCAGCGTCCTGGCCAGGCGGAAGCCGATGAGGACGTACCGGGTCGCCGCGCCAAACCTGCTGCGAAAGGCAGCGCGCGCATGATGCGGTTTGAAGTTCCATGAGCCGCCACGCAGCACATGCCTCGAACAGTCTCCTTCCCAGCAGTCATTCATCCATTCCCACACGTTGCCGCTCATATCATACAAGCCATAGCTGTTGGCTTTCCTCTGTCCCACCGGGTGGGTCCGGTTGTCGCTGTTGGCGGCAGTCCACGCCACCGCATCGAGGTCGTTGCCGCCACAGTATTCAGTCTGGCTGCCGCCATAGCAGGCGTATTCCCATTCGGCTTCGGTCGGCAGGCGATATTGCCTGCCGGTCTTGGCGTTGAGCTTTTGCAGGAAGGTTTGTATGTCGTCCAGATTCACTTGCTCCACCGGACAGGAGTCGCCACATTCGCTGAAATTACTGGGGTTGCTGCCCATCACCGCGCGCCATTCGGCCTGCGTCACCTCATATTTGCCAATTTCGTAGTTCTTGTCGGGGATGCGCACCATCGCCGGGCCTTTGGCTGCATTTTCCTTGATGGCCTGCGCCTCTTTACTGCGATGCTCGACCTGGGAGATCAACGTCCTGATGTCCTTGTTATCGGGTAACGCCAGTTGCGCGAGCTTGAGGCTGCGCAGCGCGGCATCGTAATTTTCCGCCTTGTCCTGCGCCATACCGAGACCAAAATAGGCATCGCCATGCCACGGTGCGGTTAGCGTTGCCAGCTCGAATTCTTTCACTGCGCTCTGATAATCCGCCGCCAATTTGGCGCCCTTGAATGCAGCAGTGCCACGCATCATGCGCCGCTCTGCTTCTTCTGGTACAGACGGTGCGGGCTTGAGTTTCTGCGCCAGCTTGATGGCCTTCTCGCGCAGCGCGTCATCGTCAGCATTGCCCTGCAACTGCGCGGCCATCTGCTTGAGTTGTTCGCGCGGCGATTCCGCATTGGCGGCGTTCACCAGCAGCACTCCAAGAAACAGTGCCAATAATTTCATCGTGAGTTTCATGGTGCCTCCCTTACCGTGATTAGTTTTTCCAGCTTTGAGCAAGCCAAAACATCCGGCGCATTACGCCTGGCAAATGCGCCCGATCAACTCAGGGACGAGCGCATCGTCTCCGCGCCCGGGATTGCCGTATCCGAACAGAAGCAGTTTACCATTACTTATTCCAATTTTCATTCAACAAAGATGTATTGGCAGGAGCGGCCTCCTGGTCGCGATAATGTTTGTCGCGGCCAGGAGACCGCTCCCACAGAAGAATCCCTCAGGTTTTTATTGGAAATGAAATTAAACAGCACGAGTAATTTCCCCGCTGCCACCTTTTGTTAAACGATCGACCAGCGCACCGCCGGCATCGAGCAACTCCACCTGCAACGGCATCTTGCCCATCGCGTGAGTGGCGCAGGAAAGACAGGGGTCATAGGCACGCACCGCCACTTCCAGATGATTGAGCAGTCCCTCGGTGAGCTCGTGACCGTCGAGATACTCATTGGCGACCGAGCGCACCGATTCGTTCATCGCCTGATTGTTGCTGGTGGTCGAGACGATCAGGTTGGCCTTGGTTATCAGGCCTTGCTCGTCGATCCGGTAATGGTGAAACAGCGTGCCGCGCGGCGCTTCGATCACGCCGATACCCTCGCGCCGTTTGTCACCGTGGGCTGCGACCAGATCGGCGCCGGTGACCTCCGGATCATGCAGCAATTCATTGATGGACTCGGCGCAATGCAAGGCCTCAATCATGCGCGCCCAGTGATAGGCCAGCGTGTCATGCACGAATCCGCCCCGGCCAAATTCCCTGAATCGCTTGCGCGCCGCTTCCGCCAATGGTGTGGCAATGGAATCGCAGTTGTTCACGCGCGCCAGCGGGCCGACGCGGTACCAGCCCTGCTCCTTGCCCAGTTCGATCAGGAAAGGGAACTTCATATAGCTCCACGGGCGCACCTCTTCGCGCAGGATGTCCTGATAGCCGCGATAGTCGAACTGGTCAAAGATGGCCGAGCCGTCAGCCGAACGCGCGCGCAGGCCGCCGTGATACAGCTCCAGTTCTCCGCCGCTGCCGATCATGCTCAGGAAATTGCTGCGCAGCGTGGCAAATCCGGCATGATCGGGATGCGCGGTGTGGATCTGTTCGTTCAGCGTCACCGCATCCTGGCTCCAGGCCAGAATGTCCTTGATATCTGCCAGCATCACATCGCGCTCGGCAACGGTAAGTGGTTTGTTCATGCCGCCCGGCACAGTGGCCGTGCCGTGGATACGCTTGCCCGAGATCGCCGCGATGATCTGCTGCCCGTACTTGCGCAGCTTCACGCCTTTCAGCGCGAGCTCGGGATATTTTTCCAGCACGCCGACGATGTTGCGCTGCGCAGGATCGCTGCCGAAACCGAACAGCAGATCGGGTGAAGACAGATGGAAAAAATGCAGCGCATGCGATTGCAGCATCTGGCCGAAATGCAGCAACCGGCGCAGCTTTTCCGCCGTGGGCGTGAGACGTTCCACGCCCACCAACTGGTCCACCGCCTTGGCCGCCGCCAGTTGATGGCTGACCGGGCATATCCCGCACAGGCGTTGCACCAGAAACGGCGCTTCCCAGTAAGGACGACCCTGGATGAATTTCTCGAAGCCGCGAAACTCGACGATGTGGAAGCGCGCTTCATGGATATGATTTTTTTCATCGAGCATCAGCGTGATCCTGCCGTGCCCCTCGACGCGCGTGACGGGATCGATGGCGACGCGCCTGAGGTTGGGTAAGGATGGTGTGTTTTGTTCCATAGCTGGAATAGCCTTTCGTTATGACCTGGGGAAGTTATCTGTGGGAACCGAGTAGGGTGGGCACGATTTTGTGCCCACGCGCATACCAAACCGCGTGGGCAGACGAAAATCCTGTCTGCCCACCCTACGTCTGCTAATCATAATGCAGCAGGCTCCGGGGAAGCGCAGGCTCCCTTCCTTCGAGCAGATCGCCGAGCACGCTCAGGAACTCATCGGCGGAAGGCGGGCATCCCGGCAGGTAATAATCCACATGCACCACTTCATGCAGCGGGTGCACTTTGTCGAGCAGCAGCGGCAATTCCACATCATCCGGAATCTGCGGGTTCTCCACGCCAACGCCGTTTACATACGCTTCTTCCAGGCATTCGCGCAGTTCGAAATGGTTGCGCATCGCGGGTATCCCGCCATTGATGGCACAGGCGCCGACCGCGATGAGTATCTTGCAGTTGTTGCGGAACTCGCGCAGCACATGCACGTTCTCCGCGTTGCACACCCCGCCCTCGACCAGACCGATGTCGCACGGGCCGCAATGCTTGATGTCGGTCAGCGGCGAGCGGTTGAACTCGACATGTTCCAGCAACTCCACCAGCCGCTCATCCATGTCGAGGAAGGACATGTGGCAACCGAAGCAGCCGGCCAGCGAGGTGGTGGCAATCCTGATCTTACTCATCGGTATGCCTCGTTTTTGCCAGAATAACTTTTTCCAAACCGATCTCGCCGACCTGATGCAGGTCAAAAGTGCGCCGCCCGATCGGGACTTCATAGCCGTGTTCCTTGATCAGGATTGCGCCGACCGGGCAGATATGCGCAGCCATGTCGCCGGTTTCGAGACCGCTGTCCGCCAGCTTGCCGCTCGGTGAGTTCACGATCAGATGCGCATTGATGCCGCGCCCTGCGATGGCGAACACGTTCTTGCCATCCACCTCGCGGCTGGCGCGCACGCACAGCTCGCACAGTATGCAGCGATCGCGGTCCAGCATGACAGACGAGTGCGAGGCATCCACTTCGCGGCGCGGGAAGAACTGCGGGAAATGCCCGTCCAGCATGCCCAGATGATAGGCCACCGCCTGCAGCGTGCAGTCGCCGGTCTTTTCGCAGGAGGGACACAGATGATTGCCCTCGATGAACAGCATCTGCGTGATGGTCTTGCGCACCTCATTCAGTTCCGGCGTGTTGTTGCTGATGTGTTGCCCGGCCACGGCGGGCATGGTACAGGCGGACACGCTCCTGCTGTCTATATCGACGAAAAATTTTGTTTGCACTCGGCGATCCGAGGGGCTGGACGATACGTTCCGGTCCTGGATGTTGACCGTGCAAAGCTTGCAACTGCCATGCGGCGCCAGCCCCGGTTTATGGCACAGATGAGGGATATAGACACCGGCCGCCAGCGCCGCATCCATGATGGTCTGGCCCTGCCTGAACAGGATTTCCTGCCCGTCTATAGTGATGGTATTTTGCTTTGCTTCCGCGCTCATATCATCCCCCCGCTATTTCAAGTGGGCCGCCGCGTCATCGCGATGCGTGATCTGCCGCGCTTTCTCAAGCGCTGCATCCAGGTCGAAATACGGCACAAAATCGCGATGCACCAGCCGTTGCTCGAATACGTGCGGAAACCGCTGCAACCCATCCAGGATGGGATTCGCCGCAGTCTGCCCCAGGCCGCAATGCGAGCGGCGCTTGACCAGCATCCCGATGCGCTGCATCTCATCCAGATCATATTGCGTGCCGTGCCCGCCGGCGATCTTGTCCAGGCCGTTCTTGAGCAATGCCGTACCCACACGGCAGGGGGTGCAAAAACCGCAACTCTCATGGGCGAAGAAATGCGCAAAATTCCTGATGACAGCCAGGATATCGCGCTTCTGTCCGAACACCATGAAAGAACCGCCGGTGGACAGATCCTCAAAGCCAAGTTTGCGATTGAATCCCGTGCTGCTGATCAGTGTCCCGGCAGGGCCGCCGATCTGCACCGCCTGAACGTCCTGCGCTCCGCAGTCCTCGATTATCTGCTGGATCGTGACGCCGAATGGATATTCATAGATTCCGGGAGACGCGCAGTCGCCGCTGATACTCAGGATTTTGCTGCCCGCCGATTTTTCCGTGCCGGTTGTTCTGAACCATGCGCTTCCGTGCTGCATGATGTGCGCAGCCGCAGCGAATGTCTCGGCATTGTTGACCACGGTAGGTTGGCCGAGATAGCCATGCGTCACCGGGAACGGCGGACGCACGCGCGGGATGCCGCGCTTGCCTTCCAGCGACTCGATCAGCGCCGATTCCTCGCCGCAGATGTAAGCCCCCGCGCCGGTCACGATCTCAATGTCAAAATCAAATCCCGGCTGGCCAAGAATGTTGTCGCCCAGCAAACCCAGTTCGCGGCGATGCGCCAATACGGTCTGCAACTGCGGCAACAGGTAGCGATACTCGCCGCGCAAATACAGAAATCCGTTTCTGGCGCCGATTACAAAGGCGCATGCGGTCATGCCCTCGAACACGCTGCCGGCATGGCTGTGCAACAGGACGCGATCCTTGAACGTGCCGGGCTCGCCCTCATCGGCATTGCAAACGACATAATGCGCATCGCCCTGCGCATCGCGGCAGAACTTCCACTTCATGCCGGTGCTGAATCCCGCTCCGCCCCGCCCGCGCAGGCCGGACTGGATGATCTCGTTCAACGTATCTGTTGCGCCACGGGACAGCATCGCGCGCAGCCCGTCACCCGCCGCAAGAACATCTCCAAGCAACAAGCCTTTGCTGCGGATATTGCCGTCAACCTGGAACCATCCGGCAGGCCAATCTGCCAGCGGCGTCCCGGCCTCAACCATGGCGGCGATGCGGTCTATCATCGCGGCATCCAGCCGGACGATCGGCATGCCGTTGACCAGCAATGCCGCGCCGTGGTCGCACATGCCGATGCAGGAAGTCTCACCTATGCTGACCAGACCATCGGCGCGCGTGCTGCCGGGAATCACATCCAGTATTTGGCATAGCCGCCGCATCAATTCCGGATCGCCACAACTGGTGCAGTTGCTGAACAGAATGTCGTATCGGCCGCGCGGTGTTTTGTGAAAAAAGGAATAAAACTCGACTACCGCTTCCACCTGGCTCACCGGCAGATCAAGCTGCGCGGCAACTACACGGACGGCTTCGTGAGAGATATGCAGGAAGCGCTGTTGAAGCGCATGCAATACATGCAGCAAGCGGGGAGATTCTGAATGTGCTTCTGCAACAACCGAACGTATCTGTTCAATCGTATAGACACTGCTTGAACTTTTGTCCGGACTGACTTTCAAGACTAACCCCAAGTTATCCCTGCGCCAAATGGAGGTTACTCCCGGACTGTGTTTCGGTCAATTAAAAAGCCCAGCTATACAGGGCTATCGCAAAATCATTCCCGCGTCCGGGTCGCGGCTGTGACACGTTATTCCAATTTGCATTAGAAACAGCACTAATTGTAGGAGCGGCGGCAGGATTATCCGGGGTCGCATCCCCGCAAGCGGGGCACCTGCTCCGCCCTCCGAGGCGCTACTCCCACTCTATCGTCGCAGGGGGTTTGCCGGAGATGTCGTACACCACGCGGTTGATGCCGCGCACTTCATTGATGATGCGATTGGAGACTTTGCCCAGCAGTTCGTGCGGCAGTGGAGCCCAGTGCGCGGTCATGAAATCCTGCGTCTGCACCGCGCGCAAGGCGACCACCCATTCGTAGGTGCGACCGTCGCCCATCACGCCGACGCTCTTGACCGGCAGGAACACGGCAAAGGCCTGGCTGGTTATGTCATACCAAGTCTTTTTCACCACCCCCTCTCCCCCACCCTCTCCCATCAAAGGAGAGGGAGTGTTGCGTAGTTCTTCGATGAAGATCGCATCGGCGCGGCGCAGCAGATCGGCATATTCCTTTTTCACTTCGCCGAGGATGCGCACACCCAGGCCGGGGCCGGGGAATGGGTGGCGGTACACCATGTCGTGCGGCAGGCCGAGCGCCACGCCGAGTTCGCGCACTTCGTCCTTGAACAGTTCGCGCAACGGTTCGAGCAGTTTGAGATGCAGGCTTTCCGGCAAGCCGCCGACGTTGTGGTGAGATTTGATGGTGTGGGCTTTTTTGGTTTTCGCTCCGGCGGATTCGATCACGTCCGGATAGATGGTGCCTTGCGCCAGCCACTTGGCTTTAGGCAATTTTTTGGCTTCGCGCTGGAACACCTCGACAAACTCGCGCCCGATTATCTTGCGCTTTTGTTCGGGGTCGGACACGCCGGTCAGGTGATATAAGAACTCTGCGCTGGCATCGACATGGATGACCTTCATGTGCAGATTCCTGGCAAAGGTCTCCATCACTTGCGCACCTTCGTTCAAACGCAACAGGCCGTTGTCAACGAACACGCAAGTCAATTGATCGCCGATGGCGCGATGGATCAACGCCGCTGCCACCGAAGAATCCACCCCGCCGGACAAACCCAGAATCACTTCGTCCTTGCCTACTTGTGCGCGAATCTTTTCCACCGCTTCACCGGCGTAATCCGGCATGTTCCAGTCCTGTCCACAGCCGCAGATGTCATGCACGAAGCGGTTCAGCATCGCCTTGCCCTGATGGGTATGGGTCACTTCTGGATGGAACTGGACGGCGTAGAAACGCCGTGCCTCATCGGCCATGCCGGCGATGGGCGTGCTGGCATTGCCGGCGATCACCGAGAAACCTTTCGGCAGCGCCGTCACCTTGTCACCGTGGCTCATCCACACGTCGAGCAAGCCGTGACCTTGCGCGTTGCTTCTATCCTGAATGTCGCGCAACAAAGCGGAATGTCCCTGCGCGCGGATCTCGGCATAACCGAATTCACGCACCTTGCCGCTCTCCACCGCCCCGCCGAGTTGCGCGGCCATGGTCTGCATGCCGTAGCAGATGCCCAGCACCGGCACGCCCAGCTCGAACACGATCTGCGGCGCCTTCGGTGTCTCTTCCTCATACACTGAATTCGGTCCGCCGGAAAGAATAATCCCTGCCGGCTTGAAATCACGAATGAAGTTCACATCGACATCGTATGGATGCAGCTCGCAATAGACATGTGCCTCGCGCACGCGGCGAGCGATGAGCTGGGTGTATTGGGAGCCGAAATCGAGGATAAGGATGTTTTTGTGGGACATTTTTAGGATTGAGGATTGAGGAGCGAGGATTGAGATAAAAGCAGAATGGCGGTTTCACTCGATCCTCAATCCTCGCTCCTCGCTCCTAGTCTATATGGTAATTCGGCGCTTCCTTGGTAATCTGCACATCGTGGACATGCGACTCGCGTATCCCGGATGAAGTGATCTCGACGAACTCTGCTTTGGTGTGCATGGTGGCGATGTCCGGGCAGCCGAGATAGCCCATGCTGGAACGCAGGCCGCCCATCAACTGGTGGATCACCGCCGACACGCTGCCCTTGTAAGGCACGCGCCCTTCCACGCCTTCCGGCACCAGCTTGTCCTGGTTGTTTTCGCTGTCCTGGAAATAGCGGTCGCTGGAACCTTGCTGCATCGCGCCTATGCTGCCCATGCCGCGATAGGATTTGTAGGAACGTCCCTGGAATAATTCTATCTCGCCCGGCGCTTCTTCAGTGCCGGCGAATAACCCGCCCAGCATCACCGTGTGCGCGCCGGATGCGACAGCCTTGGCGATGTCGCCCGAGTAGCGGATACCGCCATCGGAGATCAACGGCACACCCGATCCCTGCAAAGCTCTCGCCACGCTCTGGATCGCCGAAATTTGCGGCACACCGACACCCGCGACAATGCGCGTGGTGCAGATCGAACCGGGGCCGATCCCGACCTTCACGCCGTCCGCGCCGTGATCCAGCAGAGCCTGCGCCGCGCTGCCGGTGGCGATGTTGCCGCCGATCACATCGACGTGCGGATAATTGCTCTTGATCCACTTGACACGATCAAGTACGCCTTGAGAATGGCCATGCGCGGTATCCACCACGATCACGTCCACACCCGCCTCGGCCAGCAACTTGACGCGCTCTTCCGTGCCCTCCCCGACACCGACTGCCGCGCCGACACGCAGACGTCCGAATCCGTCTTTGCATGCCAGCGGATGCTCGCTGGATTTGAGAATGTCCTTTACCGTCATCAGGCCGCGCAGTTCAAACGCGTCATTGACCACCAGCACACGCTCGATGCGATGCTTGTGCATCAGGTTGCGCGCTTCTTCCAGGCTGGCGTTTTCCTTGACGGTGATCAGCCGCTCGCGCGGTGTCATGATGTTCCGTACCGGTTGATCCAGATTGCTCTCAAAGCGCAGATCGCGGTTGGTGACGATGCCGACCACCTTCCTGCCCTGCACCACCGGCAGGCCGGAGATCTTGTGCTGCCGCGTCAATCCCAGCACGTCGCGCACCGTCATGTCCGGCGTGATGGTGATGGGATCCTTTACCACGCCGCTTTCAAAGCGTTTGACCTTGGCGATCTTGGCGGCCTGCGCGGAAGCCGGCATGTTCTTGTGCACGATGCCGATGCCTCCCTCCTGCGCCAGCGCGATCGCCAGACGCGATCCCGTAACGGTATCCATCGCGGCGGACAGCAAGGGGATGTTCAGGCTGATGTTGCGGGTGAGCTGGGCGCGCAGGCTGACATCGCGCGGCAATACGTTTGAGTAGGCAGGAACGAGCAGAACGTCGTCAAAGGTTAATGCTTTTTGAATGATTCGCATGAAACAGCCCTCGGCATAACCAGCGACTTGGCTATCGCTTTTTGATAGCCTAGTCGAATGGCTAGTAGTTCCATCAAAGGGGGCATTATACGCAGGTCGGGTAACGCAGTAAATCGGCAGTTTGTGCCAGGGAGCAATTACGGGGCGCCACTAAAAATTCAAAATCCTAAGCTAGGCAAGGCGCGAAATAAATTTTAGCGCACCGCATATGTTTGATATGTAAGCGTTAAAATTTATTGAGCAACGCAGCATCGCGACGGAGTTTGGATTTTTAGAGGCGCCCTACAGCGCTGTTTCGTCGGTCTCGCCGGTGCGTATGCGGATGACCTGTTCCACCGTCGAGATGAATATCTTGCCATCGCCGATCTTGCCGGTGCGAGCGGCCTTGATGATCGCCTCGACTGCCGCATCCAGCAGATTGGCCGGCACCACCGCCTCGACTTTGATTTTGGGCAGGAAGTCCACCACATATTCCGCGCCGCGATACAACTCGGTATGGCCTTTCTGGCGGCCGAATCCCTTTACTTCAGTGACCGTCAGCCCGCTCACACCTATTTCAGA
>Ga0154718_1173_pt1 | contig 10634 bp, 9 predicted proteins | sample Rifle2008BG16ft_FD_105726 | JGI IMG/M metagenome (GOLD analysis project Ga0154718, IMG submission 105726) | Betaproteobacteria bacterium RBG_16_56_24
GCTGAAAATACTCACGTCCATGCTCCCGAGACTCTAAAAAACATGAAATTTACCCACTCGATTACGCGAAGAGCCTAAATTGATTGCCTTATTGTTTTCATTGCTGGTTTTGGCAGGCTGCGGCACTACATCCGGTGGCTCTCAAAACAGCAGAAGCGCCCAGGTGCACACCGAACTGGCGGGCTTGTATTTTGAGAGAGCGCAGGCAGGCGTCGCGCTGGAAGAGATAGGTCTGGCCTTGCAGTCCGATCCGGATTATGCGCCGGCCTACAACATGCGCGGCCTGGTGCATATGTCGCTGCGCGAGGACAAGGAAGCCGAAGCGGATTTCCAGAAAAGTCTGCGCCTCGACAAGACTGATTCCGATGCGAACAACAATTATGGCTGGTTCCTGTGCCAGCGCGGCAGGGAAAAGGAATCCATTCCGCATTTCATGGCGGCCGTCAAGAATCCGTTATATCAAACACCGGGACGCGCGTATCTGAATGCCGGGGTTTGTTCCAAACAGGCAGGCAACAACAAGGATGCCGAGGAGTTTGTGCAAAAGGCGTTGATGGTGCAGCCCGGTATGCCCCAGGCGTTGTTGACGATGGCGGAATTGAACTTCGCCAATGGCGATTATGCATCCGCAAAAAAATACTTTGCCAGGTTCTCGCAAAACAACGAAAACCTGACGGCGGGGCAACTCTGGCTGGCGGTGCGTGTCGAAAAAAAGATGGGCGATCGTAATTCCGAGGCCAGCTACAGCATGCAGTTGCGCAAGCGTTTTCCCGATGCGCGCGAAACCCAGTTGTTAATACATGGTGAATGATGGAACAGCTTCCAGAAGATAATACCGGACAGGGCGATCGGCCTGCCGGTAACCCTGCAAAAATGCCGGGAACGACGCTGCGTGAAGCGCGCGAGCGTCTTGGTTTGAGCGTTGCGGATGTCGCTAACCAGATCAAGTTCGCTCCGCGCCAGATCGAAGCCCTGGAGGCGGATGATTTCAAGCAGCTTCAAGGAGCGACTTTTTTGCGCGGCTTCGTGCGCAGTTATGCCAAGATCCTGCATCTGGATGCGCAGCCCCTGCTTGAACAGTTGCCCGTGGACAAGCCGGTTCCGCAGCAACTGACGCCGGCTTCGGTAAATATGCCGTTTCCCTCCATGTTGACCTCGCGCCAGCAGAACCTGGTCTGGTCGGTCGCGGCGTTATTGATCGCTGTGATCGTGGTTGCCTTCGGGTTATGGCATACCTCGCCGCCCAGCTCCTTGTCCGAAATCACACAGGCGCAACCCGAAGTGGCGCCTATCGAGACCCCGGCGCCCTTGCCCGCCGAAGTGGAGATTATCTCTGAACCGCCCGAGCAGGAAACTCGCATCGAATCATTTGTTCCTGTATTGCCCAAGGAGAAATCCATACAGAAAACGAAATCCTCGCCTGCAATGGAACAATTTTCTGCGCCGGAAACAGCTCAATCCTCGGTTCCGTTGACCAGGGACAAGATTCAGGCAGCGCAGGACGCGCCGAAAACAAAAACAGAAAAACCCGTGAGCAGGAAAGTGATGGCTGTATCCGATAGTTCGCAACCGGTCTCTTCATTGCGGCTGGTGTTCGGTGAGGAATCATGGACCGAGATCAAGGACAAGAACGGCAATGTAATATCTTCGCAGATCAATCAGCCCGGCAGCGAATTGCGAGTGGAGGGGCATCCGCCTTTCATGATGCTGATAGGCCATGCCCTGTCAGTTCATCTGTACCAGGATGGCGAGGAGGTGGACCTGAAGCCCTACATCAACAAGTATAGTGAAGTGGCGCACCTGACTTTGGAATGAATTCGCCAATGATTAAACGCCGCCCATCGCAACGAGTGATGGCCGGAAGGGTGATGTTGGGCGGCGGCACACCGATCGTGGTGCAGTCCATGACCAACACCGATACTGCCGATGGCGACGCTACCGCGCGGCAGGTATTCGACCTGGCCAAGGCCGGTTCCGAGCTGGTGCGCATCACGGTCAATACACCCGAAGCGGCCGCGCAAGTGGCGGGAATCAGATCAAGGCTGGACAGCATGGGTTGCGACGTGCCGCTGGTCGGCGATTTTCATTACAACGGGCATCGCCTGCTCACCGAATTTCCCGATTGCGCCCAAGCGCTGGCGAAATACCGCATCAACCCGGGCAACGTCGGGCGCAGCCGGAATGAAAACGATCCGTTCTCGATGATGATAGCGACCGCGGTCCGCTACGACAAACCGGTGCGCATCGGCGTGAACTGGGGCAGCCTCGATCAGAATCTGGTGGTGCGCATGATGGACGAGAACTCGCGGCAGGCCGAGCCCAGGGATGCCGGAGAGGTGACGCGCGCCGCGCTGATCGCTTCCGCGCTGGAAAGCGCGCAGCGTGCCGAACAGCTCGGCATGGCGCACAACCGCATCGTGCTGTCATGCAAGGTCAGCGAGGTGCAGGATCTGATCGCGGTGTACCGCGCGCTGACGCTGCAATGCGATTACGCGCTGCATCTGGGGCTGACCGAAGCGGGCATGGGTTCCAAGGGCATCGTCGCTTCGACCGCCGCGCTGGCGGTGCTGTTGCAGGAAGGCATCGGCGACACCATCCGCATTTCGCTGACCCCGGAACCGGGCGGTGACCGCACCCGGGAAGTGCTGGTCGCGCAGGAGATACTGCAAACCATGGGCTTGCGCGCGTTCGCGCCGATGGTGACAGCCTGCCCCGGTTGCGGACGCACCACCAGCAGCTTCTTTCAGGAATTGGCGCAAAGCATCCAGATGCATCTGCGCTCGCAGATGCCGCTGTGGCGCGAACAGTATGACGGCGTGGAAAACATGACCGTGGCGGTGATGGGCTGCGTGGTGAACGGGCCGGGTGAAAGCAAGCTGGCCAACATCGGTATCAGCCTGCCGGGAACCGGCGAAAGCCCGTCCGCGCCGGTCTACATTGACGGCGAAAAGGCCATGACCCTGCGCGGCGGCGACATCGCGCAGGAATTCACCCGGATTGTGGACGAGTATGTGGCGGGAAAATACGTGAAACGGGAAGGATAAAACGGGAAGGGTAAAGGGGGAAGGGAGAAGGGTGGGCAGCGTGCCGGTTTTTCCCTTCCCCCTTCTCTCTTCTCCCTTCCCCTGAAACCAAATGAGCAACGAAACACTACAGGCCGTGCGCGGCATGAACGACATCCTGCCGGATGAGGCGGAGTTGTGGTTATGGTTCGAAGAAGTGGCGCGTGATTGGTTGCACAGCTACGGCTATCGCAACATCCGTATGCCGCTGGTCGAGCCGACCGCGTTGTTCAAGCGCGCCATAGGCGAGGTGACGGACATCGTCGAGAAAGAGATGTACAGCTTTGAGGACTCTCTGAATGGCGACGAACTCACGTTGCGCCCCGAAGGCACAGCCTCCTGCGTGCGCGCGGTGCTGCAACACAATCTGCTGTACAACGCGCCGCAGCGTCTTTATTACAGCGGCCAGATGTTCCGCCATGAGCGCCCGCAGAAAGGACGCTATCGCCAGTTTCATCAATTCGGTGTGGAAGCATTGGGATTCGCCGGACCGGACATTGATGCCGAGCAGATTCTGATGTGCGCGCGGCTGTGGCAAAAGCTCGGGCTGCGCGATGTGTCCCTGCAACTGAACACCCTGGGTGATTCTGCTGCGCGGCATAGCCATCGCGCCAGGCTTATCGCCTATTTCGGGAATCATCAGGAGTCCCTGGATGCCGATGCAACGCGCCGTTTGCACAGCAATCCTCTGCGCATTCTGGACAGCAAGAATCCGGCGATGCAGGATTTGATTGCGGCTGCGCCCAGTCTGATGGATGAGCTGGGTGACGATGCGCTCAGGCATTTTGACGAGGTGCAGGCGATACTCAAGCGCCACGATGTTCCTTACCGGATCAATCCGCGCCTGGTGCGCGGGCTGGATTATTACAACCGCACCGTGTTCGAGTGGGAGACCACGCAACTTGGCGCACAGGGCGCCATTTGCGCCGGTGGCCGTTATGATGGCCTGGTCGAACTGATCGGCGGCAAGCCCGCCCCGGCAACCGGTTTTGCGATGGGTGTGGAGCGTCTGCTGGCGCTGTTGCACGAAGATGGCATGACTTTGCCCAGTCAGGAAGTGGATGTATATGTGGTTCATCAGGGCGAGCCGGCCGGCCGGTTGGCCGGCAAGGTGGCGGAACATCTGCGCGACAACAATCTGCGTGTGCTGCTGCATTGTGGCGGGGGCGGTTTCAAGTCGCAGATGAAAAGGGCCGATGCAAGCGGCGCGAGAGTCGCCGTGATCATCGGCGATGACGAGGCGCAGGCCAATGAGGTCAGCGTGAAGCCGATGCAGGGCGGCGACCAGAAGCGGGTAAGCGTGGAGAATCTCACTGCCACAGTTAATCAATTTATTAGATAGGGGTAATGACATGGCGGCACTGGATTTGCAGGAACAGGAACAACTCGAAGCGCTCAAGGCGTGGTGGAAAGACAACCGCAACTACATACTCGCCGGGGTGTTGATCGCCACGGTTGCGATGGGCGGCTGGCGCGGTTGGCAGTATTACCAGGACAAGCAGTCCGGCGATGCGGCCAGGTTATATGCGGAGTTCACCAGGCAACTGGGCAGCAAGGATGCCAAACGCATCAATGATGCCGCCGCGGCGATAACCGGCAAATTCGCTTCATCGTCATATGCTTCGCGCGCCTCATTGCTGGCGGCACAAGCGAACGAACAGGGCAAGGATATGACCCAGGCCAGGTCACATTTGCAATGGGTTATCGATCACGCCGGTGAAGCGGGACTGAAAGCTGTGGCGCAATTGCGTCTGGCGTCATTAATGTTGGATGAGAAGAACCATGCTGAAGCGATGAAGTTGCTCGAAGCTGAACATCCGGCCTCATTCGATGGCTTGTATGCCGACCTGAGGGGCGATGTATTGAGCGCTCAGGGCAAGAACGAGGAGGCCGGAAGGGCATACCAGATGGCAATCGACAAGACTGATGCCAGGAGCATGTACCGCAGCCTGATCCAGATAAAGGTGGATGCTTTGGTAGCGGGAAAATGAAACCAGCGAGTCTTTTTCTGGCAGTGCTCGTGTTGGGCGGCTGTTCGTCCGATGCGCCGCCGGAATGGGCTGGCAAGAGCGGCAACGCAGAACCCGCCAAGCTGGTGGAATTCGCCGAAACCGCCAGGTTTGAAATGCGCTGGCATGGCGATATCGGCGATTCGGGCGCGAATCCGCTGCGCCCCGCGCTGACCAAAGACGCGATCTATGGCGTGTCCTTCAAGGGCAGGCTGACCCGCCTGGACCGCAACACCGGAAAACAAGTATGGCGCATCGACAGCGGCATTTCCGTCAGTGGCGGAGTGGGCGGCGGCGATGGTTTGGTGCTCATCGGCGGCGACAAGGGCGATGTGCTGGCTTATGACGAAAATGGCAAGCTGCGCTGGAAGAGCAAGGTGTCCAGCGAAGTATTGAGCGTGTCAAAGGTTGCGGATGGCGTAGTCATAGTGCGCAGCGGGGACGGACGCATCGCCGGATTGAATGCGACGGATGGCGAGCGGTTATGGCTGCATGAACGCAGCACGCCGGCTCTGGTGGTGCGCAGTCATGCCGGAGTCGCCATCCAGCGCGGCGTGGCTTACGCCGGATTCGCTGCCGGCAAATTGGCGGCGATCAGCATCAAGGATGGCTCCGTGTTGTGGGAAACCATGGTGTCACAACCGCGCGGCAATACCGAACTCGAACGCATCAGCGACATCACCAGCGACCCGGTCGTGGATGATGAGCAAGTCTGTGCAATCTCGTTTCAGGGGCGCGTAGCGTGTTTTGATCCTGTGCAAGGCAACCCGATATGGAACCGCGAGATCTCCGGCGACAAGGGCGTGATGTTGTTGCGCAAATATCTCTATCTCAGCGACGCGAAGGGTTCGGTCTATGCGCTGGATAAAACCACCGGCAGCACGTCGTGGAAGAACGATCAGTTATTCATGCGCGGAACCGGCACGCCCCTTGCGGCAGGTGACGTTGTCGTGGTTGGCGATTATGAAGGATACCTGCATGGATTGAGCCGCGAAGACGGCAGCCTTGCAGCCCGCATCAAACTCGACGGCGGCGCGATAAAAGCGGCGCCGCTCCAGATGGATAACGGCTTGCTGGTGCAGACGAGCGGCGGGGATATATATTCGTTGTCGATACATTAGGGAAGAGTGAAGGGGGAAGAGGGAAGGGTGAAGGGTGAAACCGCTGCTCCGTTATACCCTTCTCCCTTCCCCCTTTACCCTTCACATTTAAAATTCAAGGCTATCAAAATGCTCCCCACAGTAGTTTTAGTCGGACGCCCGAATGTCGGCAAGTCCACCTTGTTCAATCGTCTCACGCGCAGCCGTGACGCGCTGGTCGCCGACCAGCCGGGGCTGACGCGCGACCGTCATTACGGGCGCGGCAGGATAGGGGACAGACCGTATCTGGTGGTGGATACCGGCGGGCTGGAGCCGGTCGCCAAGGAAGGCATCATGTTCGAGATGGCCAAGCAGAGCCGCCAGGCGGTAGACGAAGCCGATGTGGTCATGTTTCTGGTCGATGGCCGTGCCGGATGTACGCCGCAGGATGCCATCATCGCCGAAGAGTTGCGCAAGACCGGCAAGCCTATCCTGTTGCTGGTCAACAAAGCCGAAGGCATGGCGCGCGCCAGAGTCACCGCCGATTTTTTTGAACTGGGGTTAGGTGAACCGTTGCCGATCTCATCGGCGCATGGCGACAACGTGACCGAAGTGGTCGAGATCGCGCTGGAGAATTTTCCGCCCGAAGTCGAAGAAGAAACCAACGTGGAGCATCCGCCGAAGATCGCCATCGTCGGACGTCCCAATGTCGGTAAATCCACGCTGGTGAACGCCATTCTCGGCGAGCAGCGCGTGATCGCGTTCGATCAACCGGGCACTACGCGCGACAGCATTTACATCGACTTCGAGCGCGGCGGCAAGCAGTACACCATCATCGACACCGCCGGTGTGCGCCGGCGCGGCAAGGTCGAAGAGGCGGTGGAAAAATTCTCCGTGATCAAGACCATGCAGGCGATCGAAGACGCCAACGTGGTGGTGCTGGTGGTGGATGGCCGCGACCAGATCACCGAGCAGGACGCGCACGTCGCCGACTACGTGTTGCAAGCGGGCAGGGCATTGGTGCTGGCGGTCAACAAATGGGACGGGCTGGACGAACATCATCGCGATCAGGTCAAACGCGACATCGAGCGCAAGCTACACTTCCTGAGCTTCGCCAAGCTGCATTACATTTCCGCGTTGCAAGGCAACGGCATAGCGGATGTGTTGAAGTCGGTGGACGAGGCCTATGCCGCAGCGATGGCGAAACTGTCCACGCCGAAACTCACCCGTGCGCTGATCGGCGCGCTGGAAAAGCAAGCGCCGCCAAAAGGCGGGCGCTTCACACCCAAGATGCGCTACGCCCATCAGGGCGGCAGCAACCCGCCGTTGATCGTAATACACGGCAGCGGTCTGGACAATGTGTCAGCCAGCTATACCAGATATTTGGAGCGCACCTTCTGCGAAATCTTCAAGCTCAAAGGCACGCCGCTGAATATCCAGTATAACTCCAGCAAGAATCCGTTCGAGGGTAGCAAGCCCAAGCCGCTCACCGAGGGAGAGCAGCGCAGGGCTCATCGCGCCCGGATACGAGGGCGCAAGCTGTACGGTTGACTATCTGAAAATTCAACTTGCTTCCCCCTTTGTAAAAGGGGGATTGAGGGAGATTTTCATATCCGTGCGATGTTCAAATAATGGATTATCTGGGTTGAAGCGAAGCATTGACGGTACAGACAATAGAATGCGCGCTTGGGTTTGGGTCAAGCTCCTCTGAAATCGTGTTGATTGCGCTTTAGCTTGAATGAAACTGGTGTTCCGTTAAAATCACTCCTCGAAATTTGCACACCTATACCAACCCGAAACCTATTCACATGACAACTATTCGCCAAGAAGATTTAATCGCCAGCGTCGCCGATGCGCTGCAGTACATTTCCTACTATCATCCGCTCGATTATATCAAGGCGCTGGGCAAAGCCTACGAACGGGAACAATCGCCTGCGGCCCGCGATGCCATCGCGCAAATCCTCACCAACTCGCGCATGAGCGCGCAGGGGCACAGGCCGATTTGCCAGGATACCGGCATCGTGGTGGCCTTCGTCAAGGTCGGCATGAAGGTGCGCTGGGACGATGCCGGCATGAGCGTCGGCGACATGGTCAACGAGGGCGTGCGCCGCGCTTACCTGAACCCGGACAACCTGCTGCGCGCCTCGGTGCTGAGCGACCCGGCCGGAGCGCGCAAGAACACCCGCGACAACACCCCGGCGGTGATTCATTATGAGATCGTCCCCGGCGACAAGGTCGAAGTGACCCTCGCTGCCAAGGGCGGCGGGTCGGAAAATAAATCCAAATTCGTCGTCCTCAACCCATCGGACAGCCTGGTTGACTGGGTGCTGAAGACTGTCCCCGCGATGGGCGCGGGATGGTGTCCGCCGGGTATGCTGGGCATCGGACTCGGCGGCACGGCTGAGAAGGCCATGCTGCTCGCCAAGGAAGCTTTGATGGAACCGGTGGATATCCAGGATCTGCAGGCGCGCGGGCCGAAGAATCGCATCGAGGAACTGCGTCTGGAACTGTATGAGAAGGTCAACGCGCTGGGTATCGGCGCTCAGGGACTGGGCGGCCTCACCACTGTGCTGGACGTCAAGATCAAGGATTACCCGACCCATGCCGCCGGACTGCCGGTGGGGATGATCCCTAATTGCGCCGCCACGCGCCATATCCACTTTACCCTCGACGGCAGCGGACCGGCTACGCTGGTGCCGCCCTCACTCGATGAATGGCCGAAAGTCGAATGGAAAGCCTCCCCCGACTCGCGCCGCGTCAACCTCGACAGCATCACGCGCGAAGAAATCGCCACCTGGAAACCGGGTGAAACGCTGCTGCTGTCCGGCAAGCTGCTCACCGGGCGCGATGCCGCACACAAGCGCATCTCCGACATGCTGGCGCGAGGTGAGAAATTGCCGGTGGATTTCACCGGCCGCTTCATCTACTACGTCGGCCCGGTTGACCCGGTGCGCGACGAAGTGGTCGGCCCCGCCGGCCCCACCACGGCGACGCGCATGGATAAATTCACCGGCATGATGCTGGAAAAAACCGGTCTGATCGGCATGATCGGCAAGGCCGAGCGCGGCCCGGAGGCCATCGCGGCGATCAAGCGGCACAAGGCCGTTTACCTGATGGCGGTCGGCGGCGCGGCTTATCTTGTGTCCAAGGCGATCAAGGCATCGAAGGTGCTGGCCTTCGCCGATCTGGGCATGGAAGCCATCTACGAATTCACCGTGCAGGACATGCCGGTCACCGTGGCGGTGGATAGCAACGGCACCTCGGTGCATGAAACCGGCCCGGCGGAATGGCGGGTGAAGATCGGCAAGATTTCCTAGAATCACGCCGGATTTGCGCGCGGTTCCTGGAAGCAGTGAATTCCCTGCTTTTGGTAGAAGTGCTGGTTCCGCCTTACGTGCGTGGCAAAAGAAACAGCTTGCCATCAGCATCCAGGAAACAATCCACCGGACCTACAACTACGCACTGAGGCTGGTCAAAGTAGCCTGCGCACTCATTGCATTTGTCGGGGTCGATAACAAAAATATAATCGCCTTCAGATATTGCCCCGGTTGGGCACACCGGCACACAAAGACCGCAATTGATGCAATCATCGGTAATAGATAGCGCCATCCATCTTCTCCATATTGCTTGATTCTAAAAACCCCAGTCGGCAGGTTTGCAGGTGCGAATTATTGAGGATTACATATTTGAACCCGGATAATCCATTAGGACGATATTTTTCTGAGCGGCTTTAGCCGCGAAATTCGTGTCATACAGGAAGATAATCGCGGCTAAAGCCGCTCCAAATGGATATCCGCATTTTGGTTTCCCAATACGTCCTACCTGAAAAAACAAGGCAATATCTTGAGGACATCACCCCAGCAAATGCTTTACATGCTCGCGTTCCTCAACCAGTTCGCGATAGCTGCCTTCCATGTGCTTGCGCCCCGGTTCGCTGATAGGCAGATCCGGCACGATGTGGTACTCGCCCTGCTTGCACCTCACCGGAAAGCCGTAAAGCACGCCTTCCGGTATGCCGTAGCTGCCATCGGACGGCACACCCATGCTTACCCAGTTGTTGTGATGTGCGCCGAGCATCCAGTCGTGGATATGCGAGATTGCAGCATTCGCCGCGCTCGCCGCACTGGATAAACCGCGCGCCTCGATGACCTCCGCACCGCGTTTTTGCACGGTGGGGATGAATTCACGTTCCACCCAATCCTGATCCGGCAGGAGGTCGCGCACCGGGATGCCGCGAATCTCGGCATGGTCGAGGTCGGGATATTGTGTGCCGGAGTGGTTGCCCCAAACGATCATCTTCTTGATGTCGTGGATCGGCTGGAACAGCTTTTGCGCGACTTGCGCGATGGCGCGGTTATGGTCCAGGCGCATCATCGAGCTGAAGTTGCGCGGATCGAGATCGGGGGCGTTTTTCATCGCGATCAGCGCATTGGTATTGGCCGGGTTGCCTACCACCAGCACCTTGACATGGCGCGCCGCATATT
>Ga0154718_1034_pt2 | contig 10605 bp, 11 predicted proteins | sample Rifle2008BG16ft_FD_105726 | JGI IMG/M metagenome (GOLD analysis project Ga0154718, IMG submission 105726) | Betaproteobacteria bacterium RBG_16_56_24
GCCAGCACCATCTCCGCCGCGCGCAGCACGGCGCGTGCCTTGTTCTGCGTCTCTGTCCATTCGTTGTCCGGCACCGAGTCGGCGACGATGCCGGCGCCGGCTTGCGCGTACAGCATGTTGTCCTTCACTACGGCGGTGCGCAGCGCGATCGCCAGGTCCATGTCGCCGTTGAAGCCGAGGTAGCCGACCGCGCCCGCATAGATGCCGCGCTTGCTGGGTTCCAGTTCGGCGATGATTTCCATCGCGCGAACCTTGGGTGCGCCTGATACCGTGCCGGCGGGAAAAGCGGCCTTGAGCACGTCCATCGCATTGAAGCCGGGCTTGAGCGTGGCCTCGACGTTGGAGACGATGTGCATCACGTGCGAGTAACGCTCGATGATCATTTTTTCGGTGAGCTTCACGGTGCCGTTCTGCGCGACGCGGCCGATGTCGTTGCGGCCCAGGTCGATCAGCATCAGGTGCTCGGCCAGTTCTTTCGGGTCAGCCAGCAGCTCCTCGGCGAGATCGGCATCCTGTTGCGGTGTCTTGCCGCGCGGCCTTGTTCCCGCGATGGGGCGCACCGTCACGGTGTCCCGTTCCAGCCGCACCAGTATTTCCGGCGACGCGCCGACCACATGATGATCGCCCATGTCGTAATAGAACATGTATGGCGAGGGGTTGACGCTGCGCAACGCGCGGTACAGCGACAGCGGAGATGCGGGGAAGGGCTGCGCCATGCGCTGCGCCAGCACCACCTGCATGATGTCGCCGTCGAAGATGTATTGCTTGGCTTTTACTACCGCTTGCTTGAAAGCGGCCTCACCGAATTCGGATTTTGCCGTCCCGCCGTGCATCGGCGGGGCATGCGGAATGTCCACCGGTTGACGCAGGCGAGTCGTCAGATCTTGCAGGCGTTGCCGCCCCAGCACATAGGCATCGGCCTGTTCCGGGTTGGCATACACGATGAAGGCAAGCTTGCCGGTGAGGTTGTCTACAACCGCCAGTTGCTCGGTGAGCATCAGCAGGATGTCCGGCGTGCCGATCGCGTCGGGTTTCTGAAATTTGGCTAAACGCGGCTCGATGTAACGTATCGTTTCATAGCCAAAATAGCCGGCCAGTCCGCCGCAAAAGCGCGGCAGTCCGGGCAGTGACGCAACCTTGAAGCGCGTCTGGTAATCGCGGATGAAATCCAGCGGATTCTCCACTTCATGCACGGTTTCGGTATCCCCATGCGTGAGTGTCACCTGCAGGTCGCGTACCGTGATGCGCGTACCGGCTGGCAGCCCGATGAAGGAATATCGCCCGAAGCGTTCGCCGCCCTGCACCGATTCCAGCAGGTAGGAGTAAGGCTGGTTGGCGAGCTTGAGATACAGCGACAGCGGCGTGTCCAGATCGGCAAAAGTTTCGCTTACCAGCGGGATGCGGTTATAGCCTTGCTGCGCAAGCGCGTTGAATTCGGATTCGGTGATGGGGTGTGACATTAAAAACCTCCGTGATTTTGCAGGGCGGGTTAACCAATGACTTGGTTGGCGTAGTTTGCCAACTTAGTCAGATGGCTATGCAGAGCCCACCCGCCGCAAATAAACAATGCCGGGCATAGCCCGACCTACAAACACCATCGCCAGACAGTGATTTTCAAATAACGGAGGTTGTTCATGATTAAGCGCGTTTGATAAGCGGCAAGGCCGCCGGCAAATTGGCGATCACCGCATCCAGAAACAGGCTGTCGACCGGTTCGCCGTGGTTGTAGCCGTAAGGCACGCAGAACACCGGGCAACCGGCGGCGCGCGCGGCGACAGTGTCGTTCAACGAATCGCCGATCAGCAGTAATTTCTCGATCGGCACGCCGAAAAATTTTGCGGCATGCAACAGCGGCAGCGGATGCGGCTTTTTCTCCTCCAAAGTATCCCCGGACAACACGATCTCGAAATACTTGTCCATGCCGATGCCTTTCAACAGCGGCTCGGTATAGCGCGCCAGCTTGTTGGTGATGCAGCCAAGATGGAAACCGGCATTCTTCATCTCTTTCAAGCCATCGATCACGCCGTCGAACGGTTTGCTGTTCAACAGCAGCTTGGTGTAATGCTTTTCGAAGATCGGCAGGGCATGTTCATACAATGCGGCATCCGGGGTGGCATGCATGTCGCCGGTCAGCGCGCGCTTTACCAGCCAGCTGATGCCGTTGCCGATGTAGCTCATCAGCAACTCCGGCGCCACCGGCGCGTAATCCATTTCGCGCAACATGAGGTTGGCCGCTTCCGTCAGTTCCGGCGCGGTATGCAGCAGCGTGCCATCCAGGTCGATGACGATGGCGGAAATGCTGAGCGGGAAATGCACCGGCTGTGCCATTTTCTATTCTGGATTTTTAGCCTTGGCGAGTTCGGCGCGCATTTCGGCGATGACCGTGTCATAACGGTTCTTGTCTTTTTCATTGCGTTTGCTGAATATTGCGGAACCCGCCACAAAAGTATCCACGCCGGATTCCGCGACTTCCTTGATATTGCCAGGACCTACGCCGCCGTCGATCTCCAGCCGGCAGTTGTAACCGCCCGCGTCTATCATTTTGCGCACCTTGCGCGCCTTGTCCAATACATAAGGAATGAATTTCTGGCCGCCGAAGCCGGGGTTTACCGACATCAGCAACACCATGTCCAGCTTCGGCAGCGTGTATTCGAGAACATCCAGCGGCGTGGCCGGATTGAACACCAGCCCGGCCTTGCAACCGCTTTCCTTGATCAGGCCGAGAGTGCGGTCGATGTGCTCGGAAGCCTCCGGGTGGAAGGTGATGTAATTCGCGCCCGCCTTGGCGAAATCGGGAATGATGCGATCCACCGGCTTGACCATCAGATGCACGTCAATAGGCGCGGTCACGCCATGCTTGCGCAGCGCTTCGCAAACCAGCGGGCCTATGGTCAGGTTCGGCACGTAATGATTGTCCATCACGTCGAAGTGCACGATGTCCGCGCCTGAGGCGAGAACATTGTCGACTTCCTCGCCTAGTTTGGCGAAATTGGCGGAGAGTATGCTGGGTGCGATTTGATACATGGCGTGTCCTTAAACGTAAGTCGGCATGCGGGGCGAGTATTCTATCCGATACTTGAGGTGCGAGGTTCCATGAGACACGGAAAGTGGTGGAGGTGATCAGGATCGAACTGACGGCCTTCTGATTGCGAACCAGACGCTCTCCCAACTGAGCTACACCCCCACGGAAACGGAATGCTAAGCGGAAACCTGCGGTTTGGGAAGCGGCAATCGAATTCGTCCCGATCAATAGCGCAAAAACGTAGGGTGGATAAGCGCAGCGCATCCACCATTCAGCAATCATTCCTGAATCACGGTGGATGCGCTCACTTATCCACCCTACATCTCTCAACAGAAATCTATGTTTTGGGAAGCGGCAATCCGGCTGCACGGTAGAAACCGCCCAAATCTCTCAGGTCATCGAATACGCCCGAAGCCCCGGCGAAATTCTGGTTGCGGGTGTAGTGATTGACGGTAATGAATGTTCTGACCCCCGCCGCGAGGCTGGAATGCAGGCCGTTCTCGGAGTCTTCCAGCGCGATGCAGTCGGCAGCGGCCAGTCCCAACTTTTCCAGTACCCAGAAATAGATATCCGGCGCGGGCTTCTTGTGCGGCACGATGTCGCCGCAGCCGTTCGCGGCGAAATAACTTTCCCAATCCTTGCCCAGCCCTACTTCCAGAAGAGCGGAAACATTTTCCGGTGTGGTGGTGGTCGCGATGGCCAAGGTGATTCCCGCCGTGTGCATATCGTGAATCAACTGTTTGATTCCGGCACGTAGCGGAATATGTCCTTCGCCCAGCATGTTGGTGTAGTGCCTGGTTTTGACGACGTGCAGATTCTTCACGAATCCTTCGTAATCGGCAGGCTTGACAAAATTTGGCAAGAAGTCGCTGACGAAATATTTGATGCGCTCCTTGCCGCCGGTTACTTTGAGCAGTTTGTCGTACAACGCGACATCCCATTTCCAGTCCAGACCGCATTCCGCAAAGGCTTTGTTGAACGACTTGCGGTGTCCGTCCTCGGTATCGGCGAGCGTGCCGTCCACGTCGAAAATTATGGCCTTGATGGGCATGCTTGATTGTATTTTCTGAGTTTGGTTGCTTTAAAGGGCACCTCTAAAAATCCAAACTCCGTCGCGATGCTGCGTTGCTCAATAAATTTTAACGCTTACATATCAAACATATGCGGCGCGCTAAAATTTATTTCGCGCCTTGCCTGGCTTAGGATTTTGAATTTTTAGAGGCGCCCTAAAGTACTTGGGGGTTCAGCAACGTAGGGTGGATAAGCGAAGCGCATCCACCAAATCGCACCGGTGGATGCGCTCCGCTTATCCACCCTACAGCTTTCTGCTTTCTATCTGATACCCGGCAGTTTCCCCGCCATGCCGCGCATCAGTTTGCCCATGCCGCCCTTGCTGAACATTTTCATCATCTTCTGCATTTGTTCGAACTGGTTGAGCAACTGGTTGACGTGCATCACCTGCACGCCAGCGCCCATCGCGATGCGGCGCTTGCGCGAGGCTTTGATGAGTTCCGGTTTGCTGCGTTCGAGCGGGGTCATCGAGTTGATGATGCCCTCGATGCGACCGAGCTGCTTATCGTCAACTTTGGAACCGGCTGCGGCCTGGCTGAGTTGCGCGGGCAGTTTGTCCATCATCGCCGACATGCCGCCCATCTTGCGCATCTGGACCATTTGCATTTTGAAATCGTTGAGGTCGAAGCCTTGCCCGCTTTTGACTTTCTTGGCGAGCTTTTCGGCTTCCGCGTGGTCGATTTCGCGATGCGCTTCCTCGATCAGCGACAGCACATCGCCCATGCCGAGCACGCGCGAGGCCATGCGTTCCGGATGGAAAGCTTCGAGGCCGTTCGGCTTTTCGCTGACGCCGACGAACTTGATCGGCTTGCCGGTGATCTGCCGTACCGACAAGGCCGCGCCGCCGCGTGCATCGCCGTCCAGCTTGGTGAGTATGATGCCGGTTAGCGGCAGCGCATCGCCGAAGGCCTTGGCGGTGTTCACCGCATCCTGCCCGGTCATCGCGTCCACCACGAACAGCGTCTCGATCGGCTTGAGCGCGGCGTGCAGTTGTTGTATCTCCTCCATCATCGCGGCGTCGATAGCCAGCCGTCCGGCTGTATCGACGATCAGCACGTCGTGGTAATGCTTGCGCGCGAAATCCAGCGCGGCCAGCGCGATATCCTGAGGCTTCTGGCTGGTGTCGGACTCGAAGAAGTCCACTTCGAGTTGTTGCGCCAGCGTGCGCAATTGTTCGATCGCAGCGGGGCGGTATATGTCGCAACTGACCAGCAGCACTTTTTTCTTCTGCTGGTCGCGCAACAGTTTGGCAAGCTTTCCGCTGGTGGTGGTTTTGCCTGCGCCCTGCAAGCCGGCCATCAGGATTACCGCTGGCGGGGTGATGGCAAGGTTGAGCGCGTCGTTGTGCCCGCCCATCAGACTGGTGAGTTCTCGATGCACCACGCCGATCAGCGCCTGGCCGGGGTTCAGATTGCCGATGACCTCTTGCCCGAGCGCGGCCTGCTTGACCTGGGCGATGAATTCCTTGACGACGGGCAGCGCGACGTCAGCTTCAAGCAGCGCCATGCGCACTTCGCGCAATGCATCCTGAATGTTGCTTTCCGTGAGGCGCGCCTGGCCGCGCAGATTCTTGATGACTCCGGAAAGCCGCTGTGTAAGGTTGTCCAGCATAAGTGTTTTGCGTGATGATGGTGTAGAATTCGCGAAGTCTAAAACATCCTGAGAAAAATGCCTAACGTTACTCTCGCGCTATTTACCTTTGCTGCTTACGGCGTGCTTGCCGCCTATTTCTGGCGGGCTCACGCGCGCGGCGAGGGTGATGCGTTGAGCCGCGGAGTGTTTGGCCATCTGGTGCTGATCCCGCTGGCACTGCACGGTTATTTGCTGGTTCAGGATATTTTTTCCGAAGGCGGTTTCGATCTGGGCGTGCTGCATGCGCTGTCGCTGATTCTCTGGCTGACTTTGCTGGTGTACTGGGTGGCACGCTTTTTTTATCCGATCGGCGGATTGCAGGCGCTGGTATTGCCCCTGGCGGCGGTTGCCGTGCTGTTGCCTGAGTTGTTTCCCTCCGATCACCCGCTGACGAATACCGACATGTTCGCCTTCAAGGCGCACATCACCGCCGCAATGCTGGCCTATAGTTTGTTCACCATAGCGATGTTGCATGCGGCGTTGATCTCGCAGGTGGAAAAGCGGCTGCATCATGCGACTTTGCCGCGCGTTTTGCGCAGTTTGCCGCCTCTGCTGACCATGGAAACCCTGCTGTTCCGCATGATAGGCGTCGGTTTTGTGCTGCTTACGCTGACGCTGGCATCCGGCGTGGTGTTTTCCGAACAGATTTTCGGCAAGGCGTGGCAGTTCAATCACAAGGTGTTGTTCGGTTTTGTGTCATGGGGAGTGTTCGCCGTGTTGCTGTGGGGACACCACTTCCACGGCTGGCGCGGGCGTGTCGCGGTGCATTGGACAGTAAGCGGCTTCGTGTTTTTGTTGCTGGCTTACCTGGGCAGCAAGTTTGTCATCGAGGTGTTGCTGCACCGATAAAATCCAGATTTCATCCCATCTGCTGCGTTGCGGAAGAAATTTCCTGCTTACATATACCCCCATATGCGGCGCGGCGAAATTTATTCCGCGCCTTGCATTTGGGCGAACTCTGAATTTTAATTTTATAAGGGTTGCATGAAGTGCCAAAAATGTCGTAGAATCCGCGCCCTTTCGCTGGGCTAATTAATTTAGGTAGGTCTCATTATGGTAATCATTCGTCTTTCCCGTGGCGGTTCCAAGAATCGTCCGTATTTCAACGTGGTGGTAGCGGATTCGCGCAATCGTCGCGATGGCCGTTTCATCGAACGTCTGGGTTTCTACAATCCGCTTGCCGCAGAAGGTCAGGAATCACTCCGTTTGGAACTGGAACGCGTCGGCCATTGGCAAAGCAAGGGCGCGCAACTGAGCGACACCGTTGCCAGGCTGGTCAAGCGTGCCGGTGCAGCGACAGCCGCCTGACGATCCTGGCTCCATGGTGGTTATGGGGCGGATTGCCGCCGCACACGGTATTCGCGGTTGGGTCAAGATTCAACCGTTTACCGAGTATCTTGACAGCCTGGCAGATTATGGATCATGGTGGATCGGTCATGAAAATGGGCCGTGGCGTGAAGTTGAAGTACAGCAGTGTGAGGTGCATAACAAAACACTGGCCGCTCAATTGCCCGACTGTCCGGATCGCACTGCTGCAGAAAAACTGAAAGGCTTGATGATCGCTGTACCGCGCAGCAGTTTGCCAAGGCAGAACAGCGACGAATACTACTGGTCAGATCTGATCGGGCTTGCGGTAGTGGATGAAGAGGGCGTGGCGTTGGGAACGGTAGCGAAACTGCTGGAAACCGGCGCGAATCAAGTGTTGAGCGTGACCCCGGCGTCGAGCAAGACAGGGAACAGCGGTGAGATACTGATCCCGTTCGTGGCGACCGCCATCAAGCAGGTGGATTTGAAGAACAGGACGATCCGGGTGGATTGGTCGGCGGATTACTGAGAAGGCGCCCGCAGATGATATTTGATGTCATCACCTTGTTCCCGCAAATGTTCGATGCGCTGACGCAATATGGCATCACGCGGCGCGCGGCAGAGCAAGGCAGTTATGTTTTAAAGACGTGGAATCCCAGGGATTTCACCACGGATAATTACCGCACCATCGACGATCGCCCTTACGGAGGCGGCCCCGGAATGGTGATGCTGGCAGAGCCGCTGGCGGCAGCGATCAAAGCAGCCAGGCAGCGGCAGGCGGCCAGCGGAGTAAAAAAAAGCCGCGTGGTGTACTTGTCGCCGCAAGGCAGATTGCTGACTCATGCGTTGGTCAAGGAACTGGTGGCGCAACCTGATGAGGGTTTGATATTGCTGGCGGGGCGTTATGAAGGTATAGATGAGCGTCTGGTCCGCCAGTATGTGGATGAAGAGATTTCCATCGGCGACTATGTATTGTCCGGCGGCGAGTTGGCGGCGATGGTGTTGATAGACAGTCTGGTGCGGCAGTTGCCCGGTGTGCTGGGAGATGCCGAATCGGCGGAGCAGGATTCCTTTGTGCAGGGCTTGCTGGATTGTCCGCATTACACCCGCCCGGAAGTATTCAATGGTGAAGCCGTGCCCCCGGTGTTGTTGTCCGGCAATCATGCGGACATACAGCGCTGGCGGCTTCAGCAGTCGTTGGGCAGGACGCGGTTGCGCAGGCCGGATCTGTTGGCCAGGCGTGATTTGACAAAAGAGGAGTCTGGGCTTCTGACGGCATTTCAGGATGCCGATCAAAAGGAACAAGACCCGCATAATAAAGGAGTAGCAAAGTGAATTTGATCGAAACATTGGAACAAGAAGAAATCGCCCGTCTGGGCAAGAAGATTCCCGCCTTCGCAGCCGGTGACACTGTAGTCGTCAGCGTGAACGTAGTCGAAGGTGAGCGCAAGCGTCTCCAGGCTTTTGAGGGTGTTGTGATCGCCAAGCGCAATCGCGGCCTGAATTCCGGCTTCATCGTGCGCAAGATTTCAGCCGGTGAAGGCGTGGAACGCACCTTTCAGACTTACTCGCCTATCATCGCCAGCATCGAAGTGAAGCGTCGCGGCTCGGTGCGTCGCGCCAAGCTATACTACCTGCGCGATCGTTCCGGCAAGTCGGCACGTATCAAGGAAAAACTGGCGATGCGTGCGGCTGCCGAGGAATAAGCAGCCTGCACAGGATGTATCCGGAAACGGGAGGCTCTGCCTCCCGTTTTTTATTTGTGCGCTATTATTGCGGCATGGACTATCAGGCTAAAATAAAAGCACCGTTCGGCGTGCTCGGCATACGTTGTAGCGAGGATGCGCTGACCGGCATCGACTTTTTGCCGGCAAGCGAAAAACCGCAGCGCGCGAGCAGCGCATTTGCCAGGACTGTGTGCGAACAGTTGCTGCGCTATCTGGAAAATCCCGGCGTGCGATTTTCCGTGCCGCTTGCATCAGGCGGGACCCCGCACCAACAAAAAGTCTGGCAGGCCATGTTAAACATCCCGCGCGGAGAAACGCGCAGCTACGGCGAATTGGCCGCAGAATTGAAGTCTGCGGCGCAAGCCGTGGGACAGGCCTGCGGAGCGAACCCAATCCCCATCATCATCCCCTGCCATCGTGTGGTGAGTAAATCCGGCTTGGGTGGTTTCATGCGCCACGCGAGCGGCGCATCGCTCGACATCAAGCGCTGGCTATTAGCCCATGAAGACGCTGCGCTTGCCCCCTCTCCCATCGGGGGAGGGTTGGGGAGGGGGAAATGAGCAACGCCGAACTGCTCGACGAATTCTGCGACAACCTGTGGCTGGAAGACGGCCTGTCGCGCAATACGCTGGACAGCTACCGGCGCGATCTGACCAAATTTGCGACTTGGCTGGAGAAACAGCGCGACGCCTCCATCCTGCAAACCACGCACGGCGACATACAAGGCTATCTCGCCCATCTGGTCGTCGCGCAGAAAGCCAAGCCCAGCAGCACCGGACGCAACATCTCCAGCCTGAAACGGTTGTTCCGCTACCTGCTCCGGCAAGGCAAGATCACCGCTGATCCCACGCTGCAAATCGATACACCCAAGCTTCCGCGCAACCTGCCCAAGAGCCTGACCGAGCAGGATGTCGAACAACTGCTCGATGCGCCTGATGTTCAAACCCCATTGGGTCTGCGCGACCGCACCATGTTCGAAGTGCTGTACGCCACCGGCCTGCGTGTATCCGAGCTGGTGACGTTGCGTATCACGCAAGTAAGCATGGGCATGGGCGTGGTGCGCGTGATGGGCAAGGGCAGCAAGGAGCGCCTGGTGCCGCTCGGCGAAGAAGCGCTGGACTGGCTGCGCCGCTATCTGGCGGATGGTCGTGGAGTGTTGTTAGGCAAACAGATCAGCGATGCGCTGTTCGTCACCGCGCGCGGCGAAGGCATGACGCGCCAGATGTTCTGGTATCTGATCAAGAAGCACGCCAAGCAGGGCGGACTGAACAAGCCGATGTCGCCGCACACTTTGCGTCACGCCTTCGCTACCCATTTGCTGAATCACGGCGCGGACTTGCGCGTGGTGCAGATGTTATTGGGGCATGCGGATATTTCGACGACGCAGATTTACACGCATGTGGCGCGGGAGAGGTTGAAGCAGTTGCATGCGATGCATCATCCGAGGGGGTAGCGTTCATCAAGGCCGTTCGTCCCGAGTAGGCGCAGCCGTATCGAGGGATTGGGGAATCTAATTCAAAGTCAAAACCGCCGGTGGTAGACCGGTAGCTACCATAGTCGGGGCGGCATTTGCCCCTTGACTGAATATATCAATTCGATATAATTCCGCCATGCACATCATCTCAATCAAAATGCTTCGTGAGTTCTGGCAGAAGCATCCAGAGGCTGAGACGGTGTTGCGGGAATGGCACTCAATTGTAGAGCACACCGAATTCAGGGATTTCAGCCATATTCGAGAGCTCTTCAATTCAGCTGACTATGTGCCGCCCTACACGGTCTTTGATGTGGGCGGTAACAACTATCGCCTGATAGTTGTCGTCAGGTACAGGTTCAAGAAAATATTTGTGC
>Ga0154718_1147_pt1 | contig 10604 bp, 10 predicted proteins | sample Rifle2008BG16ft_FD_105726 | JGI IMG/M metagenome (GOLD analysis project Ga0154718, IMG submission 105726) | Betaproteobacteria bacterium RBG_16_56_24
AGTTTTTCGTACCCGCCATTTCAGCATCATTCATCAAATCCCACCTCGCTATCCCGTTCAACGGCGGGTGTGACCCGCCCTACGGATTATTTTCAGTTTGAAGGAGAAATGGAATTAATCGGCGCTTCCTTAGTTCTTATCTTGGCAAACTAATACAATTCGCCATGCAGACGCTGCGTTTCGCGGTGTTATTTCTGGCGGCGCTCGCCGTGCTGTATGTGCTGGAACGCTATGTTCTGGTCGGTTGGCGGGTGCTTTCGTAGGGGCGAGATTTATCGGGTACTACTGGGAATGGAGCCCAATTGAAATCACTCAACAGGCTGGCAAAAAGAATGGGGCTCCGTCCCCATGTTAATTCCCGCCCTTAAGTGCCACCCTGCAGCACCTTCGGTTCGATCTCTATCATCCCCGCATCGCTGGTCAGCATGATGTGTCCTTCCTGTATGGTGCATTGCAACTGCATGTTGCGGTTGGCGAGCGCGGCGAGGGCTAATGTTGTCTCGGTCGGAAGCTTGAGCACAGTCAGATTATTCAGCCGCTGCAACTTGTCATGCACTTGTCCCCACCAGATGTCGGCGGCGCGACCGTAGCAGATGACTACCACCTGATCGGAACGCCCGCTGGCTTTGCGTATCTCGCGCTCGTCGGGCAGGCCCACGACTATCCAGCGCTCGATCGCGCCGGTAAGGTCCTTGTGCCACAGGTCGGGTTCGTCGTCGCTGCTGAGGCCTTTGCCGAAAGCCAGCGCATCGTCGGCGTATAGCGCGAAGGCGAGCAGGCGCACCATCATGCGCTCGTCTGTTTCCGATGGATGCCGCGCCAGCGTCAGGGCGTGTTCGGCATAGTAGTGGCGATCCATATCGGCGATCTGGAGGGCGGCTTTGAAGATGGTTGATTTGATGGCCATAGGGAGGCTGATTAAACCCAAATAATCCATTGGAAAATTCAACTGACTTCCCCCTCGCAAGCTCTCCCCCTTTGCAAAAGGGGGGATGCTCCGTTATAGCCAGACTTACGTCTAATGAACTATCAGGGTTAATCGGAACGTTTTGCAGGGGCGCATTCTAACAGGGTGCTGTAATCGCGCCGGATGGCGTTGCCACGCCGTTGCGACTATAATTCGCGCCAACACGGACTTACTGTCAGCCATATATCGAATGCAACTATTTACTTTCGGCATCAACCACCAAACTGCGCCGCTGGCCGTGCGCGAGCAGGTCGCGTTCAATGAGGACGGGGTGGAGAGTGCCTTGCAGGATCTGGTGGGGCATGGCGCGGCCAAGGAGGCGGCGATCCTGTCCACCTGCAACCGCACGGAGCTGTATTGCAACGCTGTGCAGCCCGACCAGGCGATAGACTGGCTGGCGCAATATCATCACCTCCCCCGCAAGGACATCGAGCCCTATCTCTACACCTTGCCGCGCGAGCAGGCGGTGAAGCATTCGTTCCGCGTGGCGAGCGGGCTGGATTCGATGGTGCTGGGCGAGCCGCAGATCCTCGGCCAGATGAAGCAGGCGGTGCGCCAAGCCGAGCAGGCCGGCACGATGGGATTCCTGCTGCACAAATTGTTCCAGCGCACTTTCTCGGTCGCCAAGGACGTGCGCACGCAAACCGAGATCGGCGCGAATCTGGTCTCGATGGCGGCTGCTGCGGTGAGGCTGGCCGAGCGCATTTTTCCGAGCATCTCCGAACAGCGCGTGCTGTTCATCGGCGCCGGCGAGATGATCGAACTCAATGCGGTGCATTTCGCGGCGCGTTCGCCGCAGCGCATTACTGTCGCCAACCGCACGCTGGAACGCGCTCAGGCGCTGGCGCGGCGCATCAACGGACATGCGATCACGCTGACCGACTTGCCGGAACAACTGGCGCATCACGACATCATCGTCACCTGCACCGCCAGCCAGTTGCCGATACTCGGCAAGGGCATGGTCGAGCGCGCGCTCAAGGTTCGCAAGCATCGTCCCTTGTTCATCGTGGACCTGGCTGTGCCGCGCGACGTGGAAGCGGAAGTCGCCGAACTCGACGATGTGTTTCTGTACACCCTGGACGACATTGCCGAAGTGGTGAAGGACGGCCAGGATGCACGGCAGGGCGCGGTCAGGGAAGCAGAAGTCATCATTGATTCCAGCGTGTCCGATTTCATCCACTGGATGGAATCGCGCGAAGCGGTGCCGACTATCCGCGCGCTGCGCGACCATGCCGAACGGGATCGCCGCCACGAACTTGACAAAGCCCTGCGCCTGCTGGCCAGGGGCGAGAGCCCTGAGCAGGTGCTGGAAGCGATGAGCAGCAGCCTGACCAACAAATTTTTGCACGCACCCACCCAAGCGCTGAACCAGGCGCAGAGCATTGATCGCGAGGCATTGATTGAAATGATTCATCGCCTGTATCACCTCCGCCCCGACGAATAAACTGTTCGAATGAATCCCAGCATCTCCGCCAAACTCGCTCAATTGAGCGAGCGTCTTCTTGAAGTCAATCAACTTCTGAGCACCGAGGAATCCACCAAAGACATGGATGCGTTTCGCAGGCTGAACCGCGAACGCGCCGAACTCGAACCGGTGGTCGAGTTGTACCACGCTTACCTGTCCTGTCAGGCCGACATCGAAGCTGCGCAGGGAATGGCGGGTGATCCTGAAATGCGCGAATTTGCCGAGGCCGAGATCAAGCAGGGGCAGCAACAATTGGCGCAACTCGACAGCGAATTGCAGAAACAGTTGCTGCCCAAAGACCCCAACGACGAACGCAGTGTGTTCCTGGAAATACGCGCCGGCACCGGCGGCGACGAGGCGGCCTTGTTTGCCGGTGACCTGTTCCGCATGTATTCACGTTTCGCCGAGCGCAAACGCTGGCAGGTCGAGGTGATCTCGGAAAGCCCCGGCGAAATGGGCGGCTACAAGGAGATCATCGCGCGCATCGTAGGCCAAGGCGCATACTCGGTGCTGAAATTCGAATCCGGCGCGCATCGCGTGCAGCGCGTGCCGACCACCGAAACGCAGGGTCGCGTGCACACCTCGGCGTGTACCGTGGCGATCATGCCGGAAGTGGATGAGGTCAACGACGTGGTGCTGAATTCCGCCGACCTGCGCATCGATACGTTCCGCGCAAGCGGGGCGGGCGGCCAGCACATCAACAAGACCGATTCGGCGGTGCGCATCACCCACCTGCCGACCGGCGTGGTGGTCGAGTGTCAGGATGGCCGCTCGCAGCACCAGAACAAGGCGCAGGCGATGCGCGTGCTTGCCGCCCGAATCAAGGATGCGCAGGTGCGCGAGCAGAATGCCAAAACCGCCGCGACGCGCAAGAGCCTGGTCGGCAGCGGCGACCGCTCCGAGCGCATCCGCACTTACAACTTCCCGCAAGGACGCGTCACCGACCACCGCATCAACCTCACGCTGTACAAGATGGATGCGATTATGGACGGCGATATCAATGAGTTGACCGGCGCGTTAATGGCAGAGCATCAGGCCGAGCTACTTGCCGCCATGTCAGAAGATGTCGCATAAGTGGCTGTGGCGGCGCATTGCGGCGTTGCACGGTGCTCGCCCCCTCGTCTATCTGATTGATATGCCATCGGTCGCTGCGCGCCGTGCGCCTTGCACTGCATCCGCCTCGCCGACTTCTGCATAAGTTCGCATGAGCTCGTCTATTCAGGACAACCTCCGTAACGATAGTAAGCAGCTTGAAGCCGCGCTGAACCTTGATCCAAACAGCGCGCGCATCGAAGCCCAATCCCTTTTGCAGGCCGTGCTGCAAGTAAATCGTGCTTACCTGCTCAGCCACCCTGAACAGCCACTCAACGAAGAGCAATTCGCCCGATACAGAAGTTTGCTTGATCGACGCTTGAGCGGCGAACCGGTCGCGTACATCCTGGGTGAACGCGAATTTTACGGCCTGAATTTCAAGGTAACGCCCGCAACGTTGATCCCGCGCCCTGAAACAGAATTGCTGATCGAACTGGCATTGCAGCGCATCCCTGCGCCCTCTCCCGGCCTTTCGGCCACCCTCTCCCGCTCGCGGGAGAGGGGCTGGGTGAGAGGGGATAAATTCCGCGTGCTGGATCTGGGCACCGGCAGCGGCGCGATCGCCTTGAGCATCGCCCATGCGCGTCCGGATACGGAAGTGGTGGCGGTGGATGCTTCAACCGCCGCGCTGGAAGTGGCGCAATTCAACGCACAGAATCTGTGTCTCAAAAATGTGCGGTTTTTGCGCAGCGACTGGTTCTCCGCGTTGCGCGGTGAACGCTTCGATCTAATCGTTTCAAATCCGCCTTACATCGCCGACAGCGACGCGCATCTTATGCAGGGTGACCTGCGCTTCGAGCCGCGTGCCGCGTTGGCTTCAGGTACAGACGGACTGGACGGCATCCGCCGCATCTGCACCCAGGCAAAAGCACATCTCAATCCCGGCGGCTGGCTGTTGCTGGAGCATGGCTACGACCAGGCGGAAAGGGTACGTGCGCTGTTTCAGCAGGCAGGATTTGACGGGGTGTTCTCCGCGCGGGATATAGCGGGCATCGAACGGGTGAGCTGCGGAAAGGTAGTTTGAAAAATGGCGCGCCCGACAGGAGTCGAACCTGTGACCCTTGGCTTCGGAAACCAATACTCTATCCATCTGAGCTACGGGCGCATTCTGAGAAGGCGCGCAGCATAACGGTTTTTGGCCTGACCGTCCACGCCACATCGCTGCTAAAAAGTGCTATCGTGACATCTGGAATATATAACAAATCGATGTGCCATGACTTTCTCCAATCCGGAGCCGGAGCAGATCCGCAAACTTCTATTGAGCGTACACAGCATCGCGGTGATCGGGTTGTCGCCGAATGAGGCGCGCCCCAGTTTTCGCGTTGCGCAGGGCTTGCAGGGTTTCGGCTATCGCATCATCCCGGTGCGCCCGAAGGTTGATAAGGTGCTCGGCGAGAAGGCCTACCCAGACCTGGAAAGCCTGCCCGAGCTGCCGGACATCGCGGATGTGTTTCGTGCTTCCGAGCATGTCCCCGCCATCGTTGAGAGTTGCATCAAGCTCGGCGTCAAGAAACTCTGGCTGCAGGAGGGCGTGATCCACGAAGCCGCCGCGCAGCGTGCCAGCGAAGCGGGCATCACAGTGGTGATGAATCGTTGCATGTGGCGCGACTACATGCAGTTCTTTGAGCACGGGCATGAGTAAAATCCGCTGCGCCTGGCCGGGCGACGACCCCTTGTATTGCGCTTACCATGACGAGGAATGGGGCGTGCCGCTGCACGACGACCGGCGGTTGTTCGAGTTTCTGATTCTGGAGGGCGCGCAGGCGGGTTTGAGCTGGATCACTATTTTGCGCAAGCGCGAGAATTATCGCGCCGCTTTCGATGATTTCGACCCGGTGCGCATTGCCCGTTATGGCGCAAATAAAATAGAATCATTGCTGCAGGATGCGGGTATCGTGCGCAACCGCCTGAAGGTGGAAGCCGCTGTGGTCAATGCGCAGAAGTTTCTTGATGTGCAAGACGAATTCTGCAGCTTCGACCGATTCATCTGGCGGTTTGTTGGGAACAAACCCAGGCAGAACAAATGGCGCAGCCTCGCCGAGATTCCCGCGAGCACTTCGGAGTCGGATGCGATGAGCAAAGAGTTGAAGCGGCGCGGTTTCAAGTTCGTCGGTTCGACGATCTGCTACGCGCACATGCAGGCGACCGGCATGGTGAACGACCACACCACGAACTGTTTCCGGCATGCCGAATTGCGTAATTCGTAGGTTGGGTTAGCGGCTTTATTTATTGAGAACGGGAATGAGTTAACGATGCTATTGAAGTTCACCAAGATGCACGGCGCAGGCAACGACTTTGTCGTGCTGGACGGAGTGCGTGAGCAGATCGAGCTCAGCCCGGAGCAATTGCGCCTGCTGGCGGACCGCCACTTCGGGGTAGGTTGCGACCAGATTCTGCTGGTGGAGAAGACGCAGCTACCCGATGCGGATTTTCGCTACCGTATCTTCAACGCCGATGGCGGCGAAGTCGAGCAATGCGGCAATGGCGCGCGCTGCTTCCTGCGCTTCGTGCATGACCAGAAGCTCACCTCCAGGCGCGAGATCACGGTGGAAACGCAAAACGGATTGATCACGCCGCGCCTTGAGGAAGACGGGCGCGTGACGGTCAACATGGGCGCGCCGATCTTTGATCCGTCGCGCATCCCGTTCACCGGCGGCAGCGGTGCGGTAAGCGAGCCGCTGGAACTGGCGGAGGAGACGTTGTACATCAGCGCGTTGTCGATGGGCAATCCACATGCGGTGCAAGTGGTGGAGGATGTCGAGCGCGCGCCGGTGGAAAGATTAGGGCCGCTCATCGAGCATCACCCGCGTTTTCCCAAACGCATCAATGCCGGTTTCATGCAGGTGAAGGATCGCCATCTTATCAAGTTGCGCGTGTATGAGCGCGGATCGGGAGAAACCCTGTCGTGCGGTACGGGAGCCTGTGCGGCAGCAGTGGCAGGCATTCGGCGCGGATTGCTCGATAGTCCCGTCAATGTAGTCACGCGCGGCGGCATATTGACCATCGTCTGGGAAGGCGATGACAAACCGGTTCTGATGACCGGCCCGGCGATCACGGTATTTAGAGGCGAAATAAATTTATAGGGAGTCATGATGAGAGCTGAAGAAGTAGCGCAATATCTGCAGGATAACCCCCAGTTTTTCGAGAAACATGTTGAGACGCTGGCGCAGATCAGTCTCCCGCACCCGCATGGCGGACGCACGATTTCGCTGAGCGAGCGGCAGTTGCTGGCTTTGCGGGAAAAGAACAAGGAGCTTGAAAAGAAGCTGCGCGAAATGATCGAGTTTGCGCGGGAGAACGAAGAGCTGCAACAGAAGGTTCACGAATTCGTCATTGCGCTTTTTGCTGCGCGGGATATTGCTGCTCTGCAGGAAATGATCCCGCATCTGCTGCGCGATATCTTTGCCATTCCGCACACGGCCATGCGTTTATGGCAGATCGACCCGCCCAGCGCTGAAGTGCAGGTTTTCGCCGATGCCCAGGAGCAACCGGTGTGCCTGCACCGTGCTGCCAACGACACTGCATCCTGGTTTGGCGAGCGCGCCGCGCAATTGCACTCTTACGCCTATTTGCCGTTGTACCAGGGTCATGGCCCGTCCGGCAGGCGTTCCTCGTCGTCCGCCATGCGGGCTATGCATGCGGGCAGAGAAGCCATCGGTATGCTGGTGCTCGCCAGCGAAGAGAAGCAACGCTTCTATCCGGGGATGGGCACGGTATATTTACAGCGCATCGCCGAAGCGGTAAGCAGCGCGTTGCATCCGCATCTTGAGCGCTAGTAGTTGCCCGCATGAATTTATTATGTCGGATGCCCCCATACTTAATCAGAAATATTTACAAGGCTATCTGGCGTGGTTGCGCACCGAAAAGCAGTACTCCGAACTGACCGCAGAAAATTACGCGCGCGATCTTCGGCATCTTTTTGATCTCAGCGCCGGCACACCGCTGGAACATCTCAAGATCCACCAAATCCGCCGCTTCATCGCGCAACTGCACGGCAAAGGACTAGGCGGACGTTCCTTGGCGCGCATGTTGTCGGCGTGGCGCGGATTTTTTACCTACCTGATACGCGATCACGGCCTGACCGACAACCCATGCGCCGGCTTGCGCGCCCCCAAATCGCCGAAGTCTCTGCCGCAAGCCCTGTCGCCCGACGAGGCGGCGCGCCTGGTCGATCTGCCTGCCGACACAACGGAAGCGATACGCGACAAGGCGATGTTCGAGCTGCTCTACTCCTCCGGCCTGCGGCTGGCAGAACTGGTCAACCTCGATCCGGCGCAGCTCGATATGAGCGCCGGCGAAGTGCGTGTCACCGGCAAGGGCAGCAAGACGCGCATCGTGCCGCTCGGCCGGTTTGCCATCGCTGCCTTGCAAGCATGGCTCACAGTGCGCGACCAACTTGCCCGAACGGATGAGGCCGCACTGTTCGTCGGCCAGCGCGGGTCGCGTATCTCGCCGCGCGTGGTGCAACTGCGCTTGCGGCAATGGGGCGTCAGGCAGGGCATCACCAGCAACGTGCACCCGCATCTGCTGCGCCATTCTTTCGCCACCCACGTGCTGCAATCCAGCGGAGACTTGCGCGCGGTGCAGGAGATGCTCGGTCACGCCAGTATTTCCACCACCCAGGTTTATACCCATCTGGATTTTCAATATCTCAGCAAGATTTACGACGCTGCCCATCCGCGCGCCAAGAAAAAGCCGTGACTACATCAAGCAACAAATCACGCCCGTCATTCCGGCCCTTCGACAGGCTCAGGATAAAACGGCCTTCGGCCAAGCCGGAATCCAGAAAAGCCCCTCTCCCGGCCTTTCGGTCACCCTCTCCCGCAAGCGGGAGAGGGGTTGGGGGAGAGGGGTTGGGAAAAGGGCCTGCCGCAATCCTACTCAAGGCAGGCCGAGAAAAATCCCTGCTGCGCCGCCACCCGTGGATTTTTTCCGGCGCAATCGAGCGCGTGGATGGCGCACCGGTCAGTGGCGACACACTGCCTGTGCGCGATGCTTCCGGAAATTTCCTCGCTTGGGCAGCCTATAATCCCGGTTCGCAAATCACCGCGCGCGTCTGGTCGTGGCGTGAAGAAGAAATTATCGACGCGGAATTTTTTCGCAGTAAAATTTCAAATGCACTGGCGGCGCGCAGCGTTTTGCTCCCGATAGAAGCCCCTCACTTGCAGTGCGCGTTCCGGCAGGTAGGCCGGAACAGCTCGACAGGCGCAGAGCATGCTCTGCGAATTCCCCTCCTCGCCCCCAACCCTCTCCCGCTTGCGGGAGAGGGGGCAAACGTGAAAAGCAATCTTCAATCCTTGCGCCTGATCCACGCCGAATCCGACGGCCTGCCCGGAGTGATCGTCGACAAATATGGCGACGTGCTGGTGATGCAGATCGGCAGCGCAGGAGCGGAACGCTGGCGCGACACCTGCGCCGACACCCTGCAAGAACTTTGCAAACCTGTGTGTATTTACGAACGCTCCGATTCTGATTCAAGAAAACTGGAAGGACTGGAATCGCGCAACGGCGTGCTGCGCGGCGCCTTGCCGGATAACGTGGAAGTGATCGAGAACGGCCTGCGCTTCAAGGTGGATGTGGCGGCGGGTCAAAAGACCGGTTTCTATCTCGATCAGCGCGACAACCGCGCGCTGACCGGAACGCTGGCCGCTGATAGCGATGTGCTGAATTGTTTCTGCTACACCGGCGGCTTCTCTCTGTATGCGCTGCGTGGCGGAGCGAAATCGGTATTATCGATAGACGCATCGGGCGACGCGTTGCGCATCGCCGAAGAAAATGTCGCGCGAAATAGCCTTGATTCGTCCCGTGCAGAATGGCAATGCGCGGATGTGTTCGTTGCGCTGCGCACGCTGCGCGATCAGGGACGCAAGTTCGACCTGATCATCCTCGACCCGCCCAAGTTCGCCCCCACCGCCGCCTTCGCCGAAAAAGCCGCGCGCGGCTACAAGGACATCAACCTGCTCGGCTTCAAGCTGCTGCGCCCCGGCGGACTGCTATGCACCTACTCCTGTTCCGGCGGCATCAGCGCAGACCTGTTCCAGAAGATCATTGCCGGCGCCGCGCTCGATGCCGGCGTGGATGCGCAGATCGTGCATTTTCTGCACGCCAGTGCGGATCATCCGGTGCTGCTGAGTTTTCCGGAGGGGGCGTATTTGAAGGGGTTGGTGGTGAGGGTGGGGTTGTGATTTTGTAGGATGGGTGGAGCGTAGCGATACCCATCAATCAAAAACAAAACCGCCGGGGGTAGCCCGGCAACTAGTCACTTTTCTTGTTTCGCCAAAGAAAAAGTAACCAAAAAGAAGTCGCCCCCGGTTTGCCGCCCCTGCGGGGTACCCTGCGTTGCTCGACTGGTCAGGCGGCTGCGGAACTCGCACTGCGTGCTCAAACATAACCAGCGACTTGGCTGGCGTCGTTTGCCAGCTTAGTCGAATGGCTAGTTGTTTCATCAGTCCTCGCCGACACCCCCTGACCAGCCTCCGCTACTCGGCGGCGCACAGGGGATGAAAAGCAAAAAACCGAAAACCTAAAAATCGGGTGGGCAACAAGTTGCCCAGCATACTGAGTTAGATAGCCAAAACAATTCGACTCCGGCACATTGGAGTCTGGGATATCGTGGCTAACTCGTCAGACTTTCATAATATAAATTAGAATTTGGCTGAACCAAAAGTTGCACTACCAAATTGGCTACCGCTGGTAGCGGGTACGCTAGATGCGGGTCCTGTATTTGAAACAGGAGAATTATTTGACGAGCCGCTGCAACTCGCAATCATGAGAATAGTAAGCGACACGATAATATTAATTGGTTTCACTTGAAACCTCACTGTACTGCCACTTGAATTTCATTGCTGCTCACCGCATCACCTGATGCATTGGTAGCTATTACTCGATACCAATATGTGCCGGTAGTTGCCGTGTCGCTGTAGCTGATTGCGTTGGCTGCTGTTGTTATTACAGCTGCCCAAGCGCCGGTTAGACTTGTTTTCCGCTCTATAGGGCACCTCTAAAAATTCGTTTTCCAATCTGGATTTCATCCGCAAGCTAAACTTTTTCGATGTGAAGATGAATTTAAGGAGAGAAAGT
>Ga0154718_1137_pt1 | contig 10412 bp, 9 predicted proteins | sample Rifle2008BG16ft_FD_105726 | JGI IMG/M metagenome (GOLD analysis project Ga0154718, IMG submission 105726) | Betaproteobacteria bacterium RBG_16_56_24
AAATGAATGATGCCGCTTCTTCGATACGGTCTAAGCATAGCAGTTAATCGGGCGGTAGGGTGGGCACGGTTTCATCGTGCCCACGCGGGTTATGCAGCGTGGGCAGAAAAGCCTGCCCACCCTACCGGTCTATTTCACTGCCCCCATCTTCAGCGCGCTCAACCTGCCTTGTTCCAGATCGGCCACATCCGGCGTTACAAGCCAACCATGCAGATTATCCATCACCAGCTCTGCCAATGCGTGCATCCAGTCGTTGCGCTCGTTGAGACAGGGGATGTAGCGGTATTCGCCGCCGCCCGCGTGCTGAAAATCTTCCTTGCCTTCCAGCGCGATTTCTTCCAGTGTTTCCAGGCAGTCGGCGACAAACCCGGGGCAGACCACGTCCAGGCGCTTGATTTTTTTCCGGCCCATCTCCTTGAGCGTGGCAGCGGTGTAGGGCTTGAGCCATTCCGCTTTGCCGAAGCGCGACTGGAAGCTGAGTGTGTATTGTTCCGGCTTCAGGCCGAGTTCCTGCGCCAGCAAGCGGCTGGTCTTGTGGCATTCGCAGTGGTAGGGGTCGCCCTTGTCCAATGAGAATTGCGGCAGGCCGTGGAAGCTCATCAGCAGTTTCTCCGGCCTGCCGTTTTTCATCCAGTACTCGTTGATGTTGTTCGCCAGCGCTTTGATGTAGCCGGCGTTATCGTGGAAACTTTTGATGGTGCGCAGTGCGGGGGTGTTGCGCATTTGTTGCAGTTCACCGAACACGATGTCGAAGGCGGTGGCGGTGCTGCTGGCGGCATATTGCGGGTACATGGGCACGATCAAAATGCGCTGGCAATTCTGTTCCTTGAGCTTGCGCAGCACGCTGGAGATGGAAGGGTTGCCGTAGCGCATCGCATAGTCCACCACGAACGGCGCTTTGGTGCGCTCGCCGAGATAGCCTTGCAACAATACAGCCTGCATCTCGGTATGAACGCGTAATGGCGAGCCTTCCGGCATCCACACTGCGGCATATTTGGCTGCGGATTTCTTCGGGCGCGTATTCAGGATGACGCCGTTGAGGATCAGCCACCAGAGGGCGCGCGGTATTTCCACAACGCGCGGGTCACTGAGGAATTCCTTCAGATAAGCACGCACGGCCTTTGGTGTGGGGGCGTCCGGCGTGCCGAGGTTGATCAGCAGGATGCCGGTTTTGACCGGAGTGCCATGCGCGAAATCGGGTTCGGGTTGGTAGGGCATTTGGAGTCTTGAGATACTCAGGTCAGCGACAGCGCATTGCCAAGCAATCGCGCGGTGATGTCCACAATCGGGATCACGCGCTCGTAGTCCATGCGTTTCGGACCGACCACGGCGAGCGTGCCCACCACTTTTCCGTCGGCGGAATAGGGCGCGGTGATAACGCTGCACTCGTCCAATGAAGCAAGCCCCGATTCGCTCCCGACGAAGATATGGATTCCTTGCCCTCTGCGGCTGGCGTCAAGCAATTGCAGCAGATCGGTCTTTTGCTCAAACAGAGTGAACAGGCTGCGCAACCGGTTCATGTCGGCGGAGAAATCCTGCACATGCAGCAGGTTGTGTTCGCCGCTGATGACGTAATCCCGGGATTGTTCCGCTTCCGCCGCGTCGCCCGCAGCCAGCGCCGCGGTCATCAGCGCGCTCATGTCCTGATGCAGTTGCTGCAATTCGCCGCGCAGCCGGTCGCGGATCTGCGAGAAACTGCATCCGGTGTAATGCTGGTTGAGGAAGTTACCCGCCTCGGTGAGTTGCGATTGCGTGTAATCGCGGCCCAACAGCAGCACGCGATTCTCCACTTCACCATCCGGCATCACGATGATGAGCAGCACGCGTTTTTCGCCGAGGCGCAGGAATTCGATCTGGCGCACGGTGATTGTGCTGCGTCTTGCCGTGGCGACCACGCCGGTGAAGTGTGTCAGGTCGGAAAGGATGTTCGAGGCCTGCGCGATCAGCCTGGAAGGATTGTCAGGTTGCAACTGGTTTTCCATCTGTTGCACACGCTGGTTGTCCAGCGGCCTTGTGATCAGCATGGTGTCGATGAATAAACGATACGCCATTCCGGTCGGGACGCGCCCTGCCGAGGTATGCGGGCTGCTCACCAGACCGATGTCTTCCAGTTCGGCCATAATGTTGCGGATGGTCGCCGGGCTGACCTCCAGGCCGGAATACTGTTGCAGCGCGCGCGAACCGACCGGCAGGCCGTCGCTGATGTAGCGTTCTACCAGTGTCTTGAGCAGGATTTGCGCGCGTTCGTTGAGCATGACGCGGATTCTATCATTGTGAATCCGTTTAGGTTGACATGCGGCCAGCAGAAATTTACATTGCTATTCTCTGCCCGGGTCGTGAAGCTTCAGATAAGATATGAAATGTATCGCATCATTCCTTGCTACACCATCTTTATTCGAGCGCCGCTTTGTCATTGCCCGGGCGATGTGGTTTAATTTCACTTTTACCATTGGGACACATTACCATGATCCGCATTCAACACAATATCCTCGCTTACCTGGCTGCAATCGCTCTGCTGGTCGCCACGACCGCTAACGCCGGTGAGTCTGCCGATGAAATCAGGCAGCGCATAGGCAGCGGCAACCCGGTCGCGGGCAAGAGCATGTCGTCGCTGTGTCAGGGCTGTCATGGCGAGCTCGGCGTCAGTCTCGATGAACTGATCCCCAGCCTCGCCGGACAATATGCTTCTTATATCGCGACGCAACTCCGCAGTTATCAGTCCGGGGCGCGCACTCATCAGATCATGAATGCCATGGCGATGACTATCAACGATGCCGAACTGGCCAATATTGCGGCTTTTTTTGCCAGCCAGAAAAAAATGCAGGGCAATGGCAGCGGCGATAATCCGGTAGCGAAGAACCTGTTCCTGAAGGGCGATGCGAAAAGAGGCATCCCCTCATGCATGAGTTGCCACGGGACAAACGGCAAAGGCAAGGCGCCCAACATTCCGACCTATCCGGTGATCGGCGGCCAGCACAAAGGGTACCTGGGTGTTCAACTCACCCATTTAAGAAACAGCGAACGCAGCGACAGCCAGGGCGGAGTGATGAACAAAATTGCCAAATCCCTGACTGACGCCGAGATCGAAGCACTATCGGCCTATCTTTCCGGATTGTAAAAGAACCAGGACTGAGGACTGAGGTACGAGGACTGAGAAAAGACAGCGCAGGGGGGTTACTCTCAACCCTCAGTCCTCGTACCTCAGTCCTCTTTTTTGTCTTTGCCATGGCGATGTGGTTTAATCGCACTCATGAAATTCCCCTTCCAGAACGTCGCGCTGATCGGCAAACACAAGGCTCCGGAAATCGCCGAGCCCTTGTTGCGCCTGGCCGCGTTTTTGTCCTCCCGGGGATTGACCGTTGTGGTGGACAGCCTGACCGCCGAGCATCTCAAGGACAGTTCTTACCCGGCGATGAGCCTGGCTGAAATGTGCCGTGCGGTGGACTTGGCCATCGTGATCGGCGGCGATGGCACCATGCTGAATATCGCGCGCACCTTGTCGCCGTGTCTTGTGCCGATGGTCGGGGTGAATCAGGGGCGGCTCGGTTTCCTCACCGATCTCACGCTGGATAACATGCAGGACAGCATCGCGGCGATGCTGGACGGCAAGTTCGTCACCGAGCAGCGCCTGCTGCTTTCCGCGCGGGTGTTGCGTGATGATGTCGAAGTGTTCAGCGGCCTGGCCTTCAACGAAGTGGTGGTGCATCGCAACAACATCAGCAGCATGATCGAATTCGAAGTGCGGGTGGATGGCGAATATCTCTACAACCAGCGCGCCGACGGGCTGATCGTCGCGACTCCCACCGGCTCCACGGCCTATGCGATGTCTGCCGGCGGCCCGATATTGCATCCCGGTCTCGATGTGATTGAGCTGGTTCCGATCTGCCCGCACACGCTGAGCAACCGCCCCATCGTGGTGAAGAGTACATCAATACTGGAGATCCTTGTGCACCGCTCCGGCGATATACGCGTGCGCTTCGACAGCCATACCAGTTTCGATTTGCGGCTGCACGACAAGATATTCGTCACGCGCCATCCCGAAACGGCCTGTCTGCTGCATCCGGTGGGGCACAGCTATTACCATACGCTGCGCGAGAAGCTGCTGTGGAATCAGACCCTGTAAATGCTGAAGTTGCCAGATAAATGCTGAAATTCCTGGCCATCCGCGATTTCGTCATCGTCTCCTCGCTTGAACTGAATTTTTCCTCGGGCTTTACCGCGCTGACCGGCGAGACCGGCGCGGGCAAATCCATTCTGATTGACGCGCTGTCATTGGCGCTCGGCGGGCGCGGCGATGCTTCCATGGTGCGCAACGGCTGTGAGCGTGCCGAGGTTGCAGCCGAATTCGACATCACGGCATTGGCTGATATGCAGGCATGGTTGCGCGAGCAGGAACTGGAAGGAGATGAGGGCGTGTGCCTGCTGCGCCGCGTGCTGGACGTCGGCGGGCGTTCGCGCGGTTTCATCAACGGACGCAGCGCGACTTTGCAACAGATGCGCGAAGCGGGCGACCGGTTGCTCGATATCCACGGCCAGCACGCGCACCAATCGCTGCTGCGCCCCGATGCGCAGCGCTTGTTGCTGGATGGTTATGCGGGCATCGTGGACGCTGCGGAAAAAGTCGCGGCCTTGTATCGCGGTTGGCAGACGTTGCGCCGCCGCCGCATTAGTCTCAGCGAGAACGCCGATGCTGTAGCTGCCGAGCGCGAGTTATTGAAGTTTCAGTGTGGCGAGTTGCAGGGGCTGGGATTCAACGCGGCGGAATGGGATGTGTTGCAAGCCGACCATGCGCGCCTCGCGCATGCCGCGAGTTTGCTGGAAACCGCCGGATTCGGGCTGGAAACCCTGAGCGAGGCGGACACCGCCTGTCTGGCGCAGCTCAACGCGCTGACTGCGCGTATCCGGGATGGGATGCAACATGATGCCGGTCTGGGCGAAACACTGCGCATGCTGGAAAGCGCGCAGGCGGAGTTGCAGGAAGCAGTCTACGCTTTGCGCCATTATCAGCAGCGGCTGGATACCGATCCGCAGCGCTTGCGCGAACAGGAGCTGCGCATTCAGAGCGTGATGGATGCCGCGCGCAAATATCGCGTCGCCCCGGAACAATTGGATGCGGCATTGCAGCACGTCGAGGCGCGCATGGCAGAGCTGGGCGGCGATGCCGATCTGGCCGAGCTGGAACAGCAGGAAAAATCCGCACAGCAAAGCTATCTTGCAGCGGCGCAGAAAATGTCGGCGGCGCGCAAAAAATCCGCCGGCAAACTGGCGCGCGAAATCACTGAGGCGCTGCAAACCCTGGCGATGCCGGGAGGCAGTTTTGCAGTGGCGTTGTTGCCGCTGGCCCAAGTAGATGGTATTGGCGGTAACGCTTATGGCCTGGAGACGATAGAGTTCCAGGTCGCCGCCAATCCCGGCGTGCCGCCGCGCAGTCTGGCCAGGGTTGCATCGGGCGGCGAATTGTCGCGCATCAGCCTGGCGATCCAGGTCGCCACCAGCCGGATCGCCAGCGTGCCGACACTGATTTTCGACGAAGTGGACAGCGGCATCGGCGGGCGCGTCGCGGAAATCGTCGGGCACTTGCTCAAAAAACTGGGCAAGGATTATCAGGTGTTGTGCGTCACCCACTTGCCGCAGGTTGCGGCGACAGCAGACCACCAGTGGCAAGTGAGCAAGGCGGTGGAAAACGGCGTCACGCTCAGCCGCATCGCCGTGCTGGATGGCGAACAGCGCGTCGAAGAGATCGCGCGCATGCTGGGCGGGGTAAAAATAACCGAAACTACCCGCAAGCATGCGGCGGAAATGCTGGGCGTGGCTGCTTGAGGTATCATCGCCCCGGATTGGGTTTAAATGGGATTGTTATGCGTGCCAAATTGATTTTGCTGTTTTCCTTGCTGCTCGTATCGTGCGGAGGAGTGCCCTTGTTGACTCCATACAAGATGGATATCCATCAGGGAAATTTTGTGACAGCGGATATGCGCGGAAAACTGAAGCTCGGCATGTCCAGGCAGCAGGTGCGCTATGTGCTGGGCACGCCCCTGGTCAACGATGCGTTTCACGGCAATCGCTGGGATTATGTCTACCGTTTTGAACAGGGCGGCAAAGTGGTAGACAAACAAGAACTGACTCTATATTTCGAGGGCGACAAGCTGGCGCGCATTGAAGATGGCGGCCAGCTTGCGCAAGCTGTGCCGACGAAAGTAAAAGACAAGTAATAGGGATAAAGCATGAGCAAAATAAAAATCGCCATCGCCGGCAGCAGCGGACGCATGGGACGCGCTTTGCTGGAAAGCGTCGCACAGGCTGACGATCTGGCGCTGCACGCCGCGCTGGAGCAAAGCGGCAGCGCGCTGCTGGGGCGTGATGCCGGAGAGTTGTGCGGCGCGCCGTGCGGCGTAAAGATCAGCGCGGATGCGGCTGCCGCATTGAAAGGCGCGGACGTGCTGATCGATTTCACCCGCCCCGAAGGCACGCTGCATCACCTCGACATCTGCCGCAAACTCGGCGTGAACATGGTGATCGGCACCACCGGATTCAACGCGCAGCAAAAGGCGCAGCTCGGCGCGGCGGCGCAGAATATCGGCATCGTGTTCGCGCCCAACATGAGCGTGGGCGTGAATCTGGTGTTCAAGCTGCTGGAGACCGCCTCGCTGGTACTGGCGAACGGCTACGACATCGAGATCATCGAAGCGCACCATCGCCACAAAGTGGACGCGCCGTCCGGCACCGCGCTCGGCATGGGCGAGGTGATCGCAAAAACCCTGGGACGCGACCTTGCGCAATGCGCCGTGTATGGCCGCGAAGGCGTCACCGGCGAGCGCGATCCTTCCACCATCGGCTTCGCCACGGTACGCGGCGGAGACATCGTCGGCGACCATACCGTGCTGTTCGCCGGCACCGGAGAGCGCATCGAAATCACCCACAAAGCCGGCAGCCGCGCCACTTTCGCGCTGGGCGCGCTGCGCGCAGCGCGTTTTCTGCAAGCGCATCCGGCAGGCATGTACGACATGCAGGATGTGCTCGGATTGAAATAACACCATCTCGCTTGAGGGGAGAGAGTGGCCGGTTCGCCGGAGTCGAAGCATCAATTGGGGATTTGTCATGGACTGGAAAATACTTGCCACTGTTTTCATCTCCGTCTTCATCGCCGAGATGGGCGACAAGACGCAACTCGCCACCATGCTGTTCGCTTCGGACAAGGAGGTCAGCAAATGGACTATTTTCCTCGGCGCATCGCTGGCGCTGGTCGCCGCTTCAGGCATCGGCGTCATGGCCGGCAGCACGCTGTCGAACTATGTCAGCGAAAAGCATCTGCACTATATTGCCGGAGCAGGTTTCGTCATTATCGGCCTGTGGACGCTGTGGAAGGCTTGATCGGCAAGTCAATGATGGCACTGCGATGACCAGATCACATTGAGCGTTTCCGGGAATGAAAAAACTTCTTCCTCTGCTGTTCTTTTTTTACCTTCCTGACGGCCTTGCAAAAACCGACCCGTCATTTTCATGGACGACGCTGACCTCCCCGCATTTTCTGATCCACTATCACCAGGGCGAGGAGGATATGGCGAGGAGGGTGGCCGTGCTTGCCGAGGACGTGCATGCGCGGCTGGCGCCGCGCATGAAGTCGCAGCCGCATGAGCCCACCAACATCGTTCTTGTCGATGCGCTCGATGACGCCAATGGATGGGCGACGCCGCTGCCCTATAACCTGATCACGCTGTATCCCACCCAGCCGCACGGCGAATCCATGTTCGGCGTAATCAATCACGACGACTGGATGCGGCTGTTGATCACCCACGAATACACGCACATCGTCCAGATGGACATGGTGAACAGTTTTCCGGAAGTGCTGCGCAATGTCTTCGGCAACCTGTATTTCCCCAATATGTTCCAGCCAGTGTGGCTGATCGAAGGTCTGGCGGTGCATGAGGAGACCGAATTGACCGGAGGCGGGCGCAACCGTTCGCCCGTAGCCGACATGGTGTTGCGCATGGCGGTGCTGGAGGACAATTTTCCCGACATCAGTCACGCGGCGAACTACACTGAAAAGTTTCCGGATGGGCAAGTCCCCTATTTATTCGGGGGCGGCTTTACCGGATTCATCGCAAAAAAATACGGACGGGAAAAGCTGGCTGATCTTTCGCTCGAATACAGCGGGCGCTGGTGGCCGTTCCTTGTGAGCGGCACGGCGCGCCGTGTGCTGAACAGCAATTATCCCGAATTGTGGGATGAATGGAAAAACGAGCTCAATATCCGTTATGACGCGGACAAGCAGAAAGTGCTCGCGCAGGGCTTGAGTACATCACGCGCTCTGACCCCGAATGGATTTAACAGGGGCGGCTATATGAATCTCGCGCCGGCGATTGCTCCGGACGGCAAGCGGATAGCCTATGCTGTAAGAAATGCCGATGAGCATCCCGCGATACACCTGATGAACATGGATGGCAGCGATGACCGCAAGCTCCTCGACAACACCACCGCATCGGCGCAGAGCATCAGCTGGAAGCCGGACGGCAAGGGTTTCTATTTCACCCGGATCGAGCGGGTGCGCAACGCCAACCTTTACAACGATATCTATTTCTACGATCTGGAACAAGGCAAGGAGATCCGCCTCACCCGGCATCTGCGCGCCCGCGATGCGTCCCCGTCGCCGGATGGCGCCAGGCTGATATTCGTGGCCAACCGGCTCGGCAAAACGCGGCTCGCAACGATGCCGCTGCTGCCGGAAGGAACGCCCCATGCAGAGAACATCGACTGGTTAACCGAAGCAAGCGATCTCCAGTTCGAGACCCCGCGCTTCAGCCCGGACGGGCAGAACATCGTCGCCGGCGTCAGGCAGCCGGACGGATACAAGGACATCTGGATACTCGACAGGCGGGGCAACAAGATCGAGGAGTTGATGCACGACCGCGCCAGCGACAACGGCGCGGTGTGGAGCGCGGACGGACGCAGCATCTATTTTTCTTCCGATCGCAGCGGCATTTTCAACCTCTATGCCTACGACCTTGCCAGCAAACAGATATCACAGGTCAGCAATGTGCTGGGCGGCGCTTTCATGCCCTCGGTCACGCCCGGCGGCAGTGCGATTGCGTTTGCCAATTACACTTCACGCGGCTTTGATATTCATGTGATGGACAACCAGCCCGCCGCATGGAAAGCGGCGGAAAGTTACCGCGACCCTTATCCGGCAATGCAATACGGCGAGCAGCCGGTCATTGCCGAAGAGAGCCCGTACAATCCTTTGCCTACCCTGTACCCGCGCTTGTGGCTGCCCAATTTCGGCTACAGCGCTTATAGCGGAACGCTGGGCGGACTGTTCACCTTCGGCGCGGATGCGGTGGAGCGGCACAGTTACACATTGAGCGCGTTGTATGGACCATCGAAACAGCGCACCTGGTATGACTTCAATTACCTCTACGACGGCTGGTTCCCCAGTCTGAAATTGCGTGCGCAGGACATGGATGTGAGCTACTCAAAGCTGCTTGAGCAGCAACAGGGTTTTGTCGCGCAGAAAGATTACGTCGAGCGCGCCCGCATGCTCGACGTTTCGCTCGTTTTCCCGTTGCTCGAACTTGATCGTCAACAGGCATGGACCCTCGGCTATCGGCGCAAGAGCGTAACGGGCTTGTCGCAAGTGCCGCCCTGGATCAGCTATGACGGGGCGATCCCGGCGCAAGGCAGACTCGCTTCCGGCAGGGCAAGTTACCTGTTCAATAACGCCATGACCTATGGTTATTCGATCAGCCCGGAGGATGGACGCAATATCGAACTCGGCTATGAACAACTCGACAGGAAACTCGGCAGCGATTTCAACCTGAAAAAATACAGCGCTGATTGGCATGAATATATCGATCTTCCGTTCGACCATCATGTGCTGCTGCTGCGCGGTTATGCGGGAAGATCAACCGGCGATGTCATTGTGCAGCGCGCTTTCCAGTTAGGCGGCGACAATCCCGGCGACATGACCATCAATATCACAGAAAACAACGTCTATCTGCGCGGCTATCCGGTCAACCGGTACCGCGGTCAGAAGGCCGGGCTGGCAAGTGCCGAATACCGATTCCCTTTCCAGAATATCGAGATGGGCGCAGGAACCACCCCGTTCTTCTTCAAGCGGCTGCACGGCGCCATTTTTGCCGAAGCCGGCAATGCCTGGGACGATGTGTTTCAGCGCAAGGATCTGAAGCGATCGGTGGGCGCCGAAGCCAGGCTGGACATGACGCTGGCCTATTTCCTGCCGGCCACCGTGCGGCTGGGCATCTTCAAGGCGCTCGACGACCGGCGCGACAAGATGATGGTTGCCAGTATCTGGGCGGCGTTTTAATCTCTTCGGGTTAATTCCCCGCCGCTTGCGGCGAATGATTGAACCAGATTCTGGTTTGATCCCGGAAAAAATAATAGGCCAAGAACCCCCT
>Ga0154718_1163_pt1 | contig 10238 bp, 10 predicted proteins | sample Rifle2008BG16ft_FD_105726 | JGI IMG/M metagenome (GOLD analysis project Ga0154718, IMG submission 105726) | Betaproteobacteria bacterium RBG_16_56_24
GTGCCGAGATCGATCGCCAGATCATTGGAAAAATAGCCGTTCAAAAATCCAAACATGTCAGGTCCTGTGGTCTAAAGTGATGCGTCAATAATGCCTTGTATGATACCCTATTAACCTTATATCAATAAAGTTTTTCCTATGTCCCCAACCATGTTCCTGACCAATGCAGATGTCCGGAAAGTCGCCCGCCTGGCGCGGCTCGCAATGAGCGAAACGGAGATCGAAACCGCGCGTGCGCAATTGTCCGGTATTTTTGACCTGATCGCCGAGATGCAGGCCGTCGATACCAGGGGTATCGCGCCGATGTCCCATGCCCAGGACGTGTCGCAACGGTTGCGTGAGGATGTGGTCACCGAGACCAGCCAGCGCGAGCTGTTCCAGTCCATCGCCCCGCAGGTTGAAGCCGGGCTGTATCTGGTTCCGCAAGTGATTGAATAGTGAAGGGATAATGGATAATGGAGAAGAGCAAAAGCGGTGCAAAGGTTTTCCCCTTCTCCCTTCCCTCTTCACCCTTCACCCGAAAGAAATGTTAAACGCCACGCTCAAACAACTCTCCGCCCAACTGGCCGGAAAAAAGATATCCAGTGTAGAGCTCACGCAGCTCTATCTTGACCGCATCGCCAAGCTGAACCCGGCACTTAACGCCTACATCTCGGTGAACCCGGAAACCAGCCTGGCGCAGGCGCGAGAGGCGGATGCACGCATCGCGGCAGGTACGGCTGAAGCGCTCACCGGAATTCCGGTTGCGCAGAAAGACATCTTCTGCGCCAGGGGATGGCGCACCACCTGCGGCTCAAAGATGCTGGAAAATTTCATTGCGCCTTACGATGCGCATGTCATCTGGAAATTCAACAACGCCGGCGCGGTAAACCTGGGCAAGACCAACATGGACGAGTTCGCGATGGGCTCGTCCAACGAAACCTCATATTTCGGCGTGGTGAAAAATCCGTGGGATCGCAATGCGGTGCCCGGCGGAAGTTCCGGCGGTGCAGCCTGCGCGGTCGCCGCGCGGTTGTGCGCTGCCGCGACCGGCACCGATACCGGCGGATCAATTCGCCAACCCGCCGCGCTGTGCGGCATCTCCGGCATCAAGCCGACTTACGGTACGGTGTCGCGCTACGGCATGATCGCCTTCGCCTCCAGCCTCGACCAGGCTGGGCCGATAGCGCGCAGCGCGGAAGATTTGGCCTTGATGCTGAACGTGATGACCGGCTTCGACGAACGCGATTCCACCAGTTTGCCACGCGACAAGGAAGATTATGCACGCGACTTGGGCAAACCGCTGAACGGCCTGCGCATCGGCCTGCCAAAAGAATTTTTTGCCGAAGGATTGGCGCAAGATGTCGCCAACTGTGTGAACGCGGCGATCGCAGAATACAAAAAATTCGGCGCAACGGTGGTGGACATCAGCCTGCCAAACTCCAGGCTGTCGGTGCCGGTGTATTACGTGCTGGCCCCGGCGGAGGCGTCGTCGAATCTGTCGCGCTTCGACGGCGTGCGCTACGGCTACCGCGCGCCGGAATACTCCGATCTCACCGACATGTATGAGAAGACCCGCGCGCAGGGCTTCGGCGCCGAAGTGAAACGCCGCATCATGATCGGCACCTATGTGCTGTCGCACGGCTACTACGATGCCTATTATTTGCAGGCGCAGAAGATCCGCCGCCTGATCGCGCAGGACTTCACCGAGGCGTTCAAACAGTGCGATGTCATCATGGGGCCGACGAGTCCTTCCACCGCGTTCAACCTCGGCGAAAAGGGCGACGATCCGGTGCAGATGTATCTGTCCGACATCTACACCATCGCGGTGAACCTCGCCGGCCTGCCCGGCATGTCCATTCCTTGCGGCTTCGGCAGCAACGGCCGTCCTGTGGGCTTGCAGATCATCGGCAACTATTTCGATGAGGCGAGGATGCTTAACGTGGCGCATCAATACCAACTGGTGACGGACTGGCATTTAAGGGCTCCAACTCTATGAGGTATATTCAATGAAGCGCGATCCATTCATGCTCGGTAGCCGGATGACAGGTTGCGGCTTGACGGTTGGAGATATTCAGGATGTTGCTGATAAAGAAATAGGCCGCAAGCTCACCAAAGAAGAACTGCAGCGGGCAGAAGACCCAATAGGAGACTACCTGGCTTATACTTCGTGGTACGAAGCAATTCTTTTTGGGATTCAAAGTTTGAATATTACTGTGAACAGGTCGACAAGGACAAAAATAGTGGTGAGGAATTCCAATGCGAACTGAGACTGCGGTGGCATCTTTGTCCGCCCCTTTAGCGGGCGGCACACTCCCTGATCTGGTTGCCGTTAGTGATGCCGTTGAAGAACTGGAAGCGAGATACCGGCCATTAATGAGCATAGATACTTCGCTCACGCGCCAGCTTGTTAGTTTTCAGGCCAACAAAGAACGGGAACGGTACCGGTGGTTCAAATACAAGGAAGGGTTCTCTGCTGACTTGGTGGAGCACTTTCTGGATCGGTGTAATGTGTCATCCGGGAAAATACTGGACCCTTTTGCAGGCAGCGGCACTACCCTGTTTGCAGCATCAGGGCGTAATCTTATTGCTGAAGGAATTGAGCTGCTGCCAATTGGCGTGAGGTTGATCGAAGCGCGCCGGTTGCTGGAACAAGAAGCGACTGACGAAGACATCTCTGCGCTAAAACGATTTTGTAAAGATCGCTCTTGGCGGCTCGTAACTTCTGCAAAAACATTATCTGAATTCCGTATTACCAACGGTGCGTATCCCGTTGAAACCAGGCACTCCATTGAGCAGTGTTTGTTCTGGATAGAGACGCTGCCGCCATTGCAAGGGCAGGTCGCCTTGTTTGCCCTGCTTGCTGTTCTGGAGTCCGTGAGCTTTACCCGGAAGGACGGTCAATACCTTCGATGGGATTATCGTTCGGGACGCAAGCAAGGCATCAGCACTTTCGATAAGGGTACCATTACCCCATTTGACGAAACATTTTCGACCAAACTACTTGACATCATTGACGATGTATCTGCTGTCGGGCACAAGACTGATTTGTTTAAGTCTTCAGACATGCCAGCACGGCATAACATTGCCATCCACAGCGGTAGTTGTCTCGATGTGTTGCCCTCCCTTCGATCCAGTGACTATGATTTTATTATTACTTCGCCGCCTTATTGCAATCGCTACGATTACACACGTACTTATGCTTTGGAGCTGGCCTTGCTTGGTGTTAATGAGATTGGACTATTGCGATTGCGACAGGAGATGTTGAGTTGCACTGTGGAAAACCGCGCAAAGGATTTGCTGAAGATCAACCCATCTTGGAGATTGGCACTGGACGTTGCTGAACGCAATGCAACATTAAGCGCCATCCTGCATTACCTTGAAGGACTCAAATTATCGGGCGAACTGAATAACATCGGTATACCCCGCATGATACGCGGCTATTTTTATGAAATGGCCTGCGTCATACAGGAATGTGCCCGTGTGCTTAAACCGGGTGCATCGCTGGTGATGGTCAATGACAACGTGCGCTATGCGGGAGTCGCCATCCCGGTGGATCTGATTCTTTCTGACATGGCTAGTCAACTGGGTTTCACCATAGAAGCAATACTGATACTGCCCGGCGGAAAGGGTAATAGCAGCCAGCAAATGGGCGAGCATGGTCGGCATGTGCTTAGGAAATGCGTTTACATTTGGAGGAAGGTGCCTGAGTGGCAGCTACGAGTGCCCAAGAATTTTGCATCATGATGACCCTATGAAACCTTTGCCGAACCATGGACTGGAGACTGGTTTGCTAAACTTTAAGCAGGCCAGCATCTGGGCGAGCGAATTCCTTAACAAAGAGGTTACCCCCTCAAACATTGCTTACCTCGTGCAATATGGGAAGGTGAGTAAACACGGGGGAAATGGCTCCGCGCTTGTCAGTAAAGTAGATTTGGAAAATTACTATGTTTCGTTTTACGGCAAAAGGGAAATCAGTTGGAAGCAACAGCTAGGTGATGATCTAGACTGGCATTTATCTTTTGATAACCTAAAAGAAGCAGATACCACGAAGCACGTCCACCGACTGCATCCGTATAAAGGGAAATTTATTCCACAGTTGGTTGAGTATTTTCTCGATGACCATCTGGATGAGTTCAAGAAAGAGGTTTGCTTTCATCCCGGTGACATCGTACTAGATCCCTTCTCTGGCAGTGGCACAACGATGGTGCAAGCCAATGAGCTAGGTATGCACGCTATTGGAATTGATGTTTCGGCATTCAACGCCTTGATAGCCAATATCAAGGTGTCACATTTCGATTTGAAAGATGCCGCACTTGAAATGTCGAAAATCTCAGCTTCGCTGAAGCATTTCTTGTTGGACAATCGCACGATTGAGTTTGATCAAGAATTATCTCGCTCCCTTTCCGAATTTAATGCTCAGTATTTTCCGTCGCCCGCATTCAAACGGCGAGTTCATCTCAAGGAAATCAACGAAGATGTTTATGGTCAAGAAAAGCTGACTCAACTTCTACCGCAGTTTGCTCAACTGACTGCCAAATATAAAATAAAATTACGGCAGGACAAGGAAGACAGCTTTCTTGATAAGTGGTATCTCGACCATGTTCGGCAAGAAATTGATTTTGTTTTTTCACTGGTTAAAAAAATCCAAAATAAAAACACCAAGAAGCTCATCAGTGTTGTGTTAAGCCGCACGATTCGCTCTTGTCGCGCTACGACCCATGCTGACCTTGCCACCCTCAAAGAGCCAGTGAGCGCACCTTACTATTGCGCCAAGCACGGCAAAGTATGCAAGCCGCTGTTCTCGATACTCAGTTGGTGGGATACCTACTGCCAAGACACCTTAAAACGGGTGTCTGAGTTTTCTAAACTACGTTCCGACACATTGCAATATTGCCTTACTGGGGATGCGCGTGAATTGGATATTTTGGCCGCGCTTGAAAACAAGCAACCGCAATTGGCTGCGTTGGTAAAAACTAAGAAAATTCGCGGGGTTTTTTCTAGCCCGCCTTACGTGGGGCTGATTGACTATCACGAGCAACATGCCTACGCCTACGATTTGTTTGGGTTCAAGAGGCAGGGGCAATCAGAAATTGGAAGAATGGCGCTTGGGCAGGGAAGAGAGGCGAGGGAAATTTACATGGAAGGCATCGTAGCAGTTCTAAATAATTGTAGAAAATATTTGGCAGAAGATTTCAATGTATTTCTGGTTGCAAATGATAAGTACGGTTTGTATCCGAAAATTGCTGAAAAATCACAGATGCGTATTGTCAATCAATTTAAACGCCCTGTTCTGAATAGGACAGAACGAGATAAAGCGGCTTATTCGGAAACGATCTTTCACCTAAAGGCGGACTAATGCTCACACAAGATCAACAAAACAGAATTAGCGAAATAATTAAGAGCATATTGGTTAAACGTCGAGAAAAATTCCCAAGCTCCACTGTGGTTGTTCGTAATGCGCCATTTCATGATTTGGTGCTAAAGGCATTTGAGGAAAGACTGAAGCCATACGAAATTAGCACTGGCCAGCTAATTGCAATCTCAAGCTGGTTTCATGGATTGAGCACATCTCTGGGAACGGGTTATGAGCACATAGCGCATATTTTAAGTGGAGGATATAAGCGATCCTTCACCAAGGAATTTACTGGCAAAATCAGTGAGTATCAAGAGCAGGAAATCAATGCAATTATTTCATCGCTTAAGAAGAATGGTGCGCCTAATCTTGAACTTGAGAACGAAAAACTTTTTAGTGCGAGCGAAAGTGGAAAGTTGACTGAAGCACTTGGTTTCACAATTGATGTATTCATAGAGCAAGCAAATAAAATTGTTGCCGTTGAAGTGAAGTCAGTGCGTCCAAATTCTGGCGAGGGGCGTGGGGAGAAACAAAAAATACTGCATGGTAAAGCGGTGCTCAAACGAGCCTATCCTGATAAAGCCATTGAGTTTTATGTTGGATTTCCTTTTGACCCAACAGCATCTCAGGCAACCGAATACAACAAAGAGCGTTTTATTAACCACCTTGTCGAATTCAAGAAATTTTTTGATCCCCATGAAATCCTAATTGGCCCGGAGTTATGGAATAAGCTTTCTGGGAAAGCTGGAACGATGGAGGCAATCTTGATGACCGTAGAATCTACCGTCAAAGAATTTGTGAACAAATCGCCTCTGCATGGTCACCCAGTTGTAAAGCCTGCTACGGCCAAGAAAAGTAAAACGTAGAACATGACCTGGGAAACCGTCATCGGGCTGGAAGTGCATACCCAGCTCTCGACCAGCAGCAAGATCTTTTCGGGCGCATCCACCACCTATGGCGCCGAGCCGAACACGCAGGCCGACGCGGTGAGCATCGCGCTGCCCGGCGTGCTGCCGGTATTGAACAAGGGCGCTGTTGAACGCGCGATCAAGTTCGGCCTCGCCGTCGGCGCGCACATCGCGCCGCGTTCGGTGTTCGCGCGCAAGAATTACTTCTATCCTGATTTACCCAAGGGCTACCAGATCAGCCAGTTCGACCTGCCGGTGGTGGGGCAGGGAGCGTTGACGATACAGGTCGAGCCACTTTCCGGAAATGCCAAGCCCTACGAAAAAGTAGTGCGCATCACCCGCGCCCATCTGGAAGAAGACGCGGGCAAATCGCTGCATGAAGATTTTCACGGCATGACCGGCATCGACCTGAACCGCGCCGGAACACCGTTGCTGGAGATCGTTTCCGAGCCGGATATGCGCTCCGCCGCCGAAGCGGTGGCCTATGCCAAAACCCTGCACTCGCTGGTGCGCTGGATCGGCATCTGCGACGGCAACATGCAGGAAGGCTCGTTCCGCTGCGACGTCAACGTGTCAGTGCGCCGCCCCGGTGCGCCGCTCGGCACGCGCCGCGAGATCAAGAACCTCAACTCGTTCAAGTTCATCCAGCAGGCCATCGACTACGAAGCGCAATGGCAGATCGACACGCTGGAAAACGGCGGCAAAATACAACAAGCCACCGTGCTGTTCGACCCGGACAAAGGCTCAACCCACGCGATGCGCAGCAAGGAGGAAGCGCACGACTATCGTTATTTCCCCGATCCGGATTTGTTGCCGCTGGACATCACACCCGCAATGCTGGAACAAGTGCGCGCTACGTTGCCGGAATTGCCCGAGGCCAAGCGCGCACGCTATGTGGGCGAACTCGGTCTGTCGTCCTACGACGCCGGCATCCTCACAGCCTCGCGAGAGATGGCGGATTTTTTTGAGGCTGCATTAACGTCCCTCACCCCCTCACCTCAATCCTCTCCCGCAAGCGGGCGAGGAGGCGAACGTGAAGATCAATCTTCTATCTCTGCCAAGCTGTGTGCCAACTGGCTGATCGGAGAGGTCAGCGCGCAATTGAACCGCGACGGTCTGGACATGGCGCAATGCCCGATCACGCCGCAGCAGCTCGGCGGCATGCTGAAGCGCATCGCGGACAATACCATTTCCAACTCCGGCGCCAAGGAGGTGTTCCGCGTAATGTGGGCGGAAGGCGGAGAAGCCGATGCAATCATCGAAGCAAAGGGACTGAAGCAGGTTTCAGATACGGGTGCGCTGGAAAAAATCGTGGACGAGATCATCGCCGCCAATCTGGCCCAGGTAGCCGATTACCGCAGCGGAAAGGACAAACTGTTCGGCTTCTTCGTCGGCCTGGCGATGAAGGCCAGCAAGGGCAAGGCTAACCCTGCTCAGTTGAATGAGGTATTGAAGAAAAAGCTGGCCGGTTGATACCGGATGATGGGCTGAAAATAAAAGACCCTGGCAAAAACCAGGGTCTTTTTTTGTGGAGTGTTCGATTTACTTCTTAACCACTTCGATCTTGTCCAGGAAAATGATCGTTTCGAAAGTGCGGTTCAACGATTTGCTGTGAAAGTTCGTCATCGGCGCACCGCTGGGGTATCTGATGGTGTCGCCCTTGGCGACCTTGATCTTGGAGACGGCGAGCCATACCGGGGCTTTATCGGTGGATACCTGGATGTAGGTGTAAATCGAGGCGTCCATCGTTTCCAGCACTTTGCCCTGATTGGGATATTGACTGGCTGCGGCCGGATTGCCGGATGGAGCGCCGGGTTGGGGTTCTGCAATTGCGGTACCGGCAAGGGCAAACAGGGACAGCAGGGTAATAATGGTTTTCATCATGACTTCCTAACAAATAATAGACGGGGTGGAATAACCTCACGATCCGGAGGGCTTGTCGGACATGGCGCCTAACAGTCCGCACAATACAGAAAACTCATCGAAATGGCAAAGAGGCTTTGCGCTCCATGCGAACGGCAGCCTGCATTCATTCCCGTTATTTCTTCTGTTCCTTGCGCGCCATCGCGACCACTTCGCCCAGCACGCGTATGGTGTCTGCCGGTTGCAGGCCGTTGATCAGATATTTTCCGTCTACTACCAGACTGGGTGTACCGCTGATTCCGTAACTGCGGATCATCTGCTTGGCGCGCGTCACTTTGCTTTGCATGGAGAACGAGTTGTAAGCGGCGGAGAACTTCGCTTTGTCCACACCATGCCTGGCTGCAAAGTCGCTCACCTTGGCTTCATCGTTTATGTCTATCTTGTCTTCGTTCCAGGCGCGATACAGCGCGTCATGCAATTTTTGCTGCTGTCCCAGGCTTTCGAGCGCGTAGTAAGTTCGCGCCATCGGCTCCCAGTTATCACGGAAAATGGTGGGCACAAGAATCATCTCCACATCCTTGGGCATGGTCTTCTCCCACTCGCTGAGCAGTGGGTGAAGGTGATAGCAGTGCGAGCACCCATAAAAGAAGAATTCCAGCACTTCGATATTCTTGGTGGTTGTCGGTTGCGGTTGTTTCAACAGCGTGTAGTCCCTGCCGGGCACCGGTTCGGCAAACGCCGCGCTGCCCACAAAAAGTGCCGCTGCAACCAGCAAACTATTGATCAACTTGTTCATGTATAGCTCCTCGTGGTGGTAAGTGTGCTCACTGAGCACGTATTGGAGTGCTCTCAACCCCATTTTGTTTCAAAAAGTTGCGCGCGTTATTCATCTCGTTCGCAGCTTTGTATGGACCCAAGCGCACACGATACCACACCCCTTTATCCGGGATGGTCGCGGCATGGACACCGGCTTCGAGTCCCAGCAAAGCGAGCTTGGCCTTGAGCTTTTCGGCGTCGGCCTCAATTGAAAATGACCCCGCCTGCAATATCTGCGGCTCATAGATGGCAGCCGGCTTGCCGTCTGCGGCCTTGGGTTTTTCGGCGGGCTTTGCAGGAGCCGCGACGGTTGCATCCTGCTTGTCGGTCAACACCTTGTAGAACTCAAAACGCGGCTTGTCACTGCCCACGCCGGAAGCGGCAGTCGCCGGCGGCGTAAGGGGCACAGAATCTTTCAGCGGACTGACTGCCGCCTGTTCCCTTTTCATAAATGGACTGGGAGAATTCTTCAGGAACCAGGCCACACCCGCGGCCAAGCTGACTCCGGCCACCATGCCGATAAGTATGCCGGTGATCAACTGATTCCCGCCCTTGCCCGGCGAAGTGGAATTGCTGCCTGTGTTTCTGCTCATGTTTTATCCATTCCTTTTATTACATCTTCTCGGGCGCGCTTACACCCAATAAGTTTAATCCGTTGCGCATCACTTGCGCGACTGCGGCAATCAGCGCCAATCTCGCGCACTTGAGCGCCTCATCCTCGACCAGAAAACGCGACGCATTATAGTAGCTATGGAAATCCGCCGCCAAATCCTTCAGGTAAAAGGCGATCATGTGCGGGGCCAGATCCAGCGCGGCATTTTCGATCACTTGCGGGTAATCGATCAGTTGCTGCAGCAACGTTCTTTCATAATCGCTGTCCAGCAGCTTGAAGTCCGCATCGAGCAGGCTCGCGCGTTCCCCGTCCCATTGCGCCAACACGCTATGCACGCGGGCGTGGGCGTATTGCACGTAGTACACCGGATTTTCGTTGCTCTGCGACTTGGCCAGATCCAGGTCAAAATCCAGATGCTGGTCGCTCTTGCGCATCACGTAGAAAAAACGCGTCGCGTCGTTGCCGACCTCATTGCGCAATTCACGCAGCGTGACGAACTCGCCGCTGCGCGTGGACATCGACGTTTTCTCGCCGTTGCGATACAGCACCGCGAATTGAACCAGCGCAATGGTCAGCCTGTCGCTGTCCAGCCCCAGCGCCTTGAGCGCACCGATGACGCGCGCGATATAACCGTGATGGTCGGCGCCCCATATGTTGATGATGCGGTCGAAACCGCGCTCGAACTTGTTCAGGTGATAAGCGA
>Ga0154718_1063_pt1 | contig 10213 bp, 6 predicted proteins | sample Rifle2008BG16ft_FD_105726 | JGI IMG/M metagenome (GOLD analysis project Ga0154718, IMG submission 105726) | Betaproteobacteria bacterium RBG_16_56_24
TGCCGATGCACTCACGCTGCTTGCACGCCACGCCGATCTGCAAGCCGACCTGCGCGCCAGAAAAGCGCCCACCATCATTACCCCGCATCCCGGCGAAGCCGCGCGCCTGCTCGGTCGCAGCACGAATGAGATCCAGGCCGCACGCCCCGACGCCGCACAGGAATTGGCCAAACGCCTGCATTGCAGCGTGGTGCTGAAAGGCGCGGATAGCCTGTGCGTCACCCGCACCGGAAAAATGTTCATCAACAAGACCGGCAATCCCGGCATGAGCAGCGCGGGCATGGGCGATGTGCTGACCGGCATGATCGCCGCCTTCATCGCGCAGGGAATGCCGGCGGACGACGCACTGCTGCTGGCGGTGCACGTGCACGGCGCGGCGGGCGACGCGCTGGCTGAACAAGGAATCGCCGTCGGCATGACTGCCAGTGACGTTACCGAGTGGGCGCGCTGGCTTCTGAATCAATGGTTGGGCTAAACACATCAAATTGATTGACTTGCTCATCCGGTGTTTGTCGTTAAGAATGTCGTCTTGCAGGGCGACATTTTGGTCGTCTAAATTCGCTAGGTCTCAAATAAAACATGTGGAATCTAAAAATTGATTACACAGCAGAGAGTGCTAGGCAGTTTCTGCTCGACGACTTCTTGAAAGTCATTCGGAGAGCGAGGTTTTTGTATGTAGAAACTTCCCCTCCCGATAATATCGGGCATGGATTTTTCGAGCCCATTACTCTCAGTTTGTGTTGGTGTGATTTCCTAGGTGCTCTATATAGCGGTGATGGAACGATGGGGAACACAGAAAGGATCAAAACCTATATTACCGAAGTGCTAGGCAAGTCGAGCCCTAGGTATAAATCAGCCGCTAAACATTTAGTAAGCATCTATCGTAATGGCTCAGTCCATGCGTACGCGCCGGATGGAAATTTCGATATTCACCTAAACAACTAAGACATTCACTTGACGGAAAAACACAACCCCTACTGCCTAGTTATCAGCGTAAATACTTTGCTCAATGATATGGAACAGTCGGTTAATTGGTTTGCCGAAAATATCGTAAATACCACTGTATCTCGTGGTGTGGGTACTCTGGCGGCATTTAATCAAGCGCGACGTCACTTACTTGAGTCGAATAAGAGACCTAACAATTCGCTTTGCGCACCGGTCAGTTCAATCATACGGCAGTTATCATCATTGGTTTCCACTAAGGGGTACAGGTAATGAACTCAATCGCTGACTTTGTCCCGTTGTTGATCATCGTTGCATTGGTTGTTTGGTATTTCCGCTCGAAAGCAAAGAAGTCAGCTCAACTGAAGGAGAGCATCTACGGTGAGGCCGAGGCATTTTTGGAGCGGGTTAAGCAGAATCGCGGGATCGCCCCTTGTAGCTCGCCAATCTTGCTGAAAGAAAACGAGCGGTGTTTCTTTGAGGATGCGTCTGAGTTATCCGAAACACGCTCGGTACGTCAGTTCAAGTCTGGCTCAGCTGGAGTGCGTGTTGCAAAGGGGGTTTATATCGGGGCAACGAAAGGAAAATCCGTAGGCACCCAGGAGTGGGCTAAACTCGACGCTGGACGCCTTACGGTGACGAATAAACGTATTGTGTTTACTGGCACCAAGGAATCAAGGTCGCTGGATCTAAGGAAGCTCGTTAGCGTTGAACCAGGGGGGTTTCACGCAATTTGTGTCTCAGTTGAAAACCGTCAAAAGGCCATGGTGTTTCAGTGCAGAAACTCGCTTGTACTCGTAACCATCATTCGCCTCTGCGCTGAGTGCGATAACGTTGAGGATATTGGAGAAACAGCGCTGAATATTTCGTACGCACGATAACTGATATTTTTCACCCAATGTGATCCAGCCTAACAATCTGGTCAACCGGGAACCAAGTAAGCGAGGCATCCCGAACGATCCGCATCGCGCGGGCGCAGGTTACTTCCATGTTAAAAGCAACACCCTAAATCCCGAAACCCAAAAACTCCCACATGGCCATTTCAATCGACATCCGCGAAGAAGCCGGCGTGCGCACGTTGCACTTCGGCTCGGAATGGATACAGGGCGCGATGCGCATTGCGCGTCCCTGGTCACTGGAGCTGGAATACACCCGCGAGATGATGGCGGCGTTATTGCTTCGTGATTCACCTGAAAAGGTGCTGCTGATCGGCCTCGGAGCGGCCTCGCTGACCAGGTTCCTGTATCGCCACTATCCGCTTGCGCATCTCACCGTGGTCGAGATCGAACCCGCCGTGGTTGCAGCGGCGCGGCAGTTCTTCAAGTTGCCGGAAGACCCCAGGCGCGTCCATCTGGTGATCGGCGACGGAGCGGAATACATAATCAGTAACGAGAAAAAGTTCGACCTGGTTCTGGTGGACGGCTACGACGAAAATGCCCGCAGCGGCGCGCTGGAAACACTGCCGTTCTATCAGGCGTGCCGCGCGCGCCTGAGCGAAGATGGGATCATGGCAGTAAATCTGCTGACCAGCCGCCGCAGCTTTGAGACGACTGTGGAACGCATCGCCAAGGCATTCGGTGATCGCATGCTGGTGTTTCCCTCATGCGAAAGCGGCAATGCCATCGCCTTCGCGGCGGCAGGCAACGCCATCGAAGCCTCTTTCGATGACCTGAAGGAAACCGCGCTGGCGCTGAAAGAAGAAACCGGATTGAATCTATTGCCCACGCTGACGCGTCTTGCGCAAGCCAGGACCTGTTTGAACAACCAACTGGTATTATAAGCAGCATCATTTCAGACGCCACTATTTCGAAATACAATAATTATGCAGGGTGCGTTTCACGCACCATGTTGCGCCAAAGGTAGGCAATCCGCAGCCAACCAAAGGTTGGGCGGAATTGACACCGCAAAGCGCACTCTACTTTAACAATGAAAAGGAGCGAACATGGCCACATTGATTTTTCTCGGTATCGTCGCCGTCTTGCTGATCTACGCCATCGGCCTGTACAACCATCTGGTCAACGTAAAACACGCCGTGGCCAAGGCATGGGCCAACATCGACGTGCTGCTCAAACAGCGCCATGACGAGCTGCCCAAGCTGGTCGAGGTATGCAGGCAATACAAGCAGTTCGAGCAGGCCACTTTGCAAAAGGTCATCGAGGCGCGCTCGCAAGTTCAGGCCGCGCGCCAGCAACAGGATATCCCCGCGCTGGGTCAGGCGGAAGGCATGCTGCGCTTGGGGCTGGGGAACATTTTCGCGGTAGCCGAGGCCTATCCGGAATTGAAAGCCAACGAGAATTTTATGCAATTGCAGAACCGCATCACTTCGCTGGAGAACGGCATCGCCGACCGCCGCGAGTTGTATAACGAATCGGTGAATATCAATAACGTGCAGATCGAAGTATTTCCCGCCAGCGTCATCGCAAAGCTGTTCAACTTCGGCGAAAAGCCGCTGCTGGAGTTTTCCTCCGGCGAAAAGGCGGACGTGGATGTGAAATCACTGTTCGGCTAAGGTCTTGACCGACTGATCATGCTGGTTAGGCTGCGCCGCGAATACGCGCAACTGGTCACCTCGGGTGCACAGTTGCTGCTGCTGTTCATCGGCCTAAAACTGGAATCTCGCAACGGCTGGCTGGCTTGTCTGACGGTGATGGCCCTCATCAGCATCGTGGCCTGGCTGTCGGCATTGAAGCGGCTGCGAGCGGTGCGCGACACGCCAACTTCCAAAGTCGCCTCCGCCGCCCAGGGCTATGTGGAACTCACCGGACGCGGGCGCCGGTTTGGAGACCCCCCGCTGCTCAGCAAACTCAGCGCGCTGCCCTGCTTGTGGTATCGCTACAAGGTCGAACAGCGCACCGCAAAGAACGAGTGGCGCACCATAGACAGCGGCGAGAGCGGCGATTCATTCATGCTGCGCGACGACACCGGCGAATGCGTGATCGATCCTGAACATGCGGAGATCCTCACCCAGCACCACGATCAGTGGCATAAGGAAGGGTATCGCTACACCGAGTGGAAATTGATCGAGCAGGACAAACTATATGCCATCGGCGAGTTCCGCACGCAAGGCGGCAGCAATCTGGAATTCGACACGCGCGCGGAACTCAATGCGCTGCTGGCCGAATGGAAAAAGGACATGCCGGCACTGCACGCGCGCTTCGATCTGGACAATAATGGCACGCTGGACATGCGGGAATGGATGCTGGCGCGATCCGCCGCCAAACGCGAAGTGACAAAGATGATGCGCGAAGCCCATGCACAGCCGGATATCCACATCATCGGCCAGCCGCGCGACGGCAAATTGTTCCTGATCAGCAACCTCACATCGGAAAAATTATCTCACCGTTACCTGTTCTGGAGCTGGGCGCATCTGATTGTTTTTTTCGGCGCGCTGGGCGGAATAGGCTGGCTGCTGCAAACAGCCGATTTTTAGGGAACCTCTAGCAGCCTGTCTGATTCTATTTCTACATCAAACGTGACTTTTGTAGGGCGGGTCACACCGGTGCCGGGACAAAAGTTTTTCGTACCCGCCATTTCAGCATCATTCATCAAATCCCACCCGTTCAACGGCGGGTGTGACCCGCCCTACGGATTATTTTCAGTTTGAAGGAGAAATGGAATCAGACTGGCTGCCAGCCCTTTAGTAATGAACTGATGCACTAACCCATATCGCGGTATGCTCAGCACGTATCCACGCATGGGATAAACCAACATGAGCGCAGCGCACAACGACCAATCCATATTGGGGCTAAGCGCCGCAGAAGCGCAGCAACGCCTCGCCGCGTCCGGCTATAACGAATTAAGCCCGCCGCAACGGCGCCGCTTATGGCACATTGTTGCCGATGTGTTGCGCGAACCGATGTTCCTGTTGCTGATCGCGGCGGGCGGCATTTACCTGCTGCTGGGCAGCATTGAAGACGCGCTGATGTTGCTGTTCTTCGTGGCGCTCATCGTGACCCTCACCGTGTTCCAGCAGCGCAAGAGCGAGCGGGTGCTCGAAGCTTTGCGCGACCTGTCCAGCCCGCGCGCATTGGTGCTGCGGGATGGCAAGCAGCAACGCATCGCCGGGCGCGAGGTGGTGGCCGGTGACCTGTTGCTGCTCACCGAGGGTGATCGCGTCGCCGCAGATGCCGTGCTGCTGAGTTGCAACGATCTGCTTGCCGACGAGTCCATGCTGACCGGCGAGTCGGTCCCGGTGCGCAAACAGGCAGGTTCACCCGATGCCGTAGCTCGTCAGCCGGGCGGCGATGATCAACCGTTCGTGTACGCGGGAACGGTGCTGGTGCAAGGCAGCGGCATCGGCCTGGTGACGGCGACCGGCAAGTCCAGCGCCATCGGGCAGATCGGCAGATCGCTGGAAGACACCCGTTCCGGCGCCTCTCCGCTGCGCATCCAGACCGATCGGCTGGTGCGCCGTCTGGCGATATTCGCCGGCGCACTCTGCCTGCTACTGATGCTCGCCTATGGTATCTCGCGTGGCAACTGGCTGGATGCCTTACTGGCCGGCATCAGTCTGGCGATGGCTTCTCTGCCGGAAGAATTCCCGGTGATCCTTTCGGTTTTCATGGCGCTCGGCGCGTGGCGCATCTCGCGGCGCAATGTGCTGACGCGGCGGCTGGATGCGATCGAGACACTTGGCGCCACCACCGTGCTATGCACCGACAAGACCGGCACGCTGACCGAAAACCGCATGGTGATCCGCAAGCTTTATAGCGGCGGTCAAATGCACCAGGTGGACAGCCGCAGCCCGCTGCCCGAACCGTGGCACGAATTGGTGGAATTCGGCATTCTGGCCAGCGAGCGCGATCCATTCGACCCGATGGAACGCGCCCTGCACGAATTGGGCAGGCGCACGCTCACCGGCACGGAACATCTGCACCATGAATGGGAATTGGTGCATGAATACAGCCTTTCGCCTGATCTGCTTGCCATGTCGCACGTTTGGCAGGGCGACGAACAGAAGCATCACATGGTAGCCGCCAAAGGCGCGCCGGAAGCCATCGTCGATCTGTGCCACCTGCCCGAAGCGCAAGCCAAAGCTATCGAGCAGGCAGCCGCCGGGATGGCCGATCAAGGTTTGCGTGTACTGGGCGTGGCACGCGCCGAGCTCGAACCAAGCCGGCAATGGCCGGCGATCCAACATGACATCGAGTTTGCTTTTGTCGGTTTGCTCGGCCTGCAAGACCCGCTGCGCGCGGATGTGCCGGAGGCCATCGCACAATGCCGCGCGGCAGGCATCCGGGTGGTGATGATCACCGGCGACCATGCGCGCACCGCACAGGCCATCGCCGCTGAACTGGGCTTGCTCGATGTGGATAGACAGTGCGGACAGGTGTTGACCGGCAGCGAGCTGGACGCGCTATCCGATCAGGCATTGCGTTCCAGATTAAGCGGCATGCAGGTCTTCGCGCGCATCGTGCCGCAACAGAAACTGCGCCTGGTGGAAGCATTCAAGGCCAACGGCGAGATCGTCGCGATGACCGGCGATGGCGTGAACGATGCACCCGCCCTCAAGGCGGCACACATCGGCGTGGCGATGGGCAAGCGCGGCACCGACGTGGCGCGCGAAGCCGCCGGACTGGTGCTTCTCAACGATGATTTTGCTTCGCTGGCCGCCACGATACGCCTGGGACGCCGCATCTACGACAACCTGCGCAAGGCGATGAGCTACACATTGGCTGTGCATGTTCCCATCGTCGGCATGGCGCTATTGCCGGCGCTGACCGGGCAACCGCTGCTGCTCCTGCCCGCGCACATCATGTTTCTGGAACTGATCATTGATCCCGCCTGCTCGATATTCTTCGAGGCGGAGCCGGAAGAAAGAGACATCATGCAGCGCCCGCCCAGGCAGGCGAATGAGACGCTGTTCGGCGGCAAGCTGCTGACCAATAGCCTGTTGCAAGGAGTAATTGCCTTCGCAATCGCCGCCGCGACTTACGCCTGGGCATTGTCGAAGGGGTGGGATGAAAACAGCGTGCGCGCGCTGGTGTTCGTTTCCATGGTTGCCGGAAACATCGCGCTGGTATTCAGCAACCGCTCACTGAATGCGCCCTGGCAAGGCACATGGTCGCGCGAAAACCCGGTGCTGTGGTGGATCGTGCTGGGCGGCAGCGCCGGGCTGGCGCTGACGCTGAGCGTCCCGGTGCTGCGCGAACTGTTCCATTTTTCCGGCGACTCGCCACATCTCCTTGGTATCGGCGTGCTGGCCACGCTCGGCGTGCTGCTGCTCGGCGCGGGGGTGAAACGGATACTGCCGTAGGAACCCTTGCGCCCTGAGCATGATTCGCAAGGCGGATCAGACCGCAAGGTCGTATGAAGCGTTTTCCCGGTACTCGATGCAAGATTGCCGGATCCGACCCAAACTGGCCGGACGCCACCTTCTATCGTTCAAAGTCCACTAATTCTATTTCTCCTTCAAACGGGAAATAATCCGTAGGGCGGGTCACACCCGCCCTACGGATTATTTCCCGTTTGAAGGAGAAATAGAATTAAACGGAAGCCCGGATTTGTTTACCGCAGCACGGGCGCGATCCAGTTCCGCGTCCGAGCGGACGAATACACCGATCTCGTGAGGTGCAATTCCCTCATTGCTTCGATCCCGCAACCATTCAGAGACCACCCTGATTTCATCTTCCTGGCTGGCCAGTGATTTGATAACCGGTGCGGTGCCATTGAACACCGACACCGTGCCACGCCGGTCTTCCGTGTTGCCGTCCACATCGGAAACTTCCGGTCCCAGCAACCGGTCTGCCTGCATCCTGATCTGATGAGAAGTGCGATAGTTGATGTGCAGCGTGCGTGAACGTCCTCGAATATCCACCCCAATCGACTTCCACGAAAACGGCTGCTGAAAAATTCGCTGGCCGAGATCGCCCGCGAAGAACAACGCATCGGGTCGCCAAGCACCTAGCGCAGCAAGGAAGCGTAACTGCGCGATGCTGACATCCTGCGCCTCGTCTATCACAGCGAAATCGAAAGGCGGGTGTTTGCGTTCTGAAATCTGCGCGGCCAACTGACTGAACATCTCTGCGTGGGTAATCAACCCCTGCGATTTCAAAGTACTTCGCGCTGCATCGAATATCGTCCACAGCAAAGCGCGCTGTTGCTCAGGCAGGCGTGTCTTTCGTCCCAGCCTCTTCACATCGCGATAAGCCTCCCAGCTATCCAACTGCCAGGCATCCACAATTTCGTCCCACTCCGTCTTCAGGAAGTGCGGGTTGAATTTATTCCCATCAGACTTACTGGCTGCTTCAATAAGTAATTGCCTGATCTTGTCAGGGCTGGCGATATTAACGCGAAGCTCGCGTAGCGAATCCTTGTCCCCCTCGCCCGCTTGCGGGAGAGGGTGGTGGCCAAAGTGCAATTCATAAAGTCGCTCGCCTATCGCATTCATAGAATGCACTTCCAGCCGCTCCGCCAGACGTGGCTCGTTGCTGATCAAACGCCTTAGCTTGGTGCGCAATGCATTCGCCAAGGTATCGGAGAACGTGGTCAGCAGCACACGAGATTCAGGATGTTGCCGTGCCAGAAATACCGCACGATGCAACGCGACGATGGTCTTGCCCGTACCCGCCGAACCGGAGACGCGCGCCGGGCCGGTGTAATCGCGCTCCACCCACTGCCGCTGCGCCGGATGAAGGAAAATCGTCCACTTCTCCCAAGGAAATTCCAGCGCGCGCTCCAACTCCTCAACATCATTCATCACCCGGAAGCGGCGCTGCGCATCGGGATGTGCAAAAGGATCAGCGCCCACGGCAATGGGTTGCGGAACTTGCGTCTTCCCACCGGTGGCTAATTCCAGCAAAGCCTCTGCCGCCTCGGCGGGTAGATGGTCGGCAAGGTCAAGCAGGCTATCCTCGTTTGCCTGTTGCACATCAAGCAACCACTCTTTCGGCACACCGTAGCTCAGCAGAACTTCTGCGGCGACATGTGTAAACAGGGGAGGCTTCGGTGCTGAGTATTCCGCCACCTCGACATACCTGGGGATAAAAATTTCCTGCACCGTCTCGCGTATCTCCACCAACTGAGCCGCACCGGTTTGCGGATGCGTTTCCAGCTTGCGCCTTGCTGCCCAGTCATACGCGTTGTCGTGATGATCCACATAGCACAACAACAGACTGGAATTGGTCTTGTGGACGATCAAACGAATATCGCTGCTCACCCGCACCGACCAGAAATTCTTGTCCCGCGCCTTGTCCAGCTTGTGGAAACTCATGCCTGGATTGGCTGGGTTCATTTGCAGATCGAAGGCGGTGGTCTTGACGGATTTTTGCTCCTCGCCGGTAAGTTTGGCGAGGCTGTCGGTGAAGGTGTCGGCGATGCGGAATTCCATCAGATACTGTTCTGCCACACATCGTGCAAGGGCACGGCCTCGACGGAGGGCGCAATGGAAAACCGCTTCGTCCCCGGATAAATCACCGTGATATTTTCAAGCTGCAAGTCGTCAAGGGCGATGCGCATGGAGGGCGTCATTTTGGGCGCGTCGGTGCGTTTACATTCGACGCCGAACATGCGTCCGTTCTTGCGCAGAACCAGATCAATCTCAGCGCCCTGATGCGTTGCCCAGAAGTACGCCTCATCGGGTTGAACGGCGGCCAGCACCTCTTCTATCACATATCCCTCCCAGGATGCGCCGATCTTGGGATGAGTCATCAAGTCCCGGTCGGTGCGTATACCAAGGAGCTGGTGCAACAGACCGGAATCGCGGACATAAATCTTGGGCGCCTTGACCTGCCGTTTGCGCACGTTGGCGTGCCAGGGCTGTAACTGGCGCACCATAAAGGCATCCGTCAACAGATCAAGATAACGGCGGGTCGTAGATTCGCTGACACCCAGGGCGCGTGCCGGTTCTGCCGCGTTCCATACCTGCCCGTGGTAGTGCGCTAGCATGGACCAGAACCGCCACAAGGCAGCCGACGGGGTGCGCACCCCCCATTGCGGCAAATCCCGCTCCAGCAGCGTCTGGATAAAATTCTTGCGCCAGGCAGTGCTGCCGGCATCGCTGGCCGCCAGATAAGACAAGGGAAATCCCCCACGCAACCAGTGCCGCTCCGGGGATGGGTTGCCCAACTCACCCAGGCTGAAACCGCGGAGCGTCAGGGTTTCCATCCGGCCAGCCAGCGTCTCGGACGACTGCCGGAGCAGATCGCCGGATGCACTGCCGAGAATGAGAAATCTGCCTTCAAACTTCTTGCGATCCGCCAGCACCCTGAGCACCGGAAACAGATCGGGGCGGCGCTGCACCTCATCAATCACCACCAAACCCTTCAGCGCA
>Ga0154718_1159_pt1 | contig 10192 bp, 12 predicted proteins | sample Rifle2008BG16ft_FD_105726 | JGI IMG/M metagenome (GOLD analysis project Ga0154718, IMG submission 105726) | Betaproteobacteria bacterium RBG_16_56_24
CGGGTCAGCCCGGATTGCTTGGCGATCTCGCTCATGCCCCGCGCACGGGCAATGTCGCCCAAGGCTGCTGCCAGCAAAGATGCGTCGTTATCTTCTAAAACAACAGTCAGATACTCAGCAATCGCCTGTTCGCTATCGAGATACTCGGCGGCGTCAAAATCAGGCAGGTTGGCAATGCGGATTTTCTTGGTCATGGTTTACTCCTCAATCATCGCCGCGAGTTTCACGGCCTTGGCAATATCGGCAGCTTGTGTGGATTTATCACCGCCGCCCAGCATCACAATCAACACCGACCCGCGTTGGATATAGTACATGCGCCAGCCCGGCCCGAAATGTTCGCGCATCTCGAACACGCCATCGCCAACGGGGGTGACATCACCCAGATTGCCCAGCGTGACCTTTCGCAAACGCTTCACCAAACGGCGTTGTGTCAGGCCATCACGAATACCGTTGAGCCAGTCATTAAATTCGTCGGTGCGCTTGATCGAGAACATACGCAAACTGTAGTCGAACGATTACAAGAAGTCAATACTTGCAACTTGGCATGGCAAATTGCCGAAACATTTCGGGGTGGCGCCTAACGTAAAGTTGAGGGGCGCCGCGCTTTTGCGGCGTCCCTCTCGAACGCCATGTTAGCCGTGTGTGGATTTGGCACCAACTTTCCATACTCCAATAACTGCCGCTGCCACAGTAAGCAAAACATTTACTGCCCCAAAGATTGACTCTTGCATATACGCGGCCTCGTACTCTGGAAGGAGTTGGCCTTGTGCAAGAGAACGAACGGCAATTTCTGTTGCCGAGGTTACTGCGGGCACAATGAAAAAATATGCGTTAATCACAACCAGCGTGATAAGCAGTAGCTTGAGCTGGAAAAATCGCTGTTTCAGGCCATAACGTTTGTAGCCCATCCAAACGCCGGTAATGGCGAGCGCCCACATGCCGGGAAGTGTCAGGACATTGGTGCCAGTGCTAATGATTTTCCGCCCAAAGGCGATGTTCTCCAGGCTGGCACCTTCGATGAGGGCAGAGATGACTATGAAAGTGAGAATGCTGCCCAGAAAAATCACTAGACCGCCAAAGTGAACCAACTTTAGTCCTCGATGCATTATTTTTCTCCTTGTTGAGACGGCTAACGTCAAGGTAAGGGGCTGCGCGCTTTTGCGCAGTCCCGCTTGACCGTTAGGTTAGGAGTTTTTGCCCAAGAAGGAATGGATTTTACTTTGTTGGAAAGCCATTCCCTGCCCGTTGAGTCGCTAACTTGAGCAACTATTTTTTGCCAGCAATTGGCATAAATTTCTAAGCCTTCTTGATCGACAGGGAATACGGCTGGCGGATCACCCTCCGATAACTTTTGTCCTTTCAGCCCACCCTGAATTAGAAAATGAGAAATTTCCCCGCCCTTCGGAAGTCGCAAAGCGACATGTGACATGAAGATAGCTCTGCGTCCGGTGTTGGTAACTGTAATGCACCCAACCCGCTTGGCGACATCCTCGCCTGTCATTGCCATATCCCACTGCAAGAGAACAACAAGCCTACCTCTGTCTCGCAAGTAGTTAAATACGCCGATAGCTGTGCCAACTAGCCCAAATATCAAGCCGAGCAGCCCCGTGGCTTCTGAAATTGTCATGCTTGACACGGGCTATTGTGGCGGCGGCTTATTGCCGCCAAATATTGTTTTGAAAATGACGGAAACCATTACAAACCCGGCAACGACAAGAAAACCAATAGGTATGATTCCAAGGCTGTACAAGATGATGCCGACCACCGCACCAATCACGAGTGAGATTCCGGGCTTGATTCCCATTGAGGCACAAAAACCGAACGTGATGACGCTCATCACGGCAGATGTAGTGGCAAGTGTTGAATCATCTATTGGTATGTGAACGACTGGCATAGCGGTTTCTCCTAACGTGGAGCTAAGGGGCTGCGCGCTTTTGCGCAGTCCCTCTTGAGCGCTGGGTTAGCCAGCAGTTTATCAGTGAGATGCACGGGCATATATGGTTTCGAGGGAATATCGCATTGAGCGAATGCAGCCCAATGCTTCCTCGCGCAAAACTTTTGGAAACGCGATTACGTCATGCTTTTTCGCATGCATGATTCTGTTTCCGGCATCGCGCACTCTGTCAAGTTCCCCGCTAAGCGAGGGAAAGCGCGTTGAGAATTCGTCGCATAACTCATTCATAGATTTGTCTTCCGGTTCGCCACGGTAGCCGATTTTGGTTTTTTCTATACCGCATTGCTGTGCTGTTTCCTTTAACGAGTACTCAAGAAGCGAGCGGCATAAAGCGATTGAAGACATCCATAGTCCGAATGTGAAAGCGCGATAAATCTCGGTGAGGCGATGCCGAACATGATCCCGAACGTGTTGCGGAGGTCTATCCAATAGCACTGGCCGAAGGAGACGCATGTTTTCCAGCCATCTATCTGGCTCGAACCAAGGTAATTCAATTGTCTCAATCGCAGACTCGATAGCGAACCCACGCGATTTCCAATCTTCCAATTCTTCGTCGTCTAGCATGTCACGCCAGCGCTCCAAGCCCCAAGCAACGGCTTCTTGAACTGAGCGCATCGGGTGTTCAGGTTCGTACTCGTCAAGTGATTCAAAAAGTTCGCGAAGACCAATACATTCCCAATGTGCTCGACGAATCGCCGGAATGTTAGGCTCCAGTTGCTCTCGGAAAAATGCAATGTGCGATGCAGCAACCTGTGTAAGTGGAACCCCGGTTTCAGCCCGTAACTCGCGCTCAATAGTGGACAGCGCTTTAGTGAGCGCTTCGAGTAATGCTTCAATGCGCTGACGTTTTGCGCCTTCCCCTAAATTCAGCGAGCGTAGTTCTTCCTGAGGTATCAGATGCGTAAGCTCTTCAAACTGCTGACGCGCGACGGCTAAGGTGGCATTCAAGGCGTTGTTCATAGTGAGCGGTTTTCGATCTGATGGCTAACGTAAAGTTGAGGGGCGCGCCGCTTTTGGCGCGTCCCTCTCGAACGCCATGTTAGGCATTTATTGCGCTCCAAACCGCAAATTCATTTCCACTTGGCTCAATGAAGTGAAAACGACGACCTCCAGGAAACGAGAAAATGGCTTTCACGATTTTGCCCCCAGCACGCTCGATTTTGGCCTGTGTTTTTTCCAGTTCATCACTGTAAAAGACGATAAGAGCACTGCCGTTTTCAGTCTTTGCAGAAAGGTCAGACTTAAAAAAACCACCGTCAAGCCCTTGGTCTGAGAAAGCTACATAGTCCGGGCCATAGTCTACAAACGCCCAGCCAAAAGCGGATTGGAAGAAAACCTTCGTGGCCTCCAAATTCTTGGCCGGAAATTCAACGTAATTTATTTTTTCGTGACTATTCATAGCGGTTCCTTGGTTTTTAATGCCTAACGTGTAGTTGAGCGACTGCGCCGCTTTTGCGCAGTTCGCTCGAACGTAAGGTTATACATAAACCTTACGCAATAAAGTAGAAGCCCAGCCCCCGCGAAGAGGCTGGGGTGATACTAGCTAAAGAAGAGCATAAACAACCCAAGCAGCACTTGGAGTTGATTAACGCTTAACTTTAGCCGTAGTGATAGCTCAATCATGATTACTCCATGAGAGAGCGGTCTCACAGGCCTGCTTGACCGCCGGTAAATTGGTGGCCTTGCTTTGGTGGTTACGAAGAGCTTGCCCGCCCTTTCGGGTAGGTGAGGTTCTTAGCCACCTAACGGCGCGGTTGCCACCGCGTCGGGGATTGCTTCCCGTCTCGCGCCCTTGCGGGTGGCGAGGCAGGTTGCTCCCAATACTGGGCCTCACTGAATACTATGAGGGTTTATGTATAACGTAAAAGTAAGGGGCTGCGCGCTTTTGCGCAGTCCCGCTTGACTGCCGGGTTAGGCATTTTTGTGGACAATTTTTTCAGATTCCGATTGCTCAGCTGCGTCAGCTAACTTGACATGCGCCCTGCTCCGAAAACGTTTCTCTAAGCGCTGAAGCTCCTTCTCTAGCTTGTTGGCATCTGCCTTGGAGCCCCTAACCTTCAATTTCTCTTCAACTACAGCACGAAGTGCGTCTAGGCTGGCTCCACCACTTTCTATTTCAGCTTGTAGCTCTGAAAGTATTTCTTGGGCACTCGGCGGCAGGAACTGATCACGGATTCTTTGATAGGCAGGGTCATCCTTAAGGACTAGGTTTAAGACGTAAATGATGAGCCAAACGATCACCAGCATGATGGACGCGATGACTGACCAGCCGGAGACAAGCAATGGAACGCCGACCCATGGATGGGTAAAGAGCAACAGCAGTTGAACCGGCAAGCTGCTTAGTAGGCCGCCGAGTAGAACTAGACCTAATGTAGAAAGAGCTGCCGCAGCGCCAATAATGATCAATTGTTTCTGCGATTCAACTTGATCGCGCTGGCGCAACAACTCTCGCACAAACAATATGAAAATCGGCACAGCTGCGATAAACTCCTTTACTCGCTTCACCCCGATCTTGGAAACGCTGCGGACGGCAGCATTAAGCTGCGGTGCAAGGTCTCGTGTCACGTCCTTTGATGCCCGAAAGACTCTTGAGAATACGGTTGATGTAAGTCGCGTTGCAATGCTCATGAGTTTTCCCTAAATGCCTAACGTAAAAGTGAGGGGCTGCGCGCTTTTGCGCAGTCCCTCTCGACTGCCGGGTTGGGCGTCATTGGACTCATTTCTTCTTACTCAACGCAAAGAAGCCGAGTTGTTTGCTGCCCCACCCGAAACTGGAATATTCGCCGTGAATGGTCTCATCGTCGAGCGCTCCGCGTAGCGCGAGATATGCATCACATATTTCGTTGCGGCCAATTGTTAGCTGATTGTTTTCGATGCTGTATGACAAGGCGTCTGACGCCGGAAAAAAGCGGGTGTCGTCTGTGGTTGCAGACACCACATTTACACGGAGCCAATTCCCTCCGAGACATGATCGAGCCTGATGATTAGTGAACTCGATAATGAGAACGATAACGACACGGTGTTTTTTGTCCTCAATCTTCAAGTCCCACTGTCCGGCCAAGTCGCGGGGCCAAGCAATAGAAGAAAAGCCCAGAGCAAGGGCAGACACAATCAGCAGGTAGATAGCGACTCTCATGATGCCCAACGTAGAGTTGAGGGGCTGCGCTTTAGCGCAGTCCCTCTCGAACGCCGGGTTGGGCGCCATGCTCGCTGGCAACCAAATTAACCCAGCCGTTGTTACGAGGGTTTGGATCGATTTGTCGGACAACAATGGCTCGATCTCTTGGTAGACAGCGCGGGGTCAGCTGCGAGAAATCCCCTTTATCTCTCCGATATTCGGTGTACGCAATGACTTCGCTATCTTTAACGAAAACGAGAACGTTGATGCCATCGTTGCCGCCAATAGAGGTCTTGCCGGTTGCGTCCCATTTAAAGCCGAGCACTTTTTCGGCCTGCTCATTCATGGTGTATGGCCCCAAGACACAGATCCGTTCCCAAGTTGAGGGGCCGACAAGTGCCAAGTTGATAGGTGCAGTTGAGCTGGCATCATACTGAGCTTGAATTTGAGCGCTGATTTCTTCGTTGATGCCAGAGCACGCCGACAGCAGCGAAACTAGAAACAAGAGTGGCAAATGAGCTTTCATGGTGCCCAACGTAAAGTAGATGGCAAAAACGCCGGATATTCTGGAAGCGATTGCCGTATAATCTGGGACATAATTTTTACTCCCTTGATTCTAAATACTGCTGGCATCCTAACATGGCGACTGCATCTGTGAAAAGCGGCATTTCTTCTCAACAACCGGTAAAGTTGCTGGATCAGGTGCGCGATCGAATCCGTTATAAGCACTACAGCCTGCGCACCGAACACTCCTACGTTCAGTGGGTGAAGCGTTTTGTGCTGTTCCATGGTAAGCGCCATCCTAGCACGATGGGTGCGCGGGAGGTGGATGCGTTCCTGTCGAATCTGGCGAACGAGGGCAACGTTTCGGCTTCTACGCACCAACAGGCGCTTTCTGCCTTGCTGTTTTTGTATAAGGAAGTGCTGGGAGTAGATTTGCCCTGGCTGGGAAATATTTCGCGCCCGAAGAAACCGAAGCGCCTCCCCGTGGTGTTGACGGTGACCGAAGTCAGGAAAATGCTGGCACAGCTTGATGGAACGCATGCGCTGATGGCGCGGTTGTTGTATGGCAGTGGGATGCGGCTGATGGAGTGCGTGAGGTTGCGCGTGAAAGATGTGGATTTTGAGCGTGGCGAAATCTTAATACGCGAAGGCAAGGGTAACAAGGACAGGGTGACGATGTTGCCGGATGCGCTGGCAGCAGATTTGCGCGCGCATCTGGTGCGGGTGCGCGGACTGTGGGAGCGGGATCGTGATGCCGGGCGCCCAGGTGTGTTTATGCCGCAGGCGCTGGAAAAGAAATATCCAAATGGCGGCAAGACTTGGCCGTGGTTCTGGGTGTTCCCGTCGAAATCGCTCTCAGTTGATCCGCGCAGCGGCATCGAACGCCGCCACCATGCGCACGAGCAGGCGTTGCAGCGTGCCATTAAACAGGCAGTGGTGAATGGCGGAATTGCCAAACCTGCCTCGACACATAGTTTGCGCCATTCGTTCGCCACGCATCTATTGCAAGCTGGTTACGACATCAGGACAGTGCAGGAGCTGCTCGGCCATTCGGATGTTTCCACCACGATGATCTACACCCATGTGCTGAACAAGGGCGGCAAGGGTGTCGTGAGTCCACTGGACAGGTGAGTAGCCGGCACGCCATCGGCTATAATCTGCCATCCTCAATTTCCGCACCAACATGAGCGCTCTCAACATCGTCATCCTCGCTGCCGGCAAAGGTACGCGCATGTATTCCGACAAGCCCAAGGTACTGCACGCGCTGGCGGGCAAGCCGCTGGTGCAGCATGTGCTGGACTGCGCTGCCGGGCTCAGTCCGCAGCAGATCTGTGTGGTGTACGGGCATGGCGGCGAAGCAGTGCCGCAAGCCATGCAGCAATATCGCGCAATATTCGTGATCCAGGAACCGCAACTCGGCACCGGCCATGCGGTGCAGCAGGCCATGCCGCACTTGTCCAACGATAGCCAGACGATGGTGTTGTATGGGGATGTGCCGCTGGTTCAGCACAGCACGCTGCACCAGATGCAGCAGGCAGGCGGCGGCCTGGTGTTGCTGACGATCAATCTGGACAACCCGACCGGCTACGGGCGCATCCTGCGCAATGATGAGGGCGATGTGCTCGGCATCGTCGAGGAAAAAGACGCCACGCCCGAGCAGCGCGAGATCACTGAGGTGAATACCGGCATCCTGCTTGCGCCGACCAATGAATTGCGCGGCTGGCTGGCGAAATTGCAGAACAACAATGTCCAGGGCGAGTACTACCTCACCGACATCGTCGCCATGGCGGTGCAGCAGGGTGTGACTGTGCACACCGTGCAACCCGCCCATGAGTGGGAGATACACGGCATCAACAGCAAGCTGCAACTGGCCTTGCTGGAGCGCACCTGGCAACTGGTGGAGGCGACCCGGTTGATGGCGCGCGGCGTGACGCTGATTGATCCGGCGCGCATCGAGGTGCGCGGCAAGATGGATTGCGGGCGCGATGTCGAGATTGATGTGGGCTGCGTTTTCGAGGGCAGCGTGAGCCTGGGCGACAACGTGCGGGTAGGTGCGTACAGCGTGATCAGGAATGCCAGTATCGGCTACGGCACGAGCATCGCGCCATACAGCCACATTGATGGCAGCGAAGTGGGGGCTGACTGCCGCATCGGCCCCTATGCCCGCTTGCGCCCCGGCACGAAGCTGGACAACGGCGTGCACATCGGCAATTTCGTCGAAGTAAAAAACAGCGAGATCGCCGCGAACAGCAAAGCCAATCATCTCAGCTACATCGGCGACAGCACCGTGGGCAAGCGCGTCAACATCGGCGCGGGGACCATCACCTGCAATTACGACGGCGCAAACAAGCACCGCACCGTCATCGAAGACGATGTGTTCGTCGGCTCGAATACGCAACTCGTCGCGCCGGTGACGGTGGGCAAGGGCGGAACCATCGGCGCCGGTTCGACCATCACCCGCGACACGCCGGAAGGCGAGCTGACCGTGTCGCGCAGCAAACAGACGACCATCAAGGGATGGAAACGGCCGGTCAAGAAAAAGTAATATGGAGTGCGCAGTCTTGACTGCGCTTTTGAGAAAGCGGCGACACGTCGCCGCACTCCAAAACGGGAGTTACAACAAATGTGCGGAATCGTAGGTGCAGTGGCGCAACGCAATGTCGTGCCGATCTTGCTGGAAGGATTGAGCCGTCTGGAATATCGCGGCTACGACTCGGCCGGGCTGGTGGTGGTGCATGACGGAAAACTTGAGCGTGTGCGCAGCACCGGACGCGTGGCCGAACTCACCGAGAAAAGCAAGAACACCCAGGGACCGATCGGTATCGCGCATACCCGCTGGGCAACGCACGGCGCCCCGAGCGAACGCAACGCCCATCCGCACATCAGCAAAGACCGCATCGCCGTGGTGCACAACGGCATCATCGAAAACTACGAGACCTTGCGCACCCGTCTGACTGCGGCCGGCTACGAGTTCGCCTCCGATACCGACACCGAAGTTATCGGGCATTTGATACACAGTTACTATGCGCGCGGAAATACCTTGCTGTCGGCAACTCAGGCGGCGCTGGCCGAGCTGGCGGGCGCTTACGCCATCGGCGTGATCGCTGCGGACGACCCCGATCGTCTTATATGCGCGCGCCGCGGCAGTCCGCTGCTGCTGGGCGTCGGCGACGGGGAACATTTCATCGCGTCGGATGTTTCGGCACTGCTGCCGGTAACGCGCAAGGTGGTTTATCTGGAAGAAGGCGATGTGGCCGAACTGGGGCGGCTCGACTACCATATCTTCGACGCAACGGGAAAACGCGTGGGGCGTCCAGTGAAGCTGAGCGAATTGAGCAATGAGAGCGTGCAACTGGGCGGCTACAGCCACTACATGCAGAAGGAGATTCACGAGCAGCCGCAGGCACTGGCGGATACGCTCGAATCGGTGTGCAATAGCCAGTCGCTGGTGCCGGGGATTTTCGGCGCGGAAGCGGCTGACACTTTTGCCAGTATAGACAACGTCCTGATCCTGGCCTGCGGGACCAGCTACCATGCGGGACTGGTGGCGCGGTTCTGGCTGGAGGAGATCGCGGGGATACGCTGCAATGTTGAGGTCGCCAGCGAGTACCGCTATCGAACCAGCGTGCCGGATCCGAAATCGCTGGTGGTAGTGATCTCGCAATCCGGCGAAACAGCCGACACCCAGGCCGCGTTGAGCCATGCAAAAAAGCACGGCCATGAACATACCCTTGCCATCTGCAACGTGCCGGAAAGCGCGCTGGTCAGACTGTGCAAACTGCGCATGTTGACGCGCGCCGGGCCGGAGATCGGCGTGGCATCAACCAAGGCGTTCACCACACAACTCGCTGCGTTATTCCTGTTGACGCTGGTGCTCGCCAAGCAGCGCGGGCGCCTGAGCGGACCACAGGAGCAGCAATATCTGCATGAGTTGCGCCACCTGCCCAGCGCGGCGCAAAAGGTGCTGGACCTTGAGCCGCAAATTGCCGGGCTTGCCGAAAAGTTTGCGCACAAACATAACGCGCTGTTTCTGGGACGCGGCCTGCATTACCCCATCGCGCTGGAAGGCGCGCTCAAGCTCAAGGAGATCTCCTACATCCATGCCGAGGCTTATCCGGCGGGCGAACTGAAGCACGGGCCGCTTGCTTTGGTGGACAAGGAAATGCCGGTGATCTCGGTCGCGCCCAACGACGCGCTGCTGGAAAAACTGAAATCCAATCTGCAGGAAGTGCGCGCGCGCGGCGGTGAGTTGTATGTATTTGCCGATGCGAATACGCACATCCGCGAGGCAGACGGCATCCACATCATGCAAATGCCGGAACACGCGGGATACCTGAGCCCGATCCTGCACACCATCCCGTTGCAGTTGCTGGCGTATTACGTCGCCTTGCAAAAAGGCACCGATGTGGACAAGCCGCGCAATCTTGCCAAGTCAGTCACGGTCGAGTGAACGAAAGGGTAGGTAGGGTCAGGCCGCAGGCCGTAACCCGACGGGGCTGCTGGTAATTGTCGGGCTACGTTGCACTAATTCCATTTCTCGATCAATAGAGCAATATCGTAGGGCGGGTCACACCGGTGCCGGGACAAAAGTTTTTCGTACCCGCCATTACAGATGT
>Ga0154718_1143_pt1 | contig 10173 bp, 8 predicted proteins | sample Rifle2008BG16ft_FD_105726 | JGI IMG/M metagenome (GOLD analysis project Ga0154718, IMG submission 105726) | Betaproteobacteria bacterium RBG_16_56_24
CGCCACCCCCGACGCGAGCGGCACCCATGACCACACTACCAGCCCGCACACCAATCTCGCCTCCGGCGTGCTGCGCGGCGCCTTTGGCGTGGAGCCTGGGTACAGCGCCAACGCCAGCTTCTATAACGCGCCTGTCAGTTACGCCGAGAAGCGCGGCCCGGTTTCCACCGGCGCATCCACTGCCGTCACCAGCGCTTATGTAACGCGCGAGTACCAGGTCTGCGCAAAATGCCATTCCAGCTACAGCTTCGGCACTCTCACCGGCTCGATCGCCAACCCGACCAATATCCCGTCGCTGGGACGCACCGGCGGCACGCGGGACAGAACCAACGGCATGCGTTTTTACACTGACGTGTTCCGGGAGATACAGGCGCCGACAGCGCATCAGGGCGAGGGGACGGCCGCCAGTCCCGGCGCTTTCAGCGGCACGACGCCTTACCAATCAGGTAACTACAGCGTCAACTTTCAAACCAACAATCATCGCTCGTGGCACCCGGTGATGGGTCCCACCGGCCGCACCACCGGAATTCGCGACGCTTCCCCAGACAACTGGCTCGCGCCCTGGGACACTGCGGTCGGCACCCAGACCATGTACTGCACCGATTGCCACGGCAGCAACACCGCAGCCGGGGTGTCAAGCCAGACCACGGACGGATCGCCGGAAGGGCCGCACGGCTCGCAAAATATCTTCCTGCTCAAGGGCTGGTGGGACCAATGCACCGGAACCAATACGAATATGCCAGGTTGCCTCACTGACCCCCTGACCGTCTCCATCACATCTCCGGCGAATTCGACTGTCGGTACAAACAGGGTCACCAATGACACGACCCAGGACCTGTGTTTCAAATGCCATTCCTATACCAACTACGCTACCGCAACTCAGGCGACAACCAGCGGGTTCGGTAATGGGGGAACCAATTTGCATAACCTGCACGCCGGCGCTGGCGGCGGCATGGGCGGTGGCGGCATGGGCGGCGGCGGCATGGGGGGCTTCCCGGAAAAAATGCGCTGCATGTGGTGCCATGTCGCGGTTCCGCACGGCTGGAAGAACAAGGCTTTGCTGGTCAACCTCAACGACGTGGGACCCGAGGCAAACTGCCGCCAGGAGGATGCCGACGACGTGGCTACCGGGTACAAGTGCACCCAGACCGTCGGACTGGGGAATCCCCTGCCAAGCGGCACGCAGGTGCGTAACGGCAGCTGGTTGAACCAGGGCTATACCAATCCTCCTTATTACCGGAATGCGATGCTTAAGATCGATACTTTCGCCACCAGCGGCAACTGGAATGCCGGCAATTGCGGCTCGTCAGGAGCGCCCGGCAATGGTTCGGTCGGGGGTTGCATGATGGGATGGATGACGAGCAGTGAAGGCTGCGACGGCGGGGTGCCGTGACAGTACGTAGGGCGGGTTCTACCCGCCATTGTTCATGACGGCGGGTGTAACCCGCCCTACAACTGAAAATATCAACGCGATCATCGCGCATCTGCTTTCAAGGATAACAACCATGCATCGCCTCCGGACTACCCGACGCCGCACGATCAAGCCTGCCCTTATACGCATTGCCTTCACCTTGTTGTTGATGCCGTCCGCCCCGCTCCATGCCGCCGGTGACGTGACCGGCATGGGTTTTCTCCCAGGCGGCGCGTTCAGCGTCGCTCACGGTGTGTCCGCCGACGGATCGGTGACGGCGGGATACAACGACACCGTCATCCCCGGCGCCAGCGCCAGCAGGCAGGCGTTCCGCTGGACGCAATCCGGCGGCATGGCAGGTCTGGGTTTTCTCCCCGGCGGCAAAGAAAGCAAGGCTCATGGCGTATCCGCAGACGGTTCCGTAGTAGTGGGCTACGGCGGCAGTTCCAGCGGCAATCAAGCATTCCGCTGGACGCAATCCGGCGGCATGATCGGCCTGGGCACCCTCCCCGGCAACACCGGGAGCTACGCCTACGGCGTGTCCGCCGACGGATCCGCAGTGGTGGGGTACAGCCGCTCATACAATAACGCACAACAGGCATTCCGCTGGACGCAATCCGGCGGCATGATCGGCCTGGGTTTCCTTCCCGGCGACATATACAGCCGCGCTTACGCAGCCTCTGCCGACGGCTCCGTGGTGGTGGGGTACAGCCAGAACAGCGAGGGACGCAAACAGGCGTTTCGCTGGACACAATCCGGCAGCATGGCCGGGCTGGGTTTCCTTCCCGGCGGTTCGGACAGCGCGGCCGTCGGCGTGTCCGCCGACGGGTCAGTAGTCGCGGGGCGCAGCAGCAGCCTCAGCAACGGCGCCCGCGCTTTCCGCTGGACGCAATCCGGCGGCATGATCGGCCTGGGCACTCTACCCGGCACCACGGGCAGCCGTGCCTTCGGCATATCTTCAGACGGGACTGCGGTGGTGGGGTACAGCGAACTGCGCAACAGCAACATAGCCTTCCGCTGGACGCAATCGGGCGGCATGGCCAGGCTGGACTTTCTCCCCGGCGGGGCGCATAACGCGGCCTTCGGCGTGTCCGCCGACGGCACCGTGGTAGTTGGGCACAGCAGCGGCAGCAGCGGCAATCAGGCCGTCAGATGGGTGTCAACAAAAAGAAAATAATCCTTGTCGCAAAAGTCAGGCGCCTGTTTGCGCGCTGTGGCGATTTCATGTCATGATTCAGCGGCGATGCCGGACACGCATGTGCCAGAGTTCCACATGCCAGGATCCGGATCGTTCGCGTTGCTGCCGGTCGGCGGCGTTCTCAATTGAAGGGTAATAATCAAGTGATCACATTTTGGCTGATAGCCGCCGGTTTGATTGTCGCCATTGCAGTCGCCTTGTTGTTCGTGCTTCCGCCGTTATTGCGCAGAATTCAGAATAAGCCTCCGGTCACACCCAAGAGCATGGTAGCCAGGCTGCTGGGAGAGCGTGCCGCTGCGATCATGGCCGGCATTGCCATTCCGGTATTGGCGGTTATGTTGTATTTTGTCCGCCCCCACGCTCCGGCCATTCCCCAAGCCCAGTCCCAGACAGCGCAAGCCGGCAAGATGGCTCCGGAACATGCTCTGGTGGTTGAGGATATGGCAGCGCGCCTGGAGCAGAATCCCGGCGACGGCAAGGGCTGGTACATGCTGGGAAATTCATACGCGGTGATGGGGCGCTTTGCCGACGCGGTGATCGCTTATGAAAAAGCGTTGAAGCTGCTGCCTGACGACGCCCAGTTGCTGGTCGATTATGCTGACGTCATGGCTGTGGCGAATGACAGAAGTTTGCGCGGCAAGCCGCTGGAGATGATCAACAAGGCGCTCAGGATCGACCCGAAAAATGTGAAGGCGCTCGCGCTGACCGGAACGGCCGCCTTCCAGGCGGAAGATTATTCCAACGCAGTAAAACATTGGGAGAAGTTGCTGAAGCTGCTGCCGCAGGACTCCCCTTTCGCCAAACAAATGAGCGCCGGCGTCGCCGAAGCGCGCGCAATGATCGCGGGTAAGAAGAAACCTTCGTTTGGCGCCGCCCAGGATAAGGCGCAACCCGCTGCCGGTGGCGCGCAGATCAGCGGCATCGTGACGCTGAGCCCTGCATTGGCAGGCAAGGTGGCGCCGGACGATGCGGTATTCCTGTCCGCAAAGGCATCCGGCTCGACCGCGCCGGTCGCCGTGATGCGTGCCCATGCCGGGGAGTTGCCGCTGAAATTCACCCTCGATGATACGATGGCGATGATGCCGGAAGCGAAATTATCCGATCACAAGGAAGTGACGCTCAGCGCAAAAATCTCCAAATCAGGCGAAGCGATGTCACAGCCCGGCGACTTGAAGGGTGAAGTTGCGCAAGTCAGGGTCGGCGCAAAAGATGTGCGGGTGGTGATCGACAAAATCGCGCCGTAGGGCGGGTCACACCGGTGCCGGGACAAAAGTTTTTCGTACACGCCGAATGGCGATTACCCCGTGGCGGGTGTGACCCGCCCTACGGCGCATACAGGAGACAGTTTTTTGCATTCGAGATTTGTCCGCATCGCAAACCATACATGCCGCTTGACCGCGACAGTCTTTTTGCTCGCTTTGCTCAGCGCCTGCGGCAAACCACCTGCCGAAGAATATCTGCCTGATCTCACCCTGACCGGCCTGGACGGCACGCAAACCTCCACCCGGACATTCAGGGGCAAACTGCTGGTGCTGAACGTGTGGGCAACATGGTGCCCGCCCTGCCGCAAGGAAATGCCCAGCCTGGAACGACTCAGTAAAACCGCAGATGACAAACGCATTGTCGTGGCAGGCATCGCCACCGACCAGAGCGTGAACGCGGTGCGGGAATTCACGACCCGGCATAACATCACTTTCCGCATCTTCACAGACACTCCGGGCAATGTCGCCAATAACCTGGGCGTGAGGGTCTATCCGGAAACGCTGCTGGTCGCGCCGGACGGAAAAATAGTGCAAAGGATCGCGGGAGAACGGGAGTGGGACAGCACTGCCATGCTCAACATTCTGGAAGATGCCTACCTGGGCAAGCGCAGTGAGTTGGATATCATCCAGGCCGCACCCGCACAAAGCGGTAAACGATGATCCTGAAAACCGCAGTCGAACGATACCAACCCTTCGATACGCTGTGAGATCATGAGCCATGAACATGGCCTGAATGATAACAATCCGGACCGATTGCGGCGTACAATAAAAAACATGAATGCATTCTTTATTGAAGAAGCGGCGATGAGCACTCCGGTGTCTGAAAGCGCCGGCCTGCTCCGATCAGGCAAAGTATCGTCCCCGCAGCCCGCTGTTGCGGGGCAAGCCATTTCCAAAGTTCCACTTCGGATAAAGGGTCTATTGGCATTTGGCGCAGTCGTAATATATGCGGTGCTTTTGACCTCTTATACCTTCGACAAAAAAGCGGAACTGGTTGGCGAGTTTGAGCATTTACAGAATCTTTACAAGATCGAAGACGACCTGAGGCAGGTGGATGCAGCCGCATTACACATCGTTATGGCGGTGTTCCTCAACTCCAACACGGGTGATCACAAAGCGGTCACGCAGCGGTTCCGGGGAAATTTCGAACTGCTCAGAAAGAAGAACGCCGAGCTGACGGCGCGCCACCCCGCTGCGGGCTTGAATCTGTCCGGAATCGAGCGGGCAATGGCGCAGGCGGCAGAACATCCCTCTGCGGAAGGACTGGCAGCGATGAATTCTGAATTGCTCAGGGTCAAGATCGATATCACCCGGCATATTGATGAATCACGCAAGGAACAAAAAGCGACGGCGGATCGTTTCCGGATGCAATGGGATTCTGCCGCGCTCGCCTCATTGTCGTTCGGGCTGATCGGCCTGCTATTGCTGGGAACCATCATCGGGTTGTTTTTCACGCGACTCACCAACGATCTGCATGCCCTGAAAGCTCGCGCGCTTGACATCGTCAATGGTGAACGGAACGCCCTGAATCCGGTGACCCGCAACGATGAGGCCGGTGAATTGATGCAGGCGGTCAATCAGATGGCGAGCGATCTGGATGAGCGGGAAAATGAGCTGGTGATCGCGCGCCAGAAATATTTCCACCAGGAAAAAATGGCGGCAGTGGGTGCGCTGGCCGCCGGCGTGGCTCATGAGATCGGCAATCCCATCGCGGCCATGTCCGGCGTATTGCAGGAAATGGCCGACGCGCAGGTTGCAGGGCAAACCAGTTCAGCGGAGAACGAAAAATTGAGCATGTTGCAAACCCATATCCACCGGCTTTCCGCGATCACCCGCGAAATATCCGAGTACGCTGCTCCTCAACCGATGGAACGCCAGTTGCTGGACCTGAACGGGCTGGTGCGGACGACTGCAGGCTTGATGAGTTACGACAAAAGGATGCGGCAGGTAAACCTGAGACTTCATCTGGACAACCAGTTGCCCGCGATTTACGGCGTGGCCGACCAGCTCACACAAGTCATCATGAACCTGCTGATCAATGCCGCTGATGCCCTCGATTCAGCCGGATGCCGCGCATCCGGAGAATTTTTGGCCGGTCACCCGCAGGAGATCATTCTGCGCAGCGAAACGGTTGACGGCAACGTGCGCTTCTCGGTAACGGACAACGGTTGCGGCATGAGCCAGGAAACGCTGAACCGCGCATTCGAGGCTTTCTATACCACCAAAAGCAGGGGCACCGGACTGGGTTTGTCGCTCTGTTATTCCATCATAACCGGACATGGCGGCGCCATCGAGATCGATTCGGCTCGCGGCAAGGGGACACGAGTGAAGATCACTCTTCCGCTGCCGGGAAATGACGGAGACGATACCCTATGACATCCCTTCAACTTCTGGTCGTGGACGACGAACCTGCAATCCGCCAGGTCGTAGCCGCCCACTTGCGCAAGGCAGGATATTCCGTGGAACAGGCGGGCGACGGCGAAACAGCGATGGAAAAACTTTCCAGGGGAGACGTGGATATCGCACTGTGCGACATCAAGCTGCCCAAATTGAGCGGTATCGAACTGTTGCGCCAGGCGCGCGCCGCCGGCATCGACACGGCATTCATCATGATGACCGCCTACGCTTCCGTGGATACGGCGATCGAGGCGATCAAGGCAGGCGCGGCCGATTACATGATCAAGCCCCTCAACAACGAAGAATTGCTGCACCGCCTAGCCAAGGTGGGAGACCTGCGCGGGCTGCGCGCCGAAAACCGCGTGCTGCGCAGACTGGTACTGGGCGTCAATGAAGAAGTGTTCAGCTTCAACTCCCCCGCCATGCGCGAGATGGAACACATGGCGGCCAAGGTATCGCCCACCAACAGCACGGTGCTCATCACCGGCGAAAGCGGCACCGGCAAAGGTGTCGTCGCGCGCCTGATCCACCAGCAGAGCCCGCGTGCCGACGGCCCTTTCATCCCGGTCAACTGCGGCGCCATCCCGGAAAATCTGGTGGAAAGCGAATTCTTCGGCCACACGCGCGGCTCCTTTACCGGGGCGGACAAGGCCAGAAAAGGGCTGTTCCTGGAAGCGGATGGGGGGACCATTTTCCTGGATGAAGTCGGTGAATTGCCCCCCGCGCTGCAAGTGAAGCTGTTGCACGTGATCGAGGACAAGGAAGTTCGCCCGGTGGGCGGCGAACAGGCGCGGCCGGTGGACGTGCGGATCATCGCAGCCACCAATCGCGATTTAAAGGACATGGTCGCTCAGGGCGCGTTTCGCGAGGATCTGTTCTTCAGGCTCAGCGTGTTTCATATTTCTGTGCCCCCATTGCGGGAACGGCGCCAGGACATCCCCGACCTGATAAGATTTCTGCTGCGGCGCAACACGCGGCGCATGGGCAGCGAAGAACAAGGGGCATCTTTAGATCCATGCGTAGAAGAACTGCTGGTGAAATATGACTGGCCGGGAAATGTGCGTGAACTGGAAAATGTCATCGACCGCGCGCTCATCATGGCAGATAGTGGTCATATTTCGCAAACCGACCTGCCCCCGCAGATTGCCAAAACCGTTCAGCCGTCCAAACCGTGTGAAGACCTGAATTTTTCCGGCTCATTGCGCGAACAGGTGCGGAAATATGAAGCCGCCCTCATTCTCCGCACGATAGAAGAAACCGGCGGGGATCGCCGCGCGGCAGCGCAGAAGCTCGACATCGGCCTGTCCAGCCTGTACCGGAAACTCGAAGAATTCGAGGAGCAGAAACTGCTGCTGGAGGGGCATCATACGCGTCACGAAGCACGACAGGACTGACGATTCCGCGCCCGGTAAGTAGGGCGGGTCACACCCGCCGTTACGCGAGATAACGAGGAAATCGAAGCGGAATTTAGTAAATAATATTGAAATGGCGGGTATGACCCGCCCTACTCTGCTATTTTTAACATACTAATTATTAAACGGGAGAGTTTCGCGATGAATACAGTAACCAGCCGGTTATTCCGGACCGGCATTCTGATGCTCAACTTGCTTTCTTCGCTTGCGCTGGCCGACCCCGCGGAAGATACTGCACTTGGGGAAGCGGCCTTCAACAGGGAAGATTTAACGGTAGCCATGGAACATTTTACCAAGGCCGCCAAACAGAACCATGCGCCCGCGCAGGTTCGCCTTGGGGAGATTCTGGATGCCTCGGAATTTAACAAGGAGGCTGCAGACTGGTATCGCAAGGCTGCCGAACAAGGCAATGCCGCCGGTGAATACCATCTCGGACACATGTATGCCGCCGGTGAAGGGGTTGAAAGAAGCGATGAGAAGGCGTTATACTGGCTCAAGCGCGCCGCAGAAAAAAATGATTTGCTCGCGTTGAAAACGCTGGCAGATGCATACAAAAAAGGCGAGTTGGGACTGGCTGTTGACCTCGACCAGGCCAAATCTTTTGAGGACAGGGTAATCATCCTGGAGGCAAAAGCCAGGAAAGCGGCAAAGAGAGCGGCTGCACTCAAGGCAGCCGAGAAAGCCAAACAAGGAGCGGAAAAATGATCAAGCGAACTGAATTATTACAAACCGGATATGCCGGATTGCGGCTGCCACTTGCGTTTCTTCTGCTGGCGCTCGTGCCGGGTACTTCCTACGCGGCAAATCCGGGTAAAGGCGGCAGTCTTTATGCCATGCATTGCGCCTCCTGTCACGGCACTTCCGGCACCAGCGTCATGCCGGGTGCGCCCAGCTTCGCCCGGGGCGAACGCCTGATGCAGCCCGATGCACAACTGCTGTCCTCCATCAATGCCGGAAAGAATGCCATGCCGGCATATCGGGGAGTATTGAACGACCAGGATATTCTGGACGTAATCGCCCATCTGCGCACATTGAACTGACGCTTGTCGCGACCCTAAAACCTGGTAAGCGGGGGAGTGGAGAGTGGGAAGTGGGGGTTGGTTTTCCCACTATCTGCTTTCCACTTCCCGCTTCCTATATTCATATGTCTTGAATTTATGCGCACCTCGATCTTTGTCCTGCTTTCCGCTTTTTGCTTCACCTGTTCCGGCCTCGCCGATGCAGCCGAGACCCAACCCGCCGGCGGCACATTCCCGCGCGTGGTCGAAACATTCGAGGTGGGCGAAAACGTCAATGTGCGCGCCCTTACCGTAGAAACCGGGAAGAACACCTTGTGGGTGGGCACCACCGTTGGCGTGCATGAGATAGACCTCGCCACCCGAAAAGTAAACAACACTTTCACCCGCGACAGCGGTCTGGCAAGCGAATATGTGTTTGCCGTAGGCGTGGACAGGAATGGCTACAAGTGGTTCGGCACCAACGCCGGGGGTGTCTCGCGCTACCGCGACGGCAAGTGGAAGACTTATTTCCCCATGCACGGGTTGGCCGACTACTGGGTCTACTCCTTCGCCAGCCAGAGCAACGGAGATTTATGGATAGGCACCTGGGCGGGGGCTAACCGGGTCGACCTGCGCACCATGAAATTCACCACCTATTTGAAAGAACTGATCAACGAATGGGTCTATGGCATCTCCGTGGACAAGCAGGATCGGGTGTGGTTCGGCACGGAAGGGGGCGTTTCCATGTTTGACGGCAAAACCTGGCGATCATGGAGCCACAAGGATGGAATGGGCGCGCCGAACCAGAACAAACTTTCCGCAAGCCCGAATACCGGCCTCGGAACGCGTTCCCGTCACGACCTGAGCATGCTATCAGGGGACGGGAAACTCACCTACAACCCCAGCTATGTGTTTGCCCTGCATGTAGCCCATGACCAATCTGTATGGGCAGGCACCTGGGGCGGGGGAGTGAGCCGCTTCGACGGCACCCGCTGGCATAACTACACCACCCGGGAAGGCCTGGCAGGAGACATCGTTTACAGCATCGCCCAGGAACCCGGCGGCGTGCTCTGGTTCGGAACCAACAACGGTATCAGCCGCTATGACGGCAAAACCTGGCACAACTACGACAAAATGGCCGGGCTGCTGGAAAATCACGTATATGCCCTGGCAGTCACGCCAAATGGAGACATCTGGGCGGGCACCAGACGCGGGGTGGTGCGCATCGGCCGTTGAGCATGCTTTGTAGGAGCACGCCCGCGAACGAAATGAATAATTCCATTTCTCCTTCAAACTGATGGGCGCCTCTGAAAATCCGTAGGGCGGGTCACACCGGTGCCGGGACAAAAGTCACGTTTGATGTAGAAATAATGGAATGGACGCCCACTTCCCAATACGGCATCTAAGTGCCAAAGTAGCGGTGGCATTACTTACCACTAACCATAGGAAGGGGCATCCGAAATGAAGATTACTACGATAGGCATTGATTTGGCAA
>Ga0154718_1008_pt1 | contig 10031 bp, 4 predicted proteins | sample Rifle2008BG16ft_FD_105726 | JGI IMG/M metagenome (GOLD analysis project Ga0154718, IMG submission 105726) | Betaproteobacteria bacterium RBG_16_56_24
GGCCTGTGGGATGCCGCAAAAATATTCGACTTGCCAGCCAAATTTACGCCCATTTATTCGCCTTGATGAGGCTCTAATGGAAAATCTCGGTTCAACCTGTATCACTGACTGTACTGCATCAAACTTCGCAACGATTTGAACTTGTTCATTAAGGTCTGGTACGCCAATGCTTAGACGCTTTAGATTGCCGGTATTGATTCGTGGCCGGGTTACGCCTTGTTCGTAGCGTCTAACCTGACGTCGTGCCATCCCACTGTTAAGGAAGAGCATGAAGAATCTATTCTTCATCACGCCTGGGTTGCAACGCGCTCTGAAACAATCAGCTTTATTGATCGCAGGGTCAATGTCGTCTGGGTAACAGCAAGCCCGTCCAACTGGGTAGCGTTCTTCGCCTAAGCCTGCAATTAGCACATCACCGCCAACAACCTTATTCCGTAATAAAAAATTGGCATGTCGATCTGATATGAACGCCTTGTCGTTATCGTTGTAATCAAACTCGACTACGTTTTGCAGGCGAACTACTCTGATACCAGGATCAACAACGTAGTGCTCAGTTTTCAGGTTCGAGCCAAATGGGCCATCAACAACTGATTCGAGGGCATAGCTCAGGTCTTTGACTGCCCACTCTTTCGGAATCCAGCCCATCAGCGTTTGCTGGTAAAGCTCTGGCGCTTGTTCGCGGGGCGGGCGCAGTTTGCCGTTGGCGGTGACGCCACGGGTAAACAGGTCGTGCATCAGCCCCGCCTTGATCTGCTGGTATTTGGCAATAAGGGCTTCGGTTTTTTCGATGGCCGTGTCGATGCCTGTCAGGATGGCCGCGATTTTTTGCTGTTGTTCTCTGGCTATTGTTGGTAACCAATACTGCTTCTTGATAACACTTGGATGTGCCTTGGTCGTGTAGTCAAACGTCAAATACCGGTGCTGATTGGCAAGCGAGTAATAAACAAACTTCGGGTGTAGCTTCTCGCCTCGCAGCCGCATATAGCCACATACATTTGTCACTGAATATTTGTGTTTTGCTCGATAGAAAAAATATCCCCCACCATCGACTGACCAAGTAATCAGCTCTTCGTCGAACATGAACTTGCCGTACTCACCAAACTTTCCGTTGTTGTGAGCAGACGAGGAGTAAATGGGATAAGGCCCCGGATGAGCTTCAATATCATCTTTGGAGATGACATCGCCACGGCCAAGCAGAACCGACCCATCAGCAATAAACTCGTCAAGGCGTTGAGTCGGAAACTCACTCATACCCCAACTCCACCAAGAACTCGCGCAGTTGCCTGCTGGCCGCATCCCGCTCCGCCTCAATCTCCTTCGCCGTCACCGCGTACTTGTTCCACAGGTTTTCTATCGCGGCGACGCAGGCGCGCTGGTCGGCGCGCAAATAGGCGCGGTAGCTTTCCAGCAACAGCCTGCCCAGCCGCTCGACGATGACTTGCCGCGCTTCGTCGCTGCTGATTTTCGCGCGGGCGGCTTCCACCAGTTCTTCCTGTTTTTTGTCGGTACTGCGGATAGCGGCCTTGAGGGATTTGGCTTCGTCTTCCAATGCCTTGTGCGCAGAGAGGCGTTGTTCGATAGCAGCGGCTTCGGCCATATATGCCGTCCAGTCGCCTTTTTCGCCTTCTTTCTTGGCGAGCTTGGCGCGGGTGTTGAGTTCCTTGAGTTCAGTTTTCAGCGCTTTCACCTCGTCGCTTGGCAGCACGCCGGTTTCATCGCTGTCCTCAAAGTCGTCCTCGTCGGCAGCGGCAAACAGCGCTTGCAGCTCCGCCAGCCGGGCGCGGTTTTGCTCCTGCTCCGCCAGCACTTGCGGGAACTGGCTTTGCAGGATTTCGGCGTCGGGGATCAGCTCCGCCCCCCAGCCGCTGGCGGCGATGGATTTGAGGTCGGCCTTGAGCTGGTTGACGTAGTTGGCGAACGCGCCGCGCACCTGGTAGGGGCTGAGCAGATTCTGGTTCTTGAAAGTCTCCGCAATACTCGCCAGCAGGATGCGGCGCAAGGCATACACGTTGCCGGTGTGCGCCTGCAGTTTTTTTGTATCTGCGGCGAGCGCCTCCACCAGCGGCAAATTTTTCTGCCACCATTGCTCAAGCTGCGTCATGAATTCGGCATGGCGCTCGATCACGCCGGGGTGCTGGGCGACATGCGCGGCGATGGCGCGTTTGTCTTTGAGCGGCGCGGTGAAATCGGCATACACCGAATCCGTAGGTTGGGTTTGCCCTAAAGGGTACGAGAGCGCAGCGTAACCCAACGTTTTTTCACGTGCCTGATACACGCCCTCTCCCCCAGCCCCTCTCCCGCCAGCGGGCGAGGGGAGTGAACGCGGGGCAAAGCAGCTTTCTTTCAGCCCGGCGTAGTTGTTCCAGTAACGGCTCAACGCCTCGATTTCCACAGTGGGGATGCCGCCTTGCAGATGGGCGCGTACGTCGTGCGGCTCGGGCGGCGGGGCGTTGTCCACATAGCGGCGGATGTTGCAGTTGTAGTCCTCGGCGGCGATGTCTTCCTTCGTTACGAGTTGCGCATAGGAGGGGATGTTCTTCCCTTGCCGATAGGCGTGGACGATCTTGTCGATGTCTTCCGGGCGCAGGAAGTTCTGCGCCTTGCCTTCGCGATATTCGCGGTCGGCGTTGATGAACAGCACCTGCTTGCGGTCTTTCGCTCCGTCCTTGTTCATCACCAGGATGCAGGCTGGGATGCCGGTGCCGTAGAACAGGTTGCTTGGTAGGCCGATGACGGCTTCGAGGTAGCCCTTGTCGATGAAGTATTTGCGCGCCTCGCGTTCCTCGCCGCCGCGAAACAACACGCCGTGCGGCATGACGGTGGCGAGCTTGCCGTCGGCCTTGAGCACCGCCAGCATGTGCTGCACGAACATCAGGTCGGCCTTCTTGCCTTTCTCCGGCATGAACACCGGGAAGCGCCCGGCAAACTTCAGTTCTTTCTTGCTGTAGTTCTGACTGAACGGCGGATTGGCCAGCACGCGGTCGAAGCGCTTGAGCTCATTGTTATCATCCATGTGCGCCGGATTCTTGAGGGTGTCTTCCTGTCTGATGTCGGCATGGGATATGCCATGCAGCAGCATGTTCATCTTGCAGATGGACCAGGTGGTGCCTATGCTCTCCTGCCCAGCAAGTGAAAGATCGCGCGGGTTGTGCCCGCACTCTTGCAGGTAGTCGCGCGACTGGATCAACATACCGCCCGATCCAACTGTCGGGTCATACACGCTCATGCCCGGCTGCGGGTTGGCGATCTCGACGCAGATACGCACCACTTCCGCCGGGGTGTAAAACTCGCCCGCCTTTTTGCCGGCGGAGTCGGCGAAAAATTTGATCAGCCATTCGTAGGCCGCGCCGAGCAAATCGGGAAATTCAAAGTCCTCGTCCCTGAGCGGAATCTTTTCGAAGTTCTGGATGAAATCGGCGAGGGTGTCGTCGCCCAGTGTGCGCTGGCCGATTTTCTTGTTGAAGTTGATGCCGCTGAGCACATCTTGCAAAGCATCGATATTACTGTCTTCGATGGCGGCCAGCGCCTTGTTCAGGCCGGTGCCGACGTTCTCTTTCAGGTGTTTGACCTTAGACCAATGCGCCGCTTCCGGCACGAAAAAATATTTACCCGAGTATTGATCTGGGTGGTCGAGCAGCTTCTTGCTCGCCGCTTCGGTCATGCCCTTGGCCTTGAATTCTTTCTTCAGTTCCTCGCGGCGCTGATCGAACAAGTCGCTCGCGCGCTTGAGGAACAACATGCCAAAGATGTATTCCTTGTATTCGCTGGCATCCATGTTGCCGCGCAGGTCGTCGCAGGCGCGCAGCAACAGGCTTTCAAGATGAGAGAGCGTCAGTTTGTGCGATGACATGAATTAGCCGCAGGTAAAGGACAGGCGCATTGTTACATACGGAACGAAGGAGGTGAAATATCAGTCGGGCAGAATCACAAGACAATCAGCTTAACCACCTTAAGATGCTGATGAACTGACAGACAGCGTCAGAACAGATCGCGACTGTTACAGCTCATCAATGAATCGCTTCATCGAAACCTTAAGCGCTTCAAAATGCGGGTTGTACATCAGGCGGCGCAGTATGCCGGCCTTAAGGTTCTGCCCGGTGATCTCGCCTTGAAAATCGGCTGCAGGATTCTTCATGCACGCATCGTATTTTTCCATCTCGTCCGGATAATAATGGATGCAATTCGAATAGTCCCCCTTCGCTCCATAGTGCGCATCATCGGCAGGCAGCACGATGGACATGTGCGAGGAGCTCAATATCTTCTGCTCTGGAAATACGCTGTTCACCAATTCCAGTTTCTCCGGCGCAATGCCGGGTGGAAATTTTTCCGGTTCAGTGGTGTACAGCACCATTCTGCTGGATGGATGGCGCGCATGCTCCATGAATTCCAGCGTGGCCGATGAATCCACGGTTGCATCATCAGCGCTGGCAACGGTGAATATCGGCATGTCCAACTCTTGCAAACGCAATTGAGCGCTGAGGTTCCTGGTCAGCGCATAGGTCTGTGCCGCGGCGTTCCTGGCAAATGATTCATATTTGTAGATATCCCGGTCGGGCATAATCTCCACCCACTTTGCGGACGGAATCAACCAGCTAAATAGCTTGTGCAGGTTGGCGAATGCCGCGCGCGGCGTGATCCTGATCGCGGGAGAAAACAGGAACAGTCCGCGCACCCGGCTATCGCGCAGGCTATGCCAGGCGCTCAGCGTGCCGCCGATGGAGTATCCCGCCAGATAGACCTCATCGGCTTCCTCGGCCAGTTTGCCGGCGCCATAGGCTACCGTCCTGCTCCACTCCTGCCAGCGCACGTCCAGCAGATCGCCGGGCTGCGTGCCATGGCCGGGCAGCAATACCGCCATGACGCGAAAGCCGTTCTCCTGAAAAAACGCGGCCAGATGGCGCATGAAATAGGGCGAGCCGGTCAGGCCGTGCGTGAGCAGCACGCCGCGCCGATAGGGCTTTTCTTGGCATGGCAATGAAGTTTCTACCCCCTCCCCAGCCCTCCCCCTGACAGGGGGAGGGGATGGATTATCGGGCTTCAGATCGAACGGCGCGTTGCCGTCAACTATTTTTTTCAGATCGGCAGCGCCCAGCTTGGCGCGGGCTTTGGCAAGCATGTCGCGATTGCGCGCCACATAATCCGCAAACGCCAATCGGTCGCCATTAAATTGCGTGTTCAATCCGGATGGCTGATGCCGCGCCTCAAGCGGCGGAGTTGGGATTCCAAACACACTACGCAATCGTTGCATCACCACCTCTAATCCCAAAACGCTTTCTGTCCGGCGAACTTTTTCCACACCTCGTGCAACTCGGCCATGCGGCTCGCATAATCATGCTCGATCCAGCCGCGGATCAGAGTGAGCATCTCGTGACGTTCCTTGCTCTCCAGCTCGTCGAGCAGGCGGCGCGCGACGGCAATGTCGTTCAGCGTGCCCAGCGTGTCCTGCAACGGAGCCAGCGCGGACAGGTAGCGCGTGACTTTGCCACCCGCATACAGGGAGGCGAACAATTCCCCACTGTAACGCAACTTCTTGCATGAGATGCGCAGCGCGTGCAACTGACCGGCATCCGCTGCGGCGAGTTGCTTGCCGAGTTTTTTCACCTGCTTGCTGTGCCTTTGCAGGATATTACCGGCAAATTGCGGCAAGCCCGATACCGCTTCAGACGAAAAGCTATTGTCCGGGCACCCGACAGACTGTTCACGCCAATAGCGACCATGCATCCATACCCCGAAGCGCAACAGCAGACGCTGAAAATCCTGCGACTGCAAGGCTTGCCGCACTTTCGCGTGATGCTGCTCGCGCAGTTTCTGGCTGGCGCTCAATACGGCGCGCAACCCTGTATCCTTGGGCATGCGCTCGCGCACCGGCGCAAGCGTCTGCGTGGTGAACACATCCCATTCGCGCGGACGACCCAGCTCCACGCACAACGCCGAAACATCGTTGCGCAAAGCAGCCAGCTCATCATCGGCACGGAAAGTCTTTGCCATGCCCAGCGCCACGCGCAAGCGGCGCAGCGCGACGCGCACCTGATGCAGATATTCGTCGCCCAGCTTATGCACTGTGCCCGGCACATTGGCTTGCAGATGAAATAAACACGACCAGATCATGGCCTGCAACGCGCCGGGCGCATCGGGACATTTCACCAGGTCAGGCGTCGCCGCTTTGGTAACCACAGGCTTGGCGTGGGTGAACAGACGATAACCATATTCCGCCTTGCTGGTGTGCTCCACTTCCAGCGGCACGACATCGAGCAAGGCCAGCGCCAACCCGAACAACTGCACCGGTTCGCCGGATTTGAGTTCAAACTCCAGTTCTGAAATCGTCCGCGCGCTCCGCCCTGCTCTCACCTCGCCGCTGTCCATGCACAGTTCGATCTGCGCGCCTTCGAAATCAAGCATGCGCGTGTTGCGGGAAAAGTCCGTGACGAAAACCGGCCGCAATTTCTTGCGCAGCGCATGAGACAGATGCTTGCCGCCGCCGGCCTCCAGCGCGTCGAAGTCGAACGACTCACCGGCCACCGGCGCTTCCCATTCGTTGCGCAGGTGCAGTCCCGCATTGACCGAGCCGCCGCCCTTCAGGGTTTGCAGCCATTGCCGTCCGGCGCGGCGCAGACGCAATGCCATTCCGGATTTATGCAGATCAAGCTGCGGGGTGTCGTAATAGATGTTGTGCAGACGGCGCGTGACCGGGCGTGAAACCTGATGCGCCTTGAGCAGCGCGTGCCGCTTCAGCCTGGCAAGCTGGTCGGGGGCAATGCGCAATTTAAGTTCAGTTTCGATTGCCAAGTCTTGTTCCATTTTCAATTCAAAACAGTAAGAATCTTTTCTGTGGGAGGCCGCTCCCACTCAAATCGCATTTCTAAATTGGAAACGGAATACGTCATCGAGGCGCGCAAACGGGGCGCTGCAGCGTGAATCATCAACGCCATGCCATGAGAAAATCTTCGCCGGAGACCGGGCGGCTGTACAAATAACCCTGTCCCTCGTCGCAGCCTTCATTGCGAAGAAAATCCTGCTGCTGTTCCGTTTCAACACCTTCAGCGATGACTGTGAGCTGCATGCTTCTTCCTAATGCGATGATCGCCCGGACGATGGCGACATCATTGCTGTCCTGCGGGATGCCCTGCACGAATGATTGGTCGATTTTGAGTTTATGCACCGGCAAGCGCTTGAGGTAGCTCAGGCTGGAATAACCGGTGCCAAAATCGTCGATCGCCAACTGCACGCCTATTTTTTTCAGCCGGTTGAGCATATCAATCGCTTCGTCCGCCTGGCGCATGATGAAGCTTTCGGTGATTTCCAGTTCCAGCCGGTCGGGTTCCAGGCCGGTCTCGCGCAATACGCGCTGCACCAGTTTGATAGTCTCGTTCTTTTGCAACTGCCGTCCGGACAGGTTGATTGCAATGCGCGGAAGGTTGAGTCCCTGCTCCCGCCAGCGCCGCATTTGCTCGCAAGCGCTGAAAAGCACCCATTCGCCGATGGGCTGGGTCAGCCCGCTTTCATCCGCCAGATGGATGAACCGTCCCGGCAACACCAGTCCCATTTCGGGATGCTGCCAGCGGATCAGGGCTTCGGCGCCGATCAGCAGGCCGCTCTTGAGGTCGATCTGCGGCTGATAGTGCAACAATAGTTCGCCTCGTTCCAGCGCACGGCGCAGCGCGGTTTCCAGCGCAACCCTCTCGACTGCGCTGTCGGTCAGCTTCTGGGTATAAAACTGGTAATTGTTGCGCCCCTGTTCCTTGGCGCGGTACATGGCCATGTCGGCATTGCGCACCAGAGTGGCTCCGTTCTGGCCGTCAACCGGGAACAGGCTGATGCCGATACTGGCTGAAAGGTACAGCTCATGCCCTTCCACAGCGAACGGCTGGACAAAGGCCTCCAAGATTTTCTGGGCGACCATGGCTGCCTCCCTGGTGCCGCCCAGTTGTTCGATAAGCAGAAGAAACTCATCGCCGCCCAGCCGCCCCAAAGTATCCTGCTCGCGCACCATGCTCCTGATCCGCTTTGCCACTTCCAGCAGCAGCTTGTCACCGGTGGGATGACCCAGGGTATCGTTGATGTTCTTGAAACGGTCAAGGTCAAGGAACAGCACGGCGACCTGCCTTCCCTCGCGCCGCGCCAGTTCCAGGGCATGGTCCAAGCGGTCGTGGAACAGCAAACGGTTGGGCAGCGTGGTGAGCGGGTCGTGGTGCGCCAGATGGTGCAGCGCTTCGCGGGATTGCTGGATGACGGAGATGTCGCGAAAAAATGCCTGGATCAACGGTTCGTCCGGCATGGGCCGGTTGGCGTGTATTTCCACAGGCACGCGGATACCGCCCGCACGCAGGATGCTTGCCTCGAAGTGGCTGGTGCTTCCTTCAGCGCTTTCGACGAGGCGTTGCAGTTCGCGCAGATCGCCGGCGACAAACTCCGCCAGATTGCGGCCATGCAAATCTCCGGGCGGCTCGCCCAGCAGTTTGGCTGCGGCCGCGTTGACTTCGCACACGCGCAAATCCGTGTCGAGCAGAAAGATCGCATCCGGCGCCAACTGGTTCAGCTGCTCGTAACGCCGCTCGGCGCGCGCGCTGCGTTCCTGAAGCATTCTGGAATTCACCACCAGCGCGGCCTCATGCGCGAACCCCTCGATCAGCATGATCTCCCGGTCGTTGTAGTCGTGTATGCCCCGTTTGCTGACGCTCATGATCACGCCGATCACCCCGCCTTCCGCGCTCATCGGCGTGCCCAGCGCCGAGCGAACGGCAAAGCGCTCCACCATTTTCGGGCTTACGCGCGGATCGCTGCCGCAGTCGCGAATGGCAGTGGTCCTGGCGTTGTTAAAGACCAATCCGGCCATCGAAGGCTCTTCCAGCGACAGACGAAAATGCCCGGATGGATTGTAGGGTGCGTCAGTCTGCGCGACGCCGACCAGCTCGTTTCTCTCGGCATCGTGCATGATCAGAAAGATCATGTCCCCGCCCACCGCGCTTTGGCAGGAATCGACGATCATGTCCATCACTTCCGCCATGCTCGCATCGGTGTCTGTAAAGCGCAGGATACGGTTGCTGATCTCCAGCATCCTGTTGTGCACCTTGAGATCTTCAAGAAGCCTGCGGAAATTCTCCGACAGCACGCCCAGTTCATCCGTGGACTGCGAGGCGAAGCGGGAAAGGTCTATATTCAGTAATGACGTGCGCAGGCCGATCACCTCCTGCAACGGGCGCAGCGACTGTCCGAAACTGCGCACGAATATCAGGCTTCCGGCGATGGCCAGCAGCTCGAGCAGCAGCCACACCCCGAATGTCTCCATGGTGAAATAGCCGGTGCTGGCCCAGTAATATTGCACCAGCAGGGTATCGACCAGCAGCGGCACCAGGGCGCCAATAAGGAAAACTTTCAGCTTTACCGTGACGTGCGGTTTTTTCAGCGCTACACCGCGCAACACTTGCCCGAACAGATCGAGAACCAGGAAAAATATCGGCAAGCCGACGATGATGGAGGTGATCAGCGCAACCAGGTGTATGCGGAACCAGTCCAGCGGCTGGGGCTGAAAACCGGCATAAAGCTGGGCGCTGACAATCACCGTGGTAGGCGCCACTATCAGGTAGATTAGGAACACCACCCAATAGTCGAGGGGGAAGCGGCGTATGCGCCGCGCTGCGATTTCGGTATTATCGGGCAGGCGATCCCGCAGGAAAGTGCAGATGGGCTGGGCAAAACGATCGAAGTACCAAAGCGCGAACACCAGGCTTGCAATGATGAAGACAGGCTCCAGCGGGGCGCCCAGCATCGCCAGCATCTGCGCCGGCGTGAACATGCCGATGTACATCAGCAGCCCGAGTCCGAACACCGGCGGGATGGTCCAGGTGAGGACGATCAATGCACGAAAGCGGCGGATAAACTGTTCTGGCGACATTAAATAGCCTGTCCGTGTATGAATGGGATACCGCGAAACTGCACAGAGGCGCATCCCGGGTTAAAGCATATTCAGGGCACCTCTAAAAATCCAAACCCCGTCGCGATGCTGCGTTGCTCAATAAATTTTAACGCTTACA
>Ga0154718_1071_pt1 | contig 10019 bp, 9 predicted proteins | sample Rifle2008BG16ft_FD_105726 | JGI IMG/M metagenome (GOLD analysis project Ga0154718, IMG submission 105726) | Betaproteobacteria bacterium RBG_16_56_24
CTGGATGCCGAAGTGCGCGATCTCAAGCAGGGCACCGAAGCGATCGAAGATCGTGCCCGCAGCGAACTGGGCATGATCAAACGCGACGAAGTGTTCTACCAGATTCTGGAAAAACCATCCGCACAAATGACAGATGGGAAGGCAGCGCCTTCGTCTGCTGTTTCTGGCGTCAAGCGCTAACCTGCCAGAGCGAAATCGAAGGGAGTTTGTTAGACCCTCATCCGGTGCAATGCGCTACGCTTATTGCACCCTGACCTTGCTACAGTCCGGGATAGATGACGTGATAGGCGAGTGACCGTTGCAATAGCCACAAACAATTTAAGAATTTAAGGGGTCAGACCATGATTTCCTACCTGTCCGCTTTACTGGTTTTAATCGGCCTGGTTATTCATGTGGCAACTCTTGCCCCGCTCCGCAGACTGATAGCGATGCTCCCTGACGGATCGCTGCGCAATAAGTGGCTTGCCATGACTGGACTGATTTTTTTCTTCATCGCCGGTTACTTGGGCTACATAGTGGTGCTTTGGGGTCAACAGACCGAGTGGCACGAACTCCCCATTCCCGGCATATTTTTATTCGGTGCCATATTTGTGTGGCGAACGATAGCGCTTTCGCTACAAACCGCTGCTGATCTGCGGCGAATAGATTTACTTGAAGCCGAGAACATTACCGATCCGCTGACGAAGGTTTACAACCGCCGCTATCTGGATCGCCGCTTTGATGAGGAAGTCGCACGATCAAGAAGATACTCTCTCGAACTTTCCGTTCTGATGCTCGACATCGACCATTTCAAGCGGATCAATGACACATACGGACACCAAGCTGGGGATGTCACCTTGTCCGCACTGGCCAGTCTGGTCATGACTTCGCTTCGTGATATGGATATTGTCGCGCGCTATGGGGGAGAAGAATTCCTGGTGATTTGTACCAATACCGCCATCGATGGAGCTGCATTGGTAGCAGAACGCCTACGCCAGCTAGTTGAATCGCATCAAGTCGAGATTACTGATGGTTCCGGCGAAAGGCAAGCCATTCAGGTCAGTATCAGCATTGGTGTGGCAGGCTTGGGTGCGAGCGTTGATAACAAAGAAAAGTTGGTTCAGGCCGCAGACCAGGCGCTATATCGCGCAAAGAGAGAAGGCAGAAATCGCGTCATTGTTGCTCGAAGTTAAGCAGAAAGTTGAGCAGAAAGGGTCACTTACTGAGGATTACATATTTGAAGACAGTGTCTCCGCATTGCGTAGGTCCGGCTACGCCAGATTGGATGCCGAAGTGCGCGATCTCAAGCAGGGCACCGAAGCGATCGAAGAGCGTGCCCGCAGCGAGCTGGGCATGATCAAGCGCGACGAAGTGTTCTACCAGATACTGGAAAAACCGTCCGCTCAAACCTTAGAAAAGCAGGCAACTCCATCGCCTGCTTCTGCTGTTTCCGGCGTTCCCGGATAATGTTCTTCCAGAGTCAAGCAGTGCTTTATGTGTCGAGCCGCCATCGGAAGGGATGCAATTTCAAATTTTGACACGTTGCGGCCACTCATGATCCCAGAAAGCGGCCATCCAACGTTAAGTTATACATGGCGACAGAAATCGTAGCGAGCGGTTTGGGGGTGGGGGAGGCATGGCCATTCGGCTAAGCTGGTAAAAAACACCAGCCAAGCCGCTGGTCAGCGCAGCGACCGGAGCATACACAGCAGTTTACCGCTACGCGGCCCCGGATGGCGAGCACTGCCCGACCCCGCCCCCGAATTGCGCATAACCAATGACTTGGTTGGCGTCGTTTGCCAACCTAGTCAGATGGCTAGTAGTTTCATCAGTAGATTTATGTCGCTATGTATAGGTTGCTTCACGAAGCTCTGCCATGGCCGAAGAAATGACCCGAATGGCTGAACGCATCAGGAGCCATACAAGACCAAGCGCAACCACTATATCCGGCCAGCCTGACCCGGTGAACCAGACTGCGCCAGCCGCCGCGAAAACAGAAAGATTTGATGCTATGTCGTTTCGCGAGCACTCCCAAACCGAGCTCATGTTCACGTCTTCGTGGCGGTGGCGCCACAGAAGAAAAAAACAAATGGAATTTGCAGCAAGACCCAGAAGACTGAATGCGCCCATAATCTCGAAGACGGGGACGCTGGGGACAAAAAGCCTGTAAATAATTTGAGCGACCACGGCGAAAGCCGCAAGAAAAATGAGCCCGCCCTTAAACAGGGCGACTTTGGCCTTAACGGTAGCGCCCCTGGAAACTGCGTAGAGGCTAAGGCCATAGGTCAATGCATCCCCAAGGTTATCAAGACTGTCGGCCAGCAGCGCGGTCGACTTGCCATAGGATGCGGCAGCAACGATGACAAAGAACATTACGGCATTGATGCCGAGGACAATCAGTAACGTTCCGCGCTGCCGCTCGCGCAGGCGGTCTAAAGAACAACCATTGTCACAACAACCACTCATTGTGGAAACCTCATGGAAGCGATCTAACGTAAACGGCGCTACGCAGCTTCATCACGTAGCGTCCGTGTTGACTGCCGGGTTAGCTTTTTCGCAAAACGCATATGCGAGCGAATTGCTTCCCCAATTCTGTAACCCTGAGGGTTTTTTGTTCAAGAACGCACTTTAACTCTGGATTCTGCTCGATCTGCAATTTCTGTTGCTGCACTTCCAGCGCATTTTTCAAGTGGTCGTAAACTCCTTTTTCTGTGTAATGAAGCATGGCTGGAATTTCAGCGAGTCCGAGACGGCATAGGTTGTCGACATAGGTTGGCGTCAGTTGAGGAAATTCGCACTGAGCCATTTCCCCGAGCCTGGAAAAGTTAACAAGTACATCCTTGCCTCCAGTTTTTTCTGCAGTAGGATTTTTGTATTCCCACCGAACATTGAGTAGAGGAAGGGCTATGTCATGCACGAACAAGCCAACTAACTTTGCCTCATCAGGGGTGAGTTGTTTAATGATTTCAACAAAAGCTGGATGCGCGCCGTGCGCGGTTGATTTGTCCATTGCCGCCGCCAGCAAATTCGCATAAAGATCGCTCAACGATGGCTCATGGCCTGTGTATCGAAGTGATTCCAGTGCTGGTCCTGCGACATTGGGTTTTGGCGTAACAATGTTCTCGGGTGGAACATTTTTTAAACGATCTGAGACCTTAGTAGAAATGAAGTCCTTCAGTTGGTCGTAACCCCATACGAGCGCACTTACCGGGGCTAGCGCGACATGTACGGTTTTGGCAACGGTCTGAAGTGCTTTCCCGAGTTCCTGAGCAGCGGGTTGAACGATGTCTTGATAAGCAGGTACGGCCTTCGCGACACCGGTAACTGCGTCAACTACATCCCGAATGTTGTTTTCCTCGCCCACAGGTGTCTCCCAAAGAAGCTAACGTATATTGGCCGACCGAAATATCGGCTTACAAGGCGACATTCTGCGCGCAAGTTGCATAAATCTCAATTCATACGGCATGTTGAGTCTCGCTGGCATATAAATGCCAAAACAAACAGGACTTTTTCAGGAAATACTTGAAGGGTCGGCTATGACGGCGGTCATTGCGTTCATGCGAGGCGGCTGCATCAACACGGAAATCTGATATTCACTTTATTTGGGTTGTGAATTGCGGACGGGCATCGGTCAGTTACAATACACGTCTGCCCGGTGGCTTCGTGCAGGCTGTTGTGAATTGCGGACGGGCATCGGTCAGTTACAATTTTCATGATAATTTCCTCTTGAGTTATGTTGTTGTGAATTGCGGACGGGCATCGGTCAGTTACAATTCACCGCCGCGTGGGTGCTGGAGGAGCGCAGTTGTGAATTGCGGACGGGCATCGGTCAGTTACAATTGCGAAAAAACGCGTGCGTGCGATCGTTAAGTTGTGAATTGCGGACGGGCATCGGTCAGTTACAATGAGCACTTCGACGGGTATCTCCAGCGCCATGTTGTGAATTGCGGACGGGCATCGGTCAGTTACAATAGATCATGGCGGCAGGCGGTGTGCGCGCAGGTTGTGAATTGCGGACGGGCATCGGTCAGTTACAATTTCACTTGCCGAACTTGCCAAAACTTCGCGGTTGTGAATTGCGGACGGGCATCGGTCAGTTACAATTGAATCTTGTGGAAGGGCGAGTGCTTCGCTGTTGTGAATTGCGGACGGGCATCGGTCAGTTACAATGTTTATGCAGACATGCAACGACCATATCATGTTGTGAATTGCGGACGGGCATCGGTCAGTTACAATACCAGACACGACCCGTACCGCGCCATCGAGGTTGTGAATTGCGGACGGGCATCGGTCAGTTACAATCGCAGCAGCAGCAGCCCGCGGTCGCCCGGGTTGTGAATTGCGGACGGGCATCGGTCAGTTACAATGTGGTTCGTTCAAAAGGACACGCTGGACGCAGTTGTGAATTGCGGACGGGCATCGGTCAGTTACAATTCATGCGGCGATCAGTGCGTGGGTTGAACAGTTGTGAATTGCGGACGGGCATCGGTCAGTTACAATGCAACACTAGATATTAACGCACTTGCGGCAGTTGTGAATTGCGGACGGGCATCGGTCAGTTACAATTGCGTGATTGCGCCCTCTGGATGTGGTATTGTTGTGAATTGCGGACAGGCATCGGTCAGTTACAATCGCGGCATCACTTCGAATGCGGCTTTTCTGTTGTGAATTGCGGACGGGCATCGGTCAGTTACAATAGCGCGGCTACTTTTGCCTCATAGGCTGTGTTGTGAATTGCGGACGGGCATCGGTCAGTTACAATGGCACGGAATTTTTCCATCGGTGCCAGCAGTTGTGAATTGCGGACGGGCATCGGTCAGTTACAATAGTAATCGCAGCGATAGCTCAACGTGCCCTGTTGTGAATTGCGGACGGGCATCGGTCAGTTACAATGCGCGATCAACGGCACAACGGTGGGTGCCAGTTGTGAATTGCGGACGGGCATCGGTCAGTTACAATCACCTTCTCGCGCTTCGGCGGCAGTTCGGCGTTGTGAATTGCGGACGGGCATCGGTCAGTTACAATGCAACCAGGCAACACCAGCAAAGTCGAAAGGTTGTGAATTGCGGACGGGCATCGGTCAGTTACAATCTGGTTCTAATGTGCCCCTGCGGTATCGAAGTTGTGAATTGCGGACGGGCATCGGTCAGTTACAATCTGGTTCTAATGTGCCCCTGCGGTATCGAAGTTGTGAATTGCGGACGGGCATCGGTCAGTTACAATGCAACCAGGCAACACCAGCAAAGTCGAAAGGTTGTGAATTGCGGACGGGCATCGGTCAGTTACAATCCGGAGGCCTCGCTTCCGGAGCGGGTAAAGGTTGTGAATTGCGGACGGGCATCGGTCAGTTACAATGATTCGGCCTATGCGCCGCAAGTCGTTATAGTTGTGAATTGCGGACGGGCATCGGTCAGTTACAATACGCCTCTCGCAGTGACTTGAGCGGAAACGCAAAAATGCAAAACCCGAACAGGATTTTTCGTTCGGGTTTTGCATTTTTGCGTTTGAATTTTTTTGATCATACAAAGTTTTCCGTCAAAAGAAGCTGATTTGTTCGGGTGCTGCTTCCGTGGCTTTGCGCGTCTTGCCGTAAAATACCTTCATGCGCTCGAATTGTTTGTCTGTCACGGTTATCACACGCACCTCGCCGTCATCTGGTAAAAATGATTTTATCCTATTTTCGTGGACATCGGCATTTTCTTCGCTGGGGCAATGTCGCCCGTACACGGAAAACTGCATCATGGTGAAGCCGTTATTGAGCAGGGATTCGCGGAAGTCGTGATAGGCGCGGCGCGCAGCCTTGGTGTCGGTGGGCAGGTCGAACATGGCAATGATCCACATGCTGCGAAACCCTCCGAAACTCATAACACCGGAATCTCCACTTCCTTTTCTTCCCCGGCCAGTACCTTGCGCACGCTGGCGGCATATTGGTGCAGCGCAACCATCAGCGGAAATTTGCGTTCGCCTATGCTGCAATCCCAGCCGAGAATTTCCAGCAAGGAGCGTTTATTCTCCGGTGTAAGTTCGGGCGTGTCCGGCATCAGTTCGCACACCTCATATACCTTGATGTCCACCAGCGGGCGTAACGGTTCCATCAGGTCGTCCGCCAGCGCGAAGCTGTTGTATTGGTTGCGGTGATGCACACCCAGCGCCGGGTGCAGCCCCGCCCCTACCACTGCGCGCGCCACTGCGCCGCGCATCACCGCGTAGCCGTAGTTGAGCATGGCGTTGATGCCGGGCATATCGGGATTGCGGCGGAACTTCGGGCCGAACAGACGCTGCCAGTAGATGCGTGCGGCCTGCGCCTCGACGTTTTCCGGGTCGCCACTTTTCACTTTTGCCGCGTAAGCGCGCAACGGGTTGTCATTGCCGGTTGCGGAATGCAGCACCTTCGCCTGTTCGCGTATCTTGGCTTGCACAACGTGCTGCCACAGCCGCTTGCAGGTGGGTTCGGTTGCGGCGATTTGCTGCCCCAATGTCTTGCTGTGCAGCGTGTGTCCGTCCAGCGGCAGCAGAATGGCGCTCGGCAGATGCTTGCTGTCGCATACTAGCACCACCACGTTGTTCTCGAAACAGGCCGTGAGCAATGCTTGCGTGTGAGCAATGCCGGGATGGTCGAGAATCAACACACCCAAATCTTCCACCGGCACGGTACCCATTTCCACGTTCTCGCGCTCAATCACCATCTGCCGGTTGCGCAGATGCAGGTAGGCGGGATTGCTGATCTCGACGATGCGTTTAATCATTGCATGGTGCGAGGTTACCTAGCGGGTCGGTAGTTATTTTCTGGCACACCAGCAGGTGTGCTTTTGTTTGGTATCGGGATAACTTGTCGTCCAGCATGGCGGATTTTTGGTCTCTAAAGATAATATTGCCGTTAGACGCATCAAAAAGTTGAACCCGCATAATCCGTACTTGATCGGCCTCTTGAATTGAAACCAAATCGTTTATTGATAGTGACATTACAAACCGCCATTCCTCTCCATGGTTACGCTGCACTATATCGCTCTTCTCGGTGTTGGCTACGCCACGGACTCGTCGTGCTGCCTCCATTGCCGTAACGAAGATGCCTTTGCGCTTGCCGGTTTCCACATGCTCGATAATTTCGACGTGATGGTTGTTGCCGTATTTGAAAAACTTGTAATCGCGGCCTTGGCCTTTTTGAATGGCGTGGGTCGTTGCCTTGTTGAAATTGGTCACCAGCCTCACCGTGCGGATAGGCGTTTTGCCATCTGCGTGCAACAGCGGGTTGTTTGGGTCGCCGAAGGCTGTTTTGCTGTTGTTGCCGAACTGTGCCAGCCGGGCTTCCACAAATTCGCGCACCTTGGCATCGCGTATCTTGCCGACCTCGTTTGCAGTGAGTGTTGCCAGTGGTTTGCGATAAACAAAACGGTCTTCGATGCTGACCTTTCCGGTTTTCGGATCGGCAACTTCTTCCTTGAAATGGCCGTATGCAGTGTCCTCGTGCAGTGCCCCGCCGATCTTGCGTGCGGGAGCGTGCGAGACGATTACCTTGTCTATTTTCTCGTACACATCATCGTAAAAACCATCCCACGGCGGCGGCACGTCGAAGCGGCTTTTATCGAGCGAGATGCTTTGCGCGGACAGGCGCGACAGCTTGTGGAACAGGCTGCGGTTGGTCAGCGCGATAACCACGGCATCTATCGCATGGTGGCGATGGTCGCCGCGATACTTTTCGTTACTGCCGTCCGGGGAGAGGAGGGTGTTCAGCTTCCAGCGACCACGCAATTTCGCGGTGGCCTCGCCCTTGCTGACTTCCACGGGCGCGCCGAGTTGTTGCAGGAAGTCGCGTACCTCAACGCAGATGTAGCGCGTGTCGTTCAATTGCCGCTCGATGAACTTGTCCGTCTCTATTTCCTTTTGCTCAAAGCGGCGGCGCTTGGGGAAAGGGAGTGTCTTAATGCGCTGAAAGATTTCGGCATAGGCCAACGGGTCGCCTTGCCCTATTTCATAAGGCGTGTTGTTGAGCTTCACCTGCCGGTTGAAGGTTGCCATGCACAGCGTCTTGTTCATGTAGGAATCATCAAGCGAGCGGCTGTAGGGCAGGATGTGTTCGACATCCACTTCCGGCGAGAACAGCATCTCGCGTGAGATCGTTGTGCCGGTATAGGGGCAGACTTCCTTGCACTCCAGCCACAGGTTGTATTTCTGGATGTCGGCGCGGGCGGGTTGCTGGATACCGAACTCTTTGCGCAGGATTCCTTCGGCAAGCTCGTTGGCCTTTTTCTGTTTGTTCTGTTCTTTCTGCAATTCTTCTTTCTGGCGTTTGGAAAGTTTCATGTCGCGTGCCATTTCCACGCGGATGACGGCTGGTTTCCCATACTTGCGCACAATGGCATTGACCACCTTGCGCGTCTCAAATAGTGCTTTCTGCACCACCGGGTTGCGCACGTTGGATGGCAGGCCAAGCTTGTCGGTTATGGTTCGTTGGTTTGGGTTGCTATGGTCGTAGCCCGCTGCTTTGCAGGCATCGCTATATATCATGCCCTGTTCGAGATATGGCAGGATGGCACGCATCGCTTTGGCGGAAAGCCGCGCATAGCCGGGTTCCAGTTCAATCTTGGCGATGACTTCTGCTGTGGCATCGTCAAACTCCCAGTGGGTTTTCATGCGTTTGAGAAAACCATCGGTGTTATCAATGGTGAGCAGATCAGTCACCAAGTCATCTTGTTGCTGTGCGGTGAGCGCATCCCAACGATCGCCCAGCGCGCCGCGCAGATCGCAGGCGGTGCGGTTGCCGATCAGTTTGTCTTTTTTGCCTTCCTCCAGATTGAAGGTTTCGCCTTCGTGTAGGCTGTCCTTCTTGTTCCAGCCTATGACCTTGCGCACCGCACCCCAGGTCATGCTTTTTTGTTTATCGAGCGCCTCGGCGAGCTTGTTGCGCTCGTCCTGCGTGAGCGGGCGGAATTCGCGCGTGATGGGATTCTTCACGGCGAGATGGTTCACGTCTTGCAGGATGCGGAAGCGTTGTGTCAGCAAGATGGCTTTGGCGGCGCGCTTGCGCGTCGGTTCAAAGGTGCATTTCCCGACCAAGTGTTTTTGCGACTTGAGCGGTCGCTGAAAGAAAATGCTGTTATGGATAGCGACCTTGAGTGCCTGCGTCAGTTGCTCTTGCGTGAAGGACGCCTGCTTGCTCCATAGTTGTTCGAACTCTTCAACGTACATGGCGCGGTCGGTGTAACGCCTGCGCTGTGTGGGTTGATCTGCCAGAAATGCTCCGAGAGTACGGCCTTGCATTTCGGCGCGTAAGGTAGAGATGGCAGTTTTGACCTTGCCATCTTCATCGGACGCGGCCTTGCGGTTGCTCTGGAAGCCGCGACGGTGGGCAAGGTGGTAAAGCGCACGGCCAAAGGCAAACGGCTCCAGCTTTTCATCTAGCCCGCGCTTGCGTAGTTGGTAGGGATTGTTGGCTTGATTGTCCAACAGCAATGCATTTCGTTCGGCTACATCCTGTGGCAGCAGACCATGACGAATGAGGAGGTTTAGCAACTTGGTGCGCCGCTGCTTGCGCCGTGCCACCAGTTTGCGGGCTGCGCGTGCGGTGCGGCGGGCATGATTTTTCGGGGTGCCGGTTTTTGCTTCGACCGCTTCCTGAAAGATGCGCGAGCCGCAGGCGATGAGATTTCTTGGCTGCTGGTTGTCATCAAAATCAATCAGCGCCCAGCCAATTGAGTTGGTGCCTAAATCCAGACCGAGTGTCATATTGCCCATCATGCCCCCCGTTGCGAGATGAGAAAAACTGGTTATACTGGCAGCCGTATTGTAACTGACCGATGCCCGCCTTGCTTTTCACAATAAGAGGAAACTCTCAGTGAGAATCTTCGCAGGATAACCCCAAGGGGTAAACCATGAGCCTCTCGCGCAAGCGAGGGGCTTTTTACTTCCCTGAGCTTTGTAATAACCGCTCCGCCGCCTGCACCGTATTCGCCACCAGCATCGTGATGGTCATCGGCCCCACGCCGCCGGGGACGGGGGTGATCCAGCCGGCAACCTGTTTGGCAGAATCGAAATCCACATCG
>Ga0154718_1170_pt1 | contig 9922 bp, 6 predicted proteins | sample Rifle2008BG16ft_FD_105726 | JGI IMG/M metagenome (GOLD analysis project Ga0154718, IMG submission 105726) | Betaproteobacteria bacterium RBG_16_56_24
CCTGGATGAAGGTCGCCTGTTTGGCGTACTCGTCCGCGTTGGAACGCAGAGACAGATACTTGCCGGCAGGCTGGATCAGGTCGGTGGTAACTTCATCGCCGAGCTTGAGCATGACCTCGCCTGCCAGCTTCGCCGGCAATGGGTCCAGCGTCGGCAGCGGCGCAATGTCGGGGCCGTAACGCATCACGATCTTGGCGGCTTCCGCAGGCGGCAACGGCGCGGTATAGGCGCCCATGTCTACCACTGGAGGAGCTTGCTTGAAGGCAAGGTCGCCTTTGAATAAATCGCGCGGGTCTGTAATACAGCCCATCACGGCGCTGGCTGCAGCAGTAACCGGGCTGACCAGATGCACGGCAGCGCTCTCGGTTCCCGAACGGCCTGCGAAGTTGCGGTTGGCGGTGGATAGCATCACGCCATTGCTGGGTGGGCTGAAGCCCTGGCCGATACACGCGGAGCAGGCGTTTTCCATCATGCGCACACCGGCGGCATAGAAAATTTCCAGATAACCTGCCGCCGCCAGCTGGCGTGCGATGGCTTGCGAGCCGGGCGCGATGGCGGTATCAACCTTGACTTTTTTGCCGCGCAGAATTTCGCCGACGCGGGCCAGATTTTCGTAGTTGGAATTGGTGCAGCTGCCGATGAACACCGCATCAATGGGCATTCCGGCATGCTTCTTGACCGGCTCCATGGATTTCAGTTTCGGATAGAGCGCAATGGTAGGCTCCAGTGCCGACAGGTCGATCTCGACGGTGCGGGAATAAGTTGCGCCCGCGTCAGCGGCCAGCGGCTTGAAGTCGCCCGCGCGCTTTCTGCCTTCGAGGTAGGCCTTGGTGATTTCATCCGAGGGAAATATCGAAAAGGCGACGCCGCCCTCGGTTCCCATGTTGGCGACCGTGGCTCGATCAGTGACATTCAGACTCTTCAGTCCCGGCCCGGTGTATTCCAGGCAGATGTCCTTGTTGCCCTTGATGCCGATCACCTTGAGCACGTTCAGGATCACGTCCTTGGCGAGCACGCCCGGATGCAACGCGCCGGTGAGATTCACCTGCACCACTTGCGGCATTTCAATCTTGTAGGAAGTGCCCGCCATGGCAAAGCTCACATCGGTGCCACCCGCGCCCAGAGCCAGCATGCCCATGCCGCCGGCATTAGTGGTGTGGGAGTCGGAACCGAGCACCGACTTGCCGGGTACCGCGAAGTCCTCCAGAAACACGCTATGGCAGATGCCGTTGCCGCCGCGCGAAAACCAGCAGCCATATCTCTTGGAAAAAGTTTCGAGATAGCGATGGTCGTCGCCGTCAATGTAGCCGACTTGCAGAGTCTTGTGGTCCACCACGATGACGGCGGTGGTCTTCACCCGATCCACGCCCATCTTCTCGAAGGCAAGCGCGGCGGCCGTGCCGGTGGCGTCCTGATAAAGGGTGTGGGTGAACTGGATTTCCAGCGGCTGACCCGGTGCGGGGAGTTGTTTCAACCCTCCGGCCGCATTGGCCAGCAGGATTTTTTGTGCAACATTAAATGCAGTCATAATAAGAGTTCTCCAGAATTATCGCTTCAAATAAGAATCAACAGTCGTCACAGGACGGGTAAAGCAGTGCAACTTATCGGAGATTGATGAACTTTGATGATCGGGTTCCGCGCTGTGCTCCACCCGTCTTGCGTTCTTCTCCAAATAGCTGCGTAAAAAATTAGTTATCTAATGGTTCGTAGTCAATCTCGTTGGCTTCTTGGCGCCACGTTTATTTGCAAGGCTTACAACCAAGCCTCACACAGATTTCTCCGTGGATGCGCTCAAACGCTTCCGGTTTGAGATTTCCCAACGTAACTATGACAGCGTCACGATTCAGAGAGAACAGCCTCGTGGCTCGTATCCAACTTGCTTTCGGCAATCGGCCTTCAACAATATCGTCGTCCTGTAGCAAAATGGCATCATCATGCCCTGCCTGAGATGTGACTGCCGCAGCGAGGAAATCACCAAAAGTATCCGGGGCGGTAAGCAACAACACCGGGCGACGCTTTTGGTGAGTCAGGTCGGAAAATGGGAAAGGGATCTGGACGATGTCAGAACGTTTTAACATCATTCCAAACCTCGTCATCCTGATTATCCCAGACGTGTTTCATCACTGTTTCTTGCGCGCGTGTCAGGTCGGACATCTCTGCGCGATCCGCATTTTTGCTGCTCAAGTATTCAATAAAATGCAGCGCTTCCAGCGCCAAAGATTCCGGCAACGGTTTGGCAACTTCAAAAATTTGTTCTGCGATTGACATCAACACTCTCCTTACCAAATAACGCTCGGTTAAGCTTAACTTCCAACTTCCCCAAAGGCAAGAAAGAGCGGCGCTATTAATGCCGCCATGTTTAGTTGGTGCGTGGAACGCACCCTACCCTACCCCCAACCCTACCCTAACTACCTCTTCTTCAAAACAATTCGAACCTGACCCCAATGGCACTTGACCCCAATGGCACTCTTTTCCGCCCTTGCGGACTAAACAGCGAAAAATCAGCTCTCATCCTCGTCATCCTCTTCCGGTATAGCCACCGCAATAGCATTCTTACCCATGACCTTTTCAATCAGCACCAATAGCGCCTGCTTGCGGGCCTGATAGAAGGTTGCGAAATCATCAGTGCGCAACGCCTCGGCGGGGATTAGGTGGCTTTCCAAAATGGTGTTCATGTGGGCGTCATCGAGCAATACTTGTTTGTGCTGCTGGAGCCTTTGCAGGTAGTGCGACGGCGCATCACCGCCAATCATGCGGTTAGCTTTGTATGAGATCGGCGTTTTGTTGACGATGGCGTTGTACACCTTGTACGGAATGCCTTTCTTTTCGCACCAGTCCTGCGGAAAAATATGGTGGATGTCCAAAGCGACATCCTCCGCATCCAGTTCACGGATATTGGCTTTCCAGAAGAAATCCTCGGCACCTTCGCGCAGCACTAGCACATTGATGCCCTTGTAGGCGGCGCTCAAGCGTGAGGTGAGGCGGTCTAGTCGGTCTGGCTGGAAGGCGGCGTCGGTGACCGTGCGGGGCAACTCGGCATCAAGCTCAATCCAGCTCAGCAATTCATCCACGTCGTTGGCAATGCGGGTTTCCACTGCGCCGCCGTACAACTCTCCCAGCACACCACACCAGTACCATTGCGCCAGCTTGCTGTGAATGCGCGGTTCCCGCCAGCGTGTTTTTAGCAACGCCAACACCGCAGCCAGGGGAGCCAGTTGAGTGCGGTAAGGCAGATCGCGGGCACTGGTCAAACACTCATGGCGCAGAAATTTGGCTGCCAGCATGAAGCCAATCTCCACTTGATCGGCCCATTGCTCGTAGGCCGTCAATGGCAGTGTCAGAATAGCCACCCGCTTGGCGCTGACCGGCGTCAACTGCCTTCCTTCTTTGCCAGTAGAAATGTCCGCCCGGCGGCGTTCCAGCGTGTGCAGCATAGTGATGGCTTGCAAAAAGTCGGTGGTTTCCACCCCTTCTAAGATAGGCTCTATTGCCAAGCGCTTTTGGCGCGATTCCACTTTTCGAAGGTTGCTGCCAAACCAATCGTCGCGCAGATTATAGTTGTCGGCCGCGTAGGTCGCCGTCATCAGCTCGAACACCGACAGTGGCACGCCGCCAGTGTTCACTTTCTCAAACACCAGGCAGACCGCCTCTTTCGATGTTTCCTTTGTCAGCTTGATGATTGGCAGTTGGTAGCTGTTAAATGCATCCAAAACCTTGCGTTGAAAACTCAGAAAATCGGAAAGCTTGGACGGGTTGTGTTGGTTCAATCCCTGTAGCCAATCAGCCCAATTCATTATCTGGCTACAGGGGAAATAGAAATTGGTGTACTCCAGTTCCGGCGTGCTAAGGTCAAGCACTACATCGCGCCCGAAGTTGGTTTTAAGTTTGCGGTCTGGCTCTACCGCAATCAGCGCATCCTCCAACCGCTCAGGGCCTTCCAGTGCAGTGGCGATGTCGAAGTAATAATGTCGCTCGATGGGCTTATCCTTGTCGTTCTTGGTTTTCACCGTGCCTTTTAGTGCCAGCACCTGTGTCAAAGTGGTCAACCGTTGCTGGCCGTCAAGAATTAACAATCCTGCTGTAGGCGGCATATCCTTATCAAACGGCACATTTTCCAACGGCCTCACCTGAAAGCGAGCCTCGCCGCCGGTTTCCAGCAGCATCACCGCCCCTACCGGAAAGGAACGAGCAACGCTCACTAATAGGCTGCGCACATGCTCATCGTCCCACACCCAGCCGCGTTGGAAGTCAGGTAGCTGTATATTGTATTTAACAATTTGACCTAAAATATCTGGCAACGGCCATTTGGTAGTATCAAAGGTACTCATGGGCTGTCATTAGTCTTGCACGATTACCATTCGTACATTAGGTTTGCCGGATGGTGTTTTCATGAGTTTTACAAAAATCCTGTCAAGAAACGTGGCTGCACTGCGAAGCCGGAGTGCGGGTATCCATATTGCGTCCGCGGTTGATGTGGTCGTCGATTTCGCCCGCGCATCCGGCCATGCGGCCGAACAGGAATGCGGTGAACGCGGCCATTTCCATCGAGCTTTCGCTGAATTCGCCCTTGCGGTAGCGAGGCCACAGAAGTTTCAGCAGCATCGCGGCGATGATGGCATCGATGTTCACGCAGAACACGTTTGCCGTTACGCCGTTGTCGAACAGAGCCTGCACCAGCGTCCGGTAATAATCGTGGAAAATATTTTTCTCGCCGCGTTCCGCGAACAGTTCCGCGATATAAACTTCGCGTGGATCCTTGTTGACCAGATGCCCCTTGAACACCGGGTGGTTGACGCCGGGAATGTTGCGCACCGGCAGACCGAGCGCCTTGCCGGCCTTCTTCTCCTTGTTGAATGCCAGTGCGAATTCCGTCGCCATCGCCTTGAGATCAAGGCCGTGGTTGGCCGCGCTTGCATCGCTCAGATTGGTGTTGCTGAAGCTTTCGATCAGGAACTGGATGCCCTCGTAGCCGTTGCCGCCGTGCGCAAAACCGGTGTGTGTCAGGAAGCCGATCATGCCCTTGTTTATTTGCACGCGCTCCGGAGATTCCGGGCCGTCGGCGGATACCGCGCCCTTGCAGCCCTGTGCCGAAATAGTGCCGACACCGTTGGAGATAATCAGTCCCAGCATGACCTGGAACGGGAACAGGCTCTCCGGTGTTGGGCGCTCGCCGAGCAGGGAGAGATAAGCCAACTGGGTAGCTGTCCATGACTCCAGCATTTCTTTGTTGCTGACTTCGCAGAACTTGCCTGGCTGGTGGTGCTTACCCTCGGCTGCGGCGCCGATGATGGCTGAAAATAGATGCGAATACCAGGGCAAATTACGCACGGTCAGCTTGGAGATACGCTTGCGCATCAGCGGTTCCCATGCAATGGTCGTGGTAAGCGCGGCAATCACCGCATCCGTGGTCGGGTGACCGTTCAGCGAACGCAGGTAACGCACGAACACCGATTTACCGCCGCGTTTATCAAAGGCCTTGAACATTGCTTCGGCCTGCGCATCGGTCGCTTTGCCCAGCAAGGTGGCGAGTTGCTCAGTTGTCGCAGTAGCCGGTGTGACCTTGGCCTGCTCGTCGTCACCTGTCAGCAAGCCGGAGTGGGCAAACAATTCAACCAGCGTGTCGGCAGCCTTGCGTGCGCCGTCGACGCGCTTCGGGCCGAGCAGCGCAACCGCCGCGCTGATCGCCGTATTGGGGGCGTTACCGGCCTCGCGCGCCGCATCGGCGGCAGCCAGCATGGCTTCGCCGTGCAGGTTGACCCGCGCCGCCACTGCGATGTTGAACAGGGCGTTATCGTTGTCATCGTTGAGCTCGCGCACCAGTGCCATGCACAGGTTGGATTCCAGCGGCTGCTTGGCGGTGTCCAGGATGGATATGTTGTTGACCTTGGTGACCTGGGTCTTCGGATCCATCACCGAGCTTCCCGAGCAGTCTTTCATGGACTGGCGCGGGAAAATAGCGCCCACATGTTTGAGCAGTTCGGCGATTTGTTCGTCATAGGGCGGCATTGCCTTGACTACGGGAATATTCAACGCAGGCGGAAGTTTCAAACCTTGATCGTCGCCAAACCACGGCTTCAACTCAAGATTACCTTCCGACGGGAAGTCGCGGTCGGTGCCGTTCAGTTTCATCACCGCTGTCAGCGCCAGCGGGATATGCGAGATATTGGTGACTACCGCGCCTTTTTTCGAGCACACCGGGTTTTCGGGTGTGAACAGGTCTGTCACACCGAATTTCTTCATGAACCAGCCTTCCTTGGCCCGCGCATCATCACCCGATCCGGCGATGGCGCCTGCGTGGCCGACAGCCCGCGTCAGGTTTGCTTTCCAGCGTCCGACCACGCAGGCTACCACCGGTTTTTCGAACGTTACATCTTCTTCGTAATAACCGCCCGGCTCGGAATACAGCACTGCCGCCTTGGTGCGCGCGTCGTTGGCCATGCCGTATGCAAACTCGGGTGTCGCATAATCAATATAGATATCCTTGCCGCTGGAAATCAGCGTTGTCGTTCCCCATCCGCCAATCGACAAATAGTTGGCGATGGTGGTGGTGAAGTTGCCGGAGTTGGAATAGATGGCAACCGAGCCTTTGCGCAAAGTCTCTTCGGGTTTGTCGCCGCCCAGCGCGCCGCCGATGCGCACATGGGTCCACGAATCCGCCACGCCCAGGCAGTTGGCGCCGAAAATATCCACTCCGCGCTGCTGTCCAAGCGCCCGTATTTCGCGGGCATCATGCACCGATACCTTCTCGGTAAGGATGATGACCTTCTCGACATCAGGATTGATCCGGATCAGTTCGGCGACCCCGTCACGCACGGCGGATGGCGGCAGATAGACAACACCGACATTGAACTTGTGCCCGGCATCCAGGCCTTCACGCACGTTGTTGTAGACAGGAATATTGCCCAGGGAAGTTTCAAGAACCTGCCCACGGCGACCCGGCGAGGTGCCGAAAACGATATTGCCTCCCGAATAGACGTGGCTGACCGGCGTCACGGAACGTGATTCGTTGCCCAAAATATTCAGCACGCAGATGCGATCCTCGCGGGTCGCAATCTCGGCCAGGGAGCGAATGCCGACGAAATATTTAAATTTTTCGATACCAGGCTTTCTCATACTTATCACCTTTTCAATGCTTAATTATTCAGTTTGCAGGGTGGGCACGTTCTTGTGCCCACGCGACAGAGTTAATTTTTTGTAAATGGGTTGACGGCAAACGCGTGGGCACAAACGACGTGCCCACCCTACGCGTCGGCTGGCAAACCCATCATTGCCGCCACCTGGGCACGGCCGCCGCTCTTCATCCAGCGATCCGCCTCCTGGGCGTAATTCACCACGTCGGTCATCGCGGAATCAAAACCGAAAATCCGGTAGGGTATCCGCAACGCGTCGAGGACATCTTTGAAAACACCCATGCCGCGTATCACATTGGGGCCACCGCGACCAATCACCACATAGACAGGCGTCGGTCCGTGTTCGCCGAAGTAGTCGCGCAGCGCATCGGCCATTGCCCGAAACGTAACGAAGATATCCGTGTTGTTGGCCTTGCCGCCGATGATGAACAAAACATTCGATTGCTTGAGATAGTACTTGAGGCAGATGCGCATCACTTCGTGCATTTTCTCGTAGGGCGGGTTGCCCCCGAAATCGGAGGAGATGATGGCATCGTTACCCAGCACCTCGGTGACCAGGGAGTTTGCCCCGCCGCCGAAGGTGGGCGCCAGGATAGTGCCCTTCTCATTGATCACGTAAACATCGCTCTGTCCCTGATAGGTGCGGAGTTCGTTGATCTCCTGCTCGAAGTCGTTGGCCTCGGTAACGAAAAGGTCAACGGGCAGGTTCAAACGGTTCACGCGCGGATCGTCACGGTCAAAGCCGCACTTGAAGTCGCAGGCCACCGGAACCAGTGAGCCGGATTTGCCTTCCATCATGCGGATGGGATTGAGTTCCAGTGCTGACATGCCGTAATGATGGTACAGATCCCACAGCTTTGGCAGGTATTGCACCAGTGGCGATACAATCTCGCGAGGCGCTCCCAGGTCGGACAACGCGTTGGATATGTTGTAGGACTTGAGTCCGGTCAGAGGATCAAACGGAACCTCGATGATCTGGGTCTTGTCCAGCTCCTCGATGTCCATGCCGCCGTGATGGGTGAGCGTCATGACCGGCGCGCGGTAGCGGGTCGAATCGGTGATCGAGAAGTAAACCTCATGTTTGGCCGGGACGGCTCCCTCGAAGGTAACTCCTCGCGACTTGTACATGACATCCCCAACTCTATATTCGGCAAAGTAGAGGCGCTCTTTTTCGACCAACGCCGACTTCAGGTCGCTGGCACGCCCGATCAGCCCGGACTTGCCCTTCTTGCCTATGCCACCCCTGAAGATGGGTTTGACGAAGACCGAACCGCAACGCTCGATCATGCTGTGGATTTCATGTTCGCTGGCTTCCGGCCCGAGCACCTCGGAGGCCGGAAAGTCGACGATTTTGAGCAACTGCGCTCCGTAGAGCATGCCACTGATATTCATGCTTTTCTTACTCCCCTGTTTATCAAATTCCTTAAAGCTGGTAGCTGACCGCGTGGGCACAAAGCCGTGCCCACCCTACCTGGTTAATATTCTTCCGGCAGATTCTTCAGCACTGCCCAAGAATAGACCGGCCCCATAACGCAAACATAGTCCTTGCCGACGTTGCAGCGGCCGCATTTGCCCAAGCCGCATTTCATTTTGTTTTCGATGGTCGTGTAGATCTGCTCGTCCTTGAACCCGAGTTGGCGCAGGTTCTGGATTACAAACTTTATCATGATCGGCGGTCCGCAGGTAATCGCGATGGCGTTGTCGGGCACAGGATCCTTGTCCATCACGACTGCCGGCACGAAACCGCAGTAGCCGTCCCACCCCTCCTCCGCCTTGTCTATGGACAGATGGACATCAACAGACTCGCGCAACTTCTCGAGTTCTGCCCGGTACATGATGTCGCGCGAGGTGCGTCCGCCGTAGAACACGGTGATGTTCTTGAAGTTGGCGCGCTGCGCCACCGCAGTGGTGATCACCGGCCAGATCGGCGCCAGGCCGCAACCGCCGCCGATGAAGTATAGATTCTTGCCGCGCCAGTCATCAACCGGAAAGCTGTTGCCGTAAGGCCCGCGGATGCCGATCACATCGCCGACCTCCAGCTCATGGAAGGCGGAACTCACCCGCCCCACGCGCATGATGCTGAATTGCTTGTATTCCCTGATCAGCGGCGAGGAGGCAATTGAAATCATCGATTCGCCGCGACCGAAGATGGAAAGCATCGCGCATTGGCCGCATTGGTGATCGAAGAGTTCGCCGTCCACCGGCTCGACGCGGAAAGTTTTAATGGAGCGTTCGCCTGCCACCTCTTCCTTGATGGAGGCGACCCTGGCCAGTTGCGGAAGATAGATGTTATCCGGCATGTTCGGTTACCTTATTAACTACGGCGACGATATCGATCCCCACCGGGCATCCGCTGATACAACGACCACAACCGGTGCATTGATGCATCCCGAAATTTTCATGGAAATACTGAAATTTGTGGTTCACCCGCTGGCGCAGCCGGGTGCCGGTGTTCTCGCGCGGGTTGTGGCCGGATGAGTGCATGGTGAAGTCCGGGAACTGGCAATTGTCCCAGGTACGCACCCGCTGGCCCTTCAGCGGCGCCTTGTTTTGCACCTCGTCGTTGATATCGAAACAATGGCAGGTCGGGCACAGGAACGTGCAGATGCCGCAGCCGATGCAAGCGCGCGCCATTTCTTCCCACAGCGGCGAATTGAAGCTCGCCTTCAGTTTGGCCGGTGCCCCATCCGGATCGTTGATCTTGCGTTGCGGATAAGCCACCGCCTCGGCATGCACCTGCTTCACTTGTTTCTGGTCAGCCGCTGCCGGCTCGGCAAAAAAACTGCCCGCCA
>Ga0154718_1167_pt1 | contig 9853 bp, 11 predicted proteins | sample Rifle2008BG16ft_FD_105726 | JGI IMG/M metagenome (GOLD analysis project Ga0154718, IMG submission 105726) | Betaproteobacteria bacterium RBG_16_56_24
CGAGAAGGAAGCGCTCTATGTCGCGTGAGTGGAAACTCTATTTCGATGACTTGCTCCTTTTCAGTGAGAAAGTGATGAACTACACGCATGGATTGACGCGCGAGCAATTCGAATCAAGCGGACTGAATTACGATGCCACGCTATGGAACGTGCAACTCTACGGGGAGGCAGCCAAGAACATTCCAGAGAAAATAAGAAACCAGATGCCTGAAGTGCCATGGCGCGAATTGATCGGGATGCGCAATCGATTGGCGCATGGCTACTTCGGCATCAACAATGAGATTCTTTGGAGTGTGGTTGCGGTGGAGACGCCCAAGCTGCACAAGGCGCTGAAGAACATTCAGCGCAGTCGCCCGGAGTTATTCGTGGGGCAGGCGTGAAATTCATTTTCGAGAGCAAACACTCCATGCGTCGTGCAAAGGGCTTCACTCTGCTTGAGCTGCTGGTAGTGATGGTGATCATCGGGCTGCTGGTCGGCTATGTTGGACCGAAATATTTTTCCCAAGTCGGAAAATCCGAGATCAAGGCGGCACGCGCGCAGATCGATGGGCTGGAGAAGGCATTGGATCAATACCGCCTGGACACCGGCCACTACCCGAGTACCGCGCAAGGATTAGCGGCGCTGAATACCAAACCTTCCGGCGCTACTCGCTGGGACGGCCCCTATCTGAGGAAGGAAGTTCCGTCCGACCCGTGGGGGAATCCCTATCAATACAAATCGCCAGGTGAACATGGTGAGTTCGACCTGTACTCTTACGGCAAAGACGGCCACCAGGGTGGCGCCGGTGAAGATGCCGATATCACCAATTGGTAGGAAAGTCTCATGCGCTATCTCGTCAAGGCAGTTAAGGGCAGCAATGACCTGTTGACACTTGAGGTCGATGCTCCCGACGAGGCAAGCATCGGTGCGCATTCCGGTCTGCGCGGCTACACGATACTGGCGATCAGGCCGTTGCAATTCGGTTTGCCGCGCTTCACGAAAAAGAATAAATTTCCCGTCTTGCTGTTCAGCCGCGAATTGCTGGCTCTGCTGTCGGCAGGGCTGTCTCTCACCGAAGTCATGGACACGCTGGTTGAGAAGGAACAGAACGCCGCTAACCGCAAACTGCTCGAATCATTGCGCACTTCCCTCTATCAGGGCAAGTCACTCTCCAATGCGCTGCAAGAATTCCCGGGCATATTCTCCGAATTCTATGTGGCGACGATCAGCGCCAGCGAACGCGCCGGAAATCTGACCGAGGCACTGGATCGTTATGTGCGATTTCAGGAGCAGGCTGATCTCATCAAAAAACGTGTCATCAGCGCCTCGGTATATCCCGCTTTGCTGCTTGCGGTGGGCGCTTTGGTGAGCCTTTTCCTGATGTTCTATGTGGTGCCGCGCTTCAGTCGCGTGTATGAGGACATACGCGGAGACCTACCATTCTTTTCGAGACTGTTACTGGAATGGGGGAAGTTCGCGTCTGAACACGCCGCAGTATTGATCGGCGGCATCGTGATTTTCATCGGACTGGCTGCCTATAGTCTGAGCCAGCCCAATACGCGTGTTTGGCTGATGAAAACAATTCAACGTGTTCCGTCCATCGGTGAACGGGTCAGGCTCTATCAGTTGTCACGCCTTTACCGTACATTGGGCATGCTGTTGCGCGGCGGGATACCGGTGGTCACTGCCATCGACATGGCGAAGGGATTGTTGGCGATCGAGCTGCAAAACAGGCTGAGCAGTGCAGGGCGCGATATTCGGGAGGGTGTCACCACTTCTCAGGCGATGGACAAGCACCAGCTAAGCACCGCGGTCTCCTCCCGCATGCTGCGCGTGGGCGAACGCAGCGGGCAAATGGGCGAGATGATGGAGCGCACGGCCGAGTTCATGGACGAGGAGCTGGCGCGCTGGATCGACTGGTTCACCAAACTTTTCGAGCCTTTGCTAATGGCATTCATCGGGATCGTGATCGGTATGATCGTCGTGCTGATGTATATGCCCATATTCGAATTGGCTAGCAGCATCCAATAACTTAACATCGCTTACTCATGCCTGAAATTTCCTATCAACTGATCAGCGAAGCGCGCGCACTATCCGGCAAGGATGGCACGCGTATGATCGAAATCCTGCAACAAATAAGCGATCTGCCGGATGCCGAATTCGTTACGCAATTAGCCGCCCAGTTTCATTTTCCGGCGCTCGCCATGGTGCAACTACACTCATTGGATCCCACCTTCGACGTGGTGAGTTATCCTGAAGCCGTCAAGCGCGGATGCATGATCGTGCAGGATGGGGCGGACACCGCACTGTTTTTATTCTCCGATCCGTTCGATCAGGGTTTGCGCGCCTGGGCACAAGGCATGATGCCGCCGTTGTCATCCTGGCGGCTGGTGCATCATTCCGATCTGTCGGCCTACCTTGCCCAGCAGGAACATCGCATACGCGCGGTGGACGATGCGTTGCTCGGTTCCGATTCTGGCAGGAGAAATATAGAGCAGCAGGATATTTCCCTGCGTTCCATCAGCGAGGATAGCAGTCCGGTCGTGAAGCTGGTGAACTCGGCTCTTTACGATGCCTTGAAGGCCGGCGCCAGCGACATCCATCTGGAATCCACGCCCAATGGTTTGGCCATCAAGAATCGCATCGACGGCGTGTTGAACCGGATCGGCGAAGTCCGCGGACGGGAGACTGCCGAGCAGTCGATATCGCGCATCAAGGTGATGGCGGAACTGGACATCGCCGAGCACCGTATACCTCAGGACGGACGTTTTAAAGCAGTGTTGGGAGGCAGGGAAGTGGATTTCCGCGTATCCATCATGCCCAGCATCTTTGGTGAAGATGCGGTATTGCGCATCCTGGACAAGCAGACCTTGTCCGACGAGCTGAATGGATTCAGCCTGGACAGCCTGGGATTCGATGCAGCAGTGATAAAAGAGATCCGCCGTCTCGCCAACGAACCCTACGGCATGCTATTGATGACGGGTCCTACGGGGAGCGGCAAGACCACCACCTTGTATGCGATCCTGACCGAGATCAACAAGGGGCAGGACAAGATCATCACCATCGAGGACCCGATCGAATATCAATTGCCGGGCATATTGCAGATTCCGGTGAACGAGAAAAAAGGCCTGACTTTTGCGCGTGGCTTGCGCTCCATCCTGCGCCATGATCCGGACAAGATCATGGTGGGCGAGATACGCGATCCGGAAACCGCGCATATCGCCATTCAATCCGCCCTGACCGGTCATCTGGTGTTTACCTCCGTGCATGCCAACAATGTGTTCGATGTGATGAGCCGGTTCATGCATATGGAGGTCGACTCCTATAGTTTTGTCTCGGCATTGAACGGCGTGTTGGCGCAACGGCTGGTGCGGTTAAATTGCACACATTGCGCAGAGCCGTACGTACCTACCGATGATGAACTTAACGATTCTGGGTTGAGCAAGAGTGCCGTCAAGAATTACCGGTTCGTGCGCGGAAAAGGTTGTGGGCAATGCAGGGGAACGGGGTATGCAGGGCGCAAAGCGATCGCGGAGATACTGTTGCTCAATGACGAACTGCGCGAATTGATCACCAGCCGTGCGCCCGTCAAGCAAGTCAAGGAAGCTGCAAGACAGAACGGCACCCGGCTACTGCGCGAAGCGGCTTTGGATCTGGTGAAACAGGGTGTCACGACGCTGGAGGAGATCAATCGTGTCACCTTCGTGGCGTAACCGCATTTACATTGCATTCAGTCCGGAGCGCATCAGCATGCTGAAGCTGGGTCGCGGGCTGAAGGCTAAGCTGCAAGCCAAACACGACGAAGCGATCTCACCTGTCGGCATACAGCCGTCCTGGCTATCAGCTTTGAATAGGCTCACGCTACTATTCGGCGAGTCGGAATGGCAGAACGCCGAGGTGAATATCGTTTTGTCGAACCGCTTGGTCAGATATGCGACCATGCTGTTCAATGCACAGCTAAAGAATTATTCCGAGCAAGAAGCGTTCGCCAGATATTCCTTGACTCAAAACTTTGGTGCGAACGTCGAAAAATGGGCGCTGCGCATCCAGCACGGCAAGCCCGGTTCGCCTAGCCTGGTCAGCGCGGCCGATGACGCATTGCTGGAGGGATTGCGGCAGGCATGTTCTGCGCACAAGCTCAAGCTGCGCTCGATAGCGCCTTATCTGATGCCGGTGTTCAACCGTAATCAAAATGAAATCAAAAGCGATCCTGCCTGGCTGGTGATAAACGAACCTGGCTATTCGCTTCTTGCGCTGTTGAGCGGCGGTAAATTCATCACTGTAAACGGCGTGAGCCATGACAATCTGGACGAATTGCCGATCTTGCTCGATCGCGAAAATCTGGCCGGTTCATTCACCGAGCCGTGCAAGTCGGTCTATGTGTATACCTCTTCCGGGGACAAGCTGCCGACAACGTCAGCGATGGGATATGAATTCAACAAACTCTATATGGTCGCACCTGATGGTTTTCCATCAGTTGCAGAAGGGGCGTATGCCATGATCATTAGTAAGGTGCTGTGATGCGCATCGAACTCGATTACCAGCAACCGGGCTATCGGTCGAGCAAGACGGCAGGGTGGTTTTTGCTTCTGATCGGGGTGGTTTTATTGGTCGAGATGGGCGTGTCATACGATCGGCTGTACGGTAACCGGGAAGCAATGAACCAGGAAATACGGACTTCCAAAATTCATATTGATACGCAGCATAGCGAGTCTGGCCGACAGTTCAGCGATAAGGATTATGCAGAGGCACGCCAGATCATCAATCGCATCTCATCCCCGTGGGGTGCTTTCTTTACCGGAATCGAATCCCTAAGCAAAAAGAACGTGGCGATCCTGTCCATCGAACCGGATATCCAAACCGGGCAAATGCGCATCGAGGGCGAAGCCAAGGACTATGCGGCGGCCTTATCACTGGTTGCCAAGCTAAGGGCGACAGAACCTTTCTCCGAAGTATTTTTGTTGCGCCACGAAATCAAACACGACGACCCTCAGAAACCGGTCAGCTTTATCGTGTCCATGCATTGGTTGAAGCCGTCATGAAGCAACTTATTATTCAATTCAGGGCGCAACTGGGTTGGCAGGGAATGACCGGCATTGCGCTGCTTGTATTGGCCGGCGCATTCCAGGTGCTGGCATTAAAGCCTCTGGAGCAGCAGGTGACCTTTATGAGTAGCCATCTGGCTGCGGCTCGAGCAAAAACGTCAAAGCAGGGCATTAATCTCAATCTGGGTGATCGCCAGCAAGAGCTGGGTGCGTTCTTTGATTCATTGCCAGTTGAAAAGGACGTGACTGACATCCTTGCGTCGATCTATACAATCGCTGAAGCAAGCGGGGTGGGACTCACGCAAGCTGAGTATCATCCTGATAGTAATGCCCAGCCAAGGGTTGAGTATGGGATGGCTTTTCCGGTTCGGGGTGAATATGCGAACATAAGATACTTCGTGCTCCGTGTGCTGGCCGATCATCCTGCTATTGCGCTGGATCAGCTCCGCTTCCAGCGTGACAAGATAAGTAATCCGATGTTGAAGGCGGAGATTCGCTTCACGCTGTTTTTGCGCCGGGAGAGATGATAATTCTTGGAAGAGGGGTGACTCGCCCCGACCAGTCAAATTCAAATGTCCGATCGTTTCAATATCCATGCATACATGGGCATGCATGCAGGATATTCGCAGAAAAGCCCTGTACCAAAATACAGTATAAAAATAAACCTGTTCGCGAATATTATCTACTTCTTTGCCGCACATTAAGCTAAAGCCATGAATCAACAGCACAGAAAAAAAACGTTGCCTGAAGAAGATGGCAAACTTAAATTCTCACTGATTTCAACCTGATGCCGCGCCGGCTATTGAAACTGGTTTCCAAGAGTCTGTCGCGCGAGCCGGCATCGCACGCGCCCATCCATTCTTTCAGCCCTGAAGACGTCGTCTGGGCCATGGGCAGTTTCTGCGCCCTGAACCGCAAGCCCTTTGACGCAGGACTGCTGCTCAAACAATTCCCGCCGCCGTATAGCTCCGATTCATTCGTCCATGCCGCCCGCGCACTGGGCTTCCGCATCAAGCGCCGCGATTGCGATAGCAGCGAACTGAGCAAGTTCAATTTGCCCTGCCTGGCCGTATTAAACCCTGAAAAATCATCCGGCCAATCCCCTCCCGCAGGAGCCAGCTTGCTGGCGAAAGGAATAAAAAATCATCCGGCCAACCCCCCTCCTGTAGGAGCGAGCTTGCTCGCGAAAGGACTTCGCCAGCAAGATGGCTCCTGTGATGGGCATGCCGCTAATGGACAATCGGGGTTAAACGAGGCCGAACCCGCGACAGATTCAACACCGCCAAAACACCGCCCCGCCATCATCGTCCAGATCAACGACGACAGCGTGATCCTGTTCGAAGCCGGTACCAATCAACCCGGCACCCTGACCCAGGCCGAGTTCGCCGCGCGCTTTGCCGGCACTGCGTTTCAGTTGGCGCTCGAAACGCAAGCCATCAAAGACCCCGACGGCGCGCTGAAAAGCCGTGCGGAATTCGGCTTCCGCTGGTTCATTCCCGAACTGATGAAACACAAGCGCATCTGGCGCGACGTGCTGATCGCCTCGCTCATCATCCAGTTGCTCGCGTTGGGCACCCCACTGTTCACCCAGGTCATCATCGACAAGGTCGTCGTCCACCATACCCAGAGCACGCTGATCGTGATCGGCATCGGCCTGGCCGTATTCATGATCTTTTCCGCGCTGCTTTCATGGGTGCGCCAGTACCTGATCCTGCACACCGGCAACCGCGTGGACGCCGTGCTGGGCGCGGCGGTGTTTGACCACCTGTTCAAACTGCCGCCGCGCTACTTCGAGCATCGCCCCACCGGCGTGATCTCCGCCCGTCTGCACGGCGTCGAGACCATACGCGAATTCATCGCCAGCGCCGCCGTCACGCTGATCCTCGACTTCCCGTTCCTGCTGATCTTCCTCGGCATCATGCTCTACTACAGCGTCTTCCTGACCTGCATCGCACTCGCCATGCTGAGCGTCATCGTCATCCTCAGTCTCATCGTCGCACCGCTGTTCCGCAGCCGCCTCAACGAACAATTCCTGCTCGGCGCGCGCAACCAGGCCTTCACCACCGAATATGTTGCAGGGTTGGAAACCGTCAAGAGCCTGCAAATGGAGCCCCAGCTCAACGCCCGCTACAGCGACTACCTCGCCGAATACCTGCGCTCCGGCTTCACCGTGCGCCAGATCGGCAACACCTACAACACGCTGTCCAACGCCATGGAACAGATGATGACGCTGAGCATCCTGATTGCCGGCGCATGGATCGTGATGAACAGCGACCCCACCACCGGGCAGGGCTTCACCATCGGCATGCTGGTCGCCTTCCAGATGTTCGCCAGCCGCCTGTCGCAACCCATGCTGCGGCTGGTCGGGCTGTGGCAGCAATTCCAGCAGGCCAACCTCTCCGTGCAGCGCATGGGCGACATCATGAACGCACCGGTGGAACCGTATTCCATCCTGCCCACCCGGCTGCGCGAAGGCAAAGGACAGATCGACATCGAACAACTCAGTTTCAGATACGCCGACAACCTCCCCTACCTCTACGAAGGCTTTAACCTCAAAGTCGCCCCCGGCAAACTCATCGCCATCATGGGGCCGTCGGGTTCAGGCAAAAGCACGCTGACCAAACTGCTGCAAGGCTTCTACCAGCCCGCAGGCGGCACCATCAAGATCGACGGCAACGACATCCGCTACCTCTCCGCCAACGAACTGCGCCATTACTTCGGCGTCGTGCCGCAGGAAACCATCCTGTTCTCCGGCGCCATCTACGACAATCTCATGATGGCCAACCCCCACGCCACCTTCGATCAGGTCGTGCATGCCTGCAAAATGGCGGAGATTCACAGCAGCATCGAAGCCCTGCCGTGCGGCTATCAGACCGAGATCGGCGAACGCGGCGTGGGGCTTTCCAGCGGACAGAAACAGCGCATCGCGATTGCACGCGCACTGACCAAACAACCCAGGATACTGATTTTCGACGAATCGACCAGCGGCCTCGACAGCAGCACCGCCGAGCACTTTGCCACGACCATCAACCAACTCAAGGGCAAAGTGACGATGATGTTCATCACCCATGCGTTGCCGAAGAATTTGCTGGTGGATGAAGTGGTGAGGATAGGGCAGGGGACGTTAAGCGCGGTGAGCGATGCGGATGATGAAATCACCAAGGAAGCTGAGGGAGGCGCGCATGGATAACATGGCCATTCATGAGAAAAGCTACGCCGGGCAAGTATCCACCACCAACTGCTTGCCGCACGCCGCCAGATACCGCCGGATCGTTGTGACAGACGGCGAATGTTTGCCCGATGCGAGGGCGCGTTCCAGCCGTGCCACTGCCGGCGCTTGCGTTCCCATGCGTTCGGCCACCTGGGCTTGCGTCAATCCCGCCTCGCGCCGCGCCTCCAGCAGCAAATCCAGCAAAGCGAATTCTTCTTTTTCCAGCCGTTCATACTCTTTAGGGCGCCTCTAAAAATTCAAAATCCTAAGCCAGGCAAGGCGCGAAATAAATTTTAGCGCGCCGCATATGTTTGATATGTAAGCGTTAAAATTTATTGAGCAACGCAGCATCGCGACGGAGTTTGGATTTTTAGAGGTGCCCTTTACGAACAGCAGGATTTTTCAACATCCTGACTCTTAACTCATCGTGTTTCAACATGTTTAACCTCCTTCATACGCCGTATCGCAGTTTCCAGTTCCGCGTGCGGCGTTTTCTGGGTTTTCTTGATAAACCCGTGCAGCATCACAATCCGCCGACCGGACAACGTGCAATACATCACGCGAGCAATCCCTTCAGCACCCATCAACCGGAGCTAAAGTGGTCGCATCACAATACTTTTTGAGCAATCCTTCGACAGGCTCAGGATGCACGGTGTGGAAACTGGCTTCGACGGGTGATGCGGGCTACTACACCAGGCGTATCAACAGTTTCTTGCCGCACGCTTGTGCATACTTGCGCAATGTGGCGAAACTGGGGGAATGCTTCTGGCTGCCCAAGCTGGACTCAATACGCGCAAGCGACGATTGTCTAATCCCCATGCGGTCTGCCACCTGGGCTTGCGTAAAACCAGCCTCTTTGCGCGCCTTGAGTAGCGCGTCCAACGCGGCAAACTCATCTTCCAGCGCATCGTATGCCTTCCTGAATGCAGCATCCGCAGTACGCCGCTTCCCAACCCACACGCTCGGGTTGAACGGCACGGGATCATATGATGTTTGTTTGGACACCTTAGGTTTTTCCATTTTGCACCTCTCTTTGTCGTTGCTTCGCTACCGCCAGTTCCCGCATCGGCGTTTTATCCGTTTTCTTGACAAACCCATGCAGAACCACAATGCGCTGTCCTGCCAGTGTGCAAAAAAACGCCCGGCCTATACCTTCTGCACCCCGCGCACGAATCTCGAACAATCCCTCGCCCATCGCTCGCGTGTAGGGCAAACCGAGATTGGGGCCAAACTCCGCCATGCGTTGCGCGATTCTGGCAAAGCTCGCTTGTATGCCACGAGGCCACTCCAAAATCTCGGACTCAACCATGTGATTGAAAAATACGAGCGAATATCGCATAGCCCAAAATATAACATAAATGCGATTATTTGCGCAAACAGTTTGTTGATTACTATCGCATTGCACACAGCCCGCCTGATTGCGGTCGGTCGATAAAGCGCTAAAGAGAGCGCTAATGGGTGGCCGCCCCTTTAATTCGTGAACGAACCACGGTTGGTGAAAAGAATGGGGCTCCGGCCCCACGTTGTTATGTAGTGCCTCACCGAAAACCTCTGAGCTTCAATAACAGAGAGCTTTCCGATAGATATTGCCAGATCGAAGATTTGTCAAAGTCCCGG
>Ga0154718_1046_pt1 | contig 9843 bp, 6 predicted proteins | sample Rifle2008BG16ft_FD_105726 | JGI IMG/M metagenome (GOLD analysis project Ga0154718, IMG submission 105726) | Betaproteobacteria bacterium RBG_16_56_24
CAAGTCAGTAGAATCAGGCTGACCGTAGCGCTCGGTCAAACCTAGGGAGTCCCCCGGCTAAGCCGGGGGATTACCTTATTTATTTAATCCGCGTTTCCCGATTTCATCCTGCCATTGAGTTGATACCCATCGAGACAATCAGCATGCGTTTCAACGGGAAAGGTAATGATTGATCAAACCGTCGGTCGAGACATCATACTTTGAATCATCGGTGGAAGTGCGCCCCCTCACTAACCCTCTCCCGCTTGCGGGGGAGGGGGCAAACGTGAGTGCCCCTAAACCTTTGACGCGCAGTTCCGGCAAAATCTTTCCCGCCAATTGCTTGCCCAGTTCCACGCCCCATTGATCGAACGGGTTGATGTTCCATACCACGCTTTGCACGAACACTTTGTGCTCGTACAGCGCGATTAACATGCCCAGCGTATGCGGGTCGACTTTATCGAACAGCAAGGTGTTGGTCGGTTTGTTGCCGGGGAAAACCTTGTGCGGGAGCAGGGCTTCAAGTGCCTCTCCTTGCAAACCCTGCGCGACCAGTTCGGCACGCGCTTCCGCAGTGGTTTTCCCGACCATCAGTGCCTCGGTCTGCGCGAAGCAGTTGGCGAGCAGGATGGCGTGGTGTTCGCCGAGCGGGTTGTGGCTGTGCAGCGGAGCCAGAAAATCCGCCGGTATCATGCGCGTGCCCTGGTGGATGAGCTGGTAGAAGGCGTGCTGGCCGTTGGTGCCGGGTTCGCCCCACACCACCATGCCGGTATCGTAATCCACCGCGTTGCCGTCGCGGTCCACACCCTTGCCGTTGCTCTCCATGTCCAGTTGTTGCAGGTAGGCGGGAAAGCGATGCAGGTATTGGTCATAAGGCAGCACGGCATTCGAGCCGGCGCCGAAGAAGTTTCCATACCAGATGCCGAGCAATCCCATCAGCACCGGGATGTTCTTGTCCGGCGGCGCGCTGCGAAAGTGTTCGTCCATCGCGTAAGCGCCACCCAGCAATTCCTCGAATCTGTCCATGCCGAGGTGCAACGCGATAGGCAGGCCGATGGCCGACCACAGCGAATAGCGCCCGCCGACCCAATCCCAGAACTCGAACACGTTGTGCGGATTGATGCCGAACTTGGCGGTGGCTTCGAGGTTGGTGGAAATGGCGGCAAAGTGTTTTGCCACGGCTTGCTCATCTCCCAGTTTTTCAACCAGCCAGGCACGCGCAGAGCGCGCGTTGGTCAGAGTTTCCTGCGTGGTGAAAGTCTTCGAGCTGACGATGAACAGCGTAGTTTCGGCATCCAGTTGTTTCAGTGTTTCAGCGAGATGGGTGCCGTCCACGTTGGAGATGAAATGCGCGCGCAGCTTTGTGGCGTAGGGCTTGAGCGCTTCGCAAACCATCAGCGGGCCGAGGTCGGATCCGCCGATGCCGATATTGACGACATCGCGGATTGACTTGCCGGTGTGGCCGAGATGTTTGCCGCTGCGCACCGTGTCGGAGAAGCGGCGCATCAGTCCAAGCACACGTCTCACATCCGGCATGACGTTCTTGCCGTCGATATAGGCAGGTTGGTTGGAACGGTTGCGCAGAGCGGTATGCAACGCGGCGCGCTGTTCGGTGGAGTTGATCTTGTCGCCGTTGAACATGCGCCCGATATATGCAGGCAGCCCGGCTTGTTCGGCGAGTGCAACCAGCAGCTTGATGGTTTCTTCGTTAATGCGGTTCTTGGAGTAGTCGAACAACAGGCTGCCGAGTTGCAGCGAAAATTTATCGAAGCGCGCAGGGTCATCCTGAAACATCTGGCGCACCTGGATGGGTTCGATAACAGCATAATGTGCGCTGAGCGCTCGCCATGCGGTGGATCGGGTAAGTTTCGACATGATGATGTTAGTTCAAACCAATGTTGAATAATTTGTTCTTATGACTGACTTCGCAGGTTTGGTTAGCGGCTTTTTCGCGTAACCCAACAGCCTTTTTAATGATGTTGGGTTACGCGGTGAAACTGCTAACCCAACCTACGGAACCTCCGGCACAAGAATAATACCAGCCAACGGCGGCAAGGCGATCTCGGCAGAGTAGGGCAGACCCATCCACGGAATAGCTTGCGCATTGATCAAACCGGGATTGCCGAGATTGCTGCCCGCGTAATATTGCGAATCGCTGTTCAGCGCTTCGCGATATTGTGTTTGCATGGGCAGGCCGATGCGATAGTGGTTGCGCGGCACGGGGGTGAGATTCAATGCGACGATCGCGATTGAGCCGTCACGCGCGCGGCGCTGGTAGGACAACACGGATTTTTCCGCATCGTTGCAATCTATCCACGAGAAACCCTCGTGCTGGAAATCGAGGTCGTGCAGCGCGGGCAGTTTGCGATAGAGCCGGTTGAGGTCGTGGGTCAGATTCTGCATGCCACGGTGCATCTCTTGATCGAGTTGCCACCACTCCAGCTCCCATTTGGATTGCCACTCGCGCCCCTGTGCGATCTCGTTGCCCATGAAATTCAGTTTCTTGCCCGGGCTGGTCATCTGGTAGGTCAGGAGCAAACGCAGGTTGGCGAATTGCTGCCAGGCATCGCCGGGCATCTTGGACAGCAATGAGCCTTTGCCGTGAACGACTTCATCATGCGAGAACGGCAGCACGAAGTTTTCGGTATAAGCGTAGAGCTGGCCGAAGGTCAACTCGTTGTGGTGGTAGCGGCGATGCACCGGATCATGGTGGAAATATCCCAGTGTGTCGTTCATCCAACCCATGTTCCACTTGATCGAGAAGCCCAGTCCGCCCAGATAGACAGGGCGCGACACGCCGGGCCACGCGGTGGATTCCTCCGCCATCGTCAATGCGCCGGGAAATTCATCGTGCACCATAATGTTCATCTCGCGCAGGAAATCAACCGCTTCGAGGTTCTCGCGTCCTCCATACTTGTTGGGTATCCATTCATCAGCCTTGCGCGAATAATCCAGGTACAGCATCGAGGCCACGGCGTCCACGCGCAGGCCGTCGAGGTGAAATTCTGACAGCCAGAAGTGCGCGCTGGACATCAGAAAAGTCTTAACCTCATTGCGCCCGTAGTTGAAGATGTGCGTGCCCCAATCCTGATGAAAACCAAGGCGCGGATCCGCGTGTTCATACAGTGCGGTGCCATCAAAGCCGGCCAGCGCCCAGTTATCTTGGGGGAAATGCGCCGGCACCCAATCCAGGATCACACCGATGCCGGCCTGATGGCAGGTATCAATGAGATGGCGCAACTCGTCGGGAGAGCCGTGGCGGCTGGTCGGCGCGAAATAGCCGGTGGTCTGATACCCCCAGGATTCGTCCAGCGGATGCTCGGAAACCGGCATGAGTTCAATATGCGTGTAACCCATTCCCTTTACGTATGGCACGAGGTCGCTCGCCAATTCGCTGTAAGTGTAAAAGCGGCCATCGGGATGGCGTTTCCATGAACCGGCATGGACTTCATAGATGTTGATCGCACCGTGCAGCCAGTCCCACTGCGCACGTTGAGCCATCCATCCGGCATCGCGCCATTGATGTTGATTTGCCGTAGCCGCAAGAGCTGCCGTGCCGGGACGCAACTCGTAACCCTGCGCATAAGGGTCGGTTTTGGTCAGCAGTTGGCCGGTGTCGCGGTTGCGGATCTCGTAGCGATACAGCGCGTTCTCACGGATTTCCGGAATGAATAATTCCCACACGCCGCTGGAGCCATGCGAACGCATGGGATGCATGCGGCCATCCCAGCGGTTGAATTCGCCAACCACGCTGACGCGTTCCGCGTTTGGCGCCCAAACGGCAAACCGTACTCCTTTTACGCCGTTGATTTCGACGGCGTGCGAGCCAAGCATCCGATAACCCTGGCGCAATTTCCCTTCGCTGAACAGGTACAGATCCTGTTGAAGAATATGCGAGGGGAACTGGTACGGATCGAATATCTCGTGTGCCGCGCTGCCATGGTAGATGCGCAGCCGGTAGGGGCGGGCGGGTTCGGTTTTCCCGCGCCATTCAAACACGCCGGAAGGGTGGATACGCTTAAGCGCGAAAACTTCGCTATTGTCCAGCAGGTCGGCTCGGGTAGCGTAAGGTTCATACACTCTGACGACCCAGTCTGTATTCTCGCGATGCAGGCCGAGCAGGCCGAAAGGGTCATAGAGACGGGCCTGCGACAGCAATTCAATCTGCGTCTCCAGCTTCACTTTCTCTCCATGGTTCTTGTTTATGCTGCGATTGTAAACGATAATGACCATGCAGCAGAGTAGTAAATAAATGGAGGAGCATTAAATGAATGCCGAGCTGGATACAGTGCAAAATAAATATCAGCCTGCTTCCGGGGAATCTTCTGCCCGCTTCGTCAGCCGCATCACCAAAAATACCTATGCGATCGTGCTGGCCGGCGGTCGCGGCAGCCGTCTGCATCAACTGACCGACTGGCGCGCCAAGCCTGCGGTTCCTTTCGGCGGGAAATTCCGCATCATCGATTTTGTGCTTTCCAATTGCGTGAATTCCGGCATCCGCCGCATTGCCGTGGCGACCCAGTACAAATCGCACAGCCTGATCCAGCATATCCAGCGCGGCTGGTCGTTTCTGAACGGTCAATTCGGCGAATTCCTGGATCTGCTGCCCGCTCAACAGCGCATCGACCAGGAACATTGGTATCAAGGCACTGCCGATGCGGTATACCAGAATCTGGATATTCTGCGCGAGGCCAATCCCGATTTTGTGCTGATCCTGGCCGGTGATCATATTTATAAAATGGATTACGGCAAGTTGCTGGCTCATCATGTCGAGAATAAAGCCGACATGACAGTGGCTTGTCTGGAAGTGCCTGTTGCCGATGCGACTGCTTTTGGTGTGATGGGTGTGGATGAACATTCCCGTGTCGTCGAATTTGCCGAAAAACCCGCCAATCCCGCATCGATTCCCGGCAAACCCGGCAAGTCGCTGGCCAGCATGGGTATCTATGTTTTCAATACCCAGTTTCTTTTCGAACAGTTGATACGCGATGCCGACGATCCGCACTCAAAGCACGATTTTGGCAGGGATCTGCTCCCGCACATTGTTTCGAAGTATCGCGTGTTCGCACAAAGTTTCGAACAAAGCTGCGTAAGCATGGGCGATGACAATATCCCCTATTGGCGTGATGTCGGGACCATCGATTCCTATTGGGAAGCCAACATGGAGTTGACCAAAGTCATCCCCGATCTGAATATGTATGACAGGGAATGGCCGATCTGGACCAACCAGGAACAATTGCCGCCTGCAAAATTCGTGTTTGACGAAGATGATCGCCGCGGCACCGCAATCGATTCCCTGGTTTCCGGCGGCTGCATCATCAGCGGTTCGACAGTGCGCCGCTCATTGCTGTTTTCAGACGTGCGCGTAAGCAGCTATTGCACCATCGAAGACTCGGTGCTGTTGCCCAACGTCAATATCGGACGCAATGTGACCCTGAAGCGTGTCATCGTGGACAAGGGTTGCAGGATCCCTGATGGGTTGGAAGTCGGAGTCAATCAGGATGAAGATCGCAAACGTTTTCATGTCAGCGCGAAAGGTGTGACGCTCATCACGCCGACTATGCTTGGGCAAAAGATTCACAGCAGCCGTTAGCAGGGAATCTTTCAATATCCGGACTGCATCCAAACCGCTGAGCAATATTGTTTTTCACGCCGCTGGGTGCACGAACTTCTTATGGGCACCTCTAAAAATTCAGAGTTCGCCCAAATGCAAGGCGCGGAAAAAATTTCGCAGCGCCGCATATGTATGATATGTAAGCAAGAAATTTTTTTCAGCAACGCAGCATAACCAGCGACTTGGCTGTCGTCTTTTGACAGCCTAGTCGAATGGCTATAACCAATGACTTGGCTGGCGTCTTTGGACAGCCTAGTCAGATGGCTAGTAGTTTCACCAGTAGTTCCATCAGTTGGGATGAAATGTGGATTTTTAGAGGTGTCCTTATGAAAAAATCCATAGACCTGGTTTTCCTCTGGCATATGCACCAGCCGGACTACCGCGATTATTCCAGCGGCGATTTCGTGCTGCCGTGGACCTATTTGCACGCCATCAAGGATTACACCGACATGGCTTATCACCTTGAGCGGCATCCTAAAGTGCGCTCCGTTGTGAATTTTGTGCCGATCCTGCTCGACCAGATGGAAGACTATACAGACCAGTTTGCCACCGGGCAGTTGCGCGATCCTTTACTGCGCCTGCTGGCGCACGAAAATTCCCATGAGCTCTCTGTGAAACAGCGGCAATTGGCTCTCGACGCATGTTTCCGCAGCAACCACACCAGGATGATCGCCCCCTATCCGGCCTACAAACGCTTGCTGGAATTGTTCGACCGTTTGCAGACCGATGGAAAAATTGCACTGTCCTACTTGTCCGGGCAGTATGTCGCTGATTTACTGACCTGGTATCACCTGGCCTGGTGCGGCGAAAGTATCCGCCGTGAACACGCGCTGGTGGCGCGCTTGATGAGCAAGGCCGAAGGGTTCAGCTATGAAGACCGCAAACAATTGCTCGACCTTATCGGTGAATTGATCGCCGGCATCATTCCACGCTACCGCAAATTGGCGGAATCCGGACAGATCGAGATTTCCGCCACACCGCATTACCATCCATTGGCTCCATTGTTGATCGATTTTGCCAGCGCCAAAGAGGCCATGCCTGATGCACCATTGCCCAACTCCCCGCATTATCCCAAGGGGAGGCTGCGCGTGACTGCGCACGTTCAGTTGGCCAAGAAGAGTCATCGCGAACGTTTCGGCGCCGAACCGCAGGGAATGTGGCCGGCAGAGGGTTCGATCTCCACTGAAACACTGGAGGTGCTGGCTGCCGAGGGCTGTCGCTGGACTGCCAGCGGGGAGGGCGTTCTGGCGAACAGTCTGCACCTGACTCAGGAGGGTGAATCAGGCCGTGTGAGGTATCTGTATCGGCCTTACCGCCTGGAAAAGGGGGCTGATGGTTTGAGCTGTTTTTTCCGCGATGACCGATTGTCCGATCTCATCGGTTTCGAATACTCGCGCTGGCACGGCAAGGATGCGGCGCTCAATTTCATCGAGCAGATAGAAGCGATCGCCCAACAGGCGCCTGATGATGAGATACCTGTCGTCAGCGTTATCCTGGACGGCGAAAATGCCTGGGAATATTATTCCTACAACGGATTCTATTTTCTGGATGAGTTGTATACACAGTTGGAAACTCACCCCAATATTAACACCACAACCTACAACGATTACCTGAAACTGAGCGCGTCGCGTTCCGGCAGCGCACAGGTGCATAGCCTGCCCGGCGTCGTTGCAGGCAGTTGGGTGTATGGAAATTTCTCGACGTGGATAGGTTCCAAAGACAAAAATCACGCGTGGGACTTGTTGTGCGCCGCCAAGCAAAGTTTCGACATGGTGATGAGTAGCGGGCGACTCAGCCAGGAAGGGCAAGAAGCGGCCGAGAAGCAGCTGTGTTCTTGCGAAAGCTCTGACTGGTTCTGGTGGTTTGGCGACTATAACCCTTCGCACTCGGTAGCCAGTTTCGATCATCTGTTCCGGCATAATCTCACCGAGCTTTATCATCTGCTGAAGTTACCTCCACCGCAGAGCCTTTCCGAACCAGTCAGTCATGGCAGCGGACACCCTGAGGCAGGAGGGGCGATGCGCCGCGCTTCTGAATAGACTGCCGGCCGATTATCGGAACTCATCCAATTGCGTATATGTTAACTGAACGGGCCAGCGGCATACTGCTTCATCCTACGTCCCTTCCCGGGCAGCTAGGCGCAGGCGACTTTGGCGCAGATGCCTATCGTTTCGTCGACTGGCTGGTAAGCGCTGGCCAGACCTATTGGCAGATGCTGCCGCTTGGCGAGATAGGGCCGGGGAATTCTCCTTACATGAGCAGTTCAGCATTTGCCGGCAACATCCTGCTTATCGATCTTGAGGAATTGGCCGGGCTGGGTTGGCTGTCGGATGAAGATATGAAGCCCCACCCGGAATTTCGCCCGGACACGGTGAATTTTGAATTACTGAAACCATTTCGCATGGAGAGACTGCGCCGCGCCGCAAGAAAATTCTTCACGGATTCTGCAAATGCCGATCAATCTGCGTATGCAGAATTCTGTAATCTGGAAAGCGAGTGGCTTGACGACTATGCGTTGTTCATGACGCTTAAGGAACGTCAAAAGGACGGCGAATGGAGCCGCTGGTCAGCCGATCTGGCAACAAGAAATCCGCAGGCGTTGCGCGACGTGGCAGAAAGCGGCGCTGAAGAGATGGATTTCTGGAAATTCTGCCAATGGTGTTTCTCGCGCCAATGGTCGCATTTGAAGCAATATGCCAATGCGAAGGGGGTTCGCATCATCGGTGATCTGCCGATCTTTGTCGCCTATCAGAGCGCTGACGTATGGGCACACCGGGATCTATTTGAACTGGACGAGAACGGGCATCCGATAGTCGTAGCCGGAGTCCCGCCCGACTATTTCAGCGATACCGGGCAGTTATGGGGGAATCCGCTGTACCGGTGGGATGCCCACAAGAAGTCAGGATTTGCCTGGTGGATAGCGCGTTTGCGGCATGCGCTGAAGCTATTCGATCTGGTGCGTATCGATCATTTCCGGGGTTTTGCCGGCTACTGGGAGATTCCTGCCGGCTCAACCACTGCCTTGCATGGTAGATGGGCGCCGGGCCCCGGAGCAAAGTTCTTTGAAGCTTTGCAAAGCGCCCTTGGGGAATTGCCTATCATTGCCGAAGACCTCGGCGTGATCACCCCGGATGTTATAGAGTTGCGCGAAAAATTCAACTTGCCGGGAATGCGGGTACTTCAGTTTGCATTCGCTGAGGATGAGAGCCACTATTTTTTGCCTGACCACTATGTACCCAACACTGTTGCCTACCTGGGCACCCATGACAATGATACGAGCATCGGTTGGTGGGAATCGGCAACACAAGGGGAGAAGACCTTTGCCAAAAAGTACCTCGGCTCTGACGGGCATCAGATTCATTGGGATATGATCAGAGTCATTTCCAAATCAGAATCCAATTTGGTGATTGTCCCCATGCAGGACGTGCTTGGTCTATCGGGAGATCATCGGATGAATTTTCCAGGCAAGAAGGAAGGTAACTGGCTATGGCGATATTCATGGGATCAGGTACGCCCTGAACTGACGCAGGAGCTGGCCAGGATTTCAGCAGAGACTGGACGCAACCTGCCGATTAGCAAGATGTCTGCTGTAATTTAACAAGACGGGCAGGGAGAATAAATTTTCATTTTATCAGCACGTTGTATGCATGTGCTCAGATGCCTCTTTACCATTTTATCATTTGACATAATATACAGACCTCGCTTTGTGCGATGATTCCGGCATCGTTTGAGGGCAGGGCGATGAAGGGCAGCACCGTCACCATGGCCAGCACAGCGGCAAGCCCATAGAGCACATCGGCGGCGTGTTTCCATGCCGCTTTCACTTCCGGCTGCTTTGCACGTTCCGAGGCAATACAGGCCAGCACATAGCTGGATTCCATCTCCAGATCGGCGGCAACCTTGCAGGCCATTTCCTCATCAAGATAGGTTCGGCCTGTACGGTATGAACTGATCGCGCCGCGTGTGCAATTCAAGTATTTTGACAGCTGGTAGTCTGATGTCAGGCCGTGCTTTGCCCGTACGGTATCAAGAAATTCTACGGTAGTTTTCATGCTTTATCCCTCCAAGGACTCAGTACGGTAACGGTTCCAGTACTGACGGTTCGCTTTATAGTCTCCTTCCTGTTGACAGTCAATCGGATGCAGTCTGTTGACAGATTGCAGACTGTTGACATAGGATGCTGTTGCCCCCGCCCGCTGGCTCTCCAAGGCCACGGGTTTGCGGGGTACTTATTCAGCATTGGAGATTCA